>Ga0207696_1001198_pt1 | contig 14786 bp, 13 predicted proteins | sample KBSS54metaG_FD_184403 | JGI IMG/M metagenome (GOLD analysis project Ga0207696, IMG submission 184403) | Switchgrass rhizosphere microbial communities from Kellogg Biological Station, Michigan, USA - KBS S5-4 metaG (SPAdes) (version 2) | ecosystem: Host-associated > Plants > Roots > Rhizosphere >...
GATTGAACAGTCGCATCGGTTGCTAAGAGAGCTACTTTCCTTACGTGATCGGGTATTTCTTTTATCGTCTCATCCACCATATTTAAAATGGGAACTGAAATTGAATTTTGTAGTTCATAAAAATATAAGTGCGCTGTATTACAAGGCATGGCAATAAAATCGACACCTGTGTTTTCAAGTTTTTGTGCGCCATTTATAATAGCATTTTCCATAGCTTTATGATCAATAGGTTTATCCATATAAAAAGGTGTTGGACAGGAATAAATCATCATATGTGGAAAGTCCATATCATGTTTCGCACCGTATATTTTTTGGCATTGCTCGACTACTGTATCAACGAATGGGCCTGTTGACTTTGGTCCCATTCCTGCTAATATTCCGATCATTGTTAGTTCTCCTTATGTTGGTAAATTTTAATATATGAATTTAAAACTTCTCGATTTTCATCGTATATTCCTTCTTTAAAATCGTTTTTTTTGAACGAGAAAAAGGAATAGAGTAATTAATAAGAGCGAGTATATAAGTGCCCATGCAGTAAGCCAAAGCACGTGAACAAGCAAATGATGTTCATATTGTCCAAGCATCAGAAAACTATTGATAGGCGGAAAAACCCATAATAGTTCCGGCATTTCTTTTTTGAGACGAATGGAAGCAATTGTGATAAGTAGTACAAAAGAAAGACTAAGCCAAGCTGTACTTGCTTTTTTAATGATATTTCGTGTAAATAATGTTGCGATTGAAATAACGAGTATGGATAAAGAAAAATGTGCAAGGAGACCAGTGATAAATGAATGTCTTTTAGTATCAGTTGTTTGCCATAGGCCTTTTGTATTTCCTTTAGTTCTAATAACAAAATGATTGCCTCCTTCTTTATAGATTTCGCACATCCATTATATGGCATATTTTATTCTCGGAACAATAAAAAACGTGCAGCACATGCACGTTTTTTATAACGATTCTTGTTGAATCGCCGATATATTTAGCGTTTCTCAATCGCCACAATAAATGGCGGGTTATTTTGTTGGTTGATGAAGCCGTAACGAAGTACGTGAGCTTGTTTTTGATCCAGCTCTTCGGCGAATTGCAGGACAGCATCGCGCTCTACTTGTCCTTCTGGATGTCCATGATAAATGACAAGAACGATAATTCCTTCTGGTGCCATGACTTCTAATAATTGTTCGATGGCAGCTATCGTTGAGTTTGGTTTGGTAACGATATGCTTGTCACCGCCAGGAAGGTAACCTAAGTTGAAAATGGCTCCGGTTACTTTGCCTTTTGCTTCTTCTGGTAATACAGATAACAAAGTATCGTGGCTATCATGAACGAGAACAGTTCGTTCTTCAAGTCCTCTTTCTTTTAGGTGAGTAGCCGAACTTTCAATTGCTTCACGCTGAATATCAAATCCAAATACTTTCCCGTGTTCTCCAACAATCTCCGCTAAAAAACAAGTATCGTGACCGTTGCCAAGTGTTGCGTCTACGGCATAATCACCTTCTTTGACAGCTGTTTGCAAAAGCGTGCGTGCAAACGGTAATACACGTTCTAATTTCATACGGGTTTCACCTCGTTTGCATATTTTCCTTGCCAACTTCCGCGGCGTACAAATTCCGCATCGATGGAATTTAATACTTCCCATTTATTCAAGCTCCACATTGGACCAATCATTAAGTCAGGCGGACCGTCACCTGTGATGCGGTGCACAATGACATCTGCTGGAATGATTTCAAGTTGGTCGACAACGAGACTTACGTAATCCTCAAGAGAAAGGAATTCAAGTTGTCCTTTTTCATACTGCTTCACCATTGGCGTTCCTTTTAATAAATGAAGCAAATGAATTTTAATCCCTTGCACATCAAGTGTTGCGACTTCACGAGCCGTTTCCATCATCATGTCATAATCTTCAAGAGGAAGACCGTTAATAATATGTGAACATACTTTAATACCGTGCTTACGAAGCTTGTTTACACCTTCGACATATGATGGATAGTCATGGGCACGGTTGATGAGGTTCGCTGTACGTTCATGGACAGTTTGTAACCCAAGTTCTACCCAAAGATATGTCCGTTTATTTAAATCAGCTAAATATTCAACAACATCGTCAGGTAAGCAGTCAGGACGAGTTGCGATGGAAAGACCAACAACGTCTTTTTCAGCTAAAAGTGGTTCGAATTTTTCTTTTAATACTTCAACAGGAGCGTGGGTATTCGTGTACGCTTGGAAATAAGCAATACACTTTCCATCTTTCCATTTCGAGTGCATTTTTTCTTTCATTTCATGATATTGCGTTATAACATCATCGCGGCGGTCACCAGCAAAGTCACCAGAACCAGCAGCGCTACAAAATGTACATCCGCCGTATGCGACTGTGCCATCGCGGTTGGGGCAATCAAATCCAGCATCTAATGAAACTTTAAAGATTTTTTCGCCGAACTCTTTTCGTAAGTGATAATTCCACGTATGGTAACGTTTATTGTCATTTGTATATGGAAAAGGGTTTTGAACCTTCATTACATATCCCTCCTAAAGCCTAAAATGAAACAAAATCCATTATAACATACTCATAAGGTCGATATGGAAGGGACACACTAAAGGAGAACTAAAGGCAAGGAGGCTACATCATGGCAGAGCGTCAATCACTTGAAGAATACATTACGCAAGCAGAGCAAGCAATAGAGTATGCAAAAGAGCAATTAGATATCGGAAGTAGACAAGAGCATTACAATACAATGGAGTATTCTGATGCGCAATTACAATTAGAGCAAGCCTATAATGATTTACAAATCATGCAGCAACATGCGAATGATGAACAGCGTGAGCAGCTAAACCGTGCTCGTATGGCAGTTCGTCAATTGCAGCATCAAATGATTATTACACCGCACTAATAAGGAGTGATAGGCATGGCAAAGCGTTCAGATCAAAACAACCCAGAGCAAAAAACACAAAATGGGCATAACGCAGAGTTTTCAAATGAACTCGATCCAGTGGTACAAGCAAAACAACGTAATCGTAAAAAAGGACAACCACAAAAATCGAAGCAATCAGAGTAAACCAGGTCGCAGTATGACCTGGTTTTATTTTGTCATCTTACAAAAATGTAAGGTAAATGTAATGTAAAACAATGGCAGATAACCCTGGAAAGGCGCAAAATGGGAAAAGAGAAAACAAACGTAGGAGGATATGTATGAACAGACCAGTTGTAGACGTCCAAAACGTCCAAAAAGTATACGGTAAAAAAGGTGAGAGCCAATCACACGCCTTAAAAGGTGTATCATTCTCTATTCAAGAGGGTGAATTTGTTGGAATCATGGGACCATCTGGTTCAGGGAAAACAACGTTATTAAATGTAATTTCAACACTGGATAAAGCAACGGGCGGCGTTGTTGAAATTGCAGGTACAGATATTACAAAAATGAAGCAAGGAGAACTATCTGATTTCCGCTCACAAAAGTTAGGATTCATCTTCCAAGACTTTAACTTATTAGAAAACTTATCAATCTATGAAAATATTGCTCTGCCACTTTCTCTACAAGGTGTTCCATCACGTAAAATCGGAACAAAAGTAGAAAAGGTAGCTAAAATGTTAGGGATTTCAGAAATTCTTCAAAAGTACCCATCTGAAGTATCTGGTGGACAAAAACAGCGTTCAGCAGCAGCGCGCGCACTTGTACATGAACCAGCGATCATTTTAGGAGATGAACCAACAGGAGCGCTTGATTCTAAAAATGCAGCGAGTCTTTTAGATGCGATGACAAACTTAAATGAAGAACAAGGTGTTTCTATTATGATGGTTACACATGATCCATATAGCGCAAGTTACTGTCAGCGTATTTTATTCATTCAAGACGGCGAGTTATATAAAGAGATTCACCGCGGTGGTACGCGTGAAGCGTTCTATAAAGAAATTTTAGATGTGCTTGCAGACTTAGGCACACAAAAAGCATAAGAAAGGAGGTTCAGACATGTTATTTAAGCTTTCTATGTCAGGACTGAAAAGTAAGCTGAAAGATTACATTGTCTTACTTGTTGGTCTTGTAATGTCAATTTCGATCTTTTACATGTTCCAAACGTTAGCATTGAATAAAGCATTTATTGAAGCGAATTCTGTAATCAGTAGTATTCAATTCGTCTTCCATGCTGGTGCGGTACTATTAGCTATCATTACATTCTTCTATATTTTATATGCTAATTCTTTCTTGCTATCACTTCGTCAAAAAGAATTTGGTATGTATATGATGTTAGGAGCCAAAAAGCATAAGGTGACACTGCTTATGTTTATTGAAACAATTGTATTAGGAGCAGCATCTCTTGTAGTTGGTATTGCAGTCGGTGTAGGGCTCGCGCAAGGAATTGGTAAACTACTTATGCAGCAGCTTGAATTTACTGCAGGTGGCTATCATGCATTTTATGTTCCATCTATGCTTGTTACATGTATTTTCTTCTTAATACTATTTGTTTTATCGGCAATTATGAATAGTATCAAATTATCACGTATTACGGTTCTACAACTGGTTCATGCAGATTCTAAAACGGATCGTGTTTCTAAAGCAGGAGTAAAGACTGTTATAGCTGCATTCGTTGGAATTATTCTATTAGCAATCGGCTATGCTTCTATGGTTTACATGGGTAAGTTGGCGCAAATGGGGATTATTATTGCATTAATCACTGTAACGTCCGGAACTTACATGTTATTTGGAACATTCCTTCCGCTTATTATTAAAAAGCTAAAGAGTAATAAAAAGCGTACTGAAAAAGGACTTAATGCTTTTACATTTGCCCAGTTAAATTTCCGCATCAATAGCTTAACAAAAGTACTAGCTACAGTAGCGATGTTAGTGGCGCTTGGAGCAGGTGCGATTTCAGGCGGTATGGCGTTCAAAAATAACGTTATGCTTACTGTCGATGGTTTGGCAATTTATGATGTTACGATTCATAATCCAACAGCCGAAGAGAAGAAAATTTTAGATGGTATTACATTTAAAGAGAAAAGTGAGTATCGTTACAAAACAGACGATAAATATGTCTATTATTTAAAAGAAGATTTAGAGAAAAATCGTCCTTTAGTACAAGATTTAAAAGATTTTAAAGGAATGAAAGATATTGGTAAAGTGAAACGAGCTTCTGAAGAATTGCCAGTAGGTGCGATTTTGAGTTCCGGTCAAGAAAAATCTGATAATGTGATTCCAAAAGAGTGGGATCAGGCATTAAGCACGATTCATCCAATTTATGTATCCCCTAATCAAACAATTAAAATTGTAGACCAAAAAATGTATGATGGTTTGCAAGGTAAAGAGGGCGTTGCATTACTTGGAAAAGTAGATGATTTCTTAACATATAAAAAAGAGTGGAAAAAAATTGACGAGTTGCAGCTAGTTAAATATAAAAATGTAAAAGAAAATTCCTTGCAAAGTAAGAACCAATTTTATACTGGATTTTACGGCATCGCTAGTGGAACAGTATTTATGGGGTTCTTCCTAGGAATTGCTTTCTTAGCAATGATGGCAAGTTGTTTAATGTTTAAAATTCTATCGGGTGCATCAAGCGATATTACGCGTTATCAAATGCTTCGTAAAATCGGTGTTCGCCGTGAATTATTAACGAAGTCTATCTATAAAGAATTATTCTTAGTATTCTTATTCCCAGCGATTGTGGGTATCGCTCACGTATTAGTTGGTATGAATATTTTCGGATTTATCTTAATTGACCCGTACTTCCGTATTTGGCTTCCAATTGTTATTTTCATAGTCATTTACGCGATTTATTACTTCATTACAGTTCAATTGTATAAAGGAATTGTTCTTCCGAAAGAAGACTAAGATAGGAAAATACCGAGCAGAGGGTGCTCGGTATTTTTTTGATTAAAACGTTTCATAAATCTCATAACCTATCAAAGTAAATATGTAAAGTTACCTTATAAAAAAGTCGCCTTGAACGTTTCGGGCGATTTTTTTTATAAGTATACGGACCTAATTTCAAAAAATCTATTAATAAGAAAAAACATAAAGGTGAAGAAAGGAGAGATGAACAAGTATTGTTTAGTAAAACATAAATAAGGGATAAGAATTATGAAACAACGTATTACGAAACCTATTTTTAGAAGATAGGAGGAAACAATTTTGAATACACAAAATGAATCGTTATTTCGTCTAGTTGGTACCATGCTGAAATCAAAAGATGTTATAGTGTTTTCATTCTTATCTCTTGTGATTTTTGTTATTTCAACCAATTTTTATAATGTTAAATTCCCCAATCATAAATACCCTGAGTTTTTACGGATATTAAAATCTATTGCCCCAGTTGTGTAGTGCATAAATAACTTTAGTGAAAATAGGCAACATACACGATTCGTGTTGCGGAAGCGATTGGAGCTCTTCTTTTAGGATTAGTTTTTTCTGAAACAGAACATAGTGATCGAATTGAACATCTTGTTGTTCCTTTCCGGGATTTCTTTGGAGCCATCTTCTTTTTCAGTTTCGGTTTAAGTATTGACCCTTTTTCACTTGGTGGGGCTGTATGGTTAACACTAGGAGCGGTTCTATTAACAATCTGCGGAAACTTTGTAGCTGGAATGATTGCTGGACGTAAAGCAGGGTTATCCCATAAGGCTTCTGTGAATATTGGATTAACAATTGTATCAAGAGGAGAATTTTCTATCATTTTAGCAAACATTGGGATGGCAGGTGGCTTAATGGCTACAATTAAACCATTTTCAGCTTTATATGTTTTGATATTAGCATCTGTAGGACCTTTACTAGCGAAGGAATCCAATAGGATATATGCTGTATTAGATAAGATATTTAAATGGAGTTCTAAAAAACGGCCAAAATCAAAAATAGGATGAATCTCTTATGAAAAATTTTAATATAAAGATTATTCACAAAATAACTCTATTGATGTAATTACAAAATAGAATGCAAGTTATAACAGGAAATCATGTGGGACAGGATTTGTTTTTTTAGAGATCGATTCCAATATAGAAAGGAGCTGCCCCCAAAAGACCGCTAAAAGCGGTCTTTTGAGTGTTAGCCCCTTTTTTTATTAACGAGTGATATACATAATTGCAACAAAAAAATTAGTATAGCAACAAATCCGAGATTATCACCGATATCAAAGCTTTTCTTTTTCTTCTTTTAAACTACGGACCTCATCTTTTAATTCATTGATAGATTCTTTCAATTCGTTAATTTCTTGCGCAGAGCTAATACATTGGGATAAGTCGGAATTAAACCATGTAGTCGATCTCTTGCTTTTCCTAAATCATTGTTTGTAATGTCGTTTTTTTCGATTTATATATATCCATTTTAATTTTTTAACATATAAGTCGTTGCTATGCAGAATACAACATGACTTGCACTTGCTGCCTCCTTTTGCTTTAAACCTTGTATGTGGTGGGAAAAGGCCCTGGCCGTTTCTATGCGCGGCCAGATGCTCTCGTCTCCCTAAAAAGAAAGGAGGTTTTTATGTTGGTTTTTTAACTTATATATAGATTTATACTTCTTAACAAAATCTCTTAGAGAACAAGGAATTAAAATTGGTTTCAATACACGGTTATAATAAGGATGAACCATTACAAGAAAATATTTTTTATTTTTTTGTCACAAATAGCAAGTTTGTGGTTTCTTTATAGTGAGAGTGGCTAATAAGGAGGAAGAAATTAGTGGAGGTGAAAGCTTCATTGTTAAATATATATGAACAAGATTCAGTTTCTAATATACAGTTTCAAGATGTATTTAAACAATATTATGCTCACGTTGTGAGACAAATTATGCGAATTGTGCGAGATCAAGCAATTGCTGAAGATTTAGCGCAGGAAGTATTTTTGCAATTATATCATACAGAATGGAAACAGATTGAAAGTGTATCGGCATGGCTAGCAAAAGCATCCATTTATGCAGCATATAACTATTTGCGATCTGAAAAAAGGCATCAAGCAAGAATTGAAAAAGAAGCAAATTATAAACAATCAATTAGCAGTCCGTCATCGGAAGAAAAATGTATTCAAAAAGAAGAAATTACTCGTGTACAAAGTACATTAAAAGAAATGGATGAGCGTGAACGTACCCTCTTATTAATGAAGTTTTCGGGATTTCAATATAAAGAAATCGCGGAGGCTACTCATATGGAAGTTTCCTCGGTTGGAACATTGCTAGCACGAGCGAAAGCGAAATTTCGGAAGATGTATAGAGGGATGAAGGAGGAGTGACAAATGAAATGCCAAGATATTGGATTTATACAGGCGTATTTAGATGGAGAATTAAACCGCGATGAAAGAAAGCAATATATTCAACATCTTGACCAATGTAAAGCATGTCAAAAGGCGTTAGAAGAAGTAAGTAAGCTTAATCAATGGGTAGAAGTTGTAGTGGATGATGAATTCACAAACGTTAGTGAAGAGATTGATATCGATGTTGACCAAGCTTGGAAAACCTTTGAACAAAATATACAAAATCATAAAACGGAAGAAACAAACAGTGAAGAAAGTAAAAAGAAGGGAAGATGGCATAATATGAAGAAATCATCTAAACGTTGGATTACTGCAGCAGCAGCAGCGGCAGTTGTGTGTGTGTCTTTAACAGTTCCAGAAGTACGGGCAGGAGCAAGTAACTTGTTATCGATTTTTCGAGTAAAGGATGTGCAGTTAGTTCAACTTACAGATTCTGATTTACGTGAAATTGAAGGATGGATCTCTAACATGGAAGAAGGAGAAAAGTCCATTAAAGGAATTGGGAAAATAGGAATCAAAGATAATGGAAGCAAAAAAGATGCTCATTTTCAGTCGGAACAGCAAGCAAGAGAAGCTGGATATGCTGTTCCAAAAGTGCCAGATGGATATCGTGTAACGAATGTGGATGTGAATCCGTCATTTATTATGCAATTTGAGCTCGATACAGAAAAAGCTAATAAATTATTGAAACAACTACAAAGCAATACGCAGTTTGAAAGTGCTTTGAATGGTAAGCAGTTTTCGATCACAGTTCCGGAATCAGTACGTACTCAAATAGAAGTTGAGGGCAATCGAACATCAAGCGCTTTTTCCTATAATGTAATTGATGCACCAAAAATTTCTGTTCCAGAGGGTGTAAATGTTACGAAATTACAAAAAACAGTTTTAGAGCTTCCGATTATTCCTGCGAATGTGAAAACACAACTTGCAGGTATTCAAGATTGGACACATACATTGCCGATTCCTTATGTAGCAAAAGGTGCAAAAGTATCGGAGACAAAGGTTCAAGGAGTAAGGACCGTTTTATATAGTACTGAATATGAAAACGTGCTTATTTGGGAGAAAGATGGAAAAATGCACATGATCGAGCAACATAAAGAGCAAGAGAAAGATTTGAATGCAAACGATCTTATTAAACTTGCAAATGAATTAAAATAATGATTGAACAAGAGCGGCTCCGCGAAATGGGGCGGCTCTGTTCCTGTATAGAGCGGGGGTAAAACATGAAACAAGACTGGATTATTCAAACGAAGAACTTAACAAAACAATATAACGGAAAAGGCGGTATCCGCAACATTTCATTAGATGTGCCGCGCGGTACTGTATTCGGATTTATAGGTCCTAACGGTGCAGGGAAAAGTACGTTTGTGCGAACGATGCTTGGTTTAATTCATCCGGATTCTGGAATGGCGCAAATGTTAGGACAGCCGATTGGGACAATAGAATCAAAACGGTGTATTGGCTATTTACCTGAGCTGTTTCGCTATCCTGATTGGCTGACCGGATGGCAGTTACTTGAAACGCATGCAAAACTATGCGATCTTCCTTCTCGTGAGCGGAAAGCAAAAATGAGTGAGGTTATTGAAAAAGTTGGCTTAAAGGGTAGGGAAAAAGAAAAAATTCGCGGTTATTCAAAAGGAATGCAGCAGCGTATCGGACTTGCTTGTGCTCTGCTTTCTGATCCGGAATTGATTTTTTTAGATGAGCCAACATCTGCGCTTGATCCAATCGGGCGGAAAGAAGTGCGTCATTTAATGGAAGAGCTTCGGGACCAAGGGAAGACAGTATTTTTAAACAGCCATCTATTAAATGAAATTGAACATGTATGTGATCACGTGGCGATTATTAATAAGGGAGAGTTAATCGTACAAGGAGATTGGCGCTCATTGATGATGATTCAAACGGAAGTTGAAGTAATACTTGGTGAAAAGAGCGAATTATTCTTTAAACAATTGCCTTCGTTTATTAAAAATGTACGGAAGATAGAAGAACAGCAAAATCGTAAGCGTTGGATTATCACGCTACAACAAGAAGATGACATTCCTAGATTGTTAGAAGCATTTGTAGCACTACATATTCCTGTGTATCAGTTAAATCCGGTTCACCCGCATTTGGAAGATGTGTTTATGTACTGGGTAAATAAGAAAGAGGGGACGCAGCATGTGGACAATCGCCAAATTATCATTTAAAGAAATTTTGTTAAAGCGTATTTTCACCATTACGTTATGTATGACTTTTGCCTTTTTAATATTTTATGGAGTGGCCATTCATTACGCCGTCAGTGAAATCCTTCCAGGAGAATCTAGCGGTCTTTCGGCAGCTCAAGATTTTATGAACAAAAGTTTTATTTCTACACAGCTTCTTGGAGTGGGGTTGTACTTTTCTTCGTTTATTACTGCGTTGCTAGCTATTTTAAGTAGTGTTGGCAGTATTGCAAATGAAATTGAAAGTCATCAAATTGATACATGGCTAACGAGACCGATTTCACGCTTTTCCTTTTTAATGGGAAAGTGGATCGGCTTATGTTGCTTACTGATTGCGTACGCAGCCTTCCTGTTTATAAGTATCGTACTCATCCATCAAACAATGGGAGGGAGCACGTTTCATTTAGATTTCACGGCGACGCAGATTATAAAAGCATTGGCTCTCTTCTTGATCCAGCCTGTTATTTTAATTAGCATCGCGATATTACTAAGCACGCGTATGGCAACATTAAATGCTGGCATTGTGTTAATTATTTTGTACGGAACTGGGTTTATTGGCGGATTTGTTGAACAAATCGGTACATTGGCACAAAAAACAGCACTTGTAAACATGGGCATAATTGCAAGCCTTTTATTCCCAATTGATACAATGTATCGTAAAATGACAATCTATTTATTTGATTCAGGAGACAATCCTTTATCAATAGCTTCACAAGGAGTGTTCGGGAGTGTTTCGACACCGAGTAATATGATGATTGTTTATGCTGTTTTATATGTGTTAGCAGCTATTTTTATAGCGATTCGTACATTTAAATCACGTGATTTATAAGGGGATGAAATTTCAGTGTATTCTCCCAATGCTGTAAAGCGTGAACTAAAACCCACCTCTTTATGTAGATGTGGGTTTTATATATATCCATTTTAATTTTTCGACATATAAGTCACTGCCGTGCAGAATACACCATGATCGCTACTTGCATTCTCCTTTTGTTTTAAACCTTGCATGTGGCAGGAAAGACCCTGACCGTTTCTATGCGTGACCAGATGCTCTCGCCTGCCTAAAAAAGAGGGTTTTTATATCGATTTTTTAATTTGTGTTTATATAGTCAATATCTCATTATCTGAATTTCACCAACTATTAATCAGTTGCCTTCCTATTTAAAAACGACTACAATTTTACTGTTATGTATAGAACGAAAAAAACAGAATAGGAGGGGAAACTATGCCAAGGAAAGTATGGCTATTAGTAGCTGGGATGATTATTAATGTCACGGGTGCTTCTTTTTTATGGCCATTTAATACAATTTATTTACATGATCATTTAGGGAAATCGTTATCTGTGGCCGGAATGGTATTAATGATTAACTCGTTAACAGGAGTAATTGGTAACTTACTCGGCGGTGTTTTATTTGATAAATGGGGCGGATACAAGTCGATTTTAGTAGGAATTGTGATTACACTATTAGCGATTTTAGGTCTTGTATTCTTCCATGGTTGGCCATTATATGTTGTGTGGCTTGCGTTAATTGGATTCGGTTCTGGTATGGTCTTTCCATCGATGTATGCGATGGTTGGTACGGTTTGGCCAGAAGGCGGACGGAGAGCATTTAATGCGATGTATGTTGGACAAAACGTTGGAATCGCTGTTGGTACAGCGTGCGGTGGTTTAGTTGCTTCTTATCGTTTTGATTATATTTTCTTAGCGAACTTTATTTTATACTTTATTTTCTTCTTAATTGCTTTTATCGGATTCCGTGGTATGGAGGACAAAAATGAACAAAGTATACAAACAGCGGTCAAAGCGGAAAAAGGTTGGTCTCTTACACCAGGATTCAAGGCACTTCTTATCGTATGTGTAGCATATGCTTTATGCTGGGTTACATATGTACAATGGCAAGGTGCGATTGCGACACATATGCAGGAATTAAATATTAGCCTTCGTCATTACAGCCTGTTATGGACGATAAACGGGGCGATGATTGTTTGTGCGCAGCCATTAGTAAGTATGATTATTCGTGCGATGAAGCGTTCTTTGAAACAACAAATTATGATCGGAATCGGCATTTTTGCAGTGTCATTTATTGTACTTAGTCAAGCGCAGCAATTTACCATGTTCCTTGTCGCGATGGTGACATTAACAATTGGTGAATTATTTGTTTGGCCAGCTGTTCCAACGATTGCGAATATCCTTGCACCAAATGATAAGATCGGTTTTTATCAAGGTGTTGTAAATAGCGCAGCGACTGTTGGGAAAATGTTTGGACCAGTTGTTGGCGGAGCAATTGTTGACTTATACAATATGGAAGTATTGTTTATAGTAATCATGGTAATGCTTGTAGTAGCGCTTATCGCAACGAGTGTTTATGATAAACGAGTGAAAGTGGAAGAAACAGTAGAAGAAAAAATTGCAGTTTAGTTTGACGGAACATGTAACATGTTTTAGAATATATTTAAATTAACTCATACTTGTAATAACAGTGAGAAGGAGTAGTAGTAATAGAAGCTGGTTTAGAGAGTTGACGGTTGGTGCAAGTCAATCCACGTTTCGTTATGAACTCGCCTTTGAGTTGCAGTTGTGAACCAAAGTAGCAATTGCCGTCTATCCACGTTACGGATCTAAGCGAATGTATATATTAGTGCTTGTTCAAAAGGAAGATAAAGAAATGCGACAGCTATCTTTACCGAACGTTTTGAACATCCTTTATTACATTAATTTAGGGTGGTACCGCGGGAATCTATAACCTCTCGTCCCTTTCTAGGGATGAGAGGTTTTTTGTATTTTAGGCGGTGAAAATAAATACAATTTGAATGGAGGATATCTCATGAGCTTTAATCATCAAGAAATTGAGAAGAAGTGGCAAGCGTATTGGGAAGGGAATAAAACATTCCGCACGCCAGATGAGACAGAAAAACCAAAATTTTATGCACTAGATATGTTCCCATATCCATCAGGAGCTGGGCTACACGTAGGACATCCAGAAGGATATACAGCAACGGATATTTTATCTCGTATGAAACGTATGCAAGGATATAACGTTCTTCATCCAATGGGATGGGATGCATTTGGTCTTCCAGCAGAGCAATATGCACTTGATACTGGAAATAGCCCAGCAGAATTTACAGAGAAAAACATTAACACGTTCCGTAACCAAATTAAAGCACTTGGCTTCTCTTATGATTGGGACCGTGAAGTAAATACAACAGATCCAAACTACTACAAATGGACACAATGGATCTTCTTACAGCTATTTGAAAAAGGATTAGCTTACGTAGATGAAATACCTGTAAACTGGTGCCCAGCACTTGGTACAGTACTTGCGAACGAAGAAGTTATCGACGGTAAGAGTGAGCGCGGTGGACATCCTGTTGAGCGTCGTCCGATGAAACAATGGATGTTAAAAATCACTGCATATGCAGATCGTCTACTTGAAGATTTAGATGATCTTGATTGGCCGGAAAGCTTAAAAGATATGCAACGTAACTGGATCGGTCGTTCTGAAGGTGCAGAAGTACACTTTAACATCGATGGTACAGATGAGAAGTTTACAGTCTTCACAACGCGTCCTGATACACTATTTGGTGCAACTTACTGTGTACTTGCTCCAGAGCATGCGCTTGTTACAGAAATTACAACTGCGGATCAAAAAGAAGCAGTAGAAGCGTACATTGATTCTGTAAAAGCGAAAAGTGATTTAGAGCGTACAGAACTTGCGAAAGAAAAAACAGGCGTATTCACTGGTGCTTATGCAATTAACCCAGTAAACGGTGAGAAATTACCAATCTGGATTGCTGACTATGTACTTGCAACTTACGGAACAGGTGCTGTAATGGCAGTTCCAGCTCACGATGAGCGTGATTATGAGTTTGCACAAGTATTTAGCCTTCCAATGAAAGAAGTTGTAAAAGGCGGAGATATCACGAAAGAAGTATATACAGGTGATGGTCCACACGTAAACTCAGCATTTCTTGATGGTCTAAATAAAGAAGAAGCAATTGCTAAAATGATTGAATGGCTTGAAGTAACAAGTGCAGGAAATCAAAAAGTAACATATCGTCTTCGTGATTGGTTATTCAGTCGTCAACGTTACTGGGGTGAGCCGATTCCAGTTATCCATTGGGAAGATGGCACAATGACAGCTGTGAAAGAAGAAGAATTACCATTAGTTCTTCCAAAAACAGAAAACATTCGTCCATCTGGTACAGGTGAATCACCACTTGCAAACATCGAAGAGTGGGTAAATGTTGTCGATCCTGAGACTGGTAAAAAAGGTCGTCGTGAAACAAATACAATGCCGCAATGGGCTGGTAGCTGCTGGTACTACCTACGTTACATTGATCCAAACAACAGCGAAGCACCTGTA
>Ga0207696_1001203_pt1 | contig 14746 bp, 14 predicted proteins | sample KBSS54metaG_FD_184403 | JGI IMG/M metagenome (GOLD analysis project Ga0207696, IMG submission 184403) | Switchgrass rhizosphere microbial communities from Kellogg Biological Station, Michigan, USA - KBS S5-4 metaG (SPAdes) (version 2) | ecosystem: Host-associated > Plants > Roots > Rhizosphere >...
CGCCGCTTTATCCCAACTGGTCTTTTGCCGCAATGCCGATGGTCAGTGATGAACTGGCGGATCGGGTCACGAAGGTTTTGCTTAATTCCCCAGAAAGCGCGTCTTTTCGTTGGGGGGCTCCGGCCTCGACCAACCAGGTCGAAACACTGTTGCAAGACATACGCCAGCATCCGCAACAGCGACGTTTGTGGCTGGATATCAAAAGCTGGTTGATTCAACATCAGCTGGCAATGGGCACCGTGGCGTTGGTCCTGCTACTGCTCACGCTAAATTACATCTGGGTGATGCTACTGGTACGGCGGCGTGGCCAGCAGCTAGAGCGCAATAATGTGCTGCTGCGTCAGCAGGAGCTAGCGTTGGAAACGGCAAGACAAATGAGCGTACTGGGAGAGATGACATCTGGTTTCGCCCACGAGCTGAATCAACCGCTCTCGGCCATTCGGCATTATGCCGAGGGATGTCTGATTCGCCTTGAGGCTCAGAATGAGCAACATCCACTGCAGGCGGCGCTGCAAGAAATTGACCGGCAGGCACAACGTGGAGCCGACACTTTGCGTAACCTGCGCCACTGGGTCAGCCAGGCGCAGGGTAACCCAGTGATGAGCGAGGAGTGGGGGCAAGTCAGCATTCGTGATGCGATGTTACATGTTTGGCGATTATTGCGCATGGAGCAGCATTTCCCGGCATTAACACTGCAAATGGAGGCCAATTCCGCACAGACTTTGCAGCTGCCGCCAATGCTGCTTGAACAAGTGCTGACCAACCTGACCCTGAATGCGGCTCAGGCGGGAGCCACAACGATCTGGTTAATGGTGGACGATAAAGACAGCGGCACGCGAATTACCCTACAAGATAATGCCGGAGGCATTGATGAGGCGTTACTGCGCCAGGCTTTCCAGCCTTTTATGACCACCCGCGACGAGGGAATGGGACTCGGACTGGTGATATGCCAGCGTTTAGTCCGTTATGGCCAGGGAGAGATCAGTATCCAGAATCAAAAAGCCGCGGATGGTCAGTTGGGTGTGGTGGTGGTGTTAGATTTTACGCGCAAGGAGGAATGAAACAGCAATGGCGATAATTCATCTGTTAGATGACGATATGGCAGTGACTCAAGCCTGTGCTTTTTTGCTTGAAAACCTGGGATATGAAGTTCACTGCTGGCATGAAGGGGCAATGTTTTTTTCGCAGGCAGAGTTATACCAGACGGGTGTGCTGTTGTTGGATATGCGTATGCCGGTTATGGATGGCCAGGCCGTGCATGAGGAAATGTTGCGACGCGGCAGTACGCTGGCGGTGGTGTTCCTCACCGGCCATGGTGATGTTCCGATGGCGGTAGAACAAATGAAACGCGGTGCGGTCGATTTCCTGCAAAAGCCCGTATCGGCAAAGCCCCTTCAGTTGGCGCTGGAACATGCATTACTGGTTTCTGAGCAGACGTTTGAACGGCAAAAAATTGTCGCCTGTTATCAGCAACTGACACCTAAAGAGCGGGAGCTGGCGGGGTTGGTGGCAGATGGGTTAATCAACCGTGAGATTGCCAGCACCATGAATATTGCGGTACGCACGGTGGAAGTGCACCGCGCCAGGGTGATGGAAAAAATGCAGGCAGGCAGCCTGGCTGAACTGGTGAACCGACTGCAGCAGATACTGGACGACAGAAATGCAAAAAATTATCTGGTTTCCTGAGCGGGTTTGAGACTAATGATGACCCTTTTTCGTAGGCTGGATTAGCTCCGCGCATCATCAGTACATCAGGATGTGCCGGTTAGTGCTGCCGCTGGTCAAAGTACTCCGAGGCTGAAATAATGGAGAACGGTGATTGCTGAAAACGCCGCCTGAATTTCTTATATAAACCGAAAAACGTGACAAGTAATTTATTAATTAAAAGTAATCAAATGGAGAGTAATGGTGGGGATATTAGAAGGCTCTAAATCGCAGTGTCCACGCTTGGGGAATATTGTCGGCAGGATAGTTGCTGGTGCATTAATTTTAATGAGTTGTAGTCCTGTTTTCGCCCAACTGAAAGAAAGTGATATCGATACCCTGCTCACCACAGCACTCACTGAGACTCAAAATATACCTGCTAATGCTTGTGTAAGTATGCCTAATCCAGGCGTTAAACTTCCAGGGAATACTGAAACCGCTTCATTGATGTATCCGTCAGGGGATATCAGAAAAGATGTGGCTGCACTGATTGATGCTGGTTTAATCACAGTAAAGTTTAATTCTGGTGAGGGGGCGTCTGCATTGGCCGTTTTTAAGGCAAAAGCTGCTGGCACTGACTCATCAACATCCCCTAATGTTGCGTTAAGTTATGTAGAATTAACCCCGCTAGGGAACAAGTTTTATCGCTATGATGATCCTAAATCAGGTCATCTTCCTCAAGGACTCTACGGCGCAAACCGCTTTTGTGCACATATTCAGTACGGTGGCGTGGAGAAATATATGAAACCATTAAAGAACCCCTATGATGATAATCCTCATCTTGTTTCATGGGTTAATTTTAAATGGAAACTCGATCAACATAAAACACCGTGGCTGAATAATGCGGTACTAAAAGAACAGTTATCCATTTACAGTGATAAAGATTCATGGTCGCGTAGCGGAATTCTTATTGAGATGAATGACGATAAATGGGAATTAGGGAATGAACCCTATACCATTCGATGGTGAAGCGGTAAGACGTCTGGTTCGGTATGGCGTTCGTCATGGATCTTTTTGCCCGCAGGGTTATCGGCTGGAGTCTGTCAGCGAATACCGATACGGCACTGATAAGCAGCGCCCTGCGGATGGCATATAAGGTGTGTGGCCAGTCGCAGGGTATTATGTTCCACTGTGATCAAGGAAGCCAGTATACAGTCCTGAAATATCAACAACTTCTGTGGCGGTACAGAATAAAGCAAAGCGTCAGTCGGCAGGGAAACTGCTGGGATAACAGCCCCATGGAACGCTTCTTCCGCAGTCTGAAAACAGAATGGGTGCCTGCACATAGTTACGCAGGCAAGGACTAGGTCCGTCGACAAATCAGTGGCTATATATTGAACTACTACAGTCCATGGTTTCCTAAAAATACACTCTCAGACTCTCTTGCCTGTTAGGTGAAAGAGTACTGGTTTTGTCCTGGCTCGTTTCTGTAAAAGCGGGTGGCTACTGGATTAATGTTTTAGTGTCATCCCCTGATGTTTTTTAGAACTAAGTAAGTTATCCATAATTATTTTGGATAACCTTCTGCGCATGTAACTTTTAATGAGGGTAGAGAATGAATTGCTATTCATTAAAAATTTACACCACAATATCAATATGATATTTATTAATTTTATTACCCAATAGCTTTCATGAGTGATTATGGAACATAATATAGATATGCAAAATAAGGCGATTCCAAATAAGAACATGTATTTGTGCATGGTTATTCCCCGTTTCTTACCTTTCATTATAGATTTCAAGTTAAGGATCAATAGCACCAAAATAAATATTAAAGGAGGGAATATCATCAGAGCAAAGGCTGAATGGGTTAAATTAAAAGTGTAAAGAATGGATTGATAAGGTAATAAAAACAAAAAAATCAAAATTATTGTTATTGTAGCGGCAGAAAATGCGCTCTTTAACGTTGGGCTGTACCATATGTCATGGATATAATGTTCAGCGTCTACATGTTTATAAAAATCATCTGCATTGATATCAGCTTCAATTTCACTGATATAGGAAATTAATGAATTAAAACTCCCGCCCACTAATGTTTTTACTAGTTCCATTAAATTATTTCCACTGTACGCAAAATGCCTAATGCATATGCGCTTGTTTGCCTGATACTACCAGGATTGCGAATTGTCCCACCAATAGCGCTGCCAGCATATGCCATTGATGCCATTACTGCATTATTAAGTTGATTGTTTAATTCAGTGATGACTCTTTCCGAATCAATCATTCTGGGGTATTTATTCGCTGTAAGCCATATGCTAATTTGTTTTTCAGATGCTGAAGGATTGAAGTGCCTGATAATACCTCTTGAGAGGCTAACACGTTCTTTTTCGGTTGCCGCAAACCCGCGTAACCATTTTAACATACTCACAGAGGTAAAAGCCGATGCACTTTTAATGGCTCGATATGCTTTAACTGCTATATATAAATCACGACTAGCTCCCGCCAGAGAAATCAAATCCAGAGCTGTCAATGTAGCTATATACCAATCCTGTGAATCAAACCTTCGAACTCTCTTTCCTTCATTGCCATAGATATCAATTATTCGTAATACACCATTGGCACATTGTGCGGCAGTAGCTACGGTTCCCATTGTAGAAATAATAGCTAATGGAGTAGTTGCCCCTAAACTCAATATCGTGGCACCATCCGACAGAATAGTACCGGCAGCAAATATAATACATGCTCCACAAGACAAAATTGTCGATGCAATTTCTTTATCTGTTGAAATTACTGTGTTCTTGATTTTTTCTTTAGCAATATTATGGCTGAAGTTTGTTATTTCAGTCACAATAATATGAGTGACTTTATTTTCTGTCAGGCTATTAGAAAATAGGGGCGGGCGAACTAAAAAAGAACGCGTACCATCGTCGAAGATCACACCGACGCCATAGAAATTTTTGTGGCAATCAAGTGAATTAAATAATGACTGAAAATTAAAATCTGGTGCCCTGACTTGACCAAATATCTGTGCTAATTTGTAATCTTGATATTTGTTGTGAAATATCTGTGACATAAATCCTTCTTTTTTATGGGTGGATAACACGATTCATTCATTGCCACGTTCAGGGCAAGATTATGAAAACCCGCACCCTGCAAGGACTGACGCCAGATACTCTCTGTCCATTGCCGTTTTTTTTCATTTTTCGCTTCAGTCCGGTTTTGAATTCTTTGTTTTTCGTCAAAATACTTACCGCTATATGTCTTATTCCTGATAATAGTTCTACCGCATTCTCGGTTCTTTTCTGTTTTCTTTTAATTCTGAACGAAATGAGACTGCCACACTTAATTTTTTAGGTCATTCCACTCAAAAGTAAAATCAATCAGTTCGTCAGGAACATCGCTGACAATATGAAGCCGGGTTTCTTCCTTGTCGTGGTTTTTTCTGTTGTCGCAAAGCTGTCATACTTCGGATTGTTTATTTCTTTTAAGGGAAAGTTTTCTTCAAATGCTTTATTTAATTTACCCTGATTATCCTTCATTGAAAAAAGATAATCACTTTCATTAACACATATTTTCTTCGCAATGTCTTTCTGACATCCCATCGCATCTGACGTGATCAGTTTCCCTTTAATATCCAGCATGTTAACCCGTTCGGGTATGGCTTTGATCTCGTTGGATTTCTCAGAGGTTTTTATCTGTCCCAGTACAAGACTGTGCTGGATTGAGAATGCACAGATTATATGGATCGTACCCCAGCGGCGACTTTTATCATAAGAATGGCGAAGGGTTTTTCCATCAATAGCGATAATATCGCCATTATCTGATGAATGGCAATCGTGTATCCAGTTAATAAAACACTCATGAAATTTGAGGGCTGATAAAGGTCACAACCCGTGCAATCGTATCATGGACAGGAATACCATTTTCGAAATCACCATATTGTTTTAAAAAATCAATATGAGTCTCACCAAAATCCTCGATATCCTCCCATCATTCGGCCCCGGAAATAACTGAATATATTGTCAGAAGTAAAATATCTGATAATTTATGTTCTACTTTCCAGAATTGTCTGTAATCTGGAATAATTTAGATGTGTGCCATTAATTTTTCGATATCCATGTTCATTCTCCTTATATTACCAGAAGGTATTTGACCACATGCTGCAGCAGGTTTATAGTTTTTACGTCATGATGGGTTCATTTTTTAATCTGAAAACACTCCGGGTTGTAGTGCGAAAAATGTACTTTTCATGATCTTTCCCTGGGGGTAAATATATCCAGACCCAGGCTAACTAGTGCGTCTATTGTATTTATACCTTTAATGGTTATGTCGTACCGCTTTGCTATTTAATATAAAATTGATCTTCATACACTAATTCATGGTTATTTAACGAGTTTAAAATAATATCTATTGCTCTTTTTCCTGCTGCCCATAATTTAAAATTTTGCTCTTTGGGAACAAATGTTCCAATCATATAAAAAAATTCTTCTGTTAGTTTTCCGAAAAAGACAAGTAAGGTATATTCTCTATTTTCTGCATCAATTATCCTGTGCTCACCTGACCATAACTCCATGATGTTTTCATTGAAATTATTTTTACTCTCTGTTAGTAGTAGTTCTTTTACTTCAGAGTGATAATTTTCATTAAGATTACTAACAATTAACTTACAGAACTGCTCCTTACTGATTTTCGTGTCATGGCGTAAAAAATAGCTATCAATACAGCCAAGGAGTTTGCCATTTTTTTTTAAAGATATTGAGTGGTAGCTGAATTTTAGAGTATTAGCGCGCGTATCATACTGCCATGATGCAGGATGATAAAATGAATTGTGCGCTGGAGAGTCTATATTTATACTTTTTAACTCTTCTGCTAGATGCCATTTTGAATCATTAATTAAAGTGAAGAACTTTACGCAGTAAAGTAAAGTTTCAGCTTGTATACTGTAATCTTTTTGTTGGCAACTGGCTTTTACTAGAATAAAGTTGGCGCCTTTTAGTTCAAAGTCGTAATTTTTAAACACCCGAATTCTGGATATTATAACTTCACCATCAAAATTGTTTTTGGTTAAAATATCTGAATATTCTCCACTTACGCTGTAATAATCCTTCCGATGGATAATTTCTTCCCCAAGAAGTTGTACTGTATAGTTAAGCCATTCGCTTGCATCAATATCCATTTTAATGAACTCATAGGAAACAACTATTTCCAAGAATGGGAGTTCATGATTAGTGACAGTTTGATAACAACCAATAGTATATAAATTATCTAATCCTTTAATGGCTTTAGGTTTAACATTTATCGGTTTGACGCTTAATGGAAGTAATATTTTATAATGCAAACTCTTTGAGCCAGTAGAAGTGTAGCGACAGCGCCAGAAATTATTCTGTTGATAGTCAAAGGTGGATGTGATGGTGTCAGGGAATGACATTTCACTGTTACTGTTTTTCTTCATAAAATCCTCAAGTTATTTTAATATGTAGTGTTTTAATGCAAGAAAAGCAATCAATATATAACCTAAATTAAAAATTAATTTGTATCCATTGCTCACCAATGATTTATTTTCAATGAGATATTTAAGAGGCTGTCTATGGATGTTCTTTTGATTGTATTTTTGATGGAAAGAAGATGCGCTATCAATTCCTGATTCAATCAATGAGAAAATCACGAAATAAATGAAGAGATATCCAGAAAATAAAAAAAATAAATCTGCAATTAGTGGGTGGTTAGGGGAGTATCCCATTCTTGCTCTAATATACAAAAAAAATGAACAGCTAATTGCTCCAAATAATATTTTATATATCCTGATGTATTGTTTCATCTTAACCACCTATAATTACTGTTCCAAGACCAGAAGTAATAATTCCCAAACCACCAGTTGATAGGGGGAATACTGGTCCAATCTGAATTTCTATATCACCTCCCACTCCCAAACACACAGCTATTTCCCCGCTTATATTTACTTTTACCATCATGTTGTCTATGTCGGCTATTGCGCCTACACCACCACTCCAGCCAACAGAACCTGCGGAACCAGAAATGTTACCCTTCATTCTTAAATACTTTGACTCAGTAGACATCGTTATATCACCTTTTGCTGCAGCAGCTTCTGCGCCCAGTTCCGCTTTGAATCCGTACTAAAGTTCAGCTTCATCGTTTATAATCTTACCTTCAGCTTTTGCCTCTGCTAAACCGACGGTACCTTCTGCTTTCAGTTCTGTATATTGACCACTTCCTTCAGTCCCTTCACTAAGACCAATATTTCCGGAGACTCCAGTGGCCTTTGTATTAAACGCCGTTGAGCTACCTTTTTCCCCGGATGTTGTTCCTGCCGACATCTCAACTTTGCCAATGGCACCTCCATGGTTAAATTTGACACCATTATTACTCATTGGATGACTTAATTGAAAATCTTCAACCACAATTTTATTATTTGCAGTATCAAAGTTACCATCTCCATCTAAGTCTGATAGTCGTGATGAGGCTAGTAAAACATTCATCTTAAATTCTTCTGGGTTTTTTACCTTTACCGAATCATCCTCGTTCGTATTCTTAACTAATGTTACATTATGATATTCTGGTGGTTTTGGGCCTTTTTGGGGTGGTGATGATTTTTTACCACAGATGACTTTATCTCCCATTCTTGCTGCCGGAATACCATTAATAGTGACTGTTTTTGATCCTTCATTAATTACTCCTGGCCCATGAACCTTGCATACAAATGAATCTCCAAGGCGAACCGAAGGATAACCACCTGTAGTGACATTATGGCTCCCTGATGTTATTGGCCCATCATGCCCTGCTTTATCAGTAGTTTTTCTTGCTGCAAATTTCATCACGTCACATCCTTAATTGAAGTGCCGTTAATCTACGGATTCAACTTCAACATTTTTCCGGTTAATAGATGTTCTTCACTACCATCCGCTGATAATTTTTTAGTGTTAACCCTGAATTCATCTGTTGCTTCATTTTTAATTATTTTTCCTTTGAGAGTAATTTCACCATTTGTTAGTAGGGTAATGCTCGATTTTCCACAAATAAACTCTATTTTCTCGTCTGAATTGATACTGATAGTTTTTTTAACTGTTATTGTTTGTTTTCCTTCATGAAGAGTAATCTTCTGGTCTCCTTTATTGATATATGTTGTTTTATTTCCTTCAGAAATTTCTGTGATCTGATTATTAACCACAGTTGTATTTTGATCATTAGCCACTGTCACTTTCTGGTCATGACCACCTTCTTTCTTACTACCCACTTTCACCGTCTGTCCTACACCCACAGTAATGCTCTGGTTATTACCAATAGTTTCGGTGTGGTCAACCTTCACATCGGTGGTGCGGTTATTCAGCACTTCCGTATCCATGTTCTTCTGGGCATGGATATAGACCTGTTCTTTGTCGGTGGCATCATCGAATTTCAGTTCGTTAAATCCACCACCTTTGTAGGTTTTCGAGCGGATGGCCATCTGGGTTTTCGTGCCCGGCAGGCTGCCTGGTGAGCGATTATCCTGGTGATAGGTTCTTCCCATAATGATGGGCTGGTCCGGGTCACCGTTGAGGAAGTCCACAATCACTTCCTGGCCGACGCGCGGAATAGCGAGGTTGCCGAAGCCGGCTCCGGCCCACGCCTGCGATACCCGCACCCAGCAGGAGCTGTCTTCATTTCCCGGGCAGTAACGATCCCAGTGAAAACGCACCCGTACCCGGCCATGCTCATCACAGAAGATTTCTTCACCGGCAGGGCCGGTCACGATGGCACTCTGTGGGCCGTCCACTCTGGGTTTGGGCTGCGGTGGTACACGCCATGTCCGGTCGGCAGGAATGACCTCGAAATGGTTATTCAGGGTAGTGCCTTCGCCTTGGCTACCGTGCAGCGCCTGAGGCTGGTGGCCTGTCAGAGTACTGCTCACCACCTGCCATTTCCGGTTCAGTGTCTCTGACGGATGCCCCGTCAGCATGAATTGTTTCCCCGGGTACAGCTTCGGCGAGTGGCAGATACCGCTCGCCGTCTCGGTATCATGCCGCCAGCCTTCAATCTGGTAACGGGCAAACGCCTGGCCGTGCGATTCATCCTTGAAACGCCCCGGATAATCGAAGATTTCATACTGTGTCAGCTGGCCGTTGAGGTTTTCACCGGCACGGTTGTAATAGCCCGGCCAGCCAGGGGTTTTGAAGGTGTAGTCCTGGGTTTCCACGGATGAGGGGCCGGTTCGTGCGCGGTAACGAAAGGTGCTGATACAGTCGGTGGACACTTCGGTACTGACATTCGGGTTGAACGGCACAGCACCCAGTGTCGATACCCCGGCGACATCATCGCAGAGCGCCAGTTTCTGCCCCGGCCCATCCGGGGCGTGCCAGTCAAAAAAGAAAATACCTTCTTCGGCCCACAGTCTTGTGAGGAAAGCCAGGTCGGTCTCCCCGTATTGAACGCAGAATTCCCGCGCCGGATGCGGCTCATAAAAGACAGGGATCCATTCGGTGATACCATTTTCACCGAGCAGGGTGGCGGAAATGGTCTGAATATCCTGTTGCTGGAAGATACGAAAGTTCTGGCGCAGGCCGCAACGCCAGAGGGGCGGGACAATGGTCAGGTGATAACACATCTGCCAATGATTATTTTCCCCCAGCATCACTTCGCTGACGATACCACTAACATAACGTTGTGCCACCGCCCCCTGCCAGATGGTGAGCACGGCTTTCTTTTCCAGAAAATGGGTTGCCGTCAGGTCAGGCAGCCCACTGGCAATATCCACGTCCAGAACGAACGGCGTGGAATGCCCCTGGTACAGGCTGAAGCTCACCACCGCCACTGTCATATCAATGATGCCGTCGATGCTCAGGGTAAAACGAAGACCTTTTAATGACATATTGACTTCCCTGGTATGTACAGAAAAAACAAACAGACGCCTGTGTTCAGGCACGCTACCGCCGAAGTTTCCGGCGGCTGCCATCTCCCGTGAAAAACGCAACGCTGATGTAACCCTTGACTGATAACGGTATGAATTCGCGCTTCGCCGGGTTATTTTCCGGTAAAACCACCAGACAAGATGTCAATTCAGGTAAAATGTTCGTGAAATACATTTTTAAATAAATAAAGGTTAAATGTCAGTATTTATTTTTACTTGTTTTATTTCTGGTTGTTTATATTTTATTACGGGTAAATAACATGTTTACTATGGCTTGATAGTTTCACGTTTATATTATTTGTGTTTGCATGTTGACGATATGACTTGTGTTTTTAATTGATTTAAAAACAGTGACATATGATAATTTGAATCGTGGTTGCTTTCTGGTTTACACGTGTAGATATGGTGCGGCCTGATACTGATATATATATTTATCGAGGGCATTTTTCTTCTGTACGTAAAATGAAGGCTATTTAAAATACTGTGTCATGGTATAAAGTAAGACTTAACAAAGTACACGGTAGTCCATTTATCCTGTCGCAGGAGCAGGTATTCCCGGTATTTTTGTTGTATGGATTATGTTGTGTTTACGGCCTGAACGATAACCCTGTGGATTATTTTCATGAGAAGCAACAATAACGATGGCAGAACGTATGGGCGGGGAGTCAATATGATGGCAGAACACAAATCCGGAGCCAGTTTGTTTGAGCGCATCGATGAAGCGGCAAAGCTGTTACCCCGGCAAAATCCGACGCAGGGATTATTACAGTCCCTCCGTCGCAGTCTGCACAATATCCTCAATACCCGTTCTGGCAGTTGTTACGGTTCGCCAGAACTGGGGCTACCGGATTTAAATGACGAATCTCTGGCATCCATGAATATCAGGGATATAACCGCCCTGACCGTCAGGGACTGTATTCTGCGTTATGAACCCCGCATTTCTGATGCCACGATCACCGCCAGGGTGCAGGAAGATAATGCCCTACCGGAGCTGTGTTTTCATATTGTGGCTCATGTGGATTTCAGTCATCACGGGGATGTTCTGGAGTTCGATATTCTGCTTGATAACCACCAGCACTGGCGCGTGGAGTAAACCCGATGGCTTTTGAAGAACGTTATTATCGCGAAGAGCTGGATTACCTGCGCCAGCTTGGCCATCTGCTGGCGCAGGAGAACCCCTGGCTGGCCCGTTTTCTGGCCGAAAAGGAGGGGGATGCGGATGTTGAACGTCTGATGGAGGCGTTTGCTTTCCTCTCCAGTGGTTTGCGGCAGAAGCTGGAGGATGAATTTCCGGAATTCACGCATGGCTTAATCAAAATGCTGTGGGCCAACTATCTGCGACCGGTCCCCTCTATGGTCGTCATTGAGTACCAGCCTGTTGCCACACAGCTTACTGCTCCCGTGCAAGTTTGTCGTGATGAACTCATTAGTTCGGGAACCCGACGTACATTGTCCGCGGGGCGAAAAATCCTGACTGAAGACAACACTCCGTCGCCACCCGTTTGTCATTTCACGCTGGCGCGCGATCTGTGGTTACAGTCACTGTCTGTCCGCGATGTACGCAATGTCAGCAGCCTGAAAGAGGGGGTCATTGAGGTTGATTTTTTCACTCAGGGGAAGGTTTCGCCTGACTCTCTGGATCTGAATAAACTGACCTTCTGGCTGGGTAACGAGGATGACTACAGCCGTCACCAGCTCTATCTGTGGTTCAGCGAACGGCTGATGGATGCGGAGCTGGTTTCTGGAGGAAACCGGGTTCCGTTGTCGGATTTGTGGCTGGATGCTGCCGGGTTTGAGCGGGATGATGCGCTGCTGCCGTGGCCGAAAAACGTTCATACCGGTTACCGCGTTCTGCAGGAATATTTCTGCTATCCGGAGAGTTTTTTCTTCTTCCATCTGCGCGATGCCGCCCCGTTGCCGGGGGATTTCCCGGTCGATGCCTTTACACTGCGCCTGCATTTCAACCAGCCGCTGCCCGTCGATATAAAACTGCATAAGCATTCACTGCGTCTGTACTGTACGCCCGCAGTAAACCTGTTTGCGCACCAAGGCGAATCTGTCAGCCTGGAGGGCAACATACCGCACTATCCGTTGCGTGCCAGCCACCAGAATCCGGATTTCTACGACATCTTTCAGGTGAAATCAGTTTCCAGCAAGATTGCCGCACCGGAAAACTTTGCCGACATCAACAGCCGCTCGCGTATCTGGCCCGAGTTTGAAGGTGCTCAACACCAGCTTGAGTACAGCCGCCAGCGCGAAGTGGTTTACTGGCATCACCTGACCAAAACGTCTTTGCTTCACCGTGGGCTGGAGCATTTCCTTGCCTTTGTTCATGCCGATGGTCAGTTGCCTGACCGTGTCCGCGTGGAGGGGGAGGTGATCACAGCCTCGCTGCTATGCACCAACCGGATGTTGCCTGTGTCGCTAAACAGCGGGGATATTTGCATACCGGTCAATAAAAACCCGTCGGTGGCTTCCTTTCATAATGTTACCCGTCCGACCCGGCCGTTATACCCGGTGACGGATGGCAGTATGCACTGGTCGCTGATTTCCTGTATGAACCTGAATTACCTCTCGCTGCTCGACAGAGAGGCGCTGCTCCTGGTGTTGCGCACTTTCGACCTGCCGGGGATCCAGCACCCGCAACAGGCCATGCTGTCGCCGAAGAAACTGGATGCGATTGAAAAACTCGATACCCGGCCCGTTGATCGGCTGTTTAAGGGGGTACCGGTACGCGGCCTGTCCACCACATTGTGGATCAACCCGGCACCCTTTCTCTGCGAGGGTGAAATCTACCTGCTGGGAACGGTGCTGTCTCACTTCTTTGCTTTGTATGCCAGTACCCAGTCATTTCACTGTCTGAAAATCATCAATACGGAAAGTCAGGAAACCTGGGAATGGCAACACACAGGGCAGCATGCACTGATGTAAGGGGGAGACGTTGCGTGGGATATTTTATGTGCTGGAGGGGTCGTAACAGCGGGTAGCAGATAGATACTTGCAAGAGACAGAAAAGTAAAAAGCCCGCTTAGTTTCCTAAGCGGGCTTCTTAAATTTGGCTCCTCTGACTGGACTCGAACCAGTGACATACGGATTAACAGTCCGCCGTTCTACCGACTGAACTACAGAGGAATCGGTTAACGGGGCGCATATTAGCGAGGTGTTTCAGGCTTGTCAAAGCCTCTCATCACGCGGTTGGTTCGTTTGCTGATAAAACAAGCAAACCGTGTCATTAAACGCCATAGACATATCTTTACAGCGCATAAGTTGCCAAACCGAGGCGACGGGCTAAGATATGCGGTTCAAATGGAGTGAAGAATTCATGTTAAAACAGCAGCAAATTGCAAAGTGGTTTTTGTTCCTGGCGTGTCTGGTGGTGTTAGTGTGCACCGCGCAGCGCATGGCGGGACTGCATGCTTTGCAAATGAAAGCTGCCGAAAGCGTGATGATGGCGCAAAACGGTGTTACCGATACGGATAAAGCGTCTCCCATTACGCCTTGTGAATTGAGCGCTAAATCGCTGCTTGCCGCGCCGCCAGTGCTGTTCGAAGGTGCATTGTTTATCTTCAGCCTGCTGCTGACACTGCTTGTGCCATTGCAGCCGAACTCTTCTTCTATTGTCCCCGTTCGTGAGTTTTCCTCGCCCACCCTCAGAGTCCATCTGCGATTTTGCGTATTCCGTGAATGAAAACGGCTGTTTAACACAGTCCGATTATTCATTTATGGAGAAACAATATGTTGAGTATTTTCAGGCAGGCGTTGCTCTGCCTATTGCTGTTATGGTTGCCAGCCAGTTGGGCTGCGCAATCCGGCTGGCTACAGTCAGCTGACAATAATCATGCCAGCGTGCGTCTGCGCGCTGACACTTCACCGCAAGGCGAGACGCAGGTTTTGCTGGATGTAAAACTTGAGGATGGCTGGAAAACTTACTGGCGTTCGCCTGGTGATGGTGGCGTTGCACCGATCATCAACTGGAATAAGCCGGTAAAATCAGCCCTTTGGTTCTGGCCCGTACCACAGCGCTTTGATGTGGCTGGGATCACCACTCAAGGCTACCAGCATCAGGTCAGTATCCCGATAAAACTGGCAGGTGACGCGCCGTCTAAAATCACCGGAGTGCTGACGTTATCAACGTGCAAAGATGTTTGTCTGCTGACCGACTTTCCGTTTGAAATCACGCCTGCTCAAAGCGATGCGAAT
>Ga0207696_1001205_pt1 | contig 14718 bp, 15 predicted proteins | sample KBSS54metaG_FD_184403 | JGI IMG/M metagenome (GOLD analysis project Ga0207696, IMG submission 184403) | Switchgrass rhizosphere microbial communities from Kellogg Biological Station, Michigan, USA - KBS S5-4 metaG (SPAdes) (version 2) | ecosystem: Host-associated > Plants > Roots > Rhizosphere >...
CGCATTCCTTCGCGAGTCATTGTTGGGGGTACCCGTTCGAAAAACGGGAAGGTGCCCACGCTAACACCAATGCTCTGCAGTACGGGAGTACCAGAAACGCGACATGTCGCACAAACGAAAAAGCCCCGGGAATAATCCCAGGGCTTTCGAAGATGGCGCACTCGGCGGGATTCGAACCCACGACCCCTGCCTTCGGAGTCCTAAAAGTCGGCGTTTGGAATCAGTACGTTAGCGGGGATTAGCTGGAATTTCAATGGGTTGTGGTAGCTGGGGTTAGCGGGTTTTCGCTCCGGTTAGCGGGGTGAGTGTGGCAAATTTGTGGCATCACTGGTTGCAGAGCCATGCTGCGTAATTAAATTGCGCTTGATCGCCCGATAGCATTGCCGCCACCCAGTCAATTCCATTCGCACTGACCACCCCATGCAGCTGCCTTGGCCAATATACGCCGACGAAGTGAACAGTCAGATGCCGTTGCTAGTGGTCTGACATGCCATTTGCTGTGGCGTTTATACGGCCACGGCGTGTATCTTCCCGCGCACTATAGTCTCTCAGCACTTCGCGAGGCGCTGAGCGCGAATTTCGCTGGACATGCCCTTCTGAAAGGGCGTGCCTAGCCATTAGGGAATGACCAGATGAACCCCATCGAACAACAGTTTTTCACTGAGCTCGAAAAGAAGCTCTGGACGGCCGCTGATAAGCTGCGTTCTTCCTTGGATGCATCGGTTTACAAGCACGTGGTGCTTGGCCTGATTTTTCTCAAGTACGTATCCGACGCCTTCGAGGAACGCCAGCGTGAGCTACATGCTCAACTGACCAATCCTGCCGACGATTACTTCATGGACCCAGCGGATTACGGCGACCTTGGCAGCGAAGAGTACGAAGAGAATGTCGCCGCCGAGTTGGAGGTGCGCGACTACTATACCGAGAGAAACGTTTTCTGGGTGCCGATGGAGGCGCGCTGGCAAACCCTGCGTGAGTTAGCGCAACTGCCACCCAACGAACCCTTGCCCTGGAACGCGCCGGGGAAAGACTCGGCAGAAAAGATGCGCACCGTCGGCTGGCTGATCGACAACGCCATGGAAGCCATCGAGCGCGAGAACGTCAAACTCAAGAACGTGCTCAACAAGGAGTTTTCCCGCACCCAGCTCGACAGCCACAAGTTGGCCGACCTGATAGCCCACTTCTCCGACACCAATTTCAGCCAGCCTAGCTACAACGGCCAGCCGCTCAACCTAAAGAGCAAAGATATCCTTGGCCACGTCTACGAATACTTCCTTGGCCAGTTTGCGCTGGCGGAGGGCAAAAAGGGCGGTCAGTACTACACCCCCAAAAGCATCGTTACGCTGATCGTGGAGATGTTGCAGCCGTTCAAGGGGCGGGTGTACGACCCCGCCATGGGTTCGGGCGGATTTTTTGTGCAAAGCGAGGAGTTTATTGCCGAGCATGGCGGCAAAGTGGTCAACGGAAAGACTGGCCAGATCAGTGTTTATGGTCAGGAGAGCAACCCCACTACCTGGAAGCTGGCAGCCATGAACATGGCCATCCGCGGACTGGACTTCAACTTTGGCGGTCAGCCTGGCGACACCCTGCAAAACGACTTGCACCCCGATCTGCGCGCAGACTACGTGATGGCGAATCCACCCTTCAATATGAAGGAGTGGTGGAACGCTAAGTTGGAACAAGACCCTCGCTGGCTGGTGGGCACCCCTCCGCAAGGCAACGCCAACTTCGCCTGGCTGCAGCACATGCTCTACCACCTTGCCCCCACTGGCAGCATGGCGCTGCTGCTGGCCAATGGCTCGATGAGCAGCAACACCAACAACGAAGGCGAGATCCGCAAGCAGCTGATCGAGCAAGGCTATGTGGAATGCATGGTGGCCTTGCCCGGCCAGTTGTTTACCAACACGCAGATTCCTGCCTGTATCTGGTTCCTTACCAAAGATAAGGCTAATGGCTTCAACCTTGACAAGAAAAAGCGTGATCGACGCAGCCAGTTCCTGTTCATCGACGCCCGTCAACTTGGTTACATGAAAGATCGCGTGCTGCGCGACTTTACGTCGGACGATATCAAAAAGGTGTCCGATACCTTCCACGCCTGGCAGCACGGCGAAGGCTACGCAGACGTGCCGGGCTTTTGCTACTCGGCCTCTCTAGACGACATCCGCAAGTACGAACATGTGTTGACGCCAGGGCGCTATGTGGGCGCCGAAGAGCAGGAAGAGGACGGTGAAGCCTTCGCCGACAAGATGGCGCGACTAACGGCGCAATTGGCTGAGCAGTTTGCGGAGAGCGCGAAGATGGAGGGTGAGATCAAGAAGAACTTGGCAGGATTGGGTTATGGATTCTGACGTTGAATGGAAAGATCTTTCGCTCGGTGAAGTGATCGAGCTGAAACGTGGCTACGACCTGCCTAAGGACAAGCGCATGCCTGGGAGCGTGCCTATCGTCTCATCATCAGGCGTGAGCGATTTCCACTCTGAGGCCATGGTCAAAGGCCCTGGAGTCGTGACTGGGCGATATGGAACGATTGGTGAAGTGTTCTACGTCGAAGGGGACTATTGGCCTCTGAATACGACCCTCTACGTCCGCGACTTCAAAGGCAACGATTCTCGGTTCATCAGCTACTTCCTGAGGACCCTCGACTTTCAGGCATACTCAGATAAGGGGGCGGTACCTGGGCTCAACAGAAACCATTTGCATCTCGCGAAAGTTCGTCTTCCCGGGAAAAATGTTCAGAAGAGTATTGCAACGGTTCTCAGTAGCCTCGATTCCAAGATTGATCTCAACTGCAGCATCAACCAAACCCTTGAAGCCGTGGCGCAGGCCATTTTTAAATCGTGGTTTGTTGATTTCGACCCGGTCAAAGCCAAGATCGCTGCCAAGGCTGAAGGCCACGACCCGCTGCGCGCAGCAATGAGCACCATTAGCGGCAAACCTGATGCCGAACTCGACACGCTGTCGCCCGAGCAATATGAGCAACTCGCTGCTACGGCTGCGCTGTTCCCGGATGACGTGGAAGAGTCAGAGTTGGGCAATATTCCAAGGGGATGGGCTGTCCGGGCACTGCCGGACTGTATAGACGTGAATCCATCTAGATCGCTAAAGAAAGGAACCGTTGCGCTGTATCTCGATATGGCTAACGTGTCCACGAACTCCGCCCGAGTAAGGAATATCGTGGCCCGTGAGTTCTCGTCTGGCTCCAAATTCCAAAACGGCGACACACTTCTTGCGCGTATAACGCCATGCCTTGAGAACGGCAAAACAGCATTCGTCGACTTCCTAAATGGCGACGATATTGGTTGGGGCTCAACCGAATTCATCGTGCTACGTTCTAAGATTGGTCTGCCGGAGTCGTTTGCCTATTTCCTCTGTCGCGATCCTGAATTCAGAGCGTTTGCAATTGCGCAGATGGCTGGCACGTCGGGGAGGCAACGCGTTCCCAACGATTGTTTTGGCAACTACAAATTGGTCGAACCCGCCGAACCAGTTGCAGCCGAATTTGGCCGACTCGCTGGTGCCGCGCTGGGCCAGATCAAAGCATTGGACTTGGAGGCAAAAACGCTTGCGTCTCTCCGCGACACCCTCCTTCCCAAACTTCTCTCCGGCGAGTTGTCTGTCGAAGCGCTCGCCGAACAAGCCGGGATCGCTTGATGGACATTAAGAAGCTCCGTGAAAACAATATCGTAGACAGAGTCGAGGAGGTCTTGCAGGCGGCGTATTCGTCGAATCAGGCATTCAATGCGGTACTCGATGAGGCCGAGCCACTGTCATTCAGAAGCTTGCGTGACCCGGAACATGAATATCTGGTTAAAGTGAGTGATGCTTTGTACTGGGTAGAGCGTGACGCCTATCTGGATGAGTTGGATCACTGGGAAGGGCAGTGTCAGGTCAATCAGCATGAAGCGGCGACGGCATTTATCAAAGACTCGGATCAGCAAGCCGTCTTCCTTGACCTGGTGGATGCCATTCGTTTTGGGCGCATCGCCCCGTTTGTTGGTGCGGGACTCTCCAGACCTTGCGGTTATCCAATGTGGGGCGAGGCGTTGCGCAAGATCGCACAAAAGCTGGGTGGCCTGGATGTGCAGGATATCGAGCCGCTGATGGCGCAATACGACTACCTGCAAGCTGCGCAAGTGCTGCACGAAACGGACGCTGAGATTGTGCGGCATTTCATCAAAACCGAGTTTCGTCAGCGTGGTGCAATCACCGGGCCGGTCACACTGCTGCCGGATCTCGCCAGCGGCTGTATCGTCACCACCAATTTCGATACCGTCATCGAAGACCTGTTTCGAGAAAAGGCGCATCCGCTGGATGGCTACATGCACGGTATGCAGGCGGGTAATAATTTCGTACAGCGACTGTTGCGCGGTGAGCGGTGCATTCTGAAACTGCACGGGGATGCCGGGCAGGCCAATACTCATGTATTCACCCAGGAGCAATATCAGGAGGCCTACGGTGGAGCCGCAGGCGAGCCGTTCGCGTTCCAAAATCAGTTGCCTAGGGCGCTGAGGCAAATCTTTATCAGTCACTCGCTGCTGTTCCTGGGCTGCAGCCTGGAGCAGGATAAGACGCTTGATTTGTTCAAGTCAGTGGTCGATGAAGCAGCATTTGAAATCCCGGATCACTTTGCCCTGCTCAATGAACCCGCCACACAGCAAGAACGGGCCCGCAAGGAAGCTCGGTTGTTGCAACTGAGGATTCGACCGCTCTGGTATACGACGCCCCACGATGCTGAGGGTAAGCCGGACCATAGCCTACTGGAACAAATTCTCAGACTGGCTATCGCTGTAGCGCGCAGGCAGGTGATATTTGGATGAGCCGCTCACCAGGACATATCTATTTATGGCGTTGCAGCATCTTTGAACCTCATAACTTGAAAAGCGTCGCACCCAGTCGCTATGCGGGGCATTTCTCAGCATGGGCATAGCCGTCATTTCATCGCAAATCAGCATTGGCCGCCTAGTATCCATTAAGTCTCTGACTTATATGGCTTTCTTATTTCTTCAAAAACCAGGGCGTTTGCCAGATAGCCCAGGAAGGCGTAAGGGTTTCACATGTTGAACGAACAGCAACTCGAAGAACTGTGCCTGAGCTGGTTTCAGCAGGTTGGCTGGCAATTTGCCCACGGCCCAGATATAGCGCCGGATGGCAGCACCCCCGAGCGCACCTACTTCCGCCAGGTGGTTTTGCGAGAGCGCCTGCTGGCCGCACTGGCGCGGATCAATCCGCAGATTCCGGCTGCCGCCCTTGAGCAGGCCGTGCATGCGCTGCAAACGGTGAGTGAGCCACAGATGGTGGTGCGCAACCGCAGCGTGCACCGTTTGCTGCTCAGCGGTGTGGCGGTGGAGTTTGAAGTCGGTGAGCAGAAGAAGCACGACTGGGTGTATTTCATCGACTTTGCCCAGCCCAGCAACAACAACTTTCTGGTGGTGAACCAACTGACCATCACCGGCACAAGGCAACCACGCCGGCCCGACTTGATCGCCTTCGTCAACGGATTGCCTTTGGCCGTGGTGGAGCTGAAAAACCCCGCCAACGAACAAACAGACGTCTGGGACGCCTTTAATCAGCTGCAGACATACAAGGACGAGATTAGCGACCTCTTTAACAGCAACGCCGCTTTGGTGGTGAGTGATGGCTGGACGGCGCGGGTGGGTTCGCTGACGGCTAACGCCGAACGGATGTTGCCCTGGCGCACCATCCTGAACGAAGACGACCGGCCGCGCCTGCAGATGGAGCTGGAAACGGTGGTACGCGGCTTCTTCAAGCCTGAGCTATTTCTGGACTACGTGCGGCACTTCGTGTTGTTCGAGCAGGATGGCGACAACATCGTCAAAAAGATTGCCGGCTATCACCAGTTCCACGCAGTACGTGAGGCCGTGCGCGCCACGGTGATTGCCTCCCAAAATGCGGATAAAGGTGTGCTTGCGGTCCACGAAGAGCGTGCGACCTATGCCAAAGAGGTACAGCCTGGCTCCCGCAAAGCAGGTGTGGTGTGGCACACGCAGGGATCGGGCAAAAGTATCACCATGGCGTGCTACGCGGGCAAGCTGTTGCAGCAACCCGAGATGAAGAACCCCACGTTAGTCGTCGTGACCGACCGTAATGACCTGGATGGTCAGTTATTCGCCACCTTCTGCGCCGCCAGTGACCTACTCAAGACCACTCCCCTGCAAGCCGATAACCGCGATGAACTGCGCGAGATGCTGGCTTCACGCGAGGCAGGCGGCATCATCTTCACCACGGTGCAAAAATTCGCGCTGCAGGAAGAGGAAGAGACGCATCCGTTGCTCTCTGATCGCACAAATATCGTGGTGATATCCGATGAGGCCCACCGCAGCCAGTATGGCAGCAAGGGCCGGTTGGACACCAAGACAGGTAAGTACGTGTTCGGCTATGCCAGACATCTGCATGACGCATTGGAGAATGCCACCTTCCTTGGCTTTACAGGCACGCCCATTGCTTTGGAAGACCGTGATACCCGCGAAGTGTTTGGTGACTACGTCAGCATCTATGACATTCAGGATGCCGTGGATGATGGCGCAACAGTGCCGATTTTCTACGAAAGCCGTTTGGCCAAACTGGATGTTAACCAAGCCGAAATCGATACGCTCAATGAGCAGGTTGAAGAGGTTGTTGAAGACGAAGAAGACATCGTCAGCCGAGAAAAAACCAAAGGCGAATGGGCCGCGCTGGAAAAGCTTGTAGGATCTGAGCCTCGCCTGCAGCAGGTGGCGCGTGACCTGATAGAGCACTTTGAGGCGCGCCTATCTGTGTTAGACGGCAAGGCCATGATCGTGTGCATGAGTCGCGATATATGCGCCCATCTCTACAACGCCATCGTAAGCTTGCGTCCTGACTGGCATAGCGATGACCCCGAGCTAGGGGCTATCAAGATCGTGATGACAGGATCTGCCACCGACAAGGCTCTGCTGCAGCCACACCTTTACAGCAAGCAAGTGAAGAAACGTCTGGAAACGCGCTTCAAAGACGTGAAAGACCCACTGAAGCTGGTGATTGTGCGCGACATGTGGCTGACGGGCTTTGACGCGCCGTGTTGCCACACCATGTACATCGACAAACCCATGAAAGGCCACAACCTGATGCAGGCTATTGCCCGCGTTAACCGGGTGTTTAAGAACAAGCCTGGTGGCCTGGTGGTTGATTATATCGGCATCGCCAATGAACTGAAGGCGGCGCTGAAGACCTATACCGATGCCAAAGGTAAGGGTGATCCTACTCACAACTCTGCTGAAGCATTGGCTGTGCTGTTAGAGAAGGTGGATATCGTGCGAGGAATGATGCACGGTTTCGACTACAGCGCATTTGAGACTCGGCCACTCGAGCTACTGGTGCCCGTTGCCAACCATATTCTTGGCCTGAAGGACGGAAAAGCACGCTTCCTTGACACCATGCTTGCAGTGACTAAGGCCTTTTCGTTGTGTGGCACGTTGGATGAAGCTGGCCCACTGCGTAAGGAGATTGCCTTCTTCTCGGCCATCAAGGCCGCCATTACCAAGTTCACCACTGTCGATAAGAAGCGCAGCGATGCTGAGAAAAACAGCGCGCTCAAGCAGATTCTGGACAATGCCATCATCTCTGATGGGGTGGACGATATTTTCGCGCTGGCCGGTTTGGATAAGCCCAACATTGGCCTGCTCTCGGATGAGTTCCTAGAGGACGTGCGGCAGATGGAAAGCCGCAACCTTGCCGTGGAGCTGCTGGAAAAGCTGTTGCGTGACGAAGTTAAGGCACGCGCGCGTAACAACGTAGTGCAGGAGAAGAAGTACGGCGACCGCTTGCTGGAGACATTGCGTAAGTATCACAACCGAGCGATCGAGACGGCACAGGTCATCGAAGAACTGATCCAGATGGCCAAGGAATTTAAAGTCGCGCTTGAGCGGGAAGCTTCCCTAGGCTTGGGTCACGATGAAATTGCCTTCTACGATGCGTTAGCTAACAATGAAAGCGCGGTGCGCGATCTGGGTGATGAGACGCTCAAAAAAATCGCCATGGAACTTACCGAGAAGCTTCGCGCCAGTACGACTATCGATTGGCAGGTTCGTGAGAGTGTACGAGCGAAGCTGCGCATTTTGGTGCGTCGCTGTTTACAGCGCTGGAAATATCCGCCAGACCAGCAATCAGATGCAGTGGAATTGGTGCTGAAGCAGGCAGAGTCGCTGTCGAATGAGTGGTCACTGTAAGTTGGATTACAACAGGGCCAATCGTGCAAGGCAGCCAGCGTCGGTTGGCTGCTTTCGCAGAGTCTGAACACACCTCTACAGTGCGAGCACTGTTTGAGTGAGAGCGCATCAGAGGTGGGCGCGACCGCCCATCAACGTCGTAACAGACGTCGTCGAAGCCTTATCCTCCAACGACTTTAGGATTTAGCGCTTTCTCAAAGGATTTGGTAAAGCTGATGAGATCGCTGCCTAAAACCTGACACAGATCGCGAAGTTGGACCATATCCAGCCGTCTGACTCCCCTTTCCACATCACTCATGAATGACTGCGGCCTCCCCAGCGCAGCGGAGCACTGAGTCTGCGTCATCCCAGACTCGACGCGCATGCGCTTCAGCTCCTGCAGGAGGATCACATGCTCGCGTCGATAGATAGCTTTGGTCATAGCCGTATCCGTGCAAAGGGCGGCTGATCAAGCTATATCTGCTTTTGGGATATCTGATTTTCAGTTATTTTGAAGTGGTTCAGTTCGCCTGGGAGGGTGTATGAGACTGGTCTGGGAGCTGTTTCGAGTCGCGTGGGGCGTGGGGTGTATCCCGTTGGGTGCGCTCTTGCTGGTTGTGGTGGTTTTCTCTGGCTTCAACCTGCCATTTTTTCTTGGGTTCACCAGCGGTGAAGACCCGGTAATCCGCTGGCTGTTCTGGGCCCTGGCCTTTTATTTTACTGGAGGAGGGTGGCTGTTCTATCGAATCAACCAAAGCTATGCCGAAAAGCTGAGGAGCATGGCCGCTGGTTATCGAGCTGAGGGATTCAATCCTGATGTAGAGGTGTACGCAAAAATCAACGATGCGTACGTTGGTGTCGATCTGAAATCGAATCGGTTGCTCGCCTATCCAGTAGGCCGCGAGGCCCACTTTTTCCGGTTAGACGAAATTCGCTCGTGGCGCATACTGCCCGTGGGCAAAGGCAATCACCGACTTGAGCTGTTGACCAGCGATCTGAAGATCCCAACATTCAGCCTAGCGCTGAGGTCGTCTGACGTGGCCAGTATTGAGGCGCGGTTGCGCACCGTCTTTGACACCTAAGCTGCTGAAGGAGCCTTTAGTTATCCATTCGGGGAGGCCTAATGAGTGACGTGAGTGTTGGTAATGTTTGGCATGAGGATATCGTCCAGCTGAAACGGGCGAATGCCACCATGCGGTTGGCCAACCAAGCGCTGGCTTCTAGGGATCATGCCATGTTGTACGCGCTGGGCTTCTCGCATGCTCATATTCGAGAGCTGGAGATCAAAGGCGGTTTCCGATCATCCTCCATTGGGCAGAACACACGATTGATCAACCTCCTGCAGAAAACGGGACTAGCCAATGCTGACTGATCACGAACTGTTAAAAATTGCCTCTGGGGTCTTGGCGCGTACGACCATCGATTCTGTCCTCCGGTCAACGTCGTATCACGCACGTGGTTGGCAAATCCTTGACCGCTGGGCACTCAATTCTTCTGGGCGACTTCGTGAGCTTGAAGCCGATGGCGAGTTGTTGGTGCTGGAGCGTTTGCTCGAACAGCAACGTCTGGAGCAAGAGGCGCTCGTATCGCCTCACGGGCTGGCGCAGCGGGCCCAAGGATTGGCTGAGCATGAGATTCTTGCTCTGTGTGGCATACCTGACGGTCTGTAATACACCAGCTTCAAGGGGTGTAGACGAACACCATGGGGCTTTTCGCTTCAACGGGTCTCGGGGCTTTCCCTGAGCAGGGACGGTAGGCAAAGCAAGGGAGTGAAACGACTGCCGCTATGCCGGTTGTACGTAGGCCATTCATGGCGGGAGTACAAACCCTACCCTGTCCTGATTCCAGCTAGCTTCGACGTAACAACTTCGGGAATAGGCGAATGAGTTTGCTGGTGCAGGTTCATAAGGATGCCAAAGTCGAGTATGGGGAAGCAGGAAGAGCATCCTTTGAGGGATGGTGGCGGGAACGTGGCCGATGAGTAGGCAGAGACTCGTTCGCGAACATGTTCGCGACCCTGGCGGTTTACGGCATCTGCAAAAAACAGGACCTCGATAAGTTTTCTGAAGAAGCATGTTGAAGACGATTGGGGCAACGGTTAAGTAGCAGGAACGGAAGATTTTTGCCTACCGCTAGCGCACAAATGGCCAGGTACGAGGTGCAGTGAGATGGTGACTGAATGGTTGAAGAAAAATTGGCGGCTGGCATTACGGTCAGTGCAGAAAGCCGAATCTGACAGGAGTGCTGTATTTACCAGATGCGGCACACCTTTGGTTTACTCGGGTAAGGTCGAGATTGAGCCCAGCTTGCTCCAGGGCACCCGTCCCAACGGTGGGCAGGTGATGACGGCCCAAAAATGAACGAGGGCATCCACACGGGGGCACGAAGGCCACGCTTTGGAAAGGCTGCATCGCTTTGACAGATCAGCGGAGTGATCGAACAATAGCTGCATGAAGCTAAGCACCCAAGATATCGAGCCAATTGAAGCCCTGCAGGCTGTCTATCGTGAAATCAAGCATCATCAAGACACCGGCAGGAAAAACTTCGTCATCCGCGTGCCCGTTGATTTGATCGAGTATCTGTTCACCGGGATTGGCCTGAAATCAGGCATGTCTAAAGTGAAGCTTGAACGTCAGCTTGCAGAGCTGAAAGTGTCCGGCTTCGGAGATGCTGACGGTCGAGTGCTCAGGCGCTACCTCAGCGGGCAATCACGCATGGCTTGGGATACCTTCCAGCGATTGGTGTTTTGGGCATTCACGAAAGGTTGGATTTCGGACTGGATCTTTCGAGATATCCTCATGCGTGCGCATGTGCGAGAGGCAGCCCAGCTCAGCGCTCGAAAGATAATCAACCGGCTAAAACGGCAGGTCTCGGCGAAAATCTTGAATGAGCATGACATCGTGCAATGCTTTGACGGTGCCTATCTGCTCAAGCAGCGAGAGCGAGAGCAGGGACTGGTTAGCCGCCTGCGTGTCGATTCATCCAATCGCGAATTGGCGCGGATCCTAGGTTTCGAATCAATCCCGGACGAATGAAAGCAACCGTCGCCGTCGCCCCGCATTCCTCGCTTGAACGAGCTTACGACCTTGAACCGTTGGCTGAGGGGGCGTTGTTCAGGTGCTCTGCTAAGTACAGCGTGAGGGCCATTGCGTTTTGTGGCTTGCTTGAGGCCGAGCGGTAATTTTCAGCCATTGCGTTAACGACCACTTGGGGCGCAAAGCGGAGCTTACCGCTGGTCATGGCTTTGACTATTCCCCTGTGTACATCTGTCTGGTGTTCGGACGGAATGCCCGACATATCCAGCTTACGAGAGCTCACGCTCGACGTTTCGGTTAGTAATTTCTGTTGAGGTTTGTTGTTAGGGCGGACGTTGGTGGATAGGGTATCTATACCGCATTGCTGTGGTATCGGTACGTCTGCAGGTGTACGTGGACGGTCTGGTTGGAGCAAATCCTCAACCAGCCGTTGCTGTTCGCCGGTTAGTCGCTCTTTGAAGTCATCCAGGAATTCATCAAGCCATTCGCCAGGTATGCGACGGATTTCTCCGATCGCTCTGTCCCTCAGCTTCGGTCCCGTTACTTGGCTTGCCGAGTGATGGTCCCACCAAAGGCGCACCCAGACAACGAAGCGGTTCAAGTCATACCTGACAAGGTCTTCGTCCTGCAGCCGATGGATAACCTGTAGCCATTGATCTGCGGTCCATCCGAGTTCTGCACCCGCAATGCGCGGCACGAGCGGGTAAACACCAGTGATGTTGCTATCAGGCGCGGTCAACAGGTGTAGCAATGCAACCTTATCTTCGGTCGTGCAGTTCAGGAGGCGTGGCGAGCGCCAGAAGTTCTGATCTCTGATGGTTCTCTGTCTGCCCATGATCATTGCTCCCCCGCAGGCAAACATTGGAAACGGATCGAAGCATCGATCATTGCCGCGCCTCCACTTGTGCCTTTTTCGTAGGTCGGCCCGCGCGCTTCGGCTTTGAAAGCACAAGCTCTGTTGGTGGCTGATGCGGGGTACTCGTATCTCCAGTACGCATCCAGATCCTGAGGTCTCCAAGCCTCCACCTGAGTCTCGATAATCCATGAACAGGCTCAAGGCCAGGCAGCTTCCGCTGACGTACAGTGAGTACGCTGAACCCAGTCAATGCGGCGACCTCTGCAACACCAATGAGAACGTCGTCGCCGAGCTTCTGTATTTTTTGGATGGTTTCGTAATCTACTGGCATCTGATTATCTCCCACGTGATCTGAGAGGCCAGTTTTTGCTTGTCGCGGGGTAACCAGGTAGGACAGTTTTTTAACGGAATCTCTGCTTCGGGGTAGCACAAGCTGGCTGCGCTCTCTGAGTCTGCAGCGAACGTAATCTGTTCACGGTGAGGGAAGCAGCTAACCGAATAGCTGTGGCATCATATGGCCATCAACCATGTGGCGAGACTGATGATGGAACTGATAAGTCAAGAAAAGATAATGCAGGTGCTCGATTGGGCATACGAGAGATCCGTAAATGGATTTTCCGGTCTCGATTCCGCCGAGGAGCTCGCAGCCAGTTACGCCAAGGAGGCAAGCCCCGCCTACGATCAAGCTAACTCCCTTATTCGCTGGCAGAATACTAAATCGGCAACCTCAGGCTTCATTACTGGTTTGGGTGGGTTGATAACACTACCCGTCGCGTTGCCCGCCAACATTACGAGCGTGCTTTTCGTGCAAATTCGCATGATCGCAGCCATTGCCCACCTAGGCGGCTACGACGTCAAGGATGACAAGGTAAAGACTTTAGTTTTCGCCTGCCTGACTGCTAACTCAGCTAAGGAAGTGTTGAAAGACATCGGCATCGCCGTCGGTAACAAGCTGGCGATGAACGCTGTGAAGTCAATTTCCGGTAAGACGCTATTGGAGATCAATAAAAAGGTAGGCTTCAAGCTGTTCACCAAATTTGGCGAAAAGGGCGTAATCAATCTCGGCAAAACCGTTCCGCTCCTGGGTGGCTTGATTGGTGGAAGTTTCGATGCGTACACCACCAACACCATCGGTAACGTAGCGCGGGACACATTTACACCCAAGGAGGCCGCTACGGCGTAGCGATCAGCTTTAGTGTGAACGTCGCTTATCACCGGTAGCCGCGGAATAGAGCCAAGGGCAGGTGTGGGTCGACAGTCGTCGGTTACTACAGACGACTTGTCGAGCCCGCAAAACCCTTACTTAGAGCGCACTAGTTCAGAGGTGACATCTGATCATGCCAGCTTGGCAGCCAGCTCCTCCGCAGTGATGTTGTAGTACCGCTTGAGCATGTTGACTTCACGGTGCCCAGTCACGCTGGCCAACTCGATGAGATTCGGCAGTTTGGTGGCAAGCCGACAAGTAGCTTCATGCCGCAGGTCGTGAAAACGTAGGTCAAGCAGGAAGTCCTCTTGGGGCACCACACCAGCTTGAACACAGTCAGCCAGGTACTTTGACCGCGCTCGCTCCAACCCTCTCACGAAGGCTTTTTTCAGAGCATCAGCGGTGGTGGGGAAGACCCGACCGCACAGGGAGCGCGGTAGTCCTCTCAACAGTTGAATGGCGTTCGGTGAGAGCGGAACCGTCCTCGGCAATCCATTCTTGGTCGCTGGCAAATGAGCGGTCCGGCGGTCCAGGTTCACGTGCTTCCAGCGCAGCTCGAAAATCTCGCCACGGCGCATGGCTGTCTCGATCGCTAACTGGACGATGGGACGTATCCAAGGATTGTGAGAGGCATCAGCATAAGTCCCGTCCGCACGACGTTCGCAAAGCTCCAGCGCGCTGAGGATGTATTGCTCTTCAACTGGATCGAGCCGCCGTGAGCGTTCGTCGTTATAGCTTGGGCGGCTAACCATCCGCACCGGGTTCTCCGCAAGATGAATACCCCACTCGCGGCGGGCGACCTCAATCACGCACTGGAACAAAGCCAGCTCACGCTTCACCGTATTGCCCTTGCGGATCTTCAGGCGCTCATCACGGTAGCGGGCAAAATCTGAAGAGGTGAGGGTGGCGACGATGCGTGTAGCCAGCGGATGACGCTTGAGTGCTTCCAGGCGTTTAATTTCCGAATACGCGCCTTTGTGCTTCGGAGCGATTTCGGAGATATAGCGATCGATGAGTTGATGAAAGGCGGTACGTTCAGCCTCGACCCGAGAGACAAAGATGCCCCGGTCGATTTCGCTTTCGATCATACGTGCCCAGGCTTGGGCGTCGGCTTTCGTTTCGAAGGTTTTGCGCTGGGCTGGATAGCCCTTACGGCGAATTTGCGCTTCCCACTGATACTCGCCGCGATTCCTGATTGTTGCCATTTCGACCATTCCCGCCACGCTTGAGTGTGGCAAATTTGTGGCAAAAACGACTTTCAGGACTAGGACAGGTTTCTGTCAGAAGCGCTAACCCCTTGTGACACAAGGGAAAGAAGATGGCGCACTCGGCGGGATTCGAACCCACGACCCCTGCCTTCGGAGGGCAGTACTCTATCCAGCTGAGCTACGAGTGCAACGCGCACGCATGATACCCATCTGTTTCGGTTGCGTCCATCGC
>Ga0207696_1001206_pt1 | contig 14701 bp, 18 predicted proteins | sample KBSS54metaG_FD_184403 | JGI IMG/M metagenome (GOLD analysis project Ga0207696, IMG submission 184403) | Switchgrass rhizosphere microbial communities from Kellogg Biological Station, Michigan, USA - KBS S5-4 metaG (SPAdes) (version 2) | ecosystem: Host-associated > Plants > Roots > Rhizosphere >...
GTTAGTTTTAACCTTTTGCCCCGTGGTTACACTCGTAACCGGCCTCTCAGGGCCGATATAGCTCAGTTGGTAGAGCAGCGCATTCGTAATGCGAAGGTCGTAGGTTCGACTCCTATTATCGGCACCATTCTAACGTCTCCTCAAGTCTACTAAAGTTCACTGAAACCCCTTATACTCTGCGACTTGCAGCCCCTTTTAGTGTTTCTACGTCTACTAAAGTTCCCTGAAACCTACGGTCGTTTGGGGGTACTTATGGGGGTATTTGCTGTTCGGTCTAGAGGAGGTACCCCCAAATGAAACTAAACGCCCGGCAGGTGGACACCGCCAAACCTAAAGATAAGCCTTACAAGCTGGCTGATGGTGGTGGTTTGTATCTCCTGATTAAACCTAATGGCGGCAAATACTGGCGGCTCAAGTATCGTGTAGCCGGCAAAGAGAAGCTGTTAGCGCTGGGTGTGTATCCTGAAGTCACATTGGCCGATGCTCGGGCAAAACGTGAAGAAGCCAAAAGGGGTATCGCTGGGGGTATCGATCCTATGGAAGCGAAACGGGAAGAGAAGATCGCCCGTGAAACGCAGTTAAACAACACCTTCAAAGATATTGCCTTTGAGTGGCACAGCAGCAAACTAAAAAAATGGTCTGCTGGGTATGCTTCAGACATCCTAGAGGCTTTCAACAAAGATGTGTTCCCTTACATTGGCAAAAAACCAATAGCCGATATCAAACCGCTTGAACTGTTGAATGTGCTGCGGCGCATTGAGGGGCGCGGCGCTACAGAAAAGGCCAAAAAAGTTAGGCAGCGCTGCGGGGAAGTTTTCCGTTACGCAATAGTCACCGGCCGTGCTGAGTATAACCCCGCTCCGGATCTCACCAGCGCCATGCAAGGGCATGAGTCCAATCACTACCCTTTCCTCACACCGAAAGAATTGCCTGATTTCTTCAAGGCGTTGTCAGGATATACAGGAAGCGCTTTAGTAGTTTTGGCCGCTCGCCTGCTGATTATCACCGGCTTGCGTACCGGCGAACTCCGCGGGGCATTTTGGGATGAAATCAATATCAGTAAGGCGGTCTGGGAAATACCAGCCTCACGCATGAAAATGCGTCGCCCTCATGTGGTGCCGTTGTCCAGGCAAGCTCTTACGCTTATTGGCCAGCTCCAAGAGCTAACAGGCAATTACCCGCTTATGTTCCCTGGCCGTAACGATCCGCGAAAAACAATGAGTGAAGCCAGCATAAACCAAGTCTTTAAGCGGATTGGCTATGACGGAAAAGTCACCGGGCACGGTTTCCGGCACACCATGAGTACCATCCTGCACGAACAGGGCTACAACACCGCGTGGATAGAAACGCAGCTGGCACACGTCGACAAAAACTCTATTCGAGGAACGTACAACCACGCTCAGTACATAGAAGGCCGGCGTGAAATGCTTCAGTGGTATGCCGACTATATGGAAGCGTTGGAAAACGGCGAAAATGTAGTGCATGGAAGGTTTGGGAAAAGCGCTTAACTGTATGTATAGACAGTGCTAATTGACAGTAGTAGACTTCGGTATACTTATAAAGAATAAGGCTATGCCTAGGCTGATCCCCGAAAACCCGGACACCTCTGCGGGCTGGCATAGCCCCAAAATTAGAGGGCGTGAGGTGGCGTTGGTGTCTTACAATTCAAAAAGCTGTAGTTCCCTTGAAAAGGCATATTACACCCCGGTTGAAGCAGCGCTACGGTGGTGTAATCTGATTGCGCATGAGGTATTGATTCTTGAACGCGTCGGCTTCGATGTATTGCCTGGTGTAGCAATGTTCCCTCAGTGGCCATGCTTGCGTGTTAACGCTGAGAAAATTCTTGATGCAATTCACAATGAAGAAATTAGTTACGGACGAGATGGCAAAACTGTATCTCCAGGAGAGCAGGTAGCTAAGCATCGCCTTACAATTCGTCATTCAGATCTTAAAGCATGGATGGCGAAAAATTATCCCAATCAAAAACCCCCTTTCCTTTTTGATGCCGTTGAACAGCAGCTACATGCTGGCATCACTGTTGATGCATATCAGACCCTTCAAGCTGAAAACAAGCGCCTTAATCTTCGATTAGCTAATGCTGTAAAGACTTTTCAAATGCAAAAACACGAGATTACTGAATTACAGGGGGAGCGTGACTCGTTACGGAAGATGGTAGATAACTCAGTCCAAAATATTGATAGTCGTTCAGAGACCACTTATCTGAATATAATAGGTGGGTTACTCTCGCTGATGCTGGGCAGTACCCCCAGTGGTAGAAAGCAATCTGAGTTTGCCAACCAAGGTGCAATTATTAGTGCCATGCTTGCCCATTTTGAGGGGATGCCCGGTATAAGCGTAAGAACCCTCGAGGGTAAATTCTCTGATGCTAATAAGAGCCTAAAAAATCGTTAATTGCATCTTGCAGTACCGCAATTGCGGTGCTGTCTGCCGCAACTGCGGTGATCTTTGATTCCCTTCTAGCTGTAATAGCTCCTGTAGACGTCAATCAACTATAGGAGCAGTTAACATGTCTAATACCCTTATTCGCCTCCCTGAAGTTCAACGCCGTACTGGCTACAGCAAGGCGTGGATTTATCGGCTAATTAGCCAAAACCGATTTCCGTTAGCCGTAAAGATCGGTTCCCGTGCGATTGCATTTGTCGAAAGCGAAGTTGATGAATGGATAAGCCAGCGAATTGAAGAACGTGATGCTGTAATTTCCACAAAATCTCAACTGTAACTTAGCGCGGGAAATTTATTATGACTAACAAAAATGCCCTTACCGGGCAGGGTTTTGCTCAACCTGAAAACAGAAGCGATGATATTTCGGTCATTAAATTTGAGGCTGCCAAAATCCGTATTGTTAATATCAACGGTGAACCGTGGTTCGTTGCAAAGGATGTTTGCGCGGCGCTGGAACTATCCAATTCGCGCATGGCATTGCAGGCTCTGGATGATGACGAGAGAAATACCGTAACTTTAACTTACGGTATTCGCGGGAACCCAAATCATAGCGCTGTCTCTGAATCTGGTTTCTACAAGCTGATCGCCCGCAGCCGTAAAGCTACTACGCCGGGCACATTCGCCCATCGTTTCAGTAATTGGGTATTTCGTGAGGTTATCCCCTCTATCCGCAAAACTGGTTCTTATGGTGTGCCGTTCACGTTCCTGAACGACTTTAGCCGGCGCATGGCGGCTTATCAGCAGGAGGCAAGCAAACGCGGGTATAAATTGCAGCAATGCAAGGAAGTCAAAGAGGCACTGGAACGTGAGGAAAGCCAGCTTTGGCGAAAGTATCAGCCTGGACTGCTGGACTGGGAATAGCCCGAAGAATCTTATAAGTAGATGCAATTAATCATGTGTACGGGCACACAATTCGAACAGATTTTGATTTGTTGCGTGCTGTTGCGTTAACGAACATTCATCATCTTACTGTCGCGACGCTTCCCTTACACTTTCGATATAGGTTAATGCCATGAAGAACAATTATGCCCTTCTGGGGCAGGGCTTCGCTCGCACCGAAAGCAGCCAATTAATTATTCCCCGTAGCAAGGGCGAGGATCTCTCCTTCACCCCCTGCGATAATCAATTTTTGTTTAGTAATTTTTCGCAACTTTGCTTCAGCACGTCTTTTTCGTTACTTCCGCAAGCGCTCTCACTGCTGAGGCATGATTTGAGTGCGAATACTGCTATTAATAAGACGAGAAGACCAAGCAGAATTTTTTTCATTATTTACTCTTTAGGGGCAATTCCACGCTGTTGGAGTTCTTTGCGAACGATCCTCTTCAGCCACGCGGCTAGAGACTCATCACCATCCTGCTGTTGCGCCCGTTCCATCATTTCTCGCAATTCTGGATCCAGCCGAAATTGGAATGGAGGATTACCACGTCTCTCGTTTTTGTGTGTTGACACGTTAATTACACCCGATGTAATGTGTTTATGTGTGATGACACATTACACACAGAAGTTAAAAAAAACAACGCCCCGAAGTGCGGGAACACTTTCAGGGCGTCTGACCGCAACGTTAGAGGGACTAACATTATGGCTTGCACTAAGTCTACCCAAACACGCCCTGAATTTACATGGCGTTTTCTCATCCTGGGTGAATGCACAAATCAGATCGTCAACGTTACTGCTTCCACTGAACGCGAAGCACGCGAAAAAACGCCTGCAGGATGTGTCTGTATTCTGGCGTGTCGTTTTCGTATTGAGGAGGTACAGCATGTTTAACCTCCAGACCCTGACAGCAAAAGCACGCGAGCTGCGCGGCAACGTGGTAAAAGCAACTACCACGAAGGGTACCCGCACCATGACCCCCGTTTATGAACGGGAAGAGCAGCGCAAACTGCGCGAACGCATCCAGCAGACCCAGCCGGATTGGGTTTTACTCTGGTGGGATATTGCAACCGTTACCGGCTGGCGTACCAGCGACGTATGCAACTTCCGTTACTCCTGCTGCAACTGGGAAACCGGCATTGCAACAATCATCGTAGCGAAGCAGACCAAAGCAGCGGAAGCCAGGGCAACCCGGAAGGGGATCGAGATTGTTCGCCAGCATCGTAAGGACGCTGCCCGGCTTGCTGGCGATCACATTGCCTACATGCACTGGGATAGCGTGAGCTGCGACGAGCTGGCCGCCGGCATGACGGAAGAAGAACAGGCGATCGTGTTTGAGCTGGTGGCAAAGGCTGAGGTTAAGCACGATACCAAACAGCTGCCGCCGGGCATCATCAAACGACTGCGTGAACGCATGGAGCGCAATCTAATCGGCGACGACCTGGTATTTTCCCGCAGTCAGATTGAAAGTAACCGTTTCCAGTCTCTGGAAGGTAGCGTGAGCCGCCAGAGCATCTGGAAGAAATTGCACAGCGTCATGACGTGGTTCACCCGCGTAATCAACACCCGGCTGCGCCTTAGCGCGTATTCCAGCCGTAAAATAGCGGCCTTCAACCTGATGTCTGCCGGCGGCGAGCAGGGGCTGCTGGTTGCTTCTGAAATGCTCGGACACAGTAACCCGGCCATCACACGGACTTACCTCCAGTTGGGAAGCAAAGCCTCTGCTATCCAGTCCCGTCTGGCTATGGAGGTATCAGAATGAAAATCGATCTCTGTTATCGCCAGCCTGGCGAAAATGCAGTTAACGCCATGCTGACCAGTGAATTCCCTCATCCGGCCACATTCACGCTCGCTGAACGCACATCTGAGCGATTAAATCGTGCGCGATATGGTTTAGTCCACGTTATGACTGAACTCCTGCCTGCGCTTGAAAAAGAACAAGGCGAAGAGCTGTACGGCTGGCTGGATAAAATCCTCGTGATCATCGACGTGACGCTGCTGGATGCGGAGGGAAAAGCATGAATATTGCTTTGACTGATGCGGTATGCCGCGTGAAACAGGCGCTGGCTGTGTTGAGTGTCTGGCTTGAGGTACAGCGAGACGATAACGAAACCGCCTGGTTAATCGCGTCTCTGCAAACCCTTCTCGAAGGCGTACCGGAAACAATCGACCAGGCAGAAAATGAGCTGGCTGAGTTTCCCGCGAGCCAGGTTCCGGAGGGAAAATCATGAACCCTGTTTACGATCTGGTGCGACGGGCTGACGGGAAGAACGTTTTCAGTTTCCCTGCCGGCGGCCGCTATCTGGTAGATACATCGAACGGTCTTCAGTCGATGCGCCCCCTGATGGAAGACGAGATTATTTTCACCGTAAAGAGTGCTGCGCGCTTTCTGAAGAAAATTGGCTATCAGGTAATCCCGCCAGCGGCGTGAGGTAAAAAATATGACGACTAAAAATTCCGGCTTGAATGCTGGTGGCCGCGCTCACCCTGAAATCCGACCGGGCGATAAATGGAAAGACAGCAGGGGCGGGAGCCTGATTATTGAAAGTTACCGATTCAACCGAGTGACGTTTAGGCGTGAAGGCTATGACTCCCCCTGTTTTTGTACGCCCGAAAGGCTGGCGCGGGAATTTACGTTTGTATCTTCTGCGCCGGTTGCCGGCGGAAAAGATATCGATCGGATTATGCGGGTAGAGGGACTGGAACGAATTCGGGTTATGCGGGAAATCATTAGGGAGCGAGGGAACAGAAAATGAAGAATGCACCAAACCTTAAAAAGCAGCCGGCGGATCTCATGGAGGAGTCAATAATCTTTGCCGGTGCTGATGCCTGGACGTTCGCCAAAGCATGGCAGGAAATGAACCCGATTGGTGACACCGTGTCGCCGGTTGTGTTGGATAAAAAACAACTGGCAGAGCTCGAGAATATCCGCATTGTGGATGATGGCCGGCTCTATGCCCGGGTTTGCCGCGGCGGGCATCTGACCGAACGGCAGGCAACCATTCTCGCAACAAAGCTGGCGGTGGCCGGCGTGGAGCGCGCGCAATTCTATTCTGAAGGTTATCAGCTTCTGGAGGACTGGACGCCGCAGCTGCCGCGCCTCAAAGCCGATGCGGAAGCCGGCAAAAGCATGGTGATTGGCAAACCGCTGACAGATGTAAACCTCCGTGACCTGGCTGATAACGAAAAAGCGCTCATACTTGCCGCGCGTTACACCGGTATTGCGATCCATGAAAACAGCGAAGGCGTGTACGTCTACCGCGCCGGCATCTGGGAGAAAACGTCTCTGCTCGAGCTGAGCCGCGAAATGGTGGCTATCTACAACGAGAACAAAACCAATTTCAGCAAGCGCGCGATCAACAACGTTATCGACGCCCTGAAAATCGTTATCCCGGTGATGGGGGAGCCGCGGCGTAGCCTGATCCCCTTTGCAAACGGCGTCTACGATATGGAAACCGGCGTTTTCTCCGAACACAGCCAGGATAACTGGCTGACCAACCACAACGGCGTGACCTACACGCCGGCAGTGCCGGGCGAAAACCTCCGCGACCACGCGCCGAACTTCCATAAGTGGCTAAGTTACGCATCAGATAGAGACGCAATTAAGATGCAGCGCATCGCTGCAGCGCTCTTTATGGTGCTGGCGAACCGGTTCGACTGGCAGCTGTTCTTCGAGATAACCGGGGAGGGCGGCAGCGGGAAAAGTGTCTTTACCCATATCGCCACGATGCTGGCCGGCGCGCATAACACCGCCAGCGGGAACATGGCGGCACTTGATAGCGCACGCGGGCGGGCGCAGTTCGTCGGCAAGAGCATGATAACGCTTCCTGACCAGCCTAAATATTCAGGAGAGGGCACGGGGATAAAAGCGATAACCGGCGGGGATGCGGTGGAGATAGACCCGAAACACGAGCACCAGTACACAGCCGTTCTGCGGGCGGTGGTTGTGGCCACGAACAACACGCCGATGATTTTCACCGAACGTGCCGGCGGCGTTTCCCGGCGCCGCGTAATTTTCCAGTTTAACCGGCGCGTCAGCGAAGAGGATAAGGATCCTGAACTGGCAGAAAAGATATCCGCTGAAATTCCGGTGGTTGTTCGTCGGCTGCTGGCAACCTTCTCGAACCCGGAAAAAGCGCGGGCGCTGCTGCTGGAGCAACGAAACAGCGAAGAAGCACTGGAGGTGAAGCAGAAAACAGATCCCCTGTACGCCTTCTGTGCGCATCTGGAGCGCCTGGCCGATTGCGCCGGTATGCTGGTGGGCAACCGTAACCCGCCACACTATCCGCGCATTTATCTCTATCACGCTTACCTGGCATTTCTGGAGGCCAACGGTTTCGACAAGCCGCTGACGCTGAATAAATTCGCAGAGGGGATGGAAAGCGCGATGCGGGAGTTTAATCACGAGTATCGCAAGGAGAGAAAGACCCGTGGCGTGGTGACGAACGTCGAACTTTCAGAGAGTGCGGAGGACTGGCTGCCGCAGGCGCACCCGTTAGCTGAGAAAAAAGGATGAATGTTTAGCTAAGTATGGCGAAAGGTGTTCATAGTGTTCATTGATTGGTTTAAATTCAATTAAATCAATATGATTGACTATGAACACCTTTGTGTAAGGTATACATAGGGTATTCATAGTGTTCATAGGTCACTTTAACTCTGTGCTCATAAAGTAAACAGAAATATGAACACCATGAACACTTGTAACCCCTGTATGTAGACCAGTGTTCATAGATTAATTTATTGTTTTATCTGTAATTTATCGCCTTTATGAACACCATGTATACCTTGAGGGCAAATTCTTTAAAACGCATCCACTCTTTTCGCGTTGTACACCCCTGCAATTTCATTAACATCGTTTCATAAATCGCAATTGATTATTCGATTGTTGCGATTAATGGAATTTTAACGGTTGCTATTACAGGGGGCATCATGAGCAAGGTTAACGTTAAGCCCGTCCTGCTGAACGGGGAGCAGATTCAGGCTCTGAAAACCATTCAGGAGAGGGAACGCCAGAAGTCGGGCATGGGGATCGCGCCGTCAATCCATGCTGTTGCGCGCAAAGTATTTGATGCAGGGCTATCAAAAATGGAGGCTGGCCAGTGAGCTACTCAATCAAAATAGGGAAACACAGCATTGAGCTGGCGGGGTATGCGGGCAAGGTTGTTGCGCCTAATACCCAAATGGAAGCTTTATTCCGCGGCATGGCCGGCGAACTGACTAACCTGCGCGTCACGGCGCAGCAGGCAGAAGCAGAGGCGGATTTGCTGGACGTTATCCGCAACGATCCGGATCTGAACGAACAGGCAAAAAACCGCAGGGCAGGTGAAGCCCGGAACCCGGACACGCTCAAAGACTTTACCCGCGGGGTGGCAGCCGTAAGCGAGCAGGCCGCAAACATTCTCGATTACCTGAAGAACAAGCTCGCTCCGGTTAATCCACTGGCAACTGATGATGTTCAGGGGTTCATGCGTGACAGCGAAATGCGCCAGGCATTCGCCCGACTGGATCGCCGCAGCCAGGAAAAAATGCTGCTGTCGATGCACACTGGAAAACATCAGGAGCTGGCAGACGCCTTACTAAGGGCGCATGCAGTGTGTTCGGGACTCGATACGGAACAGCTAAAACGTCTCGGCTTCTCCCGTATCGCATCAGAGAACGGGCTGGTGATTAGCGCGGTTGCCGATCTGGTCGACGCGGTGAGGAAAGACGTCGCACAAATTACAGCTGTCCGAACCTTGTATAACAATCTCGTTTACGGGAAGAACGACGATCCATCAGAAGTTCTGCCCCGAATGACTGGCCTCGACCGATTAAGCGAACACGTTAGCGAGATGCTTAAAACCAGCCAGCGTCATATTAAATCTGAAGACAAGCAGGCCGCCTGATGGGCGGCTTTTTCTTGTCTGTGAAGGACTCATACGATGCTATTGAGTAAATCTGCCTACGCCAGGCATATGGGCGTCAGCCGGCAGACGGTTTACGGCTGGATAGCCCGCGGCGAAATTGTTACTTCAGGCGATAAAGTGGATATGGATGCATCGCAGGCTAAAAAAAATTCTGCTGGTGCTGGTGCTGGTGCTGGTGCTGATGATCACCAGACTGAAATGACGTGGGCGCAGGCCGCCGCATGGGTATGGGAACATGACGGCGGGAAAGAGCTGCCAGCTGATATTGATGCTGGCCAGCGGATAGATGCAGCATCCGCTGAGCTGGGTTTTGATGTTCAGCGCGAGCCCGAAGAGCAACTTCTGATTCTCTTCCGGCTGGATGAAGAAACCCATAGCTTCTATGGCAAAGACTGTGTAGTGGGCGCTTTGCGCTTCCTCCGTTCCGAGCTGGCCTATGTTGCCACAATTCACCCCGATATACCTGACGACTGGAACGAAACAGGATTAATATCGCTCTGTCTGCTGGCAGGCGAAAAACTGTAAACCCCTCCAGATTAAACCCCCTTTAACTTGACACTTTTTCGCGATAAACATGGAAAAGTGTCAACCCAACCTAACGGATCCTAACGCCCACGAGTAGTAGTTGCAGCCAATGTGTAAAGGGCTGGCGTTGAGATTTGTTGAACCCGGCGGTTAGCTTTTGTTAGTTCTGATGCGAAGCAGGGCAGGTGTCAGCCTGTTATGGTTTGTTATGCCCCTAACTAGGGAAAACTAGGGGCAAAGTGTCAACTGTGCCGCTTCATAAAACTTCAGGCGCAGATCGCCGGGCCAACCTGTCAAAACCTGACACCTTCCAGCACCGCCAGCAGGTTTTTTTGGCTGAACACGCTCTAAGTTACAGTTGCTTCATTCAGTCAGATTCGATACTTGTAGTTTAAAATGATGCACTTTGATAAATTTTTTTGGAATAATAAACAATGCAAATCATTATCATTGAAATAATTGAGTTGTCTGAAATGGCATCTGATATTAATCCTGACTGTATTTTGCTTTTCAAAAAATAAGGACTTGCCTATTTAAGAATCTTGTCATAAGTTAACTTCCTATATCTTAATATAAATGATATTAATGAGTCGGTGGGTATGATGAATACAGTGAAACTTGAGCACTTTATAAGGGCTATTGAAGATGTTGGCGCTCATGGTGATAATGACATGTTGCCTTTTGATATCGATACTGTTTTTATTTCGGAGTCGAAGGAGCAGATAGCAAATATTGCTTTTGATTTTTTTAAAAGGCTTGAGAAAGATGGCAGGCCGAATGCAAGAAATATTTTAAATGGAATTCAGGTTTACTCGGAGAGATTGCTTTCTCCAACTGGTGCAAGTGGCTTTAGAATTTCAACGAAGATCCATCCATTTTGGAATATATATCTTAATGGTCTGGCTATCGCGATTGCAGAAATAAATGAATCTAAAAGAAGTCAAAATGCACATTCATATCGTTATGTTGAAACTGGTGTGAATTTATTTGATAGAGATAAGTCGTGGCGGGCATATAAAGAAGCAACAATTAATGATGCGGCATTAGATAATGAGGGTGCTGTTGTTATTCAAACGGATATATCAAGCTTTTACGAGCATATTTATCATCATCGTATCGAAAATTGTATTAATGATTTGTTTGGGGAAGGTTCAACAGTTGCAACTCAAATAGATAGATTATTAAGTCAGTTGTCAGCGGGTAGATCATTTGGATTGCCAGTAGGAGGGCAGTGCTCAAGAGTTTTAGCCGAGCTACTAATGACCTCAGTAGACCAACTTTTGACATCATCAAAACTCAATTGGCATAGGTATGTAGATGATTTTACGATAATTGCCAGTGATCAGGCTGACGCTTATCGTGCTATTTCAATTCTATCTAATGCTTTGGCTGATTATGGGTTGTCATTAAATAGAACTAAAACAACAATTCTAAAAGCTCAGCATTATAAAAATTTTGTTTATACACAATTGTTTGTAGATGATGATAAGTCTAGTAAACTTAAAAAAATTGACTTACATTTTGACCCATATTCTGACAACCCTGTCGCTGATTATGATGAACTAGTTGAAACTGTTGAGAAACTAAATGTACAAGCCTTGCTTGATTTAGAAATTCATAAAAGTCAGCCTGACACTTTCTTAGTTAATCAAATAAGTAGAACATTGAAACTTCAGGAGCCTGCTTTAGCATTACAGCTATGTATAACATTACTCTCTCCTGAAAATTTACACTCTTTTAGAAGCTCTTTTTCTACAATTATAAAGGGTGTAAATTCTATCAGGAATGATGAGCGATATTCCTCAATCTATCAAATGCTTGATAGGATGGTAGACGATATTTTTGTTCATTCTGAGCATCTACTGCTACCAGAAGCTAACTGTTTGCATTATTTACGCTCTATAAGAGTAACACGAACAAATAATAGGGCTGCATATGTTCATAGTTTACTAAATGAAAGCTCATCTGAAACTATAAAAAGAGCGTGTCTCGATTGTATAAGGAATTGGAAAGATAGACCCTCATTTATTTCTGAGAGGAATAAATGGTCAAAATTATCACCGGAAGTACAAAGAATACTTTGGCTCGCATCCTATAAATTCGGTGATGATGGAAAACATTTTAGGGATCAAGTTAAAAAAGCAATATCTAACTCATGGTTACTTGGAATTGAACAAAAAGGAAAGGCATCATTCTCTGATATATTTATTAATTGGTGCCAAGAGGTAAATAATAAATGAGATTTTTAAGATTACCTGTCAAAGATCCGAGAACTGTAGCGCGAGATATTCCAGGTATCTGTGATTTGCTATTTCCACAATTGCTACCAACAATAATCGCACATCTCAATCGCGAAGCCCAACCTATACCCGGTTGTACTATTATTGATGAAGGTATGTTGGTTGGAATAAATACAAATGCAGCTATGTTATTTGAAGTTGCCTATGTTAGAGCAGAGCAAATTCTTGAAGGAAAAAATGAAGATTGGAATGAATGTTTGTCTATAGCTCTGAGCCGGCAATCAAGATATTTTGATGCGGTTTTACCAGATCACTTATCAGTTGTTGAGATTAAAATAGCTAATCAAACTGCCAATAATCTAATAAAATCAATAAGGTATTTGAGGGAGGGATGGGGGGGAGGTAATGTAGTTAGGGCCCCCATCATTCCTGGATTTCAATGGATAGCAGAAGGCCAAGGAGATTTTTCAATCGGCCAGAGACTGATTGAAGTAAAATGCACAAATAGAAATTTTTCGTCTTCTGATTATCGTCAGATTTTAATCTATTGGCTATTAAGTTTTTCATCCTCAATTGAGGGCGGTATGAATGAATGGAAGACAGGTGTATTACTAAATCCAAGAGCAAACAAATACATTGAAATTGACTTCAATGAATTAGTTAGAATAGCAGCTGCTGGAAGAACTAAGTTAGAACTGTTGGAGTTGTTTTCATCAATTGTGGGTGATTATGCGTATAAATTAGGAGAGTAAATTCTGCGAAGTGAGTAGAAGTGCTATGCCTTCGCAGCCATAGCACTTAAAGTATATTATTCCTAAATATGATAATCGCAGTTCTAAGCTCCACAAAGTTTAGAAATAGAATAGTTATTGGGGGTATCTTTGGGGGTACTTTCATAATCTTATTCTAAAAAATTATTTAAAATCAATCTATTGAGCATGTAGTGCTGTTCCTATTATCACCATTCAAGCATCCTCCAAAATCTCAATCTAATTGCTGTAACCACTTCTCTTTGCGGATGGACGAACTTCATGGCATTTCTTCGTCAGCAAAATATCCTTCAAATCTGTAGTCATAGGCTTTTCCTGCGTTCAGGTCTACGTTGTTAGTATGTAAGTCGTTATTCCAGATGAGTGGAACAAAACAGGATTAATGGCTCTATGTGTGTTTGCAGGTGAAAAAGTATCTTCCCAGCCTCACACCTCCTAACGCCCACGAACAACACCCGTACCCCAATTAGTAAAAGACTGGCGTTGTGAGCTTTAAACCCAAGCTAGAAATCAGCGATATCAAAATGTTACCGCTGATATAAAAAATCATTTAAACATCAAGTTTGCGGCCAGTCAGCCATTCCACCATCGCCGGGTCGCGGTGAGAGAAGAAGGCGCTGATTGCGGTGTCGAGGGCAGCAACTTGCAGCATATCTTCAGAGCTGAGTTCAAAATCGAGAATGTTGATGTTCTCTTCCATGCGTTCTTTGCGCACCGATTTCGCCAGTGAAATGATGCCTCGCTGGAAGATCCAACGCAGCACAACCTGACCCACGCTTTTGCCGTACTTCTGGCCAACTGCCGTTAACACAGGATGCTGGAACAGACCATTTTTACCCTCAGCAAACGGCGCCCAGGCTTCCGGCTGAATACCACGGCTTTGCATCCAAGGCACGGCATGCAGCTGCTGGTTGAAGGGGTTAACTTCAACCTGGTTTACCGCCGGGGCCACGTTGTTGAAGGCGATAAGGTCGGCCAGTCTGTCAGGGTGGAAGTTACTCACGCCGATGACGCGAATTTTGCCTGCCTGTTGCAATTCTTCCATGGCACGCCAGGCCCCATGCACATCGCCGTATGGCTGGTGAATCAGGTAGAGGTCAACGTAATCAAGTTGTAGTCGATTAAGGGAGCGTTCGAACTGTGCTTTAGCGCCTTCGTAATGGGGTATCCTGCAGCCAAAGTTTGGTCGTGACAAAGAGTTCGTTACGGGCGATGCCGGTCTGTTTCAGCGCGTTCCCGACCTGAGTTTCATTCTGATAAGACGCGGCAGTATCGATCAGGCGATATCCCGTCTCGATGGCATCAATAACGGCTCTTTCGCATTCGGCGGCATCTGTCATCTGAAACACACCAAAGCCCAGCAGGGGCATTTCAATACCGTTATTGAGTTTTACTGTTTGCATGACGTTATCCTTCAGCTGTTGTGTTGGAAAAGCATAACGCAAACTGATTTATTCGATTAGATGGGGTAATTAGCTAGGGCTTATTAGATGAATTCATTAATCGAATGGGGAGGGCAGTCCGCTTTTTGCCAGCCACAGGCCACCAACATCACTGATACTCAAGGAGCAACGGCGCTCATTAATAACAGTGATATCGGCTCGATATGCTGAGGGAAATAATTCGCTTTTTTTATATAATATTTTTTACATACCGCGCTATTTTCTGTCCTGCACCTTAACTTTTAAGCTAATCATTATAAATTATTTATGAACGGGTTCGAAACCCTCACCTTGCCCGAGAGGTGATAATTTGTTAAATTATCCGCATTAGCGTCAAATACATTGAGTAGTAAATCGGCGCTAATTATACAATAATGAGTGATGGAGCCAAAATGAAGTATGCGTTTGCATTAATGTTGAGTATGGTATTGTCAGGTTGTACCGCAAATGATTGGATTGATGCTGCAAGTGGGATAATGCAG
>Ga0207696_1001209_pt1 | contig 14674 bp, 9 predicted proteins | sample KBSS54metaG_FD_184403 | JGI IMG/M metagenome (GOLD analysis project Ga0207696, IMG submission 184403) | Switchgrass rhizosphere microbial communities from Kellogg Biological Station, Michigan, USA - KBS S5-4 metaG (SPAdes) (version 2) | ecosystem: Host-associated > Plants > Roots > Rhizosphere >...
AACTGCCAGAAGGCGTTGAGATGGTAATGCCGGGCGACAACATCAAAATGGTTGTTACCCTGATCCACCCAATCGCGATGGATGACGGTCTGCGTTTCGCAATCCGTGAAGGCGGCCGTACTGTAGGTGCGGGCGTTGTTGCTAAAGTTATCGCTTAATCGCTGATAACATTTGACGCAACGCGCAAGAAAAGGGCATCATTTGATGCCCTTTTTGTACGCTCTCTACCCAGAACCTGGCTCATCAGTGATTTTTTACTCATAATCATTGCTGAGACAGGCTCTGAAGATGGCGTTATACCGAATAGCACCTGAGTAATAGCCGTTCGGTTTGGTTTTGCCTCGCATATGCGGGGCAAAAATGTTTGTCTGAATTACTGTGACGGGTTGGTTTATGAGTGCGAATACCGAAGCTCAAGGAAGCGGGCGCGGCCTGGAAGCGATGAAATGGCTGGCAGTTGCTGCTCTGCTTATTGTGGCGATCGTGGGCAACTACATTTATCGTGATGTGTCTCTGCCTCTGCGTGCCCTGGCAGTGGTTGTGCTGATTGCTGCAGCGGGTGGTGTCGCGCTGTTAACGACGAAAGGCAAAGCGACAGTTGCTTTCGCCCGCGAAGCGAGAACCGAAGTTCGTAAAGTGATTTGGCCAACTCGCCAGGAGACTTTACACACCACCTTAATCGTGGCGGCTGTTACAGCTGTAATGTCACTGATTTTGTGGGGGCTGGACGGTATTCTTGTCCGCCTGGTTTCTTTTATTACTGGCCTGAGGTTCTGAGATGTCTGAAGCCCCTAAAATGCGCTGGTACGTCGTTCAGGCGTTTTCCGGTTTTGAAGGCCGCGTAGCAACATCGCTGCGTGAGCATATCAAATTGCACAACATGGAAGAGTTGTTTGGTGAAGTCATGGTTCCGACCGAAGAAGTGGTCGAAATCCGTGGTGGCCAACGTCGCAAAAGCGAACGTAAATTCTTCCCGGGCTATGTTCTGGTCCAGATGGTAATGAACGATGCTAGCTGGCACCTGGTGCGCAGCGTGCCTCGAGTGATGGGTTTCATCGGCGGTACATCTGACCGTCCTGCACCAATCAGCGATAAAGAAGTTGATGCGATTATGAACCGCCTGCAGCAGGTTGGTGACAAGCCGCGTCCTAAAACGCTGTTTGAGCCAGGCGAAATGGTACGCGTCAGTGATGGTCCATTTGCCGACTTTAACGGTGTGGTTGAAGAAGTAGATTACGAAAAGAGCCGCTTGAAGGTTTCTGTATCTATCTTTGGTCGTGCTACGCCGGTTGAGCTGGATTTTGCTCAGGTAGAGAAAGCCTAATAATTAGGTTGTAAAAGCAGCGATTATTCGTTGCACAAGGCGCGAGATTGGACTACAATTTCGCGCCTTTTGTTTTTATGCGTCTTGTACGTATGAAACGATTTATTCACGGGGAGCCTTCATTGTGTAAGGCGCTATAACCCACTAGAGGAAATTAAGATGGCTAAGAAAGTACAAGCCTACGTCAAGCTGCAAGTTGCAGCTGGTATGGCGAACCCAAGTCCACCAGTTGGTCCAGCTCTGGGTCAGCAAGGTGTGAACATCATGGAATTCTGTAAAGCGTTCAACGCCAAAACTGATTCCATGGAGAAAGGTCTGCCAATTCCGGTTGTGATTACCGTTTACGCTGACCGTTCTTTCACTTTCGTTACTAAAACTCCACCAGCTGCTGTTCTGTTGAAGAAAGCTGCAGGTATCAAGTCTGGTTCTGGCAAGCCGAACAAAGACAAAGTGGGTAAAGTGACCCGTGCTCAGGTGCGTGAAATCGCAGAAACCAAAGCTGCGGACATGACTGGTTCTGACGTTGAAGCGATGACTCGCTCCATCGAAGGTACTGCTCGTTCCATGGGCCTGGTAGTGGAGGATTAAGAAATGGCTAAACTGACCAAGCGCATGCGCGTGATCCGTGACAAAGTTGATGCAACTAAACAGTATGACATCAACGAAGCCGTTGCTCTGCTCAAAGAGCTGGCCACTGCGAAATTCGTAGAAAGCGTTGACGTTGCTGTAAACCTCGGCATCGACGCTCGTAAATCTGACCAGAACGTACGTGGTGCAACTGTACTGCCGCACGGTACTGGCCGTTCAGTTCGCGTAGCCGTATTTGCCCAAGGCCCTAACGCTGAAGCAGCTAAAGCTGCTGGCGCTGAGCTGGTAGGTATGGAAGATCTGGCTGACCAGATCAAAAAAGGCGAAATGAACTTTGACGTTGTTATCGCATCTCCAGATGCAATGCGCGTTGTTGGCCAACTGGGCCAGGTTCTGGGTCCACGTGGCCTGATGCCTAACCCGAAAGTTGGTACTGTAACTCCTAACGTTGCTGAAGCGGTTAAGAACGCTAAAGCTGGTCAGGTTCGTTACCGTAACGACAAAAACGGCATCATTCACACCACCATCGGTAAAGTGGATTTTGACACTGACAAACTGAAAGAAAACCTGGAAGCTCTGCTGGTTGCGCTGAAAAAAGCTAAACCATCTCAAGCTAAAGGCGTTTTCATTAAGAAAGTTAGCCTGTCTACCACTATGGGTGCAGGTGTTGCGATCGACCAGTCTGGTCTGAGCGCAGTAGTGAACTAAGATTCACTGCTTTACGCGGGCGTTCGATTAGTCTAAAATCTTACGCCCGTTGCCTTGCAATGCAGGGCACACAGAATTTTCGGTTGGAGCCTGGCCTTATCCAGGCCTCCGTCCAAGACCGCAGGAGTTTCGCAAGAGACTTAATCCCCTGCGTAGACGGTGACAGAACCTGAAGAATATTTTTGATAGTCTTTGGCTTGTTTCTGCTCACCGTATGTCGACGTTCATTATCGTTTTGGTAATGAATGAAGTGAGTTCCGGGGGAAACCCCGGCTAATATCCAGGAGCAAAGCTAATGGCTTTAAATCTTCAAGACAAACAAGCGATTGTTGCTGAAGTCAGCGAAGTAGCCAAAGGTGCGCTGTCTGCGGTTGTTGCGGATTCCCGTGGCGTGACCGTAGGTAAAATGACTGAACTGCGTAAAGCAGGTCGTGAAGCTGGCGTTTACATGCGTGTTGTTCGTAACACCCTGCTGCGCCGCGTTGTTGAAGGTACTCAGTTTGAGTGCCTGAAAGACACGTTTGTTGGTCCAACCTTGATTGCATATTCTATGGAACACCCGGGCGCTGCTGCTCGTCTGTTCAAAGAATTCGCTAAAGCGAATGCAAAATTCGAGGTTAAAGCTGCAGCCTTTGAAGGTGAGCTGATCCCGGCGGCCCAGATCGATCGCCTGGCAACTCTGCCAACTTACGAAGAAGCAATCGCACGCCTGATGGCAACCATGAAAGAAGCCTCTGCAGGCAAACTGGTTCGCACTCTGGCTGCTGTACGCGATCAGAAAGAAGCTGCTTAATAGCACTTTTCTTTCTCACGCATTTGCTTACGTATAAACTTATTCTGATTTTCAGGAACAATTGTTATGTCTATCACTAAAGATCAAATCATTGAAGCAGTATCCGCTATGTCTGTAATGGACATTGTTGAACTGATTTCTGCAATGGAAGAAAAATTCGGTGTTTCCGCTGCTGCTGCTGTTGCAGGCCCTGCTGCTGCTGCTGAAGCTGTAGAAGAGAAAACTGAGTTCGACGTTATTCTGAAAGCTGCTGGCGCTAACAAAGTTGCCGTCATCAAAGCAGTACGTAGCGCAACTGGTCTGGGCTTGAAAGAAGCTAAAGACCTGGTTGAATCCGCTCCAGCTGCGCTGAAAGAAGGCGTGAGCAAAGATGACGCAGAAGCACTGAAAAAATCTCTGGAAGAAGCTGGCGCTGAAGTTGAAGTTAAATAAGCCAACCTTTCCGGTTGCAGCCTGAGAAATTAGGCTGATGGCTGGTGACTTTTTAGTCACCAGCCTTTTTGCGCTGTAGGGTACCAGTAGCGTTTCACACTGTTTGACTGCTGGTTTCCATTCAATGTTTGTCTCTATCTACGCCTTAATATACTACGACTTTCTACGCCGGGAGTTCCGGGGTAAAGCGTAGCGAAATGGTTTAAGAGTGATAGAAACAGGTATTGCGGAAAGTGTTCCACTTTCCGGTCCACAAAATAGTGTTGCACAAACTGTCCCCTTGTCGGGCAGATGGGTCGACTTGTCAGCGAGCTGAGGAACCCTAATGGTTTACTCCTATACCGAGAAAAAACGTATTCGTAAGGATTTTGGAAAGCGTCCACAAGTTTTGGACATTCCTTATCTCCTTTCTATCCAGCTTGACTCGTTCCAGAAGTTCATCGAGCAAGATCCTGAAGGCCAGTACGGTCTGGAAGCGGCTTTCCGTTCCGTGTTCCCTATTGCAAGCTACAGCGGTAACTCTGAGCTGCAATATGTGAGCTATCGTCTGGGTGAGCCGGTATTTGACGTTAAAGAATGTCAGATCCGCGGCGTGACGTATTCCGCTCCCCTGCGCGTAAAACTGCGTCTGGTGATCTACGAGCGTGAAGCGCCGGAAGGCACCGTTAAAGATATTAAAGAACAAGAAGTCTACATGGGTGAAATTCCACTCATGACTGATAACGGCACCTTCGTTATCAACGGTACTGAGCGTGTTATCGTTTCTCAGTTACACCGTAGCCCAGGCGTGTTCTTCGATAGTGACAAAGGTAAAACCCACTCTTCCGGGAAGGTGCTGTATAACGCACGTATCATCCCTTACCGTGGTTCCTGGCTGGATTTCGAATTCGACCCGAAAGACAACCTGTTCGTGCGTATCGACCGTCGCCGTAAACTGCCTGCGACTATCATTCTGCGTGCATTGCAGTTCACCACTGAGCAGATTCTTGATCTGTTCTTTGAGAAAGTTTATTTCGAAATCCGTGACAACAAGCTGCAGATGGAATTGGTGCCAGAACGCCTTCGTGGTGAGACTGCATCCTTTGACATCGAAGCTAACGGCAAAATCTATGTCGAAAAAAGCCGCCGTATTACAGCGCGCCATATTCGCCAGCTGGAAAAAGACGATATTAAGCTTATCGAAGTTCCGGTTGAATACATTGCTGGTAAAGTCGCGGCTAAAGACTACGTTGATGCATCGACTGGCGAACTGATTTGCCCGGCGAACATGGAACTGTCTTTGGATCTGTTGGCAAAACTGAGCCAGTGTGGTCATAAGCGTATCGAAACGCTGTTTACCAACGACCTGGATCACGGCGCATACATTTCTGAGACCATCCGTGTCGACCCAACCAACGATCGCCTTAGCGCACTGGTTGAAATCTATCGCATGATGCGTCCTGGCGAGCCACCAACTCGCGAAGCGGCTGAAAACCTGTTCGAGAACCTGTTCTTCTCCGAAGACCGTTATGACTTGTCAGCGGTTGGTCGTATGAAGTTCAACCGTTCCCTGCTGCGTGATGAGATCGAAGGTTCAGGTATCCTGAGCAAAGACGACATCATCCAGGTAATGCGTAAGCTGATCGGCATTCGTAACGGTCAAGGCGAAGTGGATGATATCGACCACCTCGGCAACCGTCGTATCCGTTCCGTAGGCGAAATGGCGGAAAACCAATTCCGCGTTGGCCTGGTACGTGTTGAGCGTGCGGTGAAAGAGCGTCTGTCTCTGGGCGATCTCGATACCCTGATGCCTCAGGATATGATCAACGCCAAGCCTATCTCTGCTGCGGTTAAAGAGTTCTTCGGTTCCAGCCAGCTGTCTCAGTTTATGGACCAGAACAACCCGTTGTCTGAGATTACGCACAAACGTCGTATCTCCGCACTCGGCCCGGGTGGTTTGACCCGTGAGCGTGCAGGCTTCGAAGTACGTGACGTACACCCAACCCACTACGGTCGTGTATGTCCAATCGAAACCCCTGAAGGTCCGAACATCGGTCTGATCAACTCCCTGTCTGTTTATGCACAGACTAACGAATACGGTTTCTTAGAAACTCCGTATCGTCGCGTTGTTGAAGGTGTTGTCACTGACGAAATCCATTACCTTTCTGCAATTGAAGAAGGTAACTACGTTATTGCTCAGGCGAACACCAATCTGGACGAAGAAGGCCGTTTCGTAGACGACCTGGTAACTTGCCGTAGTAAAGGTGAATCCAGCTTGTTCAGCAACGACCAGGTTGACTACATGGACGTTTCTACCCAACAGGTAGTTTCCGTCGGTGCGTCCCTGATTCCGTTCCTGGAACACGATGACGCCAACCGTGCATTGATGGGTGCGAACATGCAACGTCAGGCCGTTCCAACTCTGCGTGCTGATAAGCCGCTGGTTGGTACTGGTATGGAACGTGCTGTTGCCGTTGACTCCGGTGTTACTGCGGTTGCTAAACGTGGCGGTACTGTTCAGTACGTTGATGCGTCTCGTATCGTTATCAAAGTTAACGAAGACGAAATGCTGGCTGGTGAAGCTGGTATCGACATCTACAACCTGACCAAATACACCCGTTCGAACCAGAACACCTGCATCAACCAGATGCCATGTGTTTCTTTGGGCGAACCTGTTGAACGTGGCGATGTGTTGGCAGACGGTCCGTCTACTGACCTCGGTGAACTGGCTCTTGGCCAGAACATGCGCGTAGCGTTCATGCCGTGGAACGGTTACAACTTCGAAGACTCCATCCTCGTATCCGAGCGTGTTGTTCAGGAAGATCGTTTCACCACTATTCACATCCAGGAACTGGCATGTGTGTCTCGTGACACCAAGCTGGGGCCAGAAGAGATCACCGCTGACATCCCGAACGTGGGTGAAGCAGCTCTCTCTAAACTGGATGAATCCGGTATCGTTTATATCGGTGCTGAAGTGACCGGTGGCGACATTCTGGTTGGTAAGGTAACGCCTAAAGGCGAAACCCAGCTGACTCCAGAAGAGAAACTGCTGCGTGCAATCTTCGGTGAGAAAGCGTCTGACGTTAAAGACTCTTCTCTGCGCGTACCAAACGGCGTTTCCGGTACCGTTATCGATGTGCAGGTCTTTACCCGCGATGGCGTGGAAAAAGACAAGCGCGCGCTGGAAATCGAAGAGATGCAACTGAAGCAGGCGAAGAAAGACCTGACTGAAGAACTGCAGATCTTTGAAGCTGGTCTGTTTGCTCGTATCCATGCTGTGCTGGTTGCTGGCGGTGTTGAAGCTGAGAAGCTCGACAAATTGCCACGCGATCGCTGGTTGGAACTGGGTCTGACTGACGAAGAGAAGCAAAACCAGCTGGAACAGCTGGCAGAGCAGTACGACGAGCTGAAGCACGAGTTTGAGAAGAAACTTGAAGCTAAGCGCCGCAAAATCACTCAGGGCGATGACCTGGCACCTGGCGTGCTGAAAATCGTTAAAGTGTATCTGGCCGTTAAACGTCAGATCCAGCCTGGTGACAAGATGGCAGGTCGTCACGGGAACAAAGGTGTTATCTCCAAGATCAATCCGATCGAAGATATGCCTTACGATGAAAACGGCACGCCGGTAGACATCGTACTGAACCCGTTGGGCGTACCATCTCGTATGAACATCGGTCAGATTCTGGAAACCCACTTGGGTATGGCTGCTAAAGGCATCGGCGAGAAAATCAACGCTATGCTGAAGAAGCAGGAAGAAGTTTCCAAGCTGCGTGAATTCATCCAGAAAGCCTATGATTTGGGTTCTGATATTCGTCAGAAAGTTGACCTGAACACCTTCACTGATGATGAAGTTCTGCGTCTGGCTGAGAACCTGAAAAAAGGTATGCCGATTGCTACTCCTGTCTTCGACGGTGCAAAAGAGTCGGAAATCAAAGAGCTGCTGAAACTGGGTGACCTGCCGACTTCTGGCCAGATCACACTGTTCGACGGCCGCAGTGGTGAGCAGTTTGAGCGTCCAGTAACCGTAGGTTACATGTACATGCTGAAACTGAACCACTTGGTTGATGACAAAATGCACGCGCGTTCTACCGGTTCTTACAGCCTGGTTACTCAGCAGCCGCTGGGTGGTAAGGCTCAGTTCGGTGGTCAACGCTTCGGTGAGATGGAAGTGTGGGCGCTGGAAGCTTACGGTGCTGCTTATACCCTGCAGGAAATGCTGACTGTTAAATCTGATGACGTTAATGGCCGTACCAAGATGTATAAAAACATCGTGGATGGTAACCATCAGATGGAACCAGGCATGCCGGAATCCTTCAACGTATTGTTGAAAGAAATCCGTTCGCTGGGTATCAACATCGAGCTGGAAGACGAGTAATTACTCGCATCTGCTGTACTGGTTACAGGATGTCCGGGTCACACCGGACGTCTCTGAGAAGTCTCACTCCGACGGGAGCTAATCCGTGAAAGACTTACTTAAGTTTCTGAAAGCGCAAACTAAGACCGAAGAGTTTGATGCGATCAAAATCGCTCTGGCATCGCCAGACATGATCCGTTCTTGGTCGTTCGGCGAAGTTAAAAAGCCGGAAACCATTAACTATCGTACGTTCAAACCAGAACGTGACGGTCTGTTCTGTGCTCGTATTTTTGGGCCAGTAAAAGACTATGAGTGCCTGTGCGGTAAGTACAAGCGCCTGAAACACCGTGGTGTAATTTGTGAGAAGTGCGGCGTTGAAGTAACCCAAACTAAGGTGCGCCGTGAGCGCATGGGTCACATCGAGCTGGCTTCCCCAACTGCACACATTTGGTTCCTGAAGTCACTGCCGTCTCGTATCGGCTTGCTGCTGGATATGCCACTGCGTGATATCGAACGTGTACTTTACTTCGAATCTTATGTGGTTATCGAAGGCGGTATGACCAACCTCGAGCGTCGTCAGATCCTGACTGAAGAGCAGTATCTGGATGCGCTGGAAGAGTTCGGTGACGAATTCGATGCGAAGATGGGTGCGGAAGCTATTCAGGCCTTGTTGAAAAACATGGATCTGGAGCAAGAGTGTGAAACTCTGCGCGAAGAGCTGAACGAAACCAACTCCGAAACCAAACGTAAAAAGCTGACCAAGCGTATCAAACTGCTGGAAGCGTTCGTTCAGTCTGGTAACAAACCAGAGTGGATGATCCTGACAGTTCTGCCGGTTCTGCCGCCAGATCTGCGTCCATTAGTTCCGCTGGATGGCGGTCGTTTCGCAACGTCAGATCTGAACGATCTGTATCGTCGCGTTATCAACCGTAACAACCGTTTGAAACGCCTGCTGGATCTGGCTGCTCCTGACATCATCGTACGTAACGAAAAACGTATGTTGCAAGAAGCGGTAGATGCCCTGCTGGATAACGGCCGTCGCGGTCGTGCGATCACCGGTTCTAACAAGCGTCCTCTGAAATCTTTGGCTGATATGATCAAAGGTAAGCAGGGTCGTTTCCGTCAGAACTTGTTGGGTAAACGTGTTGACTACTCTGGTCGTTCTGTAATCACCGTAGGTCCATACCTGCGTCTGCATCAGTGCGGTCTGCCTAAGAAAATGGCACTGGAGCTGTTCAAACCGTTCATCTACGGCAAGCTGGAACTGCGTGGTCTTGCTACCACCATTAAAGCTGCGAAGAAAATGGTTGAGCGCGAAGAAGCTGTCGTTTGGGATATCCTGGACGAAGTTATCCGCGAACACCCGGTACTGCTGAACCGTGCACCAACTCTGCACCGTTTGGGTATCCAGGCATTTGAGCCAGTACTGATCGAAGGTAAAGCTATCCAGCTGCACCCGCTGGTTTGTGCGGCATATAACGCCGACTTCGATGGTGACCAAATGGCAGTACACGTTCCACTGACGCTTGAAGCTCAGTTGGAAGCGCGTGCGCTGATGATGTCTACCAACAACATCCTGTCACCAGCGAACGGCGAGCCAATCATCGTTCCTTCTCAGGACGTTGTATTGGGTCTGTACTACATGACCCGTGACTGTGTTAACGCCAAAGGCGAAGGCATGGTGCTGACTGGCCCTAAAGAAGCTGAGCGTATCTATCGCGCAGGTCTGGCCTCTCTGCATGCGCGTGTAAAAGTGCGTATCACCGAGTACGAAAAAGACGAAAACGAAGAGTTCGTTGCGAAAACCAGCATTATCGACACCACCGTTGGTCGTGCGATTCTGTGGATGATCGTACCGAAAGGTCTGCCTTACTCCATCATCAACCAGGCGTTGGGTAAGAAAGCAATCTCCAAAATGCTGAACACTTGTTACCGCATTTTGGGTCTGAAGCCGACCGTAATCTTTGCTGACCAAACCATGTACACCGGCTTTGCCTATGCGGCACGTTCAGGTGTTTCTGTTGGTATCGATGACATGGTCATCCCAGCGAAGAAAACTGAAATCATCTCTGAAGCGGAAGCTGAAGTTGCTGAAATTCAGGAACAGTTCCAGTCCGGTCTGGTAACAGCGGGCGAGCGCTATAACAAAGTAATCGATATTTGGGCTGCGGCGAACGATCGTGTATCCAAAGCGATGATGGACAACCTGCAAACCGAATCCGTTATTAACCGTGACGGCGTCGAAGAGCAGCAAGTTTCCTTCAACAGCATTTACATGATGGCTGACTCCGGTGCTCGTGGTTCTGCGGCACAGATTCGTCAGTTGGCAGGTATGCGTGGTCTGATGGCTAAGCCAGATGGCTCCATCATCGAAACGCCAATCACCGCGAACTTCCGTGAAGGTCTGAACGTACTCCAGTACTTCATCTCCACGCACGGTGCTCGTAAAGGTCTGGCGGATACCGCACTGAAAACTGCGAACTCCGGTTATCTGACGCGTCGTCTGGTTGACGTTGCACAGGATCTGGTTGTTACCGAAGACGATTGTGGCACCCTGGAAGGTATCACGATGACTCCGGTTATCGAAGGCGGCGACGTTAAAGAACCACTGCGCGATCGCGTATTGGGTCGTGTAACGGCTGAAGACGTCCTGAAACCAGGTACTGCTGATATCCTGATTACACGTAACACTCTGCTTCATGAGCAAATGTGTGACCTGTTAGAAGCTAACTCTGTTGATAGCGTGAAAGTACGTTCTGTTGTGGGTTGTGAAACCGACTTCGGCGTATGTGCGCACTGCTATGGTCGTGACCTTGCGCGTGGCCACATCATCAACAAAGGTGAAGCAATCGGGGTTATCGCGGCACAGTCCATCGGTGAACCTGGTACTCAGCTGACGATGCGTACGTTCCACATCGGTGGTGCGGCATCTCGTTCTGCTGCTGAATCAAGCATTCAGGTTAAGAACAAAGGTAGCCTCAAACTCAGCAACGCTAAGTCGGTTGTGAACTCTGCCGGGAAACTGGTCATCACTTCTCGTAACACCGAGCTGAAACTGATTGACGAATTCGGTCGTACTAAAGAGAGCTATAAAGTTCCTTATGGTGCGGTAATGGGTAAAGGTGATGGCGAGCAGATTGCAGCGGGCGAGACCGTAGCAAACTGGGATCCGCACACCATGCCAGTCGTTTCCGAAGTAAGTGGTTTCATCCGCTTTACTGACATGATCGACGGCCAGTCCATTACTCGTCAGACCGACGAACTGACAGGTCTTTCATCTTTGGTTGTTCTGGATTCTGCAGAACGTACCACCGGTGGTAAAGATCTGCGTCCAGCGCTGAAAATTGTTGATGCCCAGGGCAATGACGTACTGATTCCAGGTACCGATATGTCTGCGCAGTACTTCCTGCCAGGTAAAGCAATTGTTCAGTTGGAAGATGGTACTCAGATTCACTCTGGTGACGCCCTGGCGCGTATTCCTCAGGAATCCAGTGGTACCAAGGACATCACCGGTGGTCTGCCACGCGTTGCGGATCTGTTCGAAGCACGTCGTCCGAAAGAGCCTGCGATCCTTGCTGAAATCAGCGGTATCATCTCGTTCGGTAAAGAAACCAAAGGCAAACGCCGTCTGGTTATATCTCCACTCGACGGCAGCGATGCTTACGAAGAGATGATTCCGAAATGGCGCCAGCTGAACGTGTTCGAAGGTGAACGTGTTGAACGTGGTGACGTTGTTTCCGATGGTCCAGAATCTCCGCATGACATCCTGCGTCTGCGTGGCGTGTATGCTGTGACTCGTTACATCACCAACGAAGTGCAGGACGTTTACCGTCTGCAAGGCGTTAAGATTAACGATAAACACATCGAAGTCATCGTGCGTCAGATGTTGCGTAAAGCAACTATCGTTAGCGCTGGTGGTTCTGACTTCCTGGAAGGTGAGCAGGCTGAATACTCTCGCGTCAAGATCGCTAACCGCGAACTGGAAGCGAACGGCAAGATCAACGTGACCTTTGCGCGTGATCTGCTGGGTATCACCAAAGCCTCTCTGGCAACCGAGTCCTTCATCTCCGCGGCATCGTTCCAGGAGACAACTCGTGTGCTTACCGAAGCAGCTGTTGCGGGTAAACGTGACGAACTGCGCGGCCTGAAAGAGAACGTTATCGTGGGTCGTCTGATCCCAGCTGGTACCGGTTATGCGTACCACCAGGATCGTATGCGCCGTCGTGCAGCGGGCGAAGCGCCAGTTGTACCTCAGGTGACTGCAGCAGATGCAACTGCCAGCCTGGCAGAATTGTTGAATGCAGGTAATCTGGGCGGAAGCGATAACGATTAATCGTTAGAGACGCCAAAAACAAAAACCGCTCGAAAGAGCGGTTTTTTTATGCCTGAAATAAATCAAAAATCAGTTAGCTAAAGGCAGGCGACGATACAGTTCAATCATGTCTTCGGCTAAATCCTGAATCACCATCGCATTCATCAGGTGATCCTGCGAATGAACAGTAATCAAGTTAACTGGCAGTTTGCCAGTACCTTCGTCTAAGCCGATAAGCTGGGTCTGGATTTTGTGAGCATGTTTCACAAACTCACGGGATTCTTCCATCGCTTGTTGAGCTGCTGCAAAATCACCTTTGCGTGCCATTTGCAGAGCTGTCAGTGCCTGGCTACGTGCGCTACCGGCATTGACCAACAATTCCATGATAATCGTTTCTAAATCTTCCACGTCTTATGACTCCATCATTTTCATGGCTTTATCCAGCACGACATCGCCTTTCATCATGCCGTAATCCATCATATCGATGACAGCCACGGTTTTACCCATGGGTTCTGCAATCGCCTGTAGCTTGGCGTGTTCATATTTAACTTGTGGGCCTAACAGCACAATATCGGCGGTGTCGATATTGTCTTTGAATTCGGCAACCGGCACTGCCTTGATAGAGACTTCAATACCTTTCTTCTGAGCGGCGTCCTTCATGCGTTGGACCAAAATGCTAGTCGACATACCCGCTGCACAACACAAAACGATATTCTTCATAGATCTGCTCTCAGTGTCCGTTGGATATACAGATAATTATCCGTGACGCCTCGATACAACAACCGCTTTGCGATGATTGTGTGTGAGGTATCACAAAAGAAACTCGTATGAGCTGAAACCGGTTACATATCGCGTTTCCCTGGTAGCTTGCGATTGTGGCGCTGCTCACAAAACCAGCTTAATCCTGGTAAACCTCATTGTGCTCCATTGACAGAAAACCCTGAACTACATAGTCTTCAATTTAGTGGTATATACCACTTACATCAAAACCAGCACAGTGAGCCACAACATGCAAAATTTCACTGCTTTTATGGAAAGGAAAATATTGCCTCTGGCAATGAAGATTGAAGGGAATGATTATCTCTCGGCCATTAAAGATGGCTTCATTCGGATTATGCCATTTTTAATTATTGGTTCTTTCTTTTTGCTGATAGCGAATTTACCTATTCCCGGTTATAGCGAATTTATTATTCGAATTTTCGGAGAGCATTTTATTGGGCAACTGAATTATATTCTTGATGCCACTTATTCTGTGATGGCATTGCTGGTGGTAGTCAGTACCAGTATCAGCCTCGCAAAGCGCTGGCAGTTAAATGAAATATCCTGTGTGTTAATTTCACTGGTGGCTTTTTTAATTGTTACGCCGTTCAGAATGCCACAAGAAAATGGCGGCGCAATCACGGATGTCATTCCGACCTTTGCGCTTGGTGCGCAGGGGCTTTTCCTGTCTTTAATTGTCACGCTGGTGGCGGTTCGGCTCTACAGGTTGTTCAACCATCCACGGCTGATGATTTCAATGCCGGACAGCGTTCCGCCAGCGGTTGCCAATAGCTTCAGCTCGCTCATTCCGTCATTTTTGATTGTTGTTATCTTCTGGCTGCTTCGTCTGGTCTTTGAAATCACGCCGTTTGGTACGGCCCAGGAGATGATTTTCAAAGTGCTGCAAGCACCGATGATGCATCTTGGTAACACGCTACCATCGCAGATGGTTGCAGAGTTCTTTGTCAGCTTCTTCTGGTTTTTCGGGCTGCATGGTGACTCTATTGTGACTGCCATCATGGGGCCAATCTGGCGTTCATTAACGCTTGAAAACATGCAGGCAATGAAACAAGGATTACCACCGGTCAACATCATTACTCAACAGTTTCGTGATGTGTTTTTGATTTGTGGCGGGACTGGATTTACCCTGGCGATGCTGTTGGTTATGTTGTTCCGTGCGAAGAGCAAACGCATGCGTGAAATCGCCAAACTTGCCTCTCCAGCCGCCATTTTTAATATTAATGAGCCCATTATATTTGGCGTTCCCATTGCTCTAAATCCACTGTTGTTTATCCCATTTATTATCGTTCCGGTTGTGCTTTGCGTCATAACCTATAGCGCTATGGCTTTTGGCTGGCTGCCATTGACATCGGGTCTGGAAATTCCCTGGACTACACCTATTTTCATCAGCGGTTTTTTAATCTG
>Ga0207696_1001210_pt1 | contig 14669 bp, 11 predicted proteins | sample KBSS54metaG_FD_184403 | JGI IMG/M metagenome (GOLD analysis project Ga0207696, IMG submission 184403) | Switchgrass rhizosphere microbial communities from Kellogg Biological Station, Michigan, USA - KBS S5-4 metaG (SPAdes) (version 2) | ecosystem: Host-associated > Plants > Roots > Rhizosphere >...
AAGTGTTCGCCTTTTTGTTCGGCGTCACCACGTGGAAACCTTCGCCGAGGAAATCAGCATACTGATCCGCCACCGCCTGGCTGGAGGTACAGTCAACAATCACTGGATTGAGCAGGTGATACTCTTTCACCAGACGAATTAAACGCCCCAAATTGAATGGCTCTTTGGCCACCGCCAGCTCTGCCTGCCAGTTATCCAGATTCAGGCCATGAATATTGGTTAACAACGCTTTCGAGTTCGCGATACCACAGACGCGCAGGTCAATATGCTTTTGCTTCAGCCACGCCTGCTGGCGTTTCACCTGCTCAACCAATGCCGCACCCACACCGCCGACACCAATCAGGAACACTTCGATAACCTGGTCGGTATTGAACAACATCTGATGAGTCACGCGCACGCCGGTGGTGGCCTCGTCATTGCTGACCACAACAGAGATAGAGCGCTCGGAAGAGCCCTGGGCAATCGCCACGATATTAATGTTGGCGCGAGCCAGCGCTGCAAAGAACTTGGCAGAAATACCACGCAGAGTACGCATGCCATCACCCACCACGGAGATGATCGCCAGATGCTCCATGATAGACAGCGGCTCCAGTAGCCCCTCTTTGAGCTCCAGATAAAACTCATCATCCATCGCACGACGTGCACGTACGCTATCCGCCTGCGGCACACAGAAACTGATGCTGTATTCAGAAGATGATTGAGTAATCAGCACCACAGAAATTCCGGCGCGTGACATCGCCGCAAAAACGCGGGCCGCCATGCCAACCATGCCTTTCATGCCAGGACCTGAAACGTTGAACATCGCCATGTTATTCAGGTTGGTGATGCCTTTGACCGGAAGTTCATCATCATCGCTTTCCGCGCCGATGAGGGTGCCAGGCGCTTGTGGGTTTCCGGTGTTTTTAATCAGGCAAGGAATTTGGAACTGAGCGATGGGGGAAATGGTACGTGGATGAAGAACTTTAGCGCCGAAATAAGAAAGCTCCATGGCTTCCTGATACGACATAGATTTCAATAATCTGGCATCAGGAACCTGGCGCGGGTCACAGGTATAAACACCATCAACATCCGTCCAGATCTCACAACAATCCGCACGTAAGCAGGCAGCCAGCACGGCAGCAGAATAATCAGAACCGTTGCGTCCCAGAACAACTAACTCACCTTTGTCGTTCCCGGCAGTAAAGCCTGCCATCAGGATCATATGGTCAGCCGGAATGCGGCTTGCGGCGATGCGGCGAGTGGATTCGGAGATATCGACAGTGGACTCAAGGTAGTGACCAACGGCAAGAAGTTTCTCTACCGGATTGATGACTGTCACATTGTGCCCACGAGCTTTGAGCAATTCAGCCATGATCGCGATAGAGAGCTTTTCACCACGGCAGATGATTGCCGCATTGATGCTGTCCGGGCATTGTCCCAGCAAGCTGATACCATGCAAAACATGTTTCAGCTGAGCAAACTCCTGGTCAACCGTAGCTTTGAGTTGTTCGAGTGGAAAACCAGGTTGTGCATCAGCAAGGCCTTTCAAAAGCTCACTAAAAATACGCTCTGCGTCGCTGATATTCGGTACTGCATCCTGGCCGCCGATGGTTTTTTCAATCATGGCAACGAGGTGATTGGTAATTTTCGCCGGGGCAGACAGCACGGTTGCCACCTGCCCCTGTTTGGCATTGCTTTCCAGGATATCGGCAACACGCAGAAAACGTTCTGCATTTGCCACTGAAGTACCACCGAATTTCAACACTCGCATTTATTATTACCTTTGAGTTTTTGGTCCAAAAAAAAGCCCGCACTGTTTAGGTGCGGGCTTTTTTCGTTTTTCCTGTATGCGTCAGCCCGCACCGTTACCTGTGGTAATGGTGGTTGTAATAATTGTTGTCATTGGGCTGATGCGAATCATGGATGTTGTGTGCTCGTAATATGATTTACCTATATTGACTAAAGTATCCGGTAGGCTAAGTCAATTTATTTTTAATTTTGCCACAAAGAGCAAGACTATGACTGAACGCTGATAAACCATCAAAAAACGTACTTATTGCGCTGAAAAAGCAGGGGCATCACACCCCATTTTCACTGATATTAATTCAGCTATCAGCATTTTTCACTGGCAGTTTTTTTTCAATATCATGCAGCAAACGGTGCAACATTGCCGTGTCACGCTGAGCTAATAGACCAAGCCGCTGTTGCAGCCAGTCGACCATTTTTTGGTCGTCGCTGGCTTCTACACGCTCAAGGAGCGTTGCCATTCTGGAACGCAGTGCACTCAGTTGCTGAGCGTCAACCACATCATGCTCTGGTACATTTTGCTGCATCAGTGCTGATAACTGATAGCAGTAAACCATTACAGCCTGCCCGAGATTAAGCGATGGATAATCTGCCACCATCGGTACGCCAGTTAGCACATCGGCCAGTTCAAGCTCTTCGTTGGTCAACCCTGAATCTTCACGCCCAAACACCAACGCGGCAGTGCCCACCCAATTACGCTTTTCTTCGAGTAACGGAACCAGTTGCTGCGGTGTGGCGTAGTAATGGAATTTTGCGCGACTACGAGCGGTAGTCGCAATGGTAAAGTCGACGTCATGCAAAGCTTCCTCCAGCGTATTGAAATGCTGAGCATTATCCAGCACATCACCAGAACCATGCGCGACCCAACGGGCTTCTGGTTGACGGTCAGCTTCACTAGCCACAACACGCAACTCAGCAAATCCCATGGTCTTCATTGCGCGGGCTGCTGCACCAACATTTTCAGCTCTGGCAGGAGCGACCAAAATAATTAGAAAACGCATTAAAACTCTCTTAAAAAAGTATCCAAATATGGATAGTCACAAAATTAAAATGATAATACGCGGCAAAAATTTACATTAGCGCAACATTCATCTATAAAATACATTCAATTGGAATCATAAACACACTGAATGCTTTTTCGTAGTTAGACCAGTATTACAAGATGTATTGATGCTCATTATCATTCTGTTTTATATGATAAATAATACATAAGCTTGCTATCAATAATCAGATTTGCATTGTTTAATAATCAATACGCGTAACTATATTGATTATTGGAAAAATGTGACGCATGCTCGCAAAACGCGACGATGATTTCATCAAACTGTTAACGTGCTACAATTGAATTTGATATATGTCAACGAAGCGTAGTTTTATCAGATGTCTAAAGCGGTCCTGCCTGTTATGTTGCTGTTAAAATGGTATAGGATAACAACCGTTTTTGACACCGTCGGGTCCAGAGGGAAAAGTACCCACGACCAAGCTAATGATGTTGTTGACGTTGATGGAAAGTGCATCAAGAACGCAATTACGTACTTTAGTCATGTTACGCCAGACATGTTAATTTATGGCATGTATTAGGCAGGTCAGGGACTTTTGTACTTCCTGTTTTGATTTAGTTGGCAATTTTAGGTAGCAAACATGCAGACCCCGCACATTCTTATCGTCGAAGACGAATTAGTAACACGCAACACGTTAAAGAGCATTTTTGAAGCTGAAGGTTATGATGTTTTTGAAGCGACCGATGGCGCTGAAATGCATCAGATTCTTTCCGATAATGACATCAACCTGGTCATTATGGATATTAACTTGCCTGGCAAAAATGGCCTGCTGCTGGCGCGTGAATTGCGTGAGCAAGCCAATGTCGCATTGATGTTCTTGACTGGCCGCGACAACGAAGTGGATAAAATCCTGGGCCTTGAAATCGGTGCAGATGATTACATCACTAAGCCATTCAATCCACGTGAATTAACCATCCGCGCGCGCAACCTGTTGTCTCGCACGATGAACCTCGGTGCAATCAGCGAAGAACGTCGTTCCGTTGAAAGCTACAAGTTCAATGGTTGGGAACTGGATATCAACAGTCGTTCATTGGTCAGCCCAAATGGCGAGCAGTACAAGTTGCCGCGTAGCGAATTCCGCGCCATGCTGCACTTCTGTGAAAACCCTGGGAAAATTCAGTCTCGTGCTGAATTGCTGAAGAAGATGACTGGCCGTGAGCTGAAACCACACGACCGTACTGTTGACGTCACGATTCGTCGCATTCGTAAGCACTTTGAATCGACCCCAGATACACCTGAAATCATCGCCACGATTCACGGCGAAGGTTATCGCTTCTGCGGCGATTTACAGGAATAAACCTGTAATCAAACATGATTGCGAAAGGGCGGATTTTTAATCCGCCCTTTTCTTTTGCCAGAATTAAACCGCTATTTCCACAGCCTGAACCGCTCTGGATCTTTCTGGGCATCGTCTGTTGCCAGCGCCTGCACTTTTTGCCCCATCCCATACCAATCGATATGTCGGGTTAGCAGCATAATGGAGGAAAGAGCAACGAACAGTACCCCAGTGCCAAGCAACAAAGCACTGTCTTCAGACTGAAGCAGTTGCCAGAGCACCGCATCAAGAGTCAGTAACCCAAGCGTAAACATCGCACTCGCTTTCCAGCTATTCAGCACCGCTTTGAGATAGAAACCGTTAATTCCCGCGCAGACCAAACTTGCCAGCAGCCAGGCCAGGTTAAACCCTGTGTGTTCAGAAACGGCTAACAGAACGAGATAGAACATCACCAGCGAAAGGCCGACCAGTAAATACTGCATTGGGTGAACGCGTAAACCGGTCAATGTTTCCAGCAGGAAGAAACACATAAACGTCAGACCAATCAGCAAGATGGCATATTTTACTGCGCGATCTGTCAGTTGATACTGGTCTACCGGATTCGCTACGGTGACGCTAAACGCAGGAAGGCGATTAACATCGATTAACTGAGCATCACTGAAGTTGGCATTAAGATTGTTGGCAAACCAGGTACTTTGCCAGTTCGCGGTAAACCCGGTTTCCGTCACGGTACGCCCACGTGGCAGGAAATCGCCCATAAAATTAGGATGCGGCCAGTTACTGGTTAAGCTGAACTGGCTATTACGCCCGATTGGCACGACAGCGAGCTGCTTCGTGCCCATCAAATCCAGATTAAAACGCAGTGTTAGCTTTTCATCCTGAAGGCGTTCGATGGGGAGAATGGCATGCAAACCCTGCTCAACGCCGGGCAGATTGCTACCGGGTTCAATAGGATAGGTTTTTCCGTTGATTTCCAGTTCACCTACTTTGCCGATACCGCGCGAATCACCGACCGCCAGCACCACGTATGGCGTACCAAAACGAGTATTTTCATCCATATCGTGATTGAGCAACTGGCGATTAAACGTGGCATCCACAGTCACCGCCGTACGCCAAATTTGCCCCTCATAAATGCCGATATGACGTGGTTCAACGGTCTGCTTTCCCACAATATCCAGGTTTTCCGGGAGGTAATAGCGAATGAAGCGGCGCTCTTTTTTGACCTCTTTATTATCTTCCATAACAGTCGTCAGCTCCGCGACAGGAATGGCGATAAGCGGCCCGGTAAGGGTTTGCGGCCCACTGGCACTTTGGCGTAGCGACTGCTCAACATCATCCCGGTAACTGCTGCGTTCATTAATCAGCGAACTCAGCATACTCAACGGAATCAACAACACAGCCATACATCCCAACAAAGTCATCACTTTCCAGAACAACGCAGATTTAAACATAATCCCCTCCATTTTTGATTTGGCGAGGATAGCGAGCGTTTGTGGGGACGATATGAAGTTATGTGAAGAGACAGTGAAGTGAAGAAATTATTATTTCCCGGGCAAAATCAGACGAGCGACCGCACCACCCTCAGGACGATTCTCAAGAGAAATCGTTCCGCGGTGCAAACGCGCCACCTCCTGAACAAAAGCCAGCCCCAGGCCACTGCTCTTTTGCCCGTTGCTACGCGGCAATGAGTAAAAGCGTTCGAACAAACGGCCTTGAGCGTAATCTGGAATCCCACTTCCGGTGTCTGAAACAACAATGACGGTCTGCCCAATGTTTTGCTCAACACTCAACACAATCTCACCACCTGGCGGGGTAAAATCGAGCGCGTTATCCAGCAAATTACCGATCGATTGTTCAAGTAAGGCGGCGTCACCTTCTACGACAGTGCCGTCAGGGCTGTTTTCATCGATTCTTAACGTTATCTGTTTACTGCTAGCGACCACTTCACGGCTATCGCATAACGTGGAAAAAAGTGTGGGCAGATTTATCGCCTGTGCCGTAATTTCAGCGCGGCTTTCTAATTTAGCCTGGCGTAATAAATTATCGACCAACTGCTGCATGCGTAGATTTTGCTGAAGAATGTTAGCCGAAAACTTCTCCACCACTTCTGGCGGTGGGCCTTCACGTAATATTTCTGCCGCACCACGAATCGCCGCCATCGGGCTTTTCAACTCGTGAGTCAGAGCATGAACGTACTGCTCAATGTAGGTTTTCCCTTCGAGTTTCAGCCGCATACTTTCCAGGGCTAACGCCAACTTACGTAATTCACTACTGGCAGGTTTAGGCAGCGGTAAAGGGTGTTCCGTAGTGACCGAATCGGCATAGCGAACCAGTTTCCCGATAGCCCGGTTAATCCACAGCACAAACCCGAAACCAATCATCAAAGCAATGCCAAGCAGCGCAACACCCGCCCACAAAATACGCCGCTCGCTGCGACGTATTACCGGGTCCATTGCGCTGTTTGGTTTGCCTACGCTCAACACGCCGATAATGTTTTGTCCGTCGCGGACGGGTGCAGCCACATACATTACGGTGCTTTCAGGATTGTTTGCATTAACTGGCGTACTGCGTGCGCCGTATTTTCCTTTCAGCGTGAGCCAAACATCGTTCCATTGCGAGTAATCCTGGCCTGTCGCTTTTCCAGTGGAATCAAAAAGCACTATGCCTTTGTCATTGGTCAGATAAACACGGTATTCATTTTTAGACTTGGTAATGCCGCTGATATTGGCACTAAGCTTGTGTTGATTGAGATGGGAAAAAGCCTGGGCCAGCTCACCATTTTGCGCGTTACCCGCCAGCATATCTGCACGCGCAAATTCAGCAAGCAATGTAGCAGTATCAATTAACGTGCCTTCCGTTGCACGCCGGACGCCTGGTTTCACCTCTTGCAAAAAAATAGAGAGAACAAACCAGGCCGCAATCGCCACAATCAAAAAATAGCCCAGCAACAGACGCATCCCAATACGCATCAACTCACTCCAAGGCTGTAGCCTAAGCCACGGTGCGTATTGATCGGTGAAAGATCGGGGTTAATTGCACGCAGTTTGGCGCGCAAGGTTTTGATGTGTGTATCAACCGTTCGATCAAAACTATCCTCGGCTGTACTCCACACTAAATCCATGAGTTGCTGGCGTGAAAACACACGCCCAGGCCATTGCAAAAAAGTCTTCAGTAACAAGTACTCATAGCGGGTGAGCAGCAATGGCTGCTGGCACCAGGTAATATGCGCCGCCATTTCATTGACTTCGAACTGACCAATGCGCTGTACACTTATCGTCAGGCCTTGCCGTTGTTTTTGCAAACGACGTAGCACTGTTCGCACCCGCGCACACACTTCACGAGGTGAAAACGGCTTCGCGATATAATCATCAGCACCGATCTCCAGGCCAATCAGCCGATCAACCTCCTCACTGCGAGCTGTCAGAAATAGCAACGGGAGATCTGGATAATCCGCGAGTAAACGGCGACAAAGCTCGAAGCCATTAATATCTGGCAAGCCGACATCAAGAATCGCCAGATCAGGACGTTCTTCTCGCACGGCATCCAGCACAGGCAAACCCCGTTCGAAAGCACGCACAGAAAACCCCTCCTGCTGCAACGTATAGATCAACGTATCCGCAATACTGGTTTCATCTTCAACTAACCAGATAGTGGCCTGGCTCATCACGAACTCCCTGTTATTTCCACGGCATAATTGGCACGGCGCTTATCGCGTTTTTAGGCGAACCGTCGACCACTTTGTCGGAGTAAGCCAGATACGCCAGCGTGTTGCGTTTAGCATCGTAGAAACGTACCACTTGCAGCTTCTTGAAGACCAGTGATGTCCGCTTCTGGAAAACAACATCACCCTCTGTTTTACCTGCTTTTATCTTTTCGTTTAGCTCAACTGGCCCCACTTGCTGGCAAGAAATCGCCGCATCGGAAGTATCTTCTGCCAGACCCAGTCCGCCTTTAATGCCACCCGTTTTTGCACGGCTAACATAGCAAGTCACGTTTTGTACATCCGGGTCATCAAATGCTTCAACAACAATTTTATGGTCCGGGCCAATCATCTTAAAAACAGTGTCTACTGAACCAATTTGTTCGGCTTTGACGCCCAACGAAACAAGCAGTAATAAACTGAGGGGAGCTAAAACTTTATATTTCATATTGTTACCATTAGTTAAGGTTGCCTTTAGAGACTATTAACTCTTTGTGCTAAAAAATCGTTTAATATCACGTTATTAATAAAATTTTCCGAATGAGTAGCTGATTTTGGCACGTCTTGTTAAAAAAAACTCTGAATGTCAAAACAACAAAAAGTGCTATCATCGCCCACATTAACGGCACTCACCGTGTCAGGATGAGGATATTATATGGATCAGGCAGGGATCATTCGTGATCTATTAACCTGGCTAGAGGGCCATTTGGATCAACCTCTGTCACTGGATAATGTGGCGGCAAAAGCAGGTTATTCCAAGTGGCATCTACAACGGATGTTTAAAGAGGTCACGGGTCACGCCATTGGCGCATACATCCGTGCTCGCCGACTTTCAAAATCTGCTGTGGCACTGCGCCTGACTGCGCGACCGATTCTCGATATTGCGTTGCAGTATCGTTTTGACTCACAGCAAACCTTTACTCGTGCATTCAAAAAGCAGTTTGCTCAAACGCCAGCGCTCTATCGCCGTTCTCCAGACTGGAGCTCGTTCGGTATGCGTCCACCGCTGCGTTTAGATGCGTTTACACTGCCGCAAGCGCAATTTGTCACGCTGCCGGAAACCCATTTAGTGGGTGTCACGCAAAGCTACAGCTGTACGCTTGAGCAAATATCTGATTTCCGTAATGAAATGCGTATTCAGTTCTGGACACAATTCCTCGGCAATGCGCCAACGTTGCCACGTGTGTTATACGGCCTGCATGAGCCACGTCCAAGCATTGAGAAAGATGACGAACAGGAAGTCTTCTATACCACTGCGCTGACACCAGAAATGGCGAATGGATTCTTACCAGACTCTCATCCGGTCAGGTTGGAAGGTGGTGATTACGTGCAATTCGACTACGAAGGCCCGGGCACCGGTTTGCAGGAGTTCATCCTGACAATTTATGGCACCTGCATGCCATCGCTTAATCTGACGCGCCGTAAAGGTCAGGATATTGAACGCTTCTTCCCGCAAGAAGAAGCGCGTGTTCAGGACCGACCAATGCAGATCAGATGTGAATATCTGATCCCAGTACGTCGTTAATTAACGCTGTAATTCATCCAACGCAGGGGCGTCTAAATGTGAGATGTCCCCCGCCGTTTCTACCACCCAGCCAGAAGCTAACCACGGGCTGTGCTGGTGATCGACACGGGAAATCGAACAGTTTCTTAAACGTAAGCGACGTTCAGCCCAGGCCGGTAATCCCAGAATGGTACTCACCAGGCAACCTAACGCCATACCGTGGCTAACCAGCAATGGGCGGCTACCAGATGGTAAATCCAGGCAAGCATTTAAAGCCGCGTGCATACGCTCGCTCATCTCAAGCATGCTTTCCCCATCGGGAATTCGCCCATCGGTCGTGCCATTCACCAGTTGGCGACGCCAGCCTTCTTCTTCTTCGTTTAGCGTGTCCAGATTGCGGCGTTCTAACACCCCCATATCCAGTTCACGTAAACGCGAATCCAGCGTGACATCTACACCACATGCAAGAGCGATAATCTCAGCAGTGTGGCGGGTACGCCCTAAATCACTGGAGATGACGTGTGTAATGCCTAACGTTTTGGCACGCTCGGCCACCTGCTCGGCCTGACGTTCCCCTTTTTCAGTCAGCGCACTGTCTGACTGGCCCTGAATGCGACGTTCTGCATTCCACTGCGTTTCGCCGTGGCGAACAAGGTATACCTGTAACATGCGATTTATCCGTTATACTGCGGCAACAATTTCTAGAGAGTTTCACTGATTATGTACCATGTCGTCTGCGCAACAACCAATCCAGCTAAAATTCAGGCAATTCACCAGGCATTCGACGACATCTTTGGTGAAGGATGCTGCCATATTGAACCCGTTGCCGTCGATAGCGGAGTGCCAGAACAACCCTTCGGAAACCATGAAACGCGAACTGGCGCACGATGCCGGGTAATGAATGCCCGTCAGGTTCGCCCTGAAGCCGATTTTTGGGTTGCGGTTGAAGCGGGAATTGATGACGACAGTACTTTTAGCTGGGTGGTTATTGAAAACCAAAACCAGCGCGGCGAAGCCCGTTCGGCCACACTGCCTCTACCGTCGATTATTCTTGAAAAAGTCCGCGCGGGAGAAGCTTTAGGGCCGGTGATGTCGGCATATACCGGCATCGATAAAATTGGCAATAAAGAAGGCGCGATTGGGGTATTTACCGCCGGGAAGCTCACGCGCAGCAGCGTTTACCAGCAGGCGGTGATTCTGGCGCTTAGCCCGTTCCACAACGCGATTTATAGCTAACTTTTATTGCCTAATAATTCCTGCTCCAGCCAGGCACGCAATGCCGGTGGAGCAGATTTCAGGCTATTTGAACCGCGCGTAATGGTGGCAATTCCCGCGCCAAGTTCATTTTTGAGTTCCCGCTGGCTCATCTCACCCCGCAATAACTCTTCGATAATTCTGACCCGTGTTCCGAGGGCGGTACGTTCGTCTGGGGTCAGCAACAACATTAACAACGGCATATGCAGCTGTTTATCGAACGATTGCTGGAGCAGCTCCACAAAACGGAGCCACTCCTGATTGCTTTGCTCGGCGTGCTCTGCCGAGTATTGAGAATGCTGAGTCATGTCGCCACCATACTATTCAACTAGTACGATACAATATCATAGACACTGCAAAATCAATAACGGCGTTGCCATTCAGCCTCTGTCAGCAATGGTGCAGATTTACCCATGAAGTACTTATAGTACGCATCATATGCCAGCACGTTTTTCACATATCCACGTGTTTCCGAGAAAGGAATACTCTCAACAAACGCCACCGCGTCAATGCGTCCGGCACTATTGCCAAGCCAGGTTCTGACTCGCCCAGGCCCCGCGTTATAAGCAGCGGATGAGAAAATCCGGTTGTTCTCAAATTGCTGAGAGACGGACTGCAAATAAGTCGTACCAATATTGATATTGGTTTCTGGCTCAAGCAGTTGCGATGGGCTGCTGTAACCCGGAATACCAAAAACCTTCACCGTATGTGCGGCTGTAGCCGGCATAACCTGCATCAGACCACTCGCCCCCACCGGTGACCTGACTTTCGGGTTCCAGGCACTTTCCTGACGCGCAATCGCCATGGCATAACTTTGCGAGATGTCTTTGCCGCTCACGTAGCGGGCGAAAATATCTTTGTAAGCCAGTGGGAATCGCTCTTCCAGATGATCCCAAAGCTTCCCGGCGATCGTCGCCTGCACGCTGAGATCCCACCAATTTTGATCAAACGCGTAACGTGCTAATCCTTCCTGTTCTGGTTTGCTGCGACTGGAGATCAAATTAGCCCATTCGCTGCGTGCAGTGTTATCCAAATTCCAGTACATCAGCTCGCGAACACGCGCCATTTCTGGCCCCTGAACTAACGCCGGATTCACCGCCACCGCTTTGTCGACGCGTAACGGATATTCTTCCCCCAGGCGTTGAGCCGCCACCATTGGATAAAATCCGCGTTGTTGCATCAGCGAGAGAAGGATCTCATTTGCTTCCGAATCACGACCACGTTCCAGCAACAAATCTGCCTGCCAGTAGCGCCATTCATCTTTCTCTTTGGCTTCCATTGGCAAGCGCGCAAGCCAGGTATTCAGGCCTGTACGATCACCCGTTCCCAGCGCCATGCGCACACGTCGCTCAACCAGCGAGGTTGATTCAGAACGCATGATTGCATCATCGCGCCATGCCGCTTGCTCAGCCGTCACGTCGTTGCCCATTAACCGCCATGCAACAGTGTCTCTGAGTTCCTGAGCCTGTGCGTCATTCAATTGCTGTGCCTGAATCAGTGAGGGGATCATCAAGCGCGCATTTTCTACGTCATCGCGCGCGACACGCGTGAACGCCACCGCAGCCGCCTGGCGCGTAAAGTCAGTTGCACCAACGGTGCGGGCAAACGACAGCACTGTTTTCGGGTCGTTTTGTAGGCTGATCAGTGCGCTGGAAATGGTCTGGAATTGCGCAGGCATTTGGCTTGCGAGATTGGTCACCAGTGAAGAGTTACCTTCTTTCATCGCCAGACGAATACGTTCCAGGTAAGCCAACGGATCTTGCGTTCCCGACGATCGCCATGCTGAGAACAGACGATCGCAGCTCGATGGCAGATTTTTGCCCGTTAGCCACAGATCCTTGGCTCCGACCCATGCGGCATCTACCTGGCCGGTATTCCATTTTGCGTAGTAATAATTACATTTGGATTCGGTGGTGCCCGGTTGTTCAGGGCTAAACGCCAGCAGACCACGCCAGTCTTCGCGGCGAGCCAGTTCATTAACAAAGCGTGATTTCAGCGCGCGAGCTGGCGGTAACGTAGGGTTAGCCTCAATAAACTGACTGACGGCGAGCGTTGGCTCATTCATTAAATCATCAGTGATAAGGCGGTATTCGAGATAAGGATAAAGTGGATAATCCTGCAACGTGGGCAACATGCGCTGCACCACATCCATTTGCTTGTTATCCCATGCTTGTTTGATTTGTGCATATCGGCTGCGTTGCTCGTCGAGCGAATCCGCGCGAACTGCATGAGTTATTGCCGCAAGGCTTACAACTGCGACCAGCAATTGTCCCACGACTTGTTTGGCTATCCCCACAAGTTCTCCTCACATGTTCACCGGCAGCATCGTGCCGCCATTAATTACTTCATGCTAACCCTGGTATTACAGATTCGCCACGCCAAAGGGCGTTATTTTGTCGATAAAAGCGTTAAGGCGGTTTCGGGTAACACATCCCGCTTCCCCTGCTGGGATTACCTGCTGAAAACGGCTACACTTCGCCACTAATACGCACCATCTTAAATCACGAAAAAGAGGCGAAGTCGCACTGTGGCTCAATTCGTTTATACCATGCATCGTGTCGGCAAAGTTGTTCCGCCGAAACGCCATATTCTGAAAAACATCTCGCTCAGTTTCTTCCCTGGCGCCAAAATTGGTGTACTGGGTCTGAACGGTTCCGGTAAATCCACGCTGCTGCGCATTATGGCCGGCATTGATACCGACATCGAAGGCGAAGCCCGTCCACAACCTGGTTTGAAAATTGGCTATCTGCCTCAGGAACCTCAGCTCAACCTCGAGCACACGGTTCGTGAATCGGTTGAAGAAGCGGTATCCGAAGTCGTTAACGCGCTGAAAGGTCTGGATGAAGTCTACGCAAAATATGCCGAACCAGACGCTGACTTCGATAAGCTTGCTGCACAGCAAGGCAAGTTTGAAGAAATCATCCAGGCACACGATGGCCATAACCTGAATGTTCAACTGGAGCGTGCTGCTGATGCACTGCGTCTGCCGGAGTGGGACGCTAAAATTGAAAACCTGTCTGGTGGTGAGCGCCGCCGCGTAGCACTTTGCCGCCTGCTGCTCGAAAAACCAGACATGCTGCTGCTCGACGAACCAACGAACCACCTGGATGCTGAATCCGTGGCGTGGCTCGAGCGCTTCCTGCACGATTTCGAAGGCACCGTTGTGGCGATTACCCACGACCGTTACTTCCTCGATAACGTGGCTGGCTGGATTCTGGAACTTGACCGCGGCGAAGGTATTCCGTGGGAAGGTAACTACTCCTCATGGCTTGAGCAGAAAGACGAACGTCTGGCTCAGGAAGCCTCATCGGAAGCGGCTCGCCGTAAATCCATTGAGAAAGAGCTGGAGTGGGTACGTCAGGGTGCGAAAGGCCGCCAGTCTAAAGGCAAGGCGCGTCTGGCTCGCTTTGAAGAACTTAACAGCACTGAATACCAGAAACGTAACGAAACCAACGAACTGTTTATCCCACCAGGCGCACGTCTGGGCGATAAAGTCGTTGAGGTTACCAACCTGCGTAAATCCTACGGCGACCGCCTGCTGATTGAAGACCTGACATTCGCCGTACCGAAAGGCGCGATTGTCGGGATCATCGGCCCGAATGGCGCGGGTAAATCTACCCTGTTCCGTATGATGTCAGGCCAGGAACAACCAGACAGCGGCACCATTGAACTGGGTGAAACCGTGAAACTGGCTTCTGTCGATCAGTTCCGTGACGCGATGGATAACAGCAAAACCGTGTGGGAAGAAGTTTCCGGCGGTCAGGACATCATGCGTATCGGCAACACCGAAATGCCAAGCCGCGCTTACGTTGGTCGCTTTAACTTTAAAGGCGTTGACCAGGGTAAACGTGTTGGTGAGTTGTCCGGTGGTGAGCGTGGTCGTCTGCACCTGGCGAAGCTGCTGCAAGTTGGCGGCAACGTACTGCTGCTCGATGAACCAACCAACGACCTGGATATCGAAACCCTGCGCGCGTTAGAAAACGCCCTACTGGAGTTCCCAGGCTGTGCCATGGTTATCTCGCACGACCGTTGGTTCCTTGACCGTATCGCCACGCATATTCTGGATTACCAGGATGAAGGTAAAGTGGA
>Ga0207696_1001215_pt1 | contig 14643 bp, 13 predicted proteins | sample KBSS54metaG_FD_184403 | JGI IMG/M metagenome (GOLD analysis project Ga0207696, IMG submission 184403) | Switchgrass rhizosphere microbial communities from Kellogg Biological Station, Michigan, USA - KBS S5-4 metaG (SPAdes) (version 2) | ecosystem: Host-associated > Plants > Roots > Rhizosphere >...
GTAGCCGAAGTCATGCAGAAATTGTTGAAGCATGGTCTGGGTGCTGGCGAAATGAACGCGCAGCCTACGCCTTCGTGAACATTCATGAAAGTATCGAGATGTGTCACGAAGTGAACAATTCCTACATTGGGCGACGAATGCGACTACAGGTCGCATCGTTAAGCACAACTGTCATACCTTCGTCATAATGCCCGCTTATAACTGCAACGCTCGCCCGTGAACCCGGGCTCAGGAGTCTGTCGTGAGCTTTACCCCTGCCAATCGCCTGTTCCCTGCTACCCGCCTGCGCCGTAATCGTCGTGATGATTTTTCTCGCCGCCTGGTTCGTGAAAACGTACTGACCACGGATGATCTGATCCTGCCGGTGTTTGTGCTCGACGGCGAAAATCGCCGGGAAGCGGTGGCGTCGATGCCGGGTGTAGAGCGTCTGACCATTGATCTGCTGCTTGAAGAGGCGGCGGGCTGGGTCGACCTGGGGATTCCAGCGTTGGCGTTGTTTCCGGTCACGCCGTCTGAACTCAAGTCCCTTGATGCTGCCGAAGCCTGGAACCCGGACGGTATCGCCCAGCGCGCCACCCGCGCCCTGCGCGAGCGGTTCCCGGAGCTGGGGGTGATCACCGACGTGGCGTTGGACCCGTTCACTACCCACGGGCAGGATGGCATTCTTGACAAAGACGGCTATGTTCAGAACGACATTACCGTCGATGCGCTGGTCAAGCAGGCCTTGTCCCATGCGGCAGCAGGCGCCCACGTGGTTGCGCCGTCGGACATGATGGACGGCCGCATCCAGGCGATTCGCGAAGCCCTGGAACTGGCCGGCCACGTCAATGTGCGGATCATGGCCTACTCGGCCAAGTACGCCAGTGCCTACTACGGCCCGTTTCGCGATGCGGTGGGCTCGGCGCTGAACCTGGGCAAGGCCAACAAGGCTTCGTACCAGATGGACCCGGCCAACAGCCATGAAGCCTTGCACGAAGTGGCGGCCGATTTGGCCGAAGGCGCCGACATGGTGATGGTCAAGCCGGGGATGCCGTACCTGGACATCCTTTACCGGGTCAAAGAGGAATTCAAAGTGCCGACCTTTGTGTATCAGGTCAGTGGCGAATACGCCATGCACATGGCTGCAATCCAAAATGGCTGGTTGAGTGAAGGGGTAATCCTTGAATCCTTGACGGCCTTTAAACGTGCCGGGGCGGATGGCATCCTGACCTATTTCGCCGCCCGCGCCGCCCAATTGCTTAGAGAGCAACAATAGCCCTCACAGGAACATTCGATGAATACCGAAGGACTCTCCGAAGTTGCCGTAAAAGACGCTCACCCGGTGGTGGAACAAGTCACCGAGACCCCGCCGGAGCACGAGCCGGCCGCGCCTGTGGTGGTAGCCGAAGCGCCAGCTCCGGCCCCGGTGGCCGCCGTGGTGACCAACCTGGATGACAGCAGCCTGTACATCCATCGCGAGCTGTCACAACTGCAATTCAACATCCGCGTGCTTGAACAGGCACTGGATGAGTCCTACCCGTTGCTGGAGCGCCTGAAATTCCTGCTGATTTTCTCCAGCAACCTGGATGAGTTCTTCGAGATCCGCGTCGCCGGCCTCAAGAAACAGATCACCTTCGCCCGTGAACAAGCTGGCGCGGACGGCCTGCAGCCGCACCAGGCGCTGGCGCGCATCAGCGAGCTGGTGCACGGTCATGTGGATCGCCAGTACGCGATCCTCAATGACATCCTGCTGCCGGAACTGGAAAAGCATCAGGTTCGCTTCATCCGTCGCCGCCACTGGACTACCAAGATCAAGACCTGGGTGCGTCGCTACTTCCGCGACGAAATCGCGCCGATCATCACGCCGATCGGCCTGGACCCTACACACCCGTTCCCGCTGCTGGTGAACAAGAGCCTGAACTTCATCGTCGAGCTGGAAGGGATCGACGCCTTCGGTCGCGATTCGGGCCTGGCGATCATCCCGGCGCCGCGCTTGCTGCCACGGATCATCAAGGTACCCGAAGAGGTGGGGGGCGCTGGCGACAACTATGTATTCCTGTCGTCGATGATCCATGCCCACGCCGATGACCTGTTCCAAGGCATGAAGGTCAAGGGCTGCTACCAGTTCCGCCTGACCCGTAACGCCGACCTGGCGCTGGATTCCGAAGACGTCGAAGACTTGGCCCGTGCCCTGCGCGGCGAGCTGTTCTCGCGGCGCTACGGGGATGCGGTGCGCCTGGAAGTGGCCGACACCTGTCCGAAACACCTGTCGGACTACCTGCTCAAGCAGTTCAACCTGGGCGAGACCGAGCTGTACCAGGTCAATGGTCCGGTGAACCTCACGCGCCTGTTCAGCATTACCGGCCTGGACAGCCATCCGGAGCTGCAATACACGCCGTTCACGCCGCAGATCCCGAAACTGCTGCAAAACAGCGAGAACATCTTCAGCGTCGTGAGCAAGCAGGACATCCTGCTGCTGCACCCGTTCGAGTCCTTCACCCCGGTGGTCGACCTGCTGCGCCAGGCCGCCAAGGACCCGCATGTGTTGGCCGTACGCCAGACCCTGTACCGTTCCGGTGCCAACTCGGAAATCGTCGACGCGCTGGTAGATGCCGCGCGCAACGGCAAGGAAGTCACTGCGGTGATCGAGTTGCGGGCGCGCTTTGACGAAGAGTCCAACCTGCAACTGGCCAGCCGCCTGCAAGCGGCCGGCGCGGTAGTGATCTACGGCGTGGTTGGCTTCAAGACCCACGCCAAGATGATGCTGATCCTGCGCCGCGAAGCCGGTGAGATCGTGCGTTACGCCCACCTGGGCACCGGCAACTACCACGCCGGCAACGCCAAGCTCTATACCGACTACAGCCTGCTGACTTCCGACGATGCCTTGTGTGAGGACGTCGGCAAGTTGTTCAGCCAATTGATCGGCATGGGCAAGACTTTGCGCATGAAGAAGCTGCTGCACGCGCCGTTCACCCTGAAGAAGGGCATGCTCGACATGATTGCCCGCGAGACTCAGTTCGCCCTCGAGGGCAAACCGGCGCACATCATCGCCAAGTTCAACTCGCTGACCGATCCGAAGATCATCCGCGCGCTGTACAAGGCCAGCCAGTCCGGCGTGCGTATCGACCTGGTGGTGCGTGGCATGTGCTGCCTGCGCCCCGGCATTGTCGGCGTGTCGCATAACATCCATGTGCGCTCGATCATCGGCCGCTTCCTGGAACACACGCGGGTGTTCTACTTCCTCAACGGCGGCGAGGAGCAGATGTTCCTCTCCAGTGCCGACTGGATGGAGCGCAACCTCGACAAGCGTGTGGAGACCTGCTTCCCGGTCGAGGGCAAGAAGCTGATCATGCGGGTCAAGAAGGAGCTGGAAAGCTACCTCACCGATAACACCCACAGCTGGAGCCTGCAGTCGGATGGCCGTTACGTGCGTAACACGCCGACCGGCAACCAGAACCCGCGCAGCGCCCAGGCGACGTTGCTGGAAAAGTTGGGTAGCCCGATTCTGTCGGTGAACTAACAGATAACACGCTCTGAAAATGTGGGAGGGGGCTTGCTCCCGATTGCGGTGGTTCAGTCAAAGTAATCGCGACTGACACACCGTAATCGGGAGCAAGCCCCCTCCCACATTTGTTTTTGCAGTGTTCATGAGATCGGGTTAGCGCAGGTTCAGACTGAACCCCACCCGCGTCAGCCACTCCGCTTCCTGGGCGAAGTCCGCCTGGGTCAGCTGGTTCTCATCCAGCCAGCCTTTGGGGAACACGACATCCAGGCTGTCGCCATTGGCGCGGAGGGTCACCTGGGGCATCTGCTGGGTGCCACGAATGTGGTGGAACAGGATCGCAAAGCGCAGCAGCACGCACAGGCGGATCAGCTTGATGCCTTCATCGCCGAACTCGGCAAACTTGTCCTTGGGAATGTTGCGACGATGGCCGCGCACCAGCAGTGCGAGCATCTGCTGGTCTTCCCGGGAGAAGCCCGCCAGGTCGGAGTGCTCGATCAGGTAGGCGCCGTGCTTGTGGTAATGGTAGTGGGCGATATCCAGGCCCACTTCATGCACCTTGGCCGCCCAGCCGAGCAGTTCGCGCCATACGCCGTCTTCCAGGTCCCAGTCTTCGGCGACCTGATCGAACGCATGCAGGGCTTTACGCTCCACGCGGGCTGCCTGCTCCTGATCGACGTGATAGCGCTCCATCAGCGAAGTGAGCGTGCGCTCTCGTACGTCTTCATGATGATGGCGGCCCAGCAGGTCATACAGCACGCCTTCGCGCAGGGCGCCGTCACAGTGGTCCATGCGTTGCAGTTCGAGGGCGTCGAAGATCGCCTCGAGAATCGCCAGGCCGGCCGGGAAGATGGTGCGACGGTCCGGCTTGATGCCGTCGAAGTCGATCTTCTCGGCATCCCCCAGCTTGAACAGCTTGCGCTTGAGCCAGGCCAGGCCTTCGGCGTTGACTTCACCGGTGCCATGGCCGCCGGCCTTGAGCGCCAGGCCGATGGCACGGATGGTGCCGGACGAGCCGATGGCTTCATCCCAGGTCAGGCGGTGCAGGGCGTGCTCGATGCTCATGATCTCCAGTCGCGCTGCCGTGTAGGCCTGGGCGTAGCGCGCCGGGGTGATCTTGCCGTCCTTGAAATAGCGTTGGGTATAGCTGACACAGCCCATCTGCAGGCTTTCGCGCAGCAGCGGTTCGAAGCGCTGGCCGATGATGAACTCGGTACTGCCGCCGCCGATGTCCGCCACCAGGCGCTTGCCAGGGGTATCGGCCAGGGTATGCGACACGCCGAGGTAGATCAGGCGTGCTTCTTCACGGCCGGAAATGACTTCCACCGGGTGACCGAGGATCTCCTCGGCGCGACGGATGAATTCGCCCCGGTTACGGGCTTCGCGCAGGGCGTTGGTGCCGACGATTCGCACGGCGCCCAGGGGCATGCCGTTGATCAGTTGGGCAAACCGCTTGAGGCAATCGAGCCCGCGTTGCATGGATTCTTCATTGAGCTGGCGCTCGTCGTCGATCCCGGCAGCCAGCTGCACTTTTTCGCCGAGCCGCTCAAGGATGCGGATTTCGCCGTTCTGGGCCTTGGCCACGACCATGTGAAAGCTGTTGGAGCCCAGGTCGATGGCGGCGATCAGGGACAGATTCTTGGCTTGGGATTGCGGCATGGTTAGGGGGTCTCGGTCGATAACCTTACCATCGTGCCACGATCGACCGCTGACGCCAACGCGTAGTGCACCGTGAATTTCTCTGCGCTCGTCTGTAGGGGATTTTTGTGGAAAGTGTCGGGTGTCTTTCCATATTTTTGTTGACGTATACGCGTAGTTCTGTAGGGGAGTTTAACTTCGGGCCTTTATAAGGCGAAATATGATTTCGCCTACAATTTTGGAGGCGGTGCACTATTGGTTTTTTATGTTCAGGACTACTGTCTTGGTGGGTTGGGCCGACAGTTTGTTTTTATCGATCCCACAATAAACACGGTATTGCCTTATTCTTTATTCGGGCCTTGAGGCGACAGACTGTCATTCGGCAATCGTGCCGTGGTGATATTTATTTATGGCTTGTGTCTTCAAGGCAAAAATAAGTACGCCTGATAACTTTAAGTGACAGGTCGACTATGAAAAAAATTGTTGGATTGACTCTCGGTATTGCTTGGCTGGCCGCCGCCCTCAACGTCCATGCATCCACCAGTGCCGAGCTGATCGTCAGGGGGACGATCAAACCAGCCGCCTGCAACCTCAGCATGACCGGTGGTGGCATCATCAACTACGGCGACATTCCCTCTGGCCAACTGCTGCCAACCGCGTTCAACCCATTGGCGGAAAGAACCGCCCCGTTGACCGTCACTTGCGGCACCAGGCCTGCCACGTTCGGACTGAAATTCGTCGACCTGCAGGCGGCCAGCAAGGTCCCGGGCATCCTCAATGTGCTCGGCTCAGGCTATACCGAGGTGCACAATTATGGCCTGGGTACTGCGAACGGCCGGCGAACCGGCGGCTTTGCGGTCACCCTCAGGGACCTCAGGTCGTCGAGTACAGTACTGTCTCCCATCATGCGTGTCGGTGACGGTGCCTGGCAGAACAGCGACGGCAAGGTCGCCCAATCGCCCACTCAGTATTCATGGCGCAGCGGCACAACCATCACCCCGGCCTCGATCGCTCAATTGACCGGAACCATCGCGGTGCGAGCGGTGATCAACAGGGGGCAGGATCTGGACCTTAGTCGTGACGTTACCCTGGATGGGCGCGCGACACTTGAGTTGAGTTACATCTAAGCGATCGAACTGCAGCCGATAAAGAAGCTGAGTGCTTCTTATCGGCTGTTTTTATGTGATCGTCTGGATAAACAAACAACTTCAAGGTCGTGGGGAACACTGAGTGCTTAGTCTTTCGTTTATAAATAATGCACGGTTGTTTTGTGCGGGCGCGTGTCTGTGTTTTACCGGTATTGCATTAGCCGATGGTATGTTGCCGGAAACTACGGTGGTTGTGCTTTATGAAGCCCAGGGCGAAGCCACGCTCAACATCAAGAATACCGACGCGGTGCCAGCGCTGCTTCACTCGGTCGTGGAAAATGTGCCCGAGGATATGGAGTCGCTGTTGATTGTGACGCCACCCATTACCCGCGTGGAGGCGGGGGAAACTCAATTGGTGCGTTTCATCAGCACCTTGAAGGAGCCACTGAAGACCCAGCGGTTGAAACGTGTGTCTTTCGAAGGCATCCCCCAGGCGCGCGCCGCAGGCGGTGCGACTATCGGCATCACGCTGCGACAGAATTTGCCGTTGATCCTTCACCCGAAAGATCTGCCGGTTCATCACACGCCCTGGGAACTGCTGAAGTGGGCGCGCGCAGGGGCGGGACTGACGGTTCACAACGACAGTGCCTATGTAGTGCGCCTGATTCCGGAGGTGCGGCTGCTGCCACAAGGCGCCTTGGCAACCTTGCCGCGCACTTACGTGTTGCCGGGGGAAACGCTGACGCTGAAGGTGGATGGCGCGTTGGAAGGGGTAACAGGCGTCGAGATCCAGCCGGCCACTCTCTACGGCTTTTCGGCGGACAGCTTCCGGGCTCCGATCAATGCCGACAGGGGTTAATCGACCCATGGCCAACCTGTCGAATAACAAACGAGTGGCTTCTTTGTGGCCGTGTCGGCCCACTCTGCTGATGGGGGTTGCGACACTATGGGGCTTGCCTGGCCTGGCCCCCGCAGTGGAGCTGGGGGAGGGTTTCGACCTGGCTGCACTGACTACCCACGGCATTGATCCGAAGGTCTCCGACTACTTTCGCAGTGCGGCGCGCTTTCGCGAAGGTGTTCATGTGGTGGGGTTGCGGGTCAATGGCAACCCGCTCGGGTTGGTCGATGCCCGGTTCGACTCGCAAGGGCAGCTGTGTTTCACCCCGGGGCTGCTCGATAAAGCCGGATTGGTGAAGCCCGAAGGCATTATCCGCAAGGGCGCTACTGCAGACCTGGCCTGCCACGACTTCCTGGGTGCTTTCCCGGCCACGATGGTGCGGCTGCGCCCAGGCAATGACGAAGTGGCGCTGGTAGTGCCGACCGGATCACTGCGTGAACCGCAGTGGGAGGCTGGCCAGTTTGCCCGGGGCGGGGCGGCGGCGTTGTTCAACTATGACGTGCAGGGATTCGACAGTTATTCGAACAGTGGAAGCAATCGTTTTGTTTCGGCCTACACCGAGGCGGGTTTCAACCTGGGCGATTGGATTGTCCGCAGCCGCCAATTTTATGTGTCCGACAACGGCGTGACCCGCAACGAGCATCTTTATGCTTATGCGCAGCGGGATATTGCCGCGTTGCAATCGACCTTTCAGGTAGGCCAGCTCTCCAGCAACAACCCACTGTTTGGCGGTGTTCAGCTGTCCGGTGTGCAGTTTTTTCCTGACGGTCAGTCGCGTACGCCGGCGGGCAGTAACAATGCTGTGGTGGAGGGGCTGGCGCAGAGCCAGTCACGGATTGAAGTCCGTCAATCGGGAGTGTTGATCCACAGCACACTGGTGCCCGAGGGACCGTTCCGGCTGACGGGCCTGCCATTGCTCAACGGCACCAGCGACCTGGAGGTCAGCGTCATCGATGTGCGAGGTGCCAAGCGCAGCTTCGTGGTACCTGCGGCTTCATTTGCCGGGAGCGCGCCGGCGGAGCCTGGCTACTATTTCTCCCTGGGCAAGGTGCGTAGAAATGCGCATGAGGAAGGCCCGAGTCCGGTCGTTGCCATGGGCAGCGGCACCTGGGGCTTGGGACGAGACTCCTCGGCAGGCTTCGGCTTGTTGAGCGCCGATGAGTATGGGGCGGCAGGAGGCACCCTGGGCAGCGTGTTTTTCCAACGGGTGTCTGTTGGCGCACGTCACAACGTGTCCCGGGACAGCCGTAATGCGGTGTCCGGATCACGCAGCAGCGTGTCCGCAAGCAGCCCGGTGTACGCCAATATCGATCTTAACCTCAGTGCCACTACGCAAAGCCGTGGTTATCGCGAGGTCCTTGAAGCGGGCCGATCGACCAGGGCCGACGAGTTGGACGTACGCTTCAAGAGTCAGTACACGGCGGGTGTGAGCTGGGTCGACAACACGCTGGGTGCATTTTCCGTGGGTTATACCCGCAGCTCCCAGTTTGATGGGCAATCGGCCGACCATGTGTTTGCGGCATGGAACAAGTCGTTCCGCTATGCGGACGTCGCATTGGTCGCTGACTCTCAGGTAGGCGGTACTTCGGCACGCCGCGATGCCCTGTATGAGGGCCGTCGGCACGATACGGTCGATGACAGCGATCTGTCCGTGCGGCTGCAGGTCAGCGTACCCCTGGGCAGCGATCGGCGGGTGAACAGCTACGTCAGCCGGCGTGGCAATCAATCCCGAGCCGGTACGGCGCTCAGTGAGCGGGTCAATGAATATGTGAATTACGAGGTCGGTGTCGAGCGCGACCTCAGCGCTCGGGAGCAGTCGATACGCGGCCAGGTGGACCTGGTGCCACGCTACACCCGCGTGGGCCTGGGGGTCAGTCGCGACCCATCGGACACCAGTTACACGGGGCAGTTGCAAGGTGGCGTGGTGGCCCACGCGGGCGGCGTGACCTTCTCGCCGTATGCCATCCAGGACACCTTTGGCATCGCCTCGGTAGGGAATATCGGCTCTGCAAAACTCGACACGCCCTACGGTCCGGTGTGGACCGACTTCAGTGGACAGGCCGTGATCCCAGGTTTGCCCGCCTACACGAACAGTCGCATTGAAGTGCAGACCCAGTCCTTGCCCAAGCGCGTTGACCTGAAGAACGGCACCCGAGTGCTTGCCCCAGGGCGAGGGTCCGTCAATACCGTTGCATTCGATGTGGTGACAGTGCGTCGTGTGTTAGTCACGGCCACTGATCAACAAGGGCGAACGCTGCCTCAGGGCGCTTCGGTGTTCGATAAAAACAATCGCTTCCTGACCAGCGTGGTGGGTGACGGCATGATCTTTCTGAACGACCTCAATGGCTCGCAGCACCTGCGCGTTGCGTTGCCGGACGCTTCCTCTTGCCTGCTCAACCTTGCTCCCGAGACCAAGGACGACCATGACAAGTTCTATGAGACTACATCGGCGGTGTGCCATGGTCGTTAAACTGAAAAACGCGGGTTTTTTCGCATTGCTCTGCACGCTGTCGATGGCCGGTGGAGTACATGCCGAAAACTGCCAACTGTCCGTCAGCCAGCCGTATATCGACTATGGCGTCATTCGCCGGGAGGCGCTTGTCGAGAGCCGTTCAGTCGCACTGGGTACGCGCAGGGTGCACCTGAACGTACTGTGCGCAGAGCCGGCAGCCATCGCATTGCGATTTACCGGCGTGGCCGACGGACAACGTTTTCGGTTTGGGCATCATGGGCGGTTCAGCCTGACTCTCAAGCACGCCCAGGTGGATGGGCGTGCCGTCGAATGGGCGCAGGCCCACCTTCCGGATAAGGCCTTCGACGGGCAGTTGTTGCCGGGCCAGGTCCTGGTCGCTCGGGCGGTGGGAAAGCGATTGACTGCCCAGGTTGAAGTCGACACCGACCTGCCCGCCAACGCCCTGCAAGTCAGCAATCAAGTGGTGCTGGAGGGGCGTGGCAGTTTCGAACTGGTCAGTCCGGCTGTTCCACCGAGCCGATGAAGTTAGCGAACTCAGGGGTTTGCGGGTTGGCGAACAGTACCTTGGGATCGCCGACTTCGTGCACCTTGCCTTGGTGCATAAACACCAGCTTGTCGCCCACTTCCCGGGCGAAGCGCATTTCGTGCGTCACCATGATCAAGGTCATGCCGTCCTTGGCCAGTTGGCGCACCACACTGAGTACTTCATTGACCAGTTCCGGGTCAAGGGCCGAGGTGATTTCATCGCACAGCAGCACCTTGGGCGACATGGCCAGGGCGCGGGCGATGGCAACACGTTGCTGCTGGCCGCCGGACAGGCGATCGGGGAAAGCGTCGAATTTCTCGCCCAGCCCCACGCGTTCCAGCATTTGCCTGGCCAGTTGGGCTGCCTTGGCCTTGGGCACTTTCTGCACGACCTGTGGTGCAAGCATGACGTTTTCACCCACCGTCAGGTGCGGGAACAGGTTGAACTGTTGGAACACCATGCCGACTTTCTGCCGCAGGCTGCGCAGGTCGGCGCGGGCGGCGTCGAGGTATTCGCCATCCACCTCGATCACGCCGTCGTTGATCGATTCCAGGCCATTGAGGGTGCGCAGCAAGGTGGACTTGCCCGAGCCGCTGCGGCCGATGATTGCCACCACCTGGCCTTCTTCAACGGTCAGGTCGATGCCCTTGAGGACGTGGTGATCGCCGTAATACTTATGCAGGGCGGAAATTCTAAGCAGAGGCATGCAGTCTCCTTTCCAGGTAGCGCGCACTGAGGGACAAGGGGTAGCAGAGCAGGAAGTAACCGAGGGCCACCAGGCCGTAGACCATGAAGGGCTCGAAGGTGGCGTTGGCGAGCATGCCGCCGGTCTTGGTCAGTTCGGTAAAGCCGATGATTGAAGTGACGGCGGTGCCTTTGACCACTTGCACCGAGAACCCAACGGTGGGCGCCACGGCAATGCGCAGGGCTTGTGGCAGGATCACGTAGCGCAGTTGTTCAAGCGGGTTCAACGCCAGGCTGGCCGATGCTTCCCACTGGCCATGGGCGATGGAGTCGACGCAGCCGCGCCAGATTTCGGCGAGGTAGGCGCTGGTGAACAGCGTCAAGGCGATTGCGGCCGCCAGCCAGGGCGAAATATCCACGCCGAGCAGGGCAATGCCGAAAAACACCAGGAACAGCTGCATCAACAACGGGGTGCCCTGGAACAGTTCGATATAGGTGCGCGCAACATTGCGCGCGAATGCCTTGCGGCTGATGCGCAGGGTCATCACCAGCAAGCCGATCAGGCCGCCACCGATAAACGCCACGATCGACAGCAACAGCGTCCACTGCAGGCCCGTAAGCAGGTTGCGCACGATGTCCCAGAAGGAAAAATCACTCATCGGCTATTCCTCATCACAAAGCGGCGGCCGATCCAGTTGAGCAACTGGCGAATCATCAACGCCATGCACAGGTACACCAGCGTGGTCAGGGCATAGGTTTCGAACGCGCGGAAATTGCGCGACTGGATAAAGTTGGCGGCAAAGCTCAGCTCCTCGGTGGCGATCTGCGAACACACCGCCGAACCGAGCATCACGATGATGATCTGGCTGCTCAGGGCCGGCCACACCTTGCCCAGCGCCGGCAGCAGCACCACATGGCGAAACGCTTCGAAACGCGTCATCGCCAGCGCGGCGGCGGCTTCCAGTTGCCCGCGCGGGATGGCCTGGATGCCGGCGCGGATGATCTCCGTGGAGTAGGCCCCCAGGTTGATCACCATCGCCAATACGGCTGCTTGCCACTCGGTGATTTTCAATCCCAGGGAGGGCAGGCCGAAGAAGATGAAGAACAACTGCACCAGGAACGGCGTGTTGCGGATCAACTCGACATACACCCCGAAGAACCAGGCAAAGGGCTGGATCTTCCACGCCCGCACCACGGCGCCGACAGTGCCCAGGGCGACGCCCAGGATTGCGCCGATGGCCGTCAGCTCAAGGGTGAACAGCGCGCCGCGCAACAGCAGATCGGTATTGGCCAGCACCGGCACAAAGTCGAATTGATAGGCCATCAATCAGCTCCGTGTCAGAGATCAGCAGGCAATGGCTCTTTGAGCCACTGCATCGCGTTCTTTTCCAGGCTGCCGTCAGCCTTGGCCGCGACCAGGATCTGGTTGACCTTCTCCAGAAGCGCCGGCTCGTTCTTGTTCACGCCCACGTACACCGGCGAGTCCTTGAGCTTCACTTTCAGCGCCGGCACGCGTTTCGGGCTGCGTTCGCTGATCGCCACCATGACCACGTTGCCGCTGGCGATCAGGTCGACCTGGCCGGCCAGGTAGGCCGCGATGGTGGAGTTGTTGTCTTCGAAGCGCTTGATGGTGGCTTCCTTCGGCGCTACGGCGGTCAGCTCGATGTCTTCGATGGCGCCACGGGTCACGCTGATGGTCTTGCCCTTGAGGTCGTCGGTGCTGCTGATGGCGGCGTCAGGCGGGCCGAACACGGCCAGGTAGAACGGTGCGTAGGCCTTGGAGAAGTCGATGACCTTTTCGCGCTCGGGGTTCTTGCCCAGGCTGGAGATCACCAGGTCGACCTTGCCGGTGGTGAGGAACGGGATGCGGTTGGTGCTGTTGACCGGGGTCAGCTCCAGCTTGACCTTGAGTTGGTCGGCCAGCAGTTTGGCGGTGTCGATGTCCAGGCCGCGGGGCTTCATGTCGGGGCCGACCGAGCCGAACGGCGGGAAGTCCTGGGGCACGGCGACCTTGAGGGTGCCACGGGCGACGATATCGTCCAGACCGTTGGCCTGGGCGGGTGCCTGGCTCAGCATCAGGCTGGCAAACAGGGCAGTGAGCAGTGCGCTGCAGCGCTTGGTCATGGCAACTCTCCGAGAAGGGCGAAGGAATTTTCTGGATTTGCTCAGTGCACAGCCCATGCCAGTACTGCGCGGATCGTCTGCGAGGCGCGAGTTTGTTGAGATGCCGTGGTCTTACTGGTCTGAACAGTTGTGCGGGTTTTCGCACCCTTTTCGAGCGTCGGTAAAACTGCGCGAGCCCCTTTGGGGCGTGGCTTGCCGTGGCTCCTGAATAGCTTTACAACTAGCCGCTCTGTTGACAAAAACCTTGAGTTTTTTATGAATTCCATCGCCCAAGCCGTACCGGAAGCGGCCCTGCAGGCCATCCGCAAACTGATCAAGGAGCAAGGCTTCAGGCCGGGCGATGCACTGCCGTCCCAGCGCGACCTGGCGGTGCAATTGGGCGTCAGCCGGGCGTCGCTGCGCGAGGCGCTGTCGTCCTTGAGCGCCTTGGGTGTGGTCAGTGTGCAGCCGGGCAAAGGTGTGTTCGTGCAGGCGGTGGAGGATGCGCCGGGCTTTGCCTGGCCTTTTGCAGCCCAGGCCACGCCGCTCGATATCTTCCAGTTGCGCTATGCGCTGGAAGGGTTTGCGGCGGGTTTGGCGGCGGTCACGTTGACGATCGATGAGCTGGACAGCCTGGAAGACAACGTCGAGGCCATGCGCAAGGTGCTCAAGGCCGGCGACTTCGAAGCGGCCGCACGGCTGGACTTCGAATTCCACCAGCGCATCCTGCTGGCCAGCGGCAACCAGGCGATGGTGAGCATCTTGAGTGCCAGTGCCGAGGTGTTTCTGGAAAGCCAGAAACTACCGTTCATCCGGCCGGAGCGGGCCATGGAAACCTGGCAGGAACATCGCAAAATCCTGCGCGCCCTGGCCCGGCGGGCCAGTGCGTCGGCGCAGAAAACCATGCAGGAGCACGTACGCAACGCGGCGTTGCGCACGGGGATTGCCTTCGTGACTCCCGTGACGCCCTGAGTCGGGCTATGCGCAAACTCATGCGCCATCATAGGAAGACTCAATCAGAGGCGGCTTCCTGAACGGGGGAAGGGCGGCTATGATGGGCAACGTTTTTTTTGCTTACAATCCGGAGACATCCATGAGCAACGATCTTATCAAGCACGTCACCGACGCGACCTTTGAGGCCGAAGTACTCAAGGCTGCTGGCCCGGTGCTGGTTGACTACTGGGCTGAATGGTGTGGCCCTTGCAAAATGATCGCTCCGGTCCTGGACGACATTGCAACCACCTACGAAGGCAAGCTGACCATTGCCAAGCTGAACATCGACGACAACCAGGAAACCCCGGCCAAGCATGGCGTGCGCGGTATTCCTACGCTGATGCTGTTCAAGAACGGCAACGTCGAGGCCACCAAGGTGGGTGCGCTGTCGAAGTCCCAGCTGCAAGCTTTCCTCGACGCCAACATCTAAGCGTCGTCAAAAAGCCCCGCAAATAGCGGGGCTTTTTCGTGAAACAGGGCTAGACGCTCCGAAACTCAGGTGGTACATTCGGCCCCGCACTGGTTTCTCCACTGCCCCCTGCAAGCCGTCGCCGACGCATTCCTTTTCGATTAGTACGCGATCCTGTCGCCTTCTCCGCGGCGCGGCCTCATTAAGCCAAAAGCTTAATTTCCCCCCCTCCATAAATGATTACGTCATTCCTATATGAATCTGACTGAACTCAAGCAAAAGCCGATTACCGAACTGCTCGAATTGGCCGAACAGATGGGCATAGAAAATATGGCCCGTTCGCGCAAGCA
>Ga0207696_1001218_pt1 | contig 14622 bp, 14 predicted proteins | sample KBSS54metaG_FD_184403 | JGI IMG/M metagenome (GOLD analysis project Ga0207696, IMG submission 184403) | Switchgrass rhizosphere microbial communities from Kellogg Biological Station, Michigan, USA - KBS S5-4 metaG (SPAdes) (version 2) | ecosystem: Host-associated > Plants > Roots > Rhizosphere >...
AGCTTAGCGCCATCCATCAGGCGTTCGAAATCGTAAGTTACGGTTTTGGCGTTAATCGCGCCTTCCATACCTTTAACAATTAAGTCAGCCGCTTCGAACCATTCCATATGACGGAGCATCATTTCTGCGGAAAGGATGATAGAACCTGGGTTCACTTTATCCTGGCCAGCATATTTTGGTGCGGTGCCGTGGGTCGCTTCGAACAGTGCGCATTCGTCACCGATGTTAGCGCCTGGTGCAATACCGATACCGCCAACCTGAGCTGCCAGGGCGTCGGAGATGTAGTCACCGTTCAGGTTCATACAAGCGATAACATCATATTCAGCAGGGCGCAGCAGGATCTGTTGCAGGAACGCATCGGCGATCACGTCTTTTACAACGATTTCTTTGCCGGTGTTAGGGTTTTTCAGTTTCACCCATGGGCCGCCATCAATCAGTTCGCCGCCGAACTCTTCACGCGCCAGTTGGTAGCCCCAGTCTTTGAAAGCACCTTCGGTGAATTTCATGATGTTGCCTTTGTGAACCAGGGTCACAGAATCACGGTCGTTGGTGATTGCGTATTCGATGGCTGCACGAACCAGGCGTTTGGTGCCTTCTTCTGAGCACGGCTTGATGCCGATACCGCAATGTTCAGGGAAACGAATTTTCGTTACGCCCATTTCATCGCGCAGGAATTTGATGACTTTTTCAGCTTCAGCGCTGTCAGCCTTCCACTCGATACCGGCATAAATATCTTCTGAGTTTTCACGGAAGATAACCATGTTGGTCAGCTCTGGGTGTTTAACCGGGCTAGGAGTGCCCTGGTAATAACGCACCGGACGCAGACACACGTACAGGTCAAGCTGCTGACGCAGAGCAACGTTCAGGGAACGAATGCCGCCGCCAACTGGCGTGGTCAGTGGCCCTTTAATCGCCACGCGGTAATCACGAATCAGGTCCAGAGTTTCTTCTGGCAGCCAGACATCCTGGCCATAAAGTTGGGTAGATTTTTCGCCGGTATAGATTTCCATCCAGGAAATTTTCCGCTCGCCTTTGTAGGCCTTCTGCACGGCAGCATCAACCACCTTAATCATCGCTGGCGTCACGTCCACACCGATACCATCACCTTCAATGAAAGGAATGATTGGGTTGTGAGGAACATTCAGTTTGCCATCTTGCAGGGTGATCTTTTTACCTTCCGCCGGAACAACTACTTTGCTTTCCATTAACCTTCTCCTTCGAGCGCTTCTTTTTGTTAATGATTTGTAATGTGCGTGTCAATACTACTTGAATATCAGGCCCGCGCCAATCACTGGTGATTTCCGTTATAATGCGTTAATCCCTGACGTCTGAAAACACTATGAATAAAACTTCTTTTAGAAATCCAACAGTTAAACGATTCAGCACGCGACGCCCAGTCAAAAAGCCCGCAACAAGTGGACCGAAGCGGCTGGTTATCTTCAATAAACCCTACGATGTGCTACCGCAATTTACCGATGAAGCGGGTCGCAGCACGCTGAAAGATTACATACCGTTACAAGGAATTTACGCGGCAGGTCGTTTAGATCGCGATAGCGAAGGTTTGCTGGTATTAACCAACGATGGCGCATTACAGGCGCAACTGACTCAGCCAGGCAAACGCACCGGTAAGATTTATTTCGTGCAGGTTGAAGGTTTGCCTACGGAAGAAGCACTGGAATCACTGCGTAACGGAATCACGCTAAACGACGGTCCTACCCTGCCCGCTGGCGCTGAACTGGTTTGCGAGCCGGAGTGGATATGGGCGAGAAATCCGCCTATTCGTGAGCGTAAAGCGATTCCAACAAGTTGGTTAAAAATCACCTTATACGAAGGGCGAAACAGACAGGTGCGAAGGATGACGGCGCATGTCGGTTATCCAACGCTACGCCTGATACGTTTTTCTATGGGCAATCTTGAGCTTGCCGGTTTGGCACCGGGTGAATGGCGGGAGATTCCGCTGGATTCGCTATAAAAGCTGCTGCGTATTAACACCATGTTGCGTAACGTGAGAAACCCGGCTGCTGAGGAAAGCATCACCATCCGGGACGGTAATTTCCAGAGCTTGTTCAAATAAAGATGAATGAATCAGGAAGTTCGCGCTACAGGCATTGCTGGCAATCGGTATATTCCAGGCCGTTGCCAGCCGCATTAACGCTTTTACGTCAGAGTGATGGGGCACGGCACTCAGCGGGTCCCAGAAGAAGATAAGCACATCAATCTGGCCCGAGGCAATCAAGTAACCAAGCTGTTGATCGCCGCCAATTGAACCGCTCATTAATGCCAGAACGGACAAACGAGTGTGGGATTGCAACAGGTTCCCCGTGGTACCGGTTGCATAAATGATATGGTTGCTGAGCGCCATTTGGTTATCAACGGCCCAGTTGAGAAGGTCAGGTTTGCAAGGATCGTGTGCCACTAAAGCGATACGTTTGCTCTGCGGCATAATGCGCGTGGTAAGTTGCATCGAAGTACCCTCGTGGAAAGTGCCAAACCTCACGAGTATATGGCACAAGACAAAAATGTGATCCAGATCACTTTAAAATGATCATGCTAATGAATTTGAGACAGGGAGAATAACGATGTTTAAACCGCACGTTACCGTCGCTTGCGTCGTTCAGGCGCAGGGGAAATTTTTAGTTGTTGAAGAAACAATCAATGGCAAAGCCACGTGGAATCAGCCTGCCGGGCATCTGGAAGCTGACGAAACGTTAGTTGAAGCCGCTACGCGCGAATTATATGAAGAAACCGGTATTTCTGCGCAACCGCAAACGTTTATCCGCATGCACCAATGGATAGCCCCGGATAACACCCCTTTTCTGCGATTTCTGTTTGCCATCGATCTTGAAGAACAACTCCCTACCTCGCCGCATGACAGCGACATCGATCGTTGTTTATGGCTGGATCCGCAACAAATTGTTAACGCTGAAAATTTACGCTCACCTTTAGTCGCTGAGAGTATTCGCTGCTATCAACGCGCTGAACGTTATCCGCTCAGCATGCTGGGTGCATTTAATTGGCCCTTTAGTTAAGGGTGCCAGGCCCGGTGATGCGTGCTAGAATACGCCGCCTTTAAGTTCAATGTCGTGAGTGACTCCATGTCTGATAACAGCCAGAAAAAAGTGATCGTCGGGATGTCCGGCGGTGTCGATTCCTCCGTTTCCGCTTACTTGTTACAACAACAGGGTTACAAGGTGGAAGGCCTGTTCATGAAGAACTGGGAAGAGGACGATGGCGAGGAGTACTGCACCGCAGCCGCTGATTTAGCAGACGCACAAGCCGTTTGTGACAAACTCGGCATTGAACTGCACACCGTAAACTTTGCCGCAGAATACTGGGATAACGTGTTCGAACACTTCCTGGAAGAGTACAAAGCTGGGCGCACACCCAACCCGGATATTCTGTGCAACAAAGAAATCAAATTTAAAGCCTTCCTCGAATTTGCCGCTGAAGATCTAGGTGCCGACTACATCGCCACCGGTCACTACGTGCGTCGCGAAGACGTGGACGGAAAAAGCCGTCTGCTGCGCGGTTTAGACAGCAATAAAGATCAAAGCTACTTCCTCTATACGCTTGGCCACGAGCAAATTGCGCAAAGCCTGTTCCCGGTTGGCGAGCTTGAAAAGCCTGAAGTGCGCCGTATTGCGGAAGAGTTAGACTTGATCACCGCGAAGAAAAAAGACTCTACCGGTATCTGCTTTATTGGCGAGCGCAAATTCCGCGAATTCCTCGGCCGTTACTTGCCTGCACAGCCGGGTAAAATCATCACCGTTGATGGTGAAGCTATTGGTGAGCATCAGGGGTTGATGTACCACACGCTGGGACAGCGTAAAGGTCTGGGCATCGGTGGTACCAAAGAAGGTAGCGAAGATCCGTGGTATGTGGTCGATAAAGACGTTGAGAACAATATTCTGGTGGTTGCACAAGGTAGTGAGCATCCACGACTGATGTCCGTTGGCTTGATTGCGCAGCAACTTCATTGGGTCGACCGCGAAACGCTGACCGAGCCGTTGAAATGCACAGTAAAAACGCGTTATCGCCAGACCGATCTTCCTTGCACCATTACGCCGCTTGATGCGGATCGTATTGAAGTGCGTTTTGACGAGCCCGTTGCCGCCGTCACCCCAGGCCAGTCAGCCGTGTTCTATCTCGGTGAAGTGTGCCTCGGTGGTGGTGTTATTGAGCAGCGTCTGCCGCTTGTTGTTTAATCGCAAAGTTTAATCGCAAACATCGCAAACAAGGACGAATACCTTCGTGGCCAAAAATTACTATGACATCACTATCGCGCTGGCAGGGATCTGCCAGTCTGCCCGTCTGGTTCAGCAATTGGCTCACCAGGGGCATTGTGATAACGATGCGCTGCATGTTTCGTTGAACAGCGTTATCGACCAAAACCCAGGCTCCACGCTGGACGTTTTTGGTGGAAATGAAGCCAACCTGAAATTGGGCCTCGAAACCTTGCTGGGCGTGCTGAACGCCAGCAATCGCCAGGGCATGAACGCTGAATTAACGCGTTATACCCTGAGCCTGATGGTGCTGGAGCGTAAACTTCACGGCAGCAAAGGCGCGATGGATAAGCTCGGTTCCAGTATTTCTGGCTTACAACGTCAGCTTGAACATTTTGATCTTGAGTCCGATACGCTGCTGAGCGCCATGGCGGGTATTTATGTTGATGTCATCAGCCCGCTAGGCCCACGGATTCAGGTCACCGGTTCCCCTGCCGTGCTGCAAAGCCCGCAGGTACAAAGCAAAGTCCGCGCCTCGTTGCTGGCCGGTATTCGCGCCGCTGTGCTCTGGCACCAGGTTGGCGGTGGACGTTTGCAGTTAATGTTTTCTCGTAGTCGCCTGTGTGCTCAGGCCAAACAAATTCTTGCTCATTGTTAACCTCTTTGGAGTTGTAACTTATGGAATTATCCTCACTGACCGCCGTATCCCCCGTTGATGGACGTTACGGTGACAAAGTCAGCGCTCTGCGCGCTATTTTCAGCGAATTTGGTCTGCTGAAATTTCGCGTACAAGTCGAAGTACGTTGGCTGCAAAAACTGGCCACGCACACAGCGATCAAGGAAGTTCCTGCTTTTGACGCAGACGCAATCGGTTACCTTGATAAAATTGTCGCTGAGTTTAGTGTAGAAGATGCCGCACGCATCAAAACCATTGAACGCACCACCAATCACGACGTAAAAGCCGTTGAGTACTTTCTGAAAGAAAAAGTAGCGGCTATCCCTGCCCTGCATGCGGTATCTGAATTTATCCACTTCGCCTGTACTTCAGAAGACATCAACAACCTGTCCCATGCGTTGATGCTGGAAACAGCCCGCAAAGATGTGGTACTGCCGTACTGGCGTAAAGTTATCGATGCGGTGAAAGACCTGTCGGTTCAGTATCGCGACATCCCACTGCTTTCCCGTACCCACGGCCAGCCTGCTACCCCATCGACCATGGGTAAAGAGATGGCAAACGTGGCATACCGTATGGAGCGCCAGTTCCGTCAGTTAGAGAAAGTGGACATCCTCGGTAAAATCAACGGTGCGGTCGGCAACTATAACGCGCACATGGTGGCTTACCCGGAAGTTGACTGGCACCAGTTCAGCGAGGAGTTCGTGACTTCTCTGGGCATCCAGTGGAACCCGTACACCACGCAGATCGAACCACACGATTACATCGCTGAATTATTCGACTGCATCGCGCGTTTCAACACCATTCTGATCGACTTTGATCGTGATGTTTGGGGTTACATCGCCCTGAATCACTTCAAGCAGAAAACCATAGCAGGCGAAATCGGCTCTTCCACCATGCCGCACAAGGTTAACCCAATTGACTTCGAAAACTCCGAAGGCAACCTGGGCTTGTCCAACGCAATGCTGCAACACCTGGCGAGCAAACTGCCGGTTTCCCGCTGGCAGCGTGACCTGACTGACTCCACCGTACTGCGTAACCTGGGCGTGGGTATTGGCTATGCGCTGATTGCCTACCAGTCCACCCTGAAAGGTGTGAGTAAACTGGAAGTGAACCGCGACCGTCTGCTGGCAGAGCTGGATCTCAACTGGGAAGTGCTGGCTGAGCCGATTCAAACCGTGATGCGCCGTTACGGAATTGAAAAGCCGTACGAGAAACTGAAAGAGCTGACTCGCGGTAAACGCGTCGATGCTGAAGGCATGAAACAGTTTATCGACAGCCTCGAACTGCCAGAAGAAGAGAAAGTTCGCCTGAAAGAGCTGACGCCAGCTAACTATATTGGCCGCGCTATTACTATGGTTGATGAGTTGAAATAATTGTAAGCCTGGACGCCCTCACCCTAACCCTCTCCCCCAGGAGAGGGTTAGGGTGAGGGCGTCCTAAACTCAACACCAATCCAACTGTTTACCCAAGGTTTATCCCCTCCCCGTCATAATTAGCGTTAAACTATCAATGCCATTTATAGACTGGGGAAATCGAATGCGTGTACTCGTTGTGGAAGATAATGCTCTGTTACGCCACCACCTCAAGGTTCAGTTGCGTGAGTCCGGCCATCAGGTTGATGCCGCTGAAGATGCCAAAGAAGCAGACTATTTCCTGAGTGAACATACCCCCGATATTGCCATTGTCGATTTAGGGCTGCCCGATGAAGATGGCCTGAGCCTGATTCGCCGCTGGCGCAGTCACGACGTGACGATTCCTATTCTGGTGCTTACCGCGCGTGAAGGCTGGCAGGATAAGGTCGAAGTGCTGGGTGCCGGTGCCGATGATTACGTGACCAAACCGTTTCATCTTGAAGAAGTGGTTGCCCGCATGCAGGTGTTAATGCGCCGCAACAGTGGCCTGGCTTCACAGGTAATTTCTCTGCCCCCCTTCCAGGTTGATTTGTCACGCCGCGAACTGCTCATTAATGACAACCTCATCAAGCTGACCGCGTTCGAATACACCATTATGGAAACGCTGATTCGCAACCATGGCAAAGTCGTCAGCAAAGATTCATTAATGCTCCAGCTTTACCCCGATGCCGAACTGCGCGAAAGCCACACCATTGATGTGCTGATGGGCCGCCTGCGCAAAAAGATTCTGGCTGAGTATCAGCATGAAGCTATCACCACAGTACGTGGTCAGGGCTACCGTTTCGACCTGCGTTAACCATGAAATTAAGCCGACATTTTTTACCGTTATCGCTACGGGTTCGCTTTTTACTGGCGACCGCCGTGGTCGTCATGGTGCTGTCACTGGCCTACGGTTTAGTGGCGCTGGTGGGTTACAACATCAGTTTTGATAAAACAACTTTCCGTTTACTGCGCGGGGAGAGCAACCTGTTTTATACCCTCTCAACCTACGAGAACGGTAAAATTAATGTCGTTATTCCTGAAAATCTTAATCTGAAAACCCCGACGATGGCCCTTATCTATGATGAAAAAGGTAACCTGATGTGGGCTCAACGTGATTTGCCGCATGTGGTGCAACAGATAAAGAAAGAGTGGCTGGTCAGCGATGGTTTTCACGATCTGGACGCGAATTTTGATACCAGTCACGCCTTGCTGGGTAACGATGAAAAGCTCCAGAACCAACTCAAAGATTTTTATGATGGCGATTACAGCGATGAAGTCAGCCACTCAGTTGCAGTCAACAAATACCCAGCCATGGGTAAAATGCCCGCCTTAACCATTGTGGTTGTCGACACCATTCCTATCGAATTAAAACGTTCATATACGGTGTGGAGCCTGTTTACCTGCGTTTTCCTCGCCAACCTGTTGTTAGTGATCCCGTTGCTTTGGTTCGCCGCGCGCTGGAGTTTGCGCCCAATTGAAGCGCTGGCGAAAGAAGTGCGCGAGCTTGAAAAACATGACCGCGACAGCCTGAACCCCGAAACGACTCGCGAGTTGACCAGCCTTGTGCGCAATCTTAATCGCCTGTTGCGTACCGAGCGCGACCGCTATGACAAATACCGCACCACATTGACGGATTTAACCCACAGCCTGAAAACACCGTTGGCGGTACTGCAAACCACCCTGCGTTCGTTACGAACCAATAAACAGAATATCGAAGAAGCGGAGCCGGTAATGCTTGAGCAAATCAGCCGTATTTCGCAGCAAATTGGCTACTATTTGCATCGCGCCAGTATGCGTGGCGACAGCCCGTTACTTAGCCGGGAGCTTCATTCCGTCGCCCCATTACTCGACAGCCTCTGTTCGGCGCTCAATAAGGTGTATCAGCGTAAAGGCGTGAATATCACGCTGGATATCTCGCCGGAGATCACCTTCGTCGGTGAGAAAAATGACTTCATGGAAGTGATGGGCAACGTGCTGGATAACGCCTGTAAATACTGCCTTGAGTTTGTTGAGATTTCAGGCCGCCAACTGGACGACACGCTGCATTTATTTGTTGATGACGATGGCCCGGGCATCCCGGAAAGCAAACGCAGCCTGGTGTTTGACCGTGGGCAACGTGCCGATACCTTACGGCCGGGCCAGGGTGTGGGTTTATCGGTCGCTCGCGAAATCGTCGAACAGTATGATGGTCAAATCCAGGCCTCGAGCTGCGAACTGGGCGGCACACGGATGGAAGTGATTTTTGCGCGCCAGCGTCCAGACCGAGAAGAAGATTGAAAATACTCCCGTAACCGGCAGCACCATCCGTTATAATCCTCGGCAGGCTCCTTCACCTGCCGGATAATAAAATGGACTATCAACTCGACCTAAATTGGCCCGATTTCATCGCGAACTACTGGCAGAAACGCCCGGTGGTTCTAAAACGTGGCTTCAAAAACTTCATCGACCCAATCTCCCCGGATGAACTGGCAGGCCTTGCCATGGAAAACGAGGTGGACAGCCGCCTGGTCAGCCATAACGACGGCAGATGGCAAGTCAGCCACGGCCCATTCCAGAGCTACGATCATCTGGGCGAAAACAACTGGTCTTTACTGGTGCAGGCGGTTAACCACTGGCACGAACAAAGTGCGCGGTTAATGCGCCCGTTCCGCGCGCTGCCGGACTGGCGAATTGACGATTTAATGATTTCGTTCTCGGTGCCTGGCGGCGGCGTTGGCCCGCATTACGACCAGTACGACGTATTTATCATTCAGGGTGTTGGCCGCCGTCGCTGGCGTGTCGGGGAAAAAGTCGCTCTGAAACAGCACTGCCCGCATCCTGATTTGCTGCAAGTTGAACCGTTCGACGCCATCATCGACGAAGAAATGGAGCCGGGCGATATTCTCTATATTCCGCCGGGTTTCCCGCACGAAGGTTACTCGCTGGAAAACTCGATGAACTACTCTGTCGGTTTCCGCGCGCCAAGTGGCCGTGAGTTAATTAGCGGTTTTGCTGATTACGTGTTGCAACGCGAACTGGGCAGCCAGCGTTATACCGACCCTGACGTGCCTGCGCGCCAGCATCCTGCGGATGTTCTGCCACAGGAAATGGATAAGTTACGCGAGATGATGCTTGAACTGATCAACCAGCCTGAGCACTTCAAAACCTGGTTCGGTGAGTTCGTATCCCAGTCAAGGCATGAACTGGATGTCGCTCCGCCAGAACCGCCATATCAGCCCGATGAGATTTACGACGCGCTGAAACAGGGTGACGCGATTACTCGTTTGGGTGGCTTACGCGTGCTGCGTATTGCCGATGAGATTTACGTCAACGGCGAGAAAATTGACAGCCCGCACCGTCCGGCTCTTGAAGCACTGGCGAGCAATATCACTCTCAAAGCAGAAATGTTTGGTGATGCGCTGGAAGACCCGTCGTTCCTGGCGATGTTAGCCGCTCTGGTCAACAGCGGATACTGGTACTTCGAGGATTGATCCCTCTCTTCTAGCTCTCAGCCACTTTCTGGCTGAGAGCCAGGAACACCGGGTGGTAATACCCAAGCTACTTCAAGATGCAGGTAGGCGGCAATCGAGTAAATCCCGATGAGCTTACTCAAGTAAGTGATTCGGGTGAATGAGAGCAGCCAACAACCCTGCATCTTGAAGGGCGACGGGTATTTAATGAATGCCCGGCACAGCCTCACCACCTATCATTGCCAGCCCCATTGTCGTACGAATAAAACGCGGCGCCTTCAAATCCTCTGCCAGCATTGTCAATAATTCAAATAACAATTCGCTGATCTGTTCCTGCTGCTCAGGCATTATTTGCTGGTTCAATAAAACCATGGTTAATGCAGAACAATATTCACAGGCGGTCTCTGAATCTGTTGAAAGTGGATTGCGACATTCAGCAAAATTATTTTCATTCACCGTTAATTGTTCAATTAGATGTTTTGGCAACGGCGACTTTAAAACCACCTTCAGTACATTCAACCCCGCCAGTAAACGCCCGCACAACGCTATATATTCAGCGTGATTATGAACTTCGATTAATTCATCAGCATAACGTTGGCAAATATCCACTACCTGAAATAAATCATGCGTGACACCCAACGGTATTTTTAATAAAGCTGCGATATCTCCCGCAATAACGGATTGAGTAGCAGTGATTTCAGGACGAGCGAATGTGTTACTATTGGCAACAGCCATAGCGTTACTCCTAATCAGTTAACGTTTGTGGTTAGCCCTCGTTTGGTGTTACAGCACCAGGCGGGGGCGATTCATTTATACCCTTCATATTTCGAGTTGCACCGGTGTTAGCTTGCCGCCTCAATGCCACTCGAATTATTTTGGATATAGGATAATATCTTTCTATCTGCTTACTCTCTGCCAAAAGCACTGTACAAGTCAACAGTGGAGCTGTGCTTAATTATTGGAAACCGAAAATCTTCGGCACAAGTCACAAATAAATGAAAACTGGCAATTGGGATTTCAAGAGTTATTAGCAGTTGCTTAAACGTTATTTATTTTATATAAGCACTGAGTTACTGAATTATATTTAGTTATGGTGTAATTATTTTTTTATGGTGGCTATTTAGAATGTATTTTTTAATTATGGTGAAAAAAAATACATAGCTCTAGCCACTACCAAGATTTATTGCCAAAGGGAATACTATATGTATGGAAGGCGTTTTAGTGGCCTGGAGTTCGCCTAAGCGAGACTTCCTGAAAGCCATGAACGAACAGCGGACGTTGGCCGCAGCCAGATGACTAGCGAAGTCATAGCGATACACTATTTAGGTCTCATTTATGTTGGTATATTGTTAAATTTCACAAGTAGCTATCTGCCCTGGAAGTAGAAAATGCATCAGAAATACGTTTTTGTTAACACAGTCCCACCTGCAGAGGATTTCTGTCGTTTACGCGTAATCTCTGGCTTAACACCTCGTCCTCTGGATGCCGCGGAACGTGCACTTCCTAGAAGCTGTTACGGGGTTCATATTGAGTATGCTGGGCTAATTGTTGGGATGGGGCGCATCATCGGTGATGGTGCCCTGAATTTTGAGATTGTCGATATTGCTGTTGACCCGGATCATCAAGGAAATGGGCTCGGGCGAAAGATTATGCAGAATTTAATGTCTTGGTTTGAAAAGCATGTGTCACCGGGTGCCTATATTACCCTCGTAGCCGATGTCCCCGAGCTATATGAAAAATTCGGTTTTAAAAATGTTCGGCCGGCAAGCGAAGGCATGGCATTGGTTTGGGCCGGTAATGACCAATAATCCCTATATTGATTAATATACTGAACTGACAGCAACGTCCGCTCCTAGCACGGAGCGGACAGACCAAGTGACCTGTCAGGTCGGCTATGAGCGACAAGCGGACCTTGGCCTCTAGGCCTTTAAGATGTTCGTACAGCGCCAGTTGTCGCATCGCCGTAAGCAACTCATCTCAATCGAATTAACAGTGTTTAATCATTCCGGGATTTCAGGCGGGTTTAAACGCAGAAGTGATCATAGATGCGTTTTGCAAATTACCTCTAACACGTTAAAATCATCCCGTTCGTTCTCTCCGTATTATCGCGGCTGCTAAACCCGATCAATCTGAGAGAGAGAAAAAGATGAAAACATCCCGTAACCGGGGCTGGCGCATTGCGCAAAAGCAGCGCAGTAAGTCTCGCGATACCAATAACGGCTTGTTAACTTTCCGTGGCGAAAAAAACTGGAAGATGCTTTACACGCGCTCAGACAAATTACTGCGTGCCGTAAAGCTGGGGATTGAGTATCCACGTATTACCAAGCAACAGCTGGGCATGCGCGGTCTGGAAGAGTATCTACTTGCCGATGAACGTACTTTTTATATGCAGTCGTAATCAATGGCGAAGCCCTACGGCGGAACAGGTGTTCCGCCGTTATCCTTCGCTTGTTGTTCGGTCTGCTGGCACAAGCCGGAATGCTAAAAAAAAGGTGTCGCACGATCTGCTTCACTGGGCCGACGTTATCTGTGTGATGGAACAAAAGCACAAGAATCGTTTAGTGGCTGAATATGGCCGTATCATCGAATATAAATCCCTATACGTCCTCGATATCCCCGATGATTACCTCTTTATGGACCCCGAACTGGTAACAATATTTTTAGACACAGTGCCGGAAAAACTGGGGCTAGTAATTGAAGGGATGGCAGGAAAGTGATCGGTTATATTCTGTCTCGGGTTGATTCCTGTGCGGTCAGATAAATTTTTACTGCGCCAGCTGACGTAACAACATACCCACAGATACCGGATGAACATTTCGGCCGGAATTTGGGGTGTCTTAGCGACAGCTTTGAGCGAGGAGTGGACATAACCGTTAATTAACCACCAGTATCTTTCTGATAGAGAATAATCTGGCTATTATGAATATTTCCGTACGCAGCCTAACATATGTGTATTAATTACTACTTCATATTCACCTGATTGTTTAGAAAATAATACGTGCTCTTTAGAATATGTTGTTTCTAATACCACCCGTTTTTTTACATCAAATCCATCGTAGCCTAAATAATTAGTGTACGCAAAGCACTCAGCTACATGTAATGAAGTAGTCCAAGCTTGACGAAAATCCTCACTTTCAAGTTCACTTATGTCACAACCACGATATAGAGTTAGTGTTTCATTGAGAGAGCTAATGTCATTGGGAGTTAATATTTCAGTAAGTATAATTTCAGGATGCCACTCTCCATTTTCCTGATGAGTATATAGGTCATAAAGTCCACCGCAAGAGTACTGAGTAAACGCTACGCGCAGGGCATCAAAAACCTGTACAACCTTATCATCCTTAATTGACTTCACAATTTCACTGTATTGTGAATTTATGAACTTTACAGTCTCATTATCATAATATGAGTCTCGTTTTGCTCCCGACGCTTCAAATTTTATGATTTCTTTAATAAATTGCTCTATGGAGTCCTTTGCTGTTTCGGTATGCGCCATGAAAAAAGATTCATTTAATTTTGATTCAATTGATTTAATATTTATTTTCATGTTATAACTCATGAATTCATAACTTTCAGGACTAAACATTTACTTCACCTCATCTCAAATATATAACTATTAAACCCAGCCAAATGTCCGTTTCTGGCACAAAACTGCCCATGGACAGCACGTGCGGCGGCTTCGAGCGAGGAACGGACTTGATTGTATGGGAAGATCACTTTCCCCGCCCCTCATCACGAACTTTGCAACAGTGCCTCCCTCATTACTGCGTGTTAGTATCTATAGATTCATAGCTAAACAGCTTATCTACGGATACCTCAAGTTTGTAGAAATCTGTTAAGGGATATAGTTTTACTAAATCTACATCAAAATCTTGAATGCCAGAGTGTGTTTCTCTATCTTTTAGGTGATTAATTGCTTCTTCCTGTTCTTCATTCTTTTCAAACGTCAATTGATAATCTAAGGTTTTTAACACTTGCCATGACACTGGGGAGGTGAGTTTGAATAATGATGCTAACTTTGGACTATAATCAAATTCAGTTGTTTGTTTATAAGTGGCTTTTGGAGGGAACACTACATTTATAGACCGGAGTGAGTGTTTGGTTTTTTTCATGTGCGTGGAAAAATATGAGACCCCAACTATCTGCGACCTGATTCTTTGACTGATCCATTGCATTAATAGATTGGATACAATGTATTCTTGGTTGAACTTTGAGTCTGGGTGTGTTTTTTTATAACTGCATGCTATTATCAATGGCCATAAAGTCAGGTAAGAAATTTTGCGCTGATTAGGGGTGGTTGTTGAACTTTCATCTTGAGGGATGTGGTCTAAAAGGCTCGGGGCAAAGTTTAATATTTTAGATTTTTCGTCGTTCGTCGTAAATGCAGAAATATATAGTTTATCAAAATCTGGCTTGTTCATTTCTTGCCAGCAAACATAGAGAGATGTGCCTAAGTAAAGACATGGCAATCCATCTACTGAATATCTTTGAGCGCTAACCAAATGTCGCCTTGAAAATGGAATGTGGAATATTTCATTTCTTTTTGATAAAGGTGTGTCGGATTTCCTAACACGATACAATGGTTTATCATTGTTGCAAATTGACTTGAGAGGGATGGTTATATGTTGTATGTGCTTATATATTACTTCTGCTTCTAAAGTTTTTTCCAGGCTAATATATGCCTCTTTGATATCACCCGACAAGAAATCTCTAAAGCAATTTTCAATCCCACACTTTAATTCATTTACGCGGCTAATTAGCAAATCAAAACGGAATCTCGTGGTGTTAATGGATTTATATTCTGTTAATATTTTTATATATTTATCACAACGTTCACCAAAGTCAGCGATGATGTCATTTTTGAGATCAAAAGGAGGGTT
>Ga0207696_1001223_pt1 | contig 14594 bp, 13 predicted proteins | sample KBSS54metaG_FD_184403 | JGI IMG/M metagenome (GOLD analysis project Ga0207696, IMG submission 184403) | Switchgrass rhizosphere microbial communities from Kellogg Biological Station, Michigan, USA - KBS S5-4 metaG (SPAdes) (version 2) | ecosystem: Host-associated > Plants > Roots > Rhizosphere >...
AGGTATGTTCCCAAGAATGTTGCCATCACGTATTAACGATGCATATAGTACAACGTTATACCAAGCAGCAGGCAGTGAACTAAACTTAAAAATCATGTTCTTCGTCGCAATGGTAATGGTACCAATCGTTATCGGATATCAATTATGGAGCTACACGATTTTCAAAGAAAAAATTCATAAAGACTCTGCAAAAGGATATCACTAGAATGAAAAAAGGCGCTCTCTTAGGAGCGTCTTTTTTCATTTAAAGCTTATAGCGTAAATTGTATCCCTTGATCATTCACATCTTTATCATACACATCTGTAGCACTAATTCCATTAAAAGCTCTCACACTAAATCCTACATTAGACGATCCAGAACCGTTATATGCTTTCGTTTGTTCGATTGGATGTACATTATATTTATCCCCCAAATTAATTGAACCATTACAGTTTTCAATAACTACACCATCAATAACAGCAGGCATCGTATCACTCACCTTCATTGTGTTATTTTCAGTTTATGAAAAGAGCCTAAAAAAATAGCATGTTTAAAAAAAAAAGAAAAAGCTCTCCTTCAATTCAAAACAAAAAAACACCCGTAATGAGTGTTTTTTTGTAAGCATGAATGACTAGTATGAAGAGATATTTAACTTCTTCAAACATTTATTAGGGGTAATGTTTTGAAAAAGAAAACCCTTTCACAATTCATTTTACATGAATCGAGTGTGTCGTAAATTGATAATATTTATACGAAAGATTGCTAATGTTTAGTATAGATATTTTTCCCTATAATGATAGTAAAAAAGTACCTTTCCACAAAAAAAAAAAACGCCTCCCAAAGAGGCGCTCCTACTTGTTTATATTGCCTTTATATGTTGAAACCCTATTCCCATCATACGTAAACATACCCTATAAAACAGAATCCATGATTGTTACAAGATTGTTAGATGCAAAAGAATCGAGATGAACCATTATATGAAAAATTCTGCTTTATAGAATGTACCCACAAATCACAGTGTAATTGATTCCTTTCCTTTTTTCACCTGAAATAAAACCAATATGCATAATTACATATGATCTACAGCATAAAGTGAAACTTCCATCAGTGGATGTTTTCTTCATCCCTCACTGATTATTTGCCCTTACCATCAGACTTGTACGTACAGTTTATCCCCTACCTAACTCCTTTACTTTCGCTGAACTTTTGGGTGGGGGTCTTACTGCCCGCGAATAGCAGGATAAAAAGAAAAAAGACACTCCAAAGAGTGCCCTTCCCTAATTTAAACCACTTTACTTAATATATCGCTTTGAATATATTTTATCATATTTATCTATATTGTTTATTGAGAAATTTCTAAACATTTATTTTTCTAACTATATTCTTTTAGATAATGTAATATATAAGTGGAACTTTATAACAATCATATAAAAACTGAGGTGTATACAAAAGTCATGTTTTTTGGATTTATTACGCTTACTCTACTCATTATTTTTCTATTCTTTTATATAAAAGATCCTAGAAGAATAATAAACGGATTTTTATTTAATATGTTTTTCTGCTCACTTCTAGTTTTTTGCCTTTATTTACTTGTCAAAGCAAATAACCCGAATATCCAACCATTTGTTGCGATACCATTATTAGTACTTCTCTTTATGCTTCCCTTTGGTATAATCGCCTTAATTGTCGGGCTGTTTCTCAATGCAAAAACACTAATGAGAAAAGAAGGACGACGCTTTTCTAATTGCTTAACTTTAATTTTAGGTATATTTATTTTACTATTTTTAATAATACCTATCATTAATCCGGCTAGCTTTTTCTCTCCGCATTTCCATCCTATTTTCGGTGCAATCTCTCTTATTATTTTCTATTTCTTTATACACTTATCAAATTTCTTAACCGCCTATTTCCTTTATCAATTCAACAGACCAAGACGTAATCAAGATTTCATTATCGTTCTTGGTAGCGGATTAATTAATGATAAAGTACCACCGCTTTTAGCAAGCAGAATTAATAAGGCAATTGATTTTTACTGGAAACAAGCAGCTGTCGCTTCTCCGCCCACAATTATTTTTTCAGGTGGACAAGGACCCGATGAAAATCTTCCTGAAGCAGAAGCAATGCAAAAGTACGCTGTTCAAAAAGGTATTCCTATCGAGCATACAATACAAGAAAATCATTCCGTAAATACGTATCAAAACATGCTCTTTTCAAAACAAATTATGGATTCATTAAAGCCAGATAAACATAAAAGCATCTTTACAACGAACAACTTCCACCTATTCCGTGCTGGCTTATATGCAAGACAAGCAGGACTCAATAGCCAAGGAATTGGTTCAAAAACTGCTTTCTACTATTGGCCAAATGCGATGATTCGAGAATATATTGCGATTGTTGTTATGGGGCGTAAGCGTCATATTAAGGTTGTAGGTGTTATTTTAGGGTTCGCTGTCTTATTATCTGCCCTAAGCTTTTTAATTAATTAATTTACAAAGAAAAGCCATCCTTACGAAAGAAGGCACTGAAAAAGTGTTTGCTTTGAAAAAATAACACGAATTTTATCAATATGTTGAAAAGAAAAAAGAGTCCATTACCTGTATATAGTAGGTGATGAACTCCTTTTTCTTATGAAGTGGACTTTTTCAGTGGCCTAGGTGGATGGCTTTTTTGATTTGCACTTATCTTCTAGTCATGCTGAATCATCATCTCTTTAATTTCCTTAACTCGTTCTACTGTAATTCCTTCCCTCTGTTCAAATGCCAAAGGATGATTCGTCGGTTCTAATTCGATAAGAGGTCTTACACCTATAGCTCTTGTATGAACATTGGTCCTCAAATTTAATGTTTCTGGATAACCAGGAATCGACGTAGAAAGCCAACCGAAATAAGGCTCTTCTCCCTCTCTCCCTTCAGTTTCCCATAGTTCCATTGTTCTATCAAAATTTGCTTTACTTAAAGACACCCAAACATCCCACATGAATGTTTCATTACTATTTAACACTGATATTTCAATACAGCATCAAATAAAGTAATGCTCCCCGTCCATAATGCAAAGATCAGCATTTAATTCAAAACATTTTTGCCTTTCTCTTTCAGGAATAGAATAATAGTAAAAAGGTGCACCACTTCCATGGCACATTGGTAATTCTTGTTATAAATGATTACATGTAAATTTTTGCTGATGCATTTCTTTATTACTGTTTTTTTCCATATATTCTTCTTCTGCGCATTTTTTATCTTCTTATACAATCCTAGGAATGAATCGACAGTTGATTACATGTAAAAAAAGCATCTATTATAGGTGACTTTTCTTTACATGCTAAATGAATGTGCCGATATTGTTTCTGCTTTAATTTTTTCATTTCAATATTCTTATGTGATTTAAAAAATAACTCTGGCCCCATCGTAATCCCAATATTTTGTGAAACCATATTAACAATCGTTTCACAATTCAACACTTCTAATATGATATTTGGGCATACTTGGTAATCGGATAAATTTTTTATCACTAATGGCTGATACGGTCCCTTCGGCATAATAAAGTCCATCCCATCAATTTGTTGAATATCAATTATTTTTTGATTCACTAACAGATGATTTTTTGGTAGTCCTAATACAATCTCATCTTTACTAACGAGTATTGATTTCATTTGTTTATTTACATTTGATTCCAATACAAACCCTATATCCACTGTACCATTATCAATCCATTCCATTACTTCTCCATATGTACCTTCAAATAATAAAACTTTAACACCTGAGTAACTCTTTTTAAGCTGCAACAACATAGACGGTAGTATTTGTGCCGCTGCACTCGTAAATGCCCCGATTTTGAGCGTACCTTCCAATCTCTTATTTTGCATAGATACTTCTTGTTTAATCGCTGCTTCACTCTTTAACACATTTTGAATATGTGGAAAAATACGATTTGCAAACTCGGTTCTTCTAATTTCAGCTTGCTTATTTCTATGTAACAAAGAATGACCAAATTCTTTTTCTAAACTAGCAATCGCATGACTCACGGCTGATTGTGTCATGTTCAATTGTTCTGCCGCTCTAGTAAAATTACCTAACTCTACTACCTTTTGAAAAATTTCATATCTAGCTATCGTCATGAATTTTACTCATACCTCTCATTTAAAATATGAATTTCATTAATTTCATTATACCCGTTACGATAAAAATAGAACAATTCATCCAAGGGAGGATTCACATTGAATAAAATATTTTTATTAACACTCGGGATGTTCGCATTAGGAGTAGATGCTTATATAATGGCAGGAATATTACCTCAAATCGCTGATGATTTTCATGTTTCGATTGGGACTGCTGGGCAAACCGTAAGTATCTTCACAATCTGCTATGCGATTGCAGCTCCTTTGTTTGCTACATGCATGAGAAAGACGAATCCAAAACATACATTATTAGCAGCATTATTCCTTTTCACAGTCTCTAACTTCCTGACTGCTGTGACTCATCATTTTATTATTCTATTAATTTCTAGAGGCTTGGCTGGCATAGGTGCTGGTCTATACTCACCATTGGCATCATCTGCTGCTGTTACATTAGTTTCTGAAAAAAGAAGGGGGAGAGCTTTAAGCACTGTTTTACTCGGAATGAGTGCTGGAACCGTAATTGGCGTTCCATTTGGTATATATATCGCTTCCATTTATGAATGGCGCATGGCGATGTGGTTTATCGTCACAATTGGGGCAATCGGGATATTTGCTCTCTTCGCTAAATTCCCTATGATAGAATCTAGTCCTTTGCCAACATTAAAAGCACGGCTAAGTATGTTCAAAAACAAAAAAATCTCTCTTGTCATGCTTATTACAATGATATTAAGCTTTTGTAGTTTGGGCTTGTACACATACTTAGATTCCATCATTACTGCATATGGATTCCAAAAATCTATCCTATTTATTTGGATGTGGGGAATCGGCGGAATTGCCGGAAGTTTTATAATCGGGTTTATAATGGATTTTTATAAAAAGCCAAAGATCATATTACTGTACTTAATGGGAATCATGTTTTTCTCATTTATATGCATGGGAGTTTTCCATGAAACTGCGTTATTGTTAGCCATCTGTTTAATTCTTTGGGGAAGTACAGGGTGGGCGGCACTAGTCACCCAACAAAAAACACTCTTAGAAATTAGTCCAGATCATGCTACCATTTCAATTGCTTTACTTAGCTCTATTAATTATTTTTCTGGTTCCATTGGGACAATGACAAACGGAATACTTTTAGAAAAAGGAATAGCACCTGTTACTTTACCTTATATAATAGCCGGTATATTACTTTTTGCTATAGGAGGACAAATTCTTTTTATCGGTAAAAAAATTGTAAAAGTACGGAAATCTCACTAAATTATGATTCAAAACAATAAGCCACTATCTTCTTCATTTAAGATAGTGGCTTATTACTAACATAACCTTTTATGGTCTTCCCCACTTTCCACCATGCTTTATCCATTCCACATACTCATGAAACATGGATACTCGATCTTGAAATTGAAAAGGAATATACAAGATATAAGGGGATAATGGTATAAAGTAAAACTTTAATCATTGTGGGGGCCTTGATTCCCCAACTAATTTCTTTACTTTCGCTGAATTGTTAAAGTAGGAGTAGGAATCATAAATAGCAGGGTACATAATAACAATGAAACATCAAGGAATGATAAAATACAGAACTACGATAAATCTTAAGAAAGGCTGGTTAAAGTGAGCCAAAAAAATTTTTATAAGAAAAAACGATGGATTATACCCGTTTCGACCATTGTCATTCCTACAGTGCTTATATCTATTATTAATCGGTTCACACCTATCCTCAAAGCAAAAGTAATAAAACAACTTTTCGAGGCAAAGCCTTTTGCATCACCTAAAAACATGGAAACGATAAGAAAGCAAGTGGTAGTAAAAAAAGCCCAAGAAGCATTCCCTTCACTTCTTGAGCTTTTTTATGTTTATCTTCTCTTCGTAACCTTCCCAGATCCACCAACCCGTGTTTTAGGGGGAGACGTATTCTTCGGCGGGCTTTTAATCGAAGATTTCGGCTTCACATCTGAACCACTAGAACCGCCCGGTGATTTAATAATCTTTCCTTTATTCTCAGTAGACGGTGGTACAGTTTTCGTCTCTTTTTCTGTAATGCTTCCTTTATCGCCTACGGATGTCTTTGGATCTACTTTATCACTTCTCTTAATAATAGAACCCTTACCTTGCTTTGTAATAGGCGGTGGTGTCTTCTTCTCTTCTTTTGTAGGCGGTCTTTCTGGAATAACCGGTTTATGATTTTTCCGATCTGTATATCCACGGTAATCGCCATGATACGATTTACGCGAATCAAATATATCGTCTAATATACTTGCTAAAATATAACCTTGTAAGAAAGATGGCTGATAATTTTGACGGACAAACTCTTTGTTACTTATCTCAACTAATGTATCCGATGGTTTCTCTTTGTCTTTCTGAATGTTGTATATTTTATCAGAATACACAAGGAACATCTGATTTTCATCTTCTTTAGACGCTTGTTTTGGTTCCCTTTCATCAATCAGCTCCTTTGCCACCTCTGGAACTGATTGATTGGCGGCCCTATACACATATGATTCTTGCTTGCCGTCTTTTGCAACTGATTCTAATGGGTAACGATCTTGAATCGATTTTTCATTTTGACACCCCGATAAAGCAAAACCAGCAATTACAAGTAACGTAACAATGGCAAAGATAGGGATTATGAATGATTTAATCATGGTAAACAATCGGTTTGACATGATTACCGCCCCCTTACGTTGCCCTTATAATTTGTACATCAGCAGAAAGAATCGATTCTCCCTCATACATCATTGTACGGCCATCTTGCCACTCAATGCGAAGTAGCTTCCGGTTGTCAGATTGGAACTCCCATACGTGTTGTTCATCAGATATTGCAAATGGCGTTTTCCCCATCACAACAGCACGTCCGTTATATTGCTCTTCCATATGATACTCGATATCATCCATTTCGATCGTCGTTGGAATCTCATTTATAGAATCTAAACGACCATCAATTGGTGTATATAGTTTATAATAGGTGCTTTCACGATTTTCAATTTTTAAATAGCGAATGGTCTTTCCGTCCTGCAATGTTAAAATAATTTCATTCCGAGAATGCATACTTGTTTTTCCAATCATTTCGTACATCACTAATGAAACTTCGATCATATCACCAGGCGTTAACGTTAATAGGCTTTTTTCTGGCTTAGCGGGTTCTGGACTTTTCATTATATTTTTAATTCGTTTGAATAAACTCATAATCTATCCCCTCCTTTTCTCGTTATAGACAAGCTGCTAAAATGAGGGCCCCGACAACATGTAACGAACCAGCCAATAAAGCGTGTGCAACATTCCCTTGTTTCGTTCCCCCTTCTAAATCTAAACCAGCCACTTTTTTCAAAATGAGTTCGATAAACATTTCTACAACTAACAAAATAACGAATGAAACTGCCGATGCAAGCAGCGCTTGCCATAAATCATTTGCTTTCGTAATCGACTGTGACAAAATATATCCTTGCGCAAATAACTTCATAATAAAGCGCGTTGTCACAGCAATATTCCCTTTTTTAATTTCTGCCAAATCGTTATATTTTGTAAAGATAGAATCAACCCACATAAGTACAAATAAAAGAACAGCGCTTGCTCCTGTCCATACAAGCATGGCTAACACATTCATCCATGTCATGGTGAAACCTCCTCTAGAGAATAATAGAAAACCGACATGATTGATTTTCATGACATGTCGGTTCCTTTATCTTCTATATATCCATTTTGATTTTCCAACACATAAACCGCGGCTATGAAAACAAAAACAGGTCTCCTCTTTTTGTTTTCACGCGGCATGGGGCAAAAAAAGGCTCTGACCGCTCCTATGCATGATCGGATGCTCTCTCCAACCTAAAAAGAAAGGGGTTTATCGTTTCTTCGTTTTATAGATCCCCTTTGATTTTTCAACATATAAACTGCGGTCATGAAAACAAAAACAGGTCTCCACTCATTTCCTCCTTTTGTTTTCACGCGGAATGCGACCAAAAAAGGTACTGACCGCTCCTATACATGGGCGGACGCTCTCTCCAACCTAAAAAGAAAGGGTTTTAGCTTTTCATTTATATATTATTTCTCATACTGCTTCATAATACGTGCTAGTTCATCATCCACAGCTGAGTTTTTATTTAAAGCCGCAAATTCATCATCTAACGACTTTTCTTTTTTATAAATTTCACCGCTTGCTTCTGCTTCAGCCTCTAATTGAAGAGCTTTTTCTTCCATACGGCTTAAACCAGCTTTTGCTGTATTTGCATCAAATCCAGACATTGCTTGATTAATATTCTTTTGTGCTTTCGCTGCGTTCACACGCGCCACAAGTGTTTCACGTTTATTTCTCAGTTCAGTTAATTGTTTACGCATTTCTTCCAATTTCGCACGAAGATTATCAGCAGCTGCTTTATTTTGCTCATAACTCGCTTTATATTCATTCATCTTTTGCTCTACATTTTGTTTTTCTTCTAAAGCACGTCGTGCAAGATCAATATTATTTGCTTGAACAGCCATATGTGCTTGTTCTTCACGTTTCTTTACAAGTGCTTCTTGTTCTTCAAACAATAATTTAAACTTTTTCTCAAGCGCAATTTGAGCTGCTACACTCTTCTCAGCTTCTTGTACATCCTCTTGCATATCGCGTAAATATTGATCCGTCATCTTAACTGGATCTTCTGCCTTTTCAATTAATGCATACACATTTGACATTGTTAAATCTCTTAATCGTTTAAAAACAGACATTTAAACTCCTCCTATAAACTGCTTCATATTTCAAATTCAATACCTGGAAAACTAAAAATTCTTCCTCTACAGTAAGAATATTCATTTTTAAAGCCTATGTGTACATTATATCAAAACTAAGATGTCCTTACATGTTATTTCTTGAATATGTAAACTATAATATGACATTCCCTTCTCAACATTGACCTCATATCAAATCCTTTGATATCCTCAAAATCAATCATTCAAACCACTATAAAAATAGCAAGTCATAAAAAAAGCTTTGCGAAATCCGCAAAGCTTTTTTCTACTTATTAACGACTCGCTCCATATCAGGACTACAACTATTTGACTGACATGATTTATTTAAGGAACATGCTGCGCATTTCCCTTTTTTACTTCTCTTCACAAAATTGAATAATGTATATCCTGCATAACCAAAAATGATAGCTCCAATTACAATATTGACCATCATTATGATACATCTCCTTCTAGAATCCGAGTAAGGATCCGACTTGGTATATAACGAGCGTTAAAACATAAGCAACTATAAGTGGATAAACAACAGAGAAAATTGTCCACTTGACAGATCCTGTTTCACGACGAATAACAGCTACTGTCGCCAAACATGGAACATATAACAAAATGAAGAACATAAACGCATATGCTGATAATGCAGTATAGTGCGCTCCCATTACATTTCCTAATACATCCTCTTTCACCGCATAAATAATGGCCATTGTTGAAACAACAACTTCTTTTGCTAAAAATCCTGTTAATAATGATGCCGCTGCTTGCCATGTTCCAAAACCGAGCGGTGCTAAGATTGGTGCAATAAAGCCACCAATAATCGCTAAGTAACTTTCTCCCATATCGACGCCAAATCCAGATGGACCAGCATAGTTGAGTAACCAGATAACAACAGATCCACCAAAGATAAATGTACCAGCTTTACGTACGAAACCTTTTCCTTTTTCCCACGTACTAAGCCACAATGTTTTTGCTTGTGGTACACGATAAGGCGGAAGCTCAATAACGAAAATAGATTTTTCTTCTTTTAAAACAGTAAGAGACATTACTTTTGTAACGAGTAAAGCAAGTACAATACCTGCAATGTATAAAGAGAACACAACAGTCGCTTGACTATTCGGGAAAAAGACTCCCGCAAATAATGCATATACAGGTAAACGCGCTGAACAAGACATAAATGGTGTTACTAAAACGGTAAGTAATCTTTCTTTTTCCTGCTCAATCGTTCTCGCTGCCATAATCCCGGGAACGTTACAACCAAAACCGATAATCATAGGAATAAATGCTTTTCCGTTTAAACCAAAGAATTCCATAATACGGTCCATTACAACTGCAATGCGGGCCATATACCCTGAGTCTTCTAATAACGAAATAAAGAAGAACAATGCAAAAATTTGTGGAACGAATACTAATACCGCACCAACGCCGGCAATAATTCCCTCTGTAACGAGCGCTTGAATAAACTCAGAGGCACCAATGTTTGTTAAACCTGCCGTTACCCAATCCGTAAACTGCCCACCAAGAAATTCATCAAGCATATCTGATAAAGGCGTACCAATCCACGTAAACGTAACCTGAAAAATAAAAAACATAACTGCTAAAAAGATTGGAAGTCCTAAAATTTTATGTGTAATTAACTTATCAATTTTTTCTGAAAAGGGAATCTTTCCTTCCTTTTCATGCTGAATGACATTTGTTTTTAACTTTTCAATATACGCTGCACGTGTCCGGTAAATATGCTGTTCTAGCGTACTATCAAGTTTCGCTTCTAATTTAGAACGAATTGCTACAAGCTTTTCATAAACAGGCAATCTTTTAACTTCTTGTTCTACTACTTCGTTATTACTTAAAAATTGAAGTGTAAGCCATCTAGGATGCTCATAATTTGCTTGAGTTAAAAGATCCATGATTTCTTCAATACCTGCATCTACTTCTTTACCATAAGAAAGAGTGAAAGGCTTTTTCTCTTTCTTCTCGTTCTCATGAAGAGTAGCCAGTAATTCTTCACAACCTTTACCACTTCTCGCAACAACAGGAACGACCGTTACTCCTAATATTTCTGACAATCTGTTCGCATTAATAACAATTCCGCGTTGCTTCGCAACATCAATCATATTTAAACCGATAGAAACTGGTTTACCAAACTCTAGTAGTTGCAATGTTAAATGCATATTGCGTTCAAATTGAGAAGAGTCAACAATATTTAGCATATGATGAAATTCTTCTGTTAGTAGAAACTTTGTAACAACACCTTCATCACGAGAAACAGGATTTAAATCATATATACCTGGTAAATCAATTAATGTCCCTTGCTTCCCCTTTAACTTACCAACCTTCTTTTCTACTGTTACTCCGCTCCAGTTTCCTACATATTCATAAGAACCAGTCAGCGCATTAAATAATGATGTTTTCCCTGTATTCGGGTTCCCTAGTAACGCAACCTTATTCACGCTAATTCCACCTTTATCATTTTCGCGTCACAATGACGAATACTAATTAATTGTCCACGGCACTCTAATGTACACGGCCCTTTAAACATCGCTCTTTGTTTCATACGAAGTTCACTTCCTTCTGAAAGACCAAAAGCAGCTAATCTCCGCTTTAATAATTTATCTAACGTTTGTAAATTTTTAACTAATACTTTTTCACCTATTTTAATGTCAACTAAGCTCATAATCTTCCCCCTCAAAAGAGAATGATAATTATTTTCAAGAAAATTATATCACATTCTATGAATCAAGTACTATATATTTTTTCTTCCTATTTATTAACATTTCGGGAGAATTATATATATCCATGTTGATTTGCTGGCATATAAGTCGCTGCTATAAAAACAAAAGGAGATCTCCACTCGTTTTCTCCTTTTGTTTTCACTTGGCACGGGGCAGGAAGAGGGTCTGACCGCTTCTATCCATGGCCGGATCCTCTCTCCCACCTAAAAAGAAAGGTTTTATTTAAATATATTTAAATTTTTCAACATATAAGTTACTGCTATGGATAACAAAAGGTGAGCTGCACTCGTTTTCTCCCTTTATTTTCACTTGGCACGGGGCAGGAAGAGGGTCTGACCGCTTCTATCCATGGCCGGATCCTCTCTCCCATCTAAAAGGGAAGGTTTTATTTCAATTTGTATTTACATATTTAAATGATTGTTCCTAATAGATTCATTTGCCATTCTCATCCATTTCAATTACAATAAACCTAACAAATAAAGAATCTCGTTATCACAGGGGGAGCTTTGCTGCTGAGAGGGAACACTTCGTTCCGACCCTTAGAACCTGTTAGTTAATGCTAACGTAGGAATTGTGCAAACGTTGAACTTGAAATACCTCATTCTTTTTCTACTTACGTATTTCATATCTCCCTATGATAAGTATTCTTTTTTGTGCAACTTGGATTTAGGGGGATTAACAACATGCGTAACACCAATTTACAAGCGATGATTGAATCTGCAATCCTTGCAGCCTTCGCCTTGATCATCGACATTTTACCACTATCAATTAAACTTCCAACAGGCGGTTCTGTTTCATTTGCAATGATTCCTATTTTTATTATCGCTTACCGCTGGGGCTTTAAAACTGCTTTCTTAGGAGGACTCATTTGGGGTCTACTACAAATTGTAGTCGGCGATGCTTACATTTTAACGCCAGTTCAAGCGTTTATTGAGTACTTCGTTGCATTTGCTTTTATCGGTTTTGCTGGTTTATTCTATCGTCCAATTCAAAAGGCACTTGCGAACAACCAACATACATCTAACGTACAATCCGACATTGGTAGCCGCAAAGATAAACCTTCATCAAAAAGCGGTCAAGGGAAAAAGGCGCTTTTTTATATTATCCTTGCTACATTTGTTGGTAGCTTTGCCCGTTATTTCTGTCACTTTATTGCTGGTGTTATCTTCTTTGGGAAGTACGCACCACCAGGACAGTCAGCTGTTCTTTATTCATTGATCGTGAATGGTAGTACAATGCTTGGTTCATTTGCATTATGCACAGTATTACTACTACTCCTGTTTTCAACTTCACCACGCTTATTTAAAAGTATCGGTGCACATAATATGAATTTAAAAAATAAGAGTGCCTAAATGGCAGTCTTATTTTTTATTATTTTAACCGAGAAGACCCCGGATGGGGGTCTTCCTGCCCGTTAATACGGGATAAATAGAGATTTGAGACCATTAGATGTACTATTAATAAAAACCAAAAGGCCTTTCTCTACTGAGAAAGACCTTTTTCATTCTGTGTATTTAGACAAACCCTACTACACTTTTTTATTTAAATAGAAGTAAAACAACACACCATCTGCTGTATTATTTACACCATACTCTACGCCATGAAGTTCCAAAATATTTTTGGAAATAGCAAGTCCGAGTCCCGTTCCACCGTTTGAACGTTGACGAGCTGTATCTATACGGTAAAAACGGTCCCATATTTTATCTAATTGTTCTTCTTCAATATGAGTGCCTTTATTTTCTATACAAATCTTTATTTGATTTAGCTCATCTATTGTAGAAATAATAATATCCTCTTTTTCAGGTGTATAACGGATTGCATTCGTAATGAAATTGACAATTACTTGCTCAATGCGATGTTGATTTGCAACAACTTGAGCTGGAGATATGTGTTTGTGAATATGAAGTTGTTTCTTCTCTATTTCTAATGATAGTTGTCCACATATATGCTCAATGACCTCATCAATATGAAAAGTATCCATCTGCATTTTATACGTGCCAGATTCAAATTTAGCTAACTCCAGCATGTCCAAAATTAACATATCCATCTTATCCACTTCTTTTTCCATTGCCTGAAAATAATATTCTTTCTTATGTTCGGCTACCCCATCTTTTAGAATCGAAATACAGCTTTTCATAATACTTAGCGGTGTTTTCAATTCATGTGAGACACCTGAAATAAATTCTTTTCTCGTATTTTCTAGCTTTCTTTCTTTTTCAATATCTTGTTCTAATTGTTCAATATGTGTGTGCAATGTATTTGATAATATATTAATGTTGTTAGATAAATCGCCAATCTCATCTTTTGAAGTAATTGGGATTCTTTCCGAAAAATCTAAATGTGCAATTTTTTTCGTTGTATCATTAATTCGTAATAGCGGTTTTGCAATTTGTTTTGAGTAATAAAAAGATGCCAACAAGGTAAGTACTAGCACAAATGCAATAATATATACATAATAATCCTTTACCATTTGTACTGCTTCATCTACGGGCTGCAAGGACGCCATCGCGAATATATATGTTAAAGAGCCATCCTTTTCCTTTATCGGTTTAATTAATAATTTATATTTTATATCATTTTTTTCATAGTCATTTATTCTTAAGGCATCATTGTTATCTTTATTTTCATTTAACAGTAAGTCCGCTTGAAATTCTTTTATACTCTCCAAGAACAAAGTGTTTTTATAAAGTGGATTCACTATCCCTTTACTATCAGGTAGTTGCACTTTTGTAATAGTTCCCCCAAAACCAGTACTAGGAACTTGAGCAGCACTTTTCTTTTCCTCTTTCACCTTAGGAGCTATTTCATTTATTTTCTTATCTAATGGCTTGTTGGACCAATTTATACCCTTACTTAAATTTAATACAGCAGGAACAAATGTAGAATCTCTAACCATTCCATAAACTGAAATTTGCAACCCTGAAAAATGCGGCATTTTTTCATTTTCAACCTCTTCTATCCCCATAAGATAATAGAGAGGGATTGTAAGGTTTGTTTTTCCAAGTTCCTTCTGCGATAGCCGATCCAGCTTTACTTCTAAATAAAAATCAGTCGC
>Ga0207696_1001225_pt1 | contig 14573 bp, 8 predicted proteins | sample KBSS54metaG_FD_184403 | JGI IMG/M metagenome (GOLD analysis project Ga0207696, IMG submission 184403) | Switchgrass rhizosphere microbial communities from Kellogg Biological Station, Michigan, USA - KBS S5-4 metaG (SPAdes) (version 2) | ecosystem: Host-associated > Plants > Roots > Rhizosphere >...
TGAGCGCGGCTTCAACCAGGCCGGCATGTTGGCGCGCTGGCTGTCGAAGCATCTGGCGATCGACCTCAACGAATGTTTGCTGCAGCGCACCCGCGAGACACCGGCGCAGCAAAGCCTGGATGCCAAAGCGCGTCGGCGTAACTTGCAGCGGGCCTTTGCCATGGTCGACGAGGGCGTTGTCGAGGGCCTGCATGTGGCCGTGGTCGATGATGTACTGACCACCGGGGCCACCGCACAGGCCATTGCTACACTGCTGCGCGGGGCCGGTGCGCGGCAGGTCGATGTGTATTGCCTGGCACGCACGGCAAAACCGGGGCAAGCTTGACGGGTCAGTCCCAGATAGGCGCCATCATGTCCTTGCCCGCTCTGCTCACCCAGCACATCGCCCGCCGCCCGCAACGCATCGCCCTGCTCCAGCACATCGCCGAGCAAGGCTCGATCACCCGCGCCGCCAAGGCCGCCGGCATCAGCTACAAAGCCGCCTGGGACGCCATCGACGAGCTCAACAACCTGGCCAGCCAGCCACTGGTCGAGCGCAGCACGGGCGGGCGTGGGGGCGGCGGCGCACGCCTGTCGGTCGAAGGCGAACGCGTGCTGCGCCTTTATCAGCGCCTGCAGGCGTTGCAGGCACAAATCCTTGAAGCCGCCGAAGAGTCCAGCGACCTCGACCTGCTCGGGCGCCTGATGCTGCGCACCAGCGCGCGCAATCAGCTACAGGGCAGGGTCAGTGGCCTGCGCCGTGAAGGCCGGCATGATTGCGTGAGCCTGGCGCTGGGCGGTGGCCTGCAGATCGAGGCGCTGATTACCCACGACAGCACCGCACGCCTTGAGCTGACCCTGGGGACCATGGTGGTGGCGCTGCTCAAGGCCGGGTGGGTTCAGCTGCTTGGGGCAGCTGATGTGCCGGAGCCAGGCAGTAACTGCCTGCCGGCCTGCATTGAAGAAGTGCTGGCGGATGAAAGTGGCCATAGCGAGCTGCGATTGGCGCTGGGCAACGGCCAGACGCTGTGTGCCCTTGCCGAAACCGACTGGCTGGCCCAGCAGGGCCTGAAGACGGGTGACGAGGCCAGGGTGCAGTTTCACCCGTCCTTCGTCCTGCTGGGCGTACCGGCCTAGCTCAGGTTACATTGCTGAAGATTCCGGTCACGGCCGAAACGTCACCGGCATAGGGCACCGAAGTACCCGCTGCCTGCGCAATGGTCGACCAGATGCGCTGCATGTCCACATACTTGCCGCCCGTCCAGTGCGGGCGGTCGCCCTGGCTCTTGATATTGAAGTAGCGGCCGTTGCCCGAGCCGCTTTGCAGCAAGCCACTGGCCCCGCCCATGAGCAAGATGGGCATGTTGAGCATGTGTTCCGGGGCGCCGTCGGCCATCTCGCTGGTGAGCACCACAAGCGTGTGCTTGAGCAGGCTGTCACCGGGGACGTCCGGGTCGTTATAGCGGGCCAGTTCATCCATGAACAACTTCGCCTGGCGCGCATACCATTGCCGGGAACCTCGCCAGACTTCTTCACCCGCATAGCGGTGGGCGCAGTCGTGCGGGTTGGTGCTGGCACTCACATCGAGAATGTTCAGCGACTCTGCCGAGCGCCCGACCTGTAAGGTGGCCACTCGGGTCACACCGCAACCCAAGGCTGCGGCCACTACCTTGTGATGGCTGGCCTGAACCTGATTGCGGTACTGCGCTGAACTGATGGGGTGGTCTTCCAGGGCCAACGGCTCGCAGACAGAAGGCACCGCGCCTTCCAGGTCCTTGGCGACCTGCTCCAGCGCATCCAGGTGGGTCACCAGTTTTTCTCGCTGCGCCCCGGCCACACGCGCCCTGAGCGCGGCAATATCAGCGCGGATCGGGTCGAACACATGGGCGTTGCGCGATTGGCGCTCCCGCACTTCACGGGCCGTGGCGCCGAACACCGATTCATACAGGCGTACCGGGTTCTGCTGGGGCGCCCTGATCTTGTTGCCGTCCCACGAAACATACCAGGGCGTGCCATCGATGCCTGCATGCGGCCCGGCGAACAGACTGCGGTGGACAGGTTGGGTGCCGGGCATCGCGTCACCCAGGATCTTGTCTATCGAGCTCATCTGCCCCTTGCTGTCACGCAACGCGTACTGCCATCCGGCGTGGCCACCTGTGCCGGAGGCTACGATGATGCCCTGCAGGTACAGGGACTGCTGGCGATAGGCTGCCAACTCTTCACTGACCACGTTGAGCTGGAAGTCCGCAGTATCATCACTTGCCGCCTGCGGGAACCACAGCCCTTTGCCATTGTGCTCGGGGCCACTGTAGGCATCGACGGCAAGGCCGTCCGGCACGATGAAGAACACCACCTTCAGGCGTGGCTCCTGCCGTTGGCCCTGCAGCAGGAACTGAGCTAACCCACTACCGCTGAACGGCAACAGCGTACCGGCCGCAGCCAGTTGCATCAGGAAACGCCGACGGCTTTTCAGAATGTCCATGTCAATTCTCCTCTTGGCGTCTGAGGAACACAGGTGAGGTAGCCAGCTCGCGAATCATCTGGATCAACGACCCATTGTTCTTGAGCGACTCAGCGGCAGACTTGAGCGTGGCAACCGACCCTGCAGAAACCTTGTTGCCGAACATGAAGCGGAAATAGCTGTCGGCCATGCAGGTTTGTGCCGTGATATTGGTCGGCAGCAGCCGAGCGATATCGCGCACATTGTGGACATTCGCCCAATTCTCCAGGCCGGTGTTGCTGATGAACGGCCCCGCGGCGTCAATCTTCACCTGCCCCGGGAACTGCGCATGGTTGTAAGCCTGTTCGGTTTCCCGGTAACGCCCGGACGCATCGTAGTTTTCCATGCTCGAGCCGGTGTCGTTCATGTACTTGTGACACTGCCAGCAACGGCCCTCGGAAGCGTGTTCGCCGTTGACCAGGTCCCAACGCTCACGGGTTGTGATCGCCCTTGGCGGATACTGCGGCTCTTGCGGGTCGGCATCGACCGGCGCGCCGAACTCCCGGCACAGCAACTGCTCGCGGATCATGATGCCGCGCTTGACCAGGGAGGTCGCCTGGTAGTCAGAGGTGGCCGCCTGGGTAGCGCCCAGGTGCAAAAGCCCGCCCCTGCGATCATCGACCGCGACCTTGCGCATGTCATCGCCGGTCACGCCGGCAATACCGTAGTGTGCTGCCAGCTTTTGATCGAGGTAGGTGTACCCAGGGTTGAACAATGCATCGAATGCCGCGCCGGTCTTGAGCACCTCACCCACCAGGCGTGCCTGTTCCTGTCGCATGCTCTGAATAACCTCAGGCGCCAGCCCAGGCTTCTCCTGTATGTCGCGACTGGTCTTGATGTAGTAGCTGATGAAGCGGTTGAACTGGGCAATGCCCTGTTCGCTCATCAGCATCTGCTGAGCCATCGCGCCAACCTGCTCAGGTGTCTTGAGCTGCCCTTGCTCGGCCTGACGCATGAGCGCTTCACTCGGCGTTGTACCCAGCATTGCGTACGAAAGCGCCGTCGCTCGTTCGTTAGCCGTCAGCTGATAACCAGCGGATGCCCGGCCATCTGGCGCACCCAATTCGGAGCGATACAGGAAGTGAGGTGACAACAGCAGTGCTGCCACCAACGCGGTATCGTCATGGTCAGCTTTGACGGCTGCATACCGGCTCAACTCATCCGGGCTCAGCGGGCGACGGAAGACACGATGGCCAAGGCTTTCGACACGCTGCTCAGCCAGCCACTGCGGGTCGACCTTGCCTGCCACATTCCACGCCACGTCATACAGCATCTTCAGATCTTCGGCGTTGAGCACGCCCAGATCTGCCTCGCCGACGTATTTGAATTCCTTGTCGAACTTGTCCGCCGGCAACGTATCGGCCTGCACCTCCACGGCAAACAGGTCACGTACGCTGTTCACGTACTCGTCACGCGTCAGCAGGCGCAGTTGGCGCTTGCCGAATGCCTGGCCGGGGTCCAGATAGTCGGCCCACAGTTGGTCATAGAAGTAGTCCGCAATCTGCCCCGCGCAGGACGTATCGCAGTGCCCCCTTACCGGCATGCCGAGAATCTGCTGAACCAGCGACTCCTTGCCGGCCAGGCTCCAGTTGATGGCCTTGTTGGCATCCTCGAAGTACTGGAGTGTGTGACAGCCGGCACAGGTGGTCGCCACTACCTGCTCGCCGAGTTCAGCAACGTGCTGATAGTGCATCTCCACCTTCAACTCGTCCCGGCTTTCTTCGTCGATGTTCACGACCTGTTGGGTCGGAACTGGTAGTTCGCCCTGGTAGTAAGGGAAATTGAAATGGTGCTCGCCAACTGGCAGCAGTACGTCTTTGGAACCGCCCCACGGTACCTTGACGACCTGCGGCTTACCGTCGCTGAGTAAAGTGACCTCCCATAGCGCCGGGGCTTCGCCGCTGAGTACAGGCTTGTCCGGTGCAACCAGGGTGGCCTTGATTGGCTCGAACGGCGGTCTTTTGATATAGGCGAGTTGCACTACCTGCTCGTCCGGGGAGTCGCTCAACCTCACTTCCTGTTGGCGGGTCCTCGGTATCAGCTCACCCACGTTGTTCAAGGTGATTGTGTAGGTCCCCGCAGCCAGGCCCTTGACGATCAATGGCGACTCGCCCCATGCAACATCGAAACGCCGAGTGCGCCCGTCGCTGTCCTTCAGCGTGCCACTGATCATCAATGGCTGTACCTCGGGGCTCGGCGCCGCTGCCGGTTGCATCTTGAGCACGCTTTTACCGACCACTTGCTCGAAGTCGAAGGTGATGCGGTAGATCACGCCGGCCAGATCGTCGGTAACCAACAGCGAGTTGTCGCCAAGCGGCAGCATGTCCACAGGCCGCCCGAGGCATGTGTCGTCCAGGCAATAAGCACTGTTTTCGCCAGGCGTACCACCGAAACCGGTGACGAGCGGAATCTGGCTGATCACGTCATGTTTGCTGTTGACCGTCAGCATGCGCAATTCCATCCCAGGGCTGGGTTTGTTGCCCGTGCCGTGCACCGCGATAATCAAGCGCGACAGGTCGCTGGAATCGTTATAGAAGCCCTTCCAGAACGCAATGCCCAGCGGTGCCGTATTACTCCCAAGTTCATAGGCAGGCGCTTGAAAGTCTTCGGGTTTGAGCAAGTGCGAGGGCCTGTCGGAGACAATCGCCCCCTCTGCCAATGGCGGTACGATCGAGCCTGGCTCCAGGAATTCCTCTTGGGTAAAACCATGCACATCACGTCCGTAGAAGTAAGGCACGCCAAAGTGCTGCCCTGGCTGGCTGATGACGTTGACCTCGTCGGAGTTTGGGTAGCCTTGCCGGTTGTTGTCGGTAAACCAGATCGTGCCATTCGAGTCCCAGGTGAAGCCGACAGCGTTACGCACCCCCTTGGCCAGGATTTCGAAAACGCCAGTCTCTGTGTCATAACGCAGAATCGTGCCATAGCGTGGGTCGGGCGGGACCATGCAGGTGTTGCAAGGTACCCCTACGGCGGTATAAAGCCACTTGTCCGCAGGGTCCAGAGGGTTGAAGTGCAAAGGATGCTTTTGATGCCATTGGCGATCCGTCGGCACCGACAGGGGGGACGCGCTGTCGTCGGCCGGGAAATCCATCACGACTTCTGGATGAGCATCTTGGAAGTTCTGATCTACGTTGCGCACCCGGTACAGCTTTCCTACGGTCGAGAAATACAAGTCGCCGTTGCGATAGACCACGCCGTGCGGCTCTTCGAGGCCAGAGGCCAGTAGATGGATACCCGTAGGTTTGCCAGCATCATCAAGCGGAATCGCATAGATGTAACCAGCGGTGCGTCGCTCGATCGCGAACACAGGTATCGAACTTGAGCCTACGTATAACACCCCGTTGCCCATCGCCATCTGCCGGGGTTGAGACAGGCCAGTGGCAAACAACTCCACTTTCACACCCGGCAGCGTGACCAGCCGGTTCAGATCCCATGGCTGGCGGAACTTGACCTCAAGGCTGATCTGCTCTGGCGTATCAGGCTTGAATTCGATCTGAGTAGGCGTGGTCAGCGGCAGATAGCCCTGTGCCTCGTTCATGATCAGGTCGTATTTGCAGGCCGGGAGGTCGCGCAACACCACGCCTTCATCGGAGCGCCCCGAGAATGGGATCTCTTGCGCCTTGCACCTCAGTACCCCACTGACCTGCAGGTTTCGCCGCGCCTGTGGCCCCACGCCTTTGCTGACCGCCTTGAAAGGTACCCCGCCCGTTACCGTGCTGAACGACAACGACAACGTGTTGCCTTCAGGCTCGGCCGGGCAAGCGCCAAGATCGTTCCATGCGTCGCGCCAAGCGTCGTTAGGTCTACCGGGTTCGTACGCCCCTTGGTTGCACCATGCCCATGCGCCAACGGTACCTTCGCTGTCGCTTTTGCATTGGTAGGCTCGTTCCCGATTGGTCACCAGGGAGCCTTGTTGGTAGGGCAGCTCTCCCGCACCAGGCACCACGTAGGCAGGCGCCTGACACTGTTCAGGCGTCGCCTGCCGTGAGGTCGAGCGCTCCTGCGATGGTGCAAGGGTCATGTATCCCAACAGGCTTGTCAGCAGTGCAGCAAGACCGAACGCAGCAAGACGGCGCATGAATCTTCTCCTTGTCGAGCCACCCGACGCAAAAGCGCCGGTGACAACCGCCCCGGTGCCCCAGCGGCCATATGAGCGAGGGAATCCGGGAGCTTCTAACCGTTCGTGCGCAACTGCCGATATGCGAGAGCGATGAGCAGGACAGTAAACCAGCAGCTTTTTTGCGGGTACTGGCAGAAATGCCAGGTACCCAGCCGGTCTGCGCGACATTGCGATCGCTTGCACCTGCCAACCGATTGGGGGAGGCTGAACGCTCAGAGCGTCATTACAATGCGGGCTCGATGCCCCATTCCCCCTGCGGAGCTTTCATGTCCCACCCTTTCGATACCCTTACCCCAGACCTGGTCCTGGATGCCGTTGAAAGCATCGGCTTTCTCAGCGATGCCCGGATCCTGGCGCTGAACAGCTACGAAAACCGCGTGTATCAGGTGGGCATCGAAGGTGAACAACCGCTGATCGCCAAGTTCTATCGCCCTGGGCGCTGGAGCGATGAGGCGATCCTTGAAGAACATCGCTTCACCGCCGAGCTCGCCGACTGTGAAGTCCCCGTGGTCGCCCCCCTGCAGCACGATGGCCGCACGCTGTTCGAGCACCAGGGCTTTCGCTTCACGCTGTTCCCCCGCCGCGGCGGCCATGCACCGGAACCCGGCAACCTGGACCAGCTCTACCGGCTCGGCCAGTTGCTTGGCCGGCTGCACGCAGTTGCCGCGACACGGCCGTTCGAGCATCGCGAAGCCCTGGCTGTGGACAACTTCGGCCACGCTTCGCTGCAAACCTTGCTGGAAGGCAACTTCGTCCCGCGCGAATTGCTGCCCGCCTTCGAGTCCGTAGCCCGCGACCTGTTGAAACGGGTCGAGGACATCTACGCACGCACGCCACACAAGGTGATGCGCCTGCACGGCGACTTGCACCCGGGCAACCTGATGCATCGCGACGAGGTGTATCACGTGGTCGACCTCGACGACTGCCGGATGGGCCCGGCAGTGCAGGACCTGTGGATGATGCTCGCCGGCAGCCGTGAAGAACGCCTCGGCCAACTGGCAGAACTGATCGACGGCTACAACGAGTTCCACGACTTCGACCCGCGCGAGCTGCCACTGATCGAGCCCTTGCGCGCCCTGCGCCAACTGCATCACTGCGCCTGGCTGGCGCGGCGCTGGGATGACCCGGCATTCCCCCGCAGCTTCCCCTGGTTTGGCCAGCCGCGTTACTGGGGCGATCAGATCCTCGCCCTGCGCGAACAAACCGCGGCGCTCGACGAGCAACCGCTGAAATTGTTCTAAATGCCCGCAAGGGTCTGTCTACAATAGGCGTCGCTGTATTTAGCTACCTAAGCAAGGATTCTGCATGCACGCCGCAAACCCGCGTCGCGGGTACATTCTCGGCCTTTCGGCCTACATCATCTGGGGCTTGTTCCCGCTGTACTTCAAAGCCATCCAGAGCGTTCCGGCGGTGGAGATCATCGTCCACCGGGTGCTCTGGTCGGCACTGTTCGGCTCGCTGTTATTGCTGGTCTGGAAACACCCAGGCTGGTGGCGCGAGCTGCGCGACAACCCACGCCGGCTAGCCGTGCTAGCCCTGAGTGGCACCTTGATTGCCGGCAACTGGCTGACTTACGTCTGGTCGGTGAACAACGGGCGCATGCTCGAAGCCAGCCTGGGTTACTACATCAACCCGCTGGTCAACGTGCTGTTGGGCATGCTTTTGCTGGGTGAGCGCCTGCGCCGCCTGCAATGGTTGGCGGTGGGGTTGGCTGCGTTGGGTGTGGCGCAACAGGTATGGCAGGTCGGCAGCCTGCCATGGGTGTCACTGGTGCTGGCGCTGACCTTTGGTTTCTACGGGCTGATCCGCAAGCAGGCACCGGTTGCCGCGTTGCCGGGGCTGGTGGTGGAAACCTGGATGCTGGTGCCTCTGGCGCTTGGCTGGCTGCTGCTGCACCCCGCCGCAATGAGCGCGCAGGGCGCCTTCTACACCAGCAGCGAGGCGCTGTGGCTGATGGCTGCGGGGCCGGTGACGCTGATCCCGCTGGTGTGCTTCAACGCCGCTGCACGGCATTTGCCCTACACCACGCTTGGCTTCCTGCAGTACCTGGCGCCTACCCTGGTGTTGCTGCAGGCAGTGCTGCTGTTCGATGAGCATTTGTCTTCGAGCAGCCTGGTGGCATTCGTGTGCATCTGGGCGGGTTTGGCGCTGTACAGCGTCGATGCCTGGCTGAATTTACGCAAGCGCGCTTGATCAATTAATGATCAAAACTCTGCAGGCCACGCAGTTCGTGGCCTGGCAGAACATCTCCAGAGGTTATCCACACCCTCGTCCCCGTGGTTTGTGCACAAGCGACTGATTAGTGGACGTTTTTTGCTCAAATCGCCAGGGGCCCCGCCGTTATTGGGCTGGCGACGTGCACCCCCAGCTTATCCACAGGGCCGTCCCCGTAAAACCGGGATAACGCGGTGGGCCGCTTCGCGCCCAATCGCCGGCAAGCCGGCTCCCACAGGGTTCGCGCAGACTATGTGAGAGCCGGCTTGCCGGCGATAGGGCCACGCAGCATGTGGGAGCCGGCTTGCCGGCGATTGGGTCGCGCAGCGGCCCCGCCCACAGCTCAATCCTCCGGCCGCAGCTTCAACTCCACCATCAAATCATCCGCCAGGCTCTCCAGCTTCTGCTGCAGGTCATCCAGCGACAGGGTCAACGGCAGCGCCAGCAAGGCATCAGCATGGAACAGCGGCTCGCTGCTCATGGGCGCAGGGCGCACTTCGGTGGTAAAGCGCTCCAGGTTCACCCCCTGCTCGGCCAGCAAACGGGTAATGTCACGCACGATCCCTGGCCGGTCGTTGCCCACCAGCTCCATGGCAATCGGCTTCCAGGTACACGAAGGCTCGATGCCGCTCTCGGCGATCAACACGCGAATATCGTAGTGGCCCAACGCCTGTAGCGACTTCACCAGCTCATCGTAATTTTCGGCAGGCACCGCCACCCGCAGGATCCCGGCGAATTGGCCGGCCATGCGCGACATACGGCTCTCCAACCAGTTACCGTTGTGGTCGGCGATGCACTGGGCAATGCGTTCGACCTGGCCGGCCTTGTCAGGGGCGATCACGGTCAGTACAAGATGATCCACAGGGGCTTCCTCTGCGTCGAGCCGCTCAAAGCGGCGTAAATAGGGGGATCGACTGAGTATAGGCAAGGCGCGGCAACCTGCCGCAGGGCCGTCCGTGGAACTAATCGTGTACTGTTTCAAGATTTATCTGGAACAATCCACCGGTTTTTTGCGAACATACCCACTCCCAGCGTGACCCGACGCGACCACCCGGTCGCAGAGCGACGCTTTTAGTCTGATGTTTACCAGCCTGCTGCATCATGTAGTATGCGCTGGCGCGGACTACAAATCGTCGTTTCGATGTCTGCCAAGGCGCCTGTGAAAATACGCCAACCGCTCGCCAGCCTGCCTGGCGGGCCGCACCCAGCCGCTCTCGTAGTGGCGAGAGCATGAACTGGTGCCGTGTTTAGAGAAGCGCTACAGGCTTAATACAGAAGAGCGAAAGCGAAATAGCTGAGCAGAGGTGAGGCAAGCAATGACTGGATACGTTCAAGTCGGTGGCCTTCAGGTCGCCAAGGCCCTGTACGACTTCGTCAACAACGAAGCGATCCCTGGAACCGGCGTCAAAGCCGATGCGTTCTGGGCCGGGGCAGAAAAGATCATCAACGACCTCGCCCCCAAGAACAAAGCCCTGCTCGCCAAGCGCGACGAGCTGCAAGCCAAGATCGACGCCTGGCACCAGGCACGCAAAGGCCAGGCCCACGACGCCGTAGCCTACAAGAGCTTCCTCCAGGAAATCGGCTACCTGCTGCCACAAGCCGACGATTTCCAGGCCACCACCCAGAATGTGGACGAAGAAATCGCCCACATGGCCGGCCCCCAGCTGGTCGTGCCGGTGATGAACGCCCGCTTCGCCCTGAACGCCGCCAACGCCCGTTGGGGTTCGCTGTACGACGCGCTGTACGGCACCGACGCCATCAGCGATGAAGGCGGCGCCGAAAAAGGCCAGGGCTACAACAAGGTGCGTGGCAACAAGGTCATCGCCTTCGCCCGCGCCTTCCTCGACGAAGCCGCGCCGCTGGCTGCAGGCTCCCACGTTGACTCCACGGCCTACCGCATCGAGGGTGGCAAGCTGATCGTCGCCCTGAAGGGTGGCAGCAACAGCGGCCTGCGTGACGATGCCCAGCTCATTGGTTACCACGGCGACGCCGCCGCGCCGACTGCTGTGCTGCTCAAGCACAATGGCCTGCACTTCGAAATCCAGGTCGACGACAGCACCCCGGTCGGCAGCACCGACGCCGCCGGCGTAAAAGACATCCTGATGGAATCGGCGCTGACCACCATCATGGACTGCGAAGACTCGGTCGCCGCCGTCGATGCCGACGACAAGGTCATCGTCTACCGCAACTGGCTGGGCCTGATGAAAGGCGACCTGGCCGAAAGCGTGAGCAAAGCTGGCAAGACCTTCACCCGCACCATGAACCCTGACCGCGAGTACACCGCGCCAAATGGCGGCAGCGTCACCTTGCACGGTCGCTCGCTGTTGTTCGTGCGTAACGTCGGTCACCTGATGACCAACCCGGCGATCCTCGATGCCCAGGGCAACGAAATTCCGGAAGGCATCCAGGACGGGCTGTTCACCAACCTGATCGCCCTGCACAACCTCAACGGCAACACCAGCCGCAAGAACACCCGCACCGGCAGCGTGTACATCGTCAAGCCGAAGATGCATGGCCCGGAAGAAGTGGCATTCGCCGCTGAAATCTTCAGCCAGGTCGAAGACCTGCTGGGCATGCCGCGCAACACCGTCAAGGTCGGCATCATGGACGAGGAGCGCCGTACCACGGTCAACCTCAAGGCCTGCATCAAGTCGGCCGCCGAGCGCGTGGTGTTCATCAACACCGGCTTCCTTGACCGCACCGGTGACGAAATCCACACCTCGATGGAGGCCGGCGCCGTGGTGCGCAAGGGCGCCATGAAAAACGAGAAGTGGATCGGTGCCTACGAAAACAACAACGTCGACGTGGGCCTTGCCACCGGCCTGCAAGGCCGCGCGCAGATCGGCAAGGGCATGTGGGCCATGCCGGACCTGATGGCCGCCATGCTCGAGCAGAAGATCGCCCACCCGCTGGCCGGTGCCAACACCGCCTGGGTGCCGTCGCCGACTGCAGCCACCCTGCACGCGCTGCACTACCACAAGGTCGACGTGCAGGCCCGTCAGCGCGAGCTGGCCAGCCGTACTCCGGCTTCGGTCGACGACATTCTGACCATCCCGCTGGCTGCCGACACCAACTGGTCTGACGAAGAAATCCGCAACGAACTGGATAACAACGCCCAGGGCATCCTCGGCTACGTGGTGCGCTGGATCGACCATGGCGTGGGTTGTTCGAAGGTGCCGGACATCAACAACGTCGGCCTGATGGAAGACCGCGCCACCCTGCGTATCTCGGCCCAGCTGCTGGCCAACTGGCTGCGCCATGGCATCGTCAGCCAGGAGCAGGTGGTAGAGAGCCTCAAGCGCATGGCTGCAGTGGTCGACAAGCAGAACGCCAGCGACGCCCAGTACCGCCCGATGGCGGCGAACTTCGACGACAACGTGGCCTTCCAGGCAGCGGTGGAGTTGGTGCTGGAAGGTGCCAAGCAACCGAACGGTTATACCGAGCCGGTGCTGCACCGCCGCCGCCGCGAGTTCAAGGCGCGTAACGGGCTCTGATCCGCAAAGGGCCGCGTTGCGGCCCCATCGCCAGCAAGCCGGCTCCCCACAGGTAGAGCACCGGCCTCAAGGGCTGTACTGTACCTGTGGGAGCCGGCTTGCCGGCGATGGGGCCCGCACCGAGAACACAGCTATTCGAGCTTCAATTCCTTCTTCACCAACTGCAACAGCTTCCCCAGATCCACTGGCTTGAGCAGAAAATCCACTACCCCCAGGTGCATCACGTCCACCGCCTCCTTCACATCGGTGTCGCCCGACACCACGATGATCGACAACGCCGCCCGTTCCGTCTCTCGAATCTGCCGAATCAGTTCCAGGCCATCCTCGGGCTGCATGCGCAGGTCGGTGATCATCAAGGAGATTCGCGGTTCATAATGCAGCTTGAACATCGCCTCCTGAGCCCCGTCGGCCTGCATGCACTCAATGCCCCTGCTTTTCAGGTAAAGGCTCAGTGCCTCGCTATTCACCGGGTTGTCATCGACAACCAGCACCACCGGCTTGGGCGCTATAGGTGCACTCAAACCGGCCAATGCCTCGCGTTCTGCGTCACTCAGGATGTCGTCATGCTCAACCATGTTCGTCTCATCAAATAGATCTTGCTCACCGGTAAGACCGCGGCATGCGAAATTGATCACACCACGCTCATAGACTTACGTCCAATGGGCACCACACGGCCGTCAGCCGACCATGGGGGCCGAGAACAACAAGGCCGCACCTATATATAGATATATATAGTTCGGCGTAGCGATACGGTCAGTTTCATGAGCAAAAAGGACGCCTACAGCCAAGCGGGCAGAACTGCAGTGCTGCAGAACATTCAAGGCACACTGCAGTTCTTGCAGCGCTTCCCGCCGTTCAACCAGATGGAACACAGCCACCTGGCGTTTCTGGTGGAACAGTGCCAGCTGCGCTTCCATGCGCGTGGTGAGAGCATCATCAAGCCCGCCGATGGGCCGGTGGAGCACTTCTACATCGTCAAGCAGGGCCGCGTGGTCGGTGAGCGCCAGCACCTGGTCAAGCCAGGCGTTGAAACCACCTTCGAAATCACCAGCGGTGAATGCTTCCCGCTGGCCGCGCTGCTGGGCGAGCGCGCCACCCGTACCGAACACCTGGCGGGTGAAGACACGTTCTGCCTGCAATTGAACAAAGCCGCCTTCATCCGCGTGTTCTCGATGTCGGCAGTGTTTCGCGATTTTGCCTTGCGTGGCGTCAGCAGCCTGCTCGACCAGGTCAACCAGCAGGTGCGCCAGCGCGCCGTGGAAACCCTTGGCACCCAGTACTCGCTGAACACCCCGCTGGGCGAACTGGCCATGCGTCACCCGGTGGTCTGCACCCCCGACATGCCCCTGCGTGACGCTGTGCGGCTGATGCACGAGCAGCAGGTCGGCAGTATCGTCGTGATCGACCCGCAGCGTTACCCGGTAGGCATCTTCACCCTGCGCGACCTGCGCCAGGTGGTGGCCGCGGCCGATGCCGACCTGGGCGCGCCGATCAACCAGCACATGACCGCCAAACCGTTCTACCTCAGCCCGCAGGCCAGTGCCTTCGATGCCGCCATGGCGATGACCGAGCGGCACATTGCCCACGTCTGCCTGGTCGATAACCAGCGCTTGTGCGGTGTTGTTTCCGAGCGCGACCTGTTTTCCCTGCAACGGGTCGACCTGGTGCACCTGGCCCGCACCATTCGCCACGCCCCGCGGCTGGACTCGCTGGTGTCGCTGCGCGGCGAGATCGGCCAACTGGTCGAACGCATGCTCGCCCATGGCGCCTCCTCGACGCAGATCACCCAGATCATCACCCTGCTCAACGACCACACCGTGTGCCGGGTGATCGAGCTGGCCCTGGCCGAGCGTGGCGACCCTGGCGTGCCGTTCAGCTGGCTGTGCTTCGGCAGCGAGGGGCGCCGTGAGCAAACGCTGCATACCGACCAGGACAACGGCATCCTCTTCGATGCCGCCGACAGCGCAGAGGCCGACGCCATACGCACGCGCCTGCTGCCGCTGGCGCAGTCCATCAACCAGAGCCTGGCCCAATGCGGCTTCACCTTGTGCAAGGGCAATGTCATGGCCGGCAACCCCGAGCTGTGCCTGTCACGCACCGAGTGGGCACGGCGCTTCGCCGGCTTCATCCGCGAAGCCAGCCCGGAGAACCTGCTGGGCTCCAGCATCTACTTCGACCTGCGTGTGGTCTGGGGCGATGAACAAGGGTGCGAACAGTTGCGCCAAAGCGTACTGGAGCAAGTGGCCGACAACCGCATATTCCAGCG
>Ga0207696_1001226_pt1 | contig 14550 bp, 10 predicted proteins | sample KBSS54metaG_FD_184403 | JGI IMG/M metagenome (GOLD analysis project Ga0207696, IMG submission 184403) | Switchgrass rhizosphere microbial communities from Kellogg Biological Station, Michigan, USA - KBS S5-4 metaG (SPAdes) (version 2) | ecosystem: Host-associated > Plants > Roots > Rhizosphere >...
CTCCTTGCTTTTGTAGTGAATAATCATATATTTATCCTTATCTGCTGTTCCGTGTGAAATAGCAAATGCAGATTGTTTCAACAACGGAACCCAAATAATGTTCCCGCTTGCATCACAAACAATCGGCCACTCTTCTCTCTTTTCTTTTGGTACTTTTTCCTCAATAAAAATAGCTTTTATCTTTTTTGTACCACTCATACCTTTTATTGACATGCGATCTCCGTTTTCTCTAGAGCGAATAAGAAGAGGATATGATATATCATTATACTTAGCAACAAATACTGTTTCATTCATGTTACTTGGTAATTCCTCATTTACTTCTGCTACAAGTTCATCACCGTTTGCTAAGGTAACAGCACCCGGTACTGATAAAACTTGTGAAAAAGGAAAAACAATTTCTTGCTTAAATCGGAAACTACATTCTTCATATGTACGAACAATTTTTAGGCCACCAGGAAAATCAAGTGAGCCTGAAGGGTGTGTCCGCTTAAAAAATGCAATAACTTTGTCAATATGTATAGAAGAAAGCGAAGACGGAATCTTGTATTCATAAAGATAGTTTAATATTAGTTGAATCCCTCTCCTTTGTAAAGGCATAGACATGGATTCAAAGGCAGGAATTGATAAGACAATGTGTTTATCACTTTTTTTTGTAATTACTTTATTCATCTTTTCAAAAGCTAATTCCTGCAAATACGCCTCATCCTCTTGCATAAGCATACTAAAATTTTGAAATCGCTCATGCACATGCGGATTTTCCTCTTTTAAATAAGGTAGAACATACTTACGTAATCGATTCCTCGTATATACTTCCTTTTCGTTACTTGGATCCATACGTGGTGTAACCCCTAACCTTTTACAATAAGCATTAATCTCTTCCTTTGTTACCGCTAACAAAGGCCTAATTACATATCCACCATGGAAAGGGCGTTTCACGGCAATTCCAGCATAACCCTTCGGAGTACTCCCGCGGACGAGACGCATTAAAATCGTCTCCATCTGATCATCTCCATGATGCCCAAGAGCTACATATCGTGCATCATATTTCTTCATTATTCTTTCCAAAAATGCATATCGGCATTCCCTAGCAGCCACCTGTGCATTCATTCCATATTGCTGTTGATATTGCGATACATTAATTCTTATCGTTTCGCAAATAACCCCAATCTTCCGGCAAAGATTTTCTACAAATTGTAAGTCTTCATAGGATTCATCTCCTCTAAACATGTGATCCACATGCGCGACTACAATCTTCAATTTCTTCTCTTCCCTTTTCTCTAATAAATAATATAAAAGAGCTAAAGAATCAGGGCCTCCAGAAACTCCTACAACAATTGTCGAATGTTCCTCTAATACATCATGCTGCTTTGCAAACTCATCTACTTTTTCAACAAATGTATCTCTCAACTCCGCAATCACCTTTCGTTAAAACCAAACAATAACATACTTTTTACCTTACTTATAATGGTACAACTTTTACAAACTTTGTGCAAAAAAAAGATGTACAAAATTCACTTTTTTATCTTACATCCCTTCCCTATCTTCATAGAAATAATAAAGCTACTTTCTCCTATAAAAAAAGGCCTAGGTATCAACCTAGACCTCATAACCAAACTGAAGAGATTTCCGCTCCCCTATTGCGCTTGTTTACCCATAATTGGAATCGTAGCCCACTTTGGCATATTCTTCTTTACCTTCGCAACGACAATCGTCATATCATCATTGATATATCCATCACTAGATCGAATGACCTCTTCCATAATAATATCAGCAATTTCTTGTGGATCATCGGTTTGTAATTCTTTAATTTTACGCTTCATCCACAATTCATGGTTTTCCACATGTTGCGCCCCTTCAAAAATCCCATCACTCATCATAATTAGAATGTCCTCTGTTTTTAATTGTTCACCAACAACATCCACCTCAACATCCTCAATGATTCCCATTGGCAAGTTGCTTGCTTCTATTTGTAAAACGTTATTTCCACGTTTTACAAAACTTGGGGTTGAACCAATTTTTAAAAACTTAGCGCTTGCATCACGTAAATCTACCATAGCTAAATCAAGCGTCGTAAACATTTCTTCTGTCGTCCTCAATGAAAGAATTGAATTAATAGACTTAATAGCAATTTCTTCATCAATACCGGATTGCAATATTTTTTGTAACAATTTTACCGTTTCCTTACTTTCCATATGTGCCCTTTGTCCATTGCCCATTCCGTCACTAATGGCAAGGGCATATTTCCCAACACTTAAATCCATCATCGCATACGAATCTCCTGATACAAATCCGCCTCCTTTTGCCGCTGTAGCAAGCCCTGTATCAAGAGAAAATGTTTTCGCTGATCCAAAAGATATCATGCTATGACCATTTGGATAAGCAGAAGGTTCTTCATGTTTAACAATAATATTTTCTTTTAAAATATCCGAAAGCATCGGCGCAACTAATTTGTCACATTCCCCATGTTGATTAGATGCTGCCGGAATCATCATTTCAATATCAATATTCCCTCTATCTAAACAATAGATATCAACATGTTCCACCCCGACACCAAAGTCACGAAACGCTTGTAAAATTTGTTCTTCCTGTACCTGATGATTTTCCCGTTCACGCTGAATTTCTTTCGCAAAATCTTCCATTACTTTTGAAACACCTAATAATTGTTCTGCAACAATTCTACGATTCTCTTTCATTTGTTTTCGTAACTTTTGCCCCTCATAGAAATGACCTAATTCTCCTGCCATTAAATCTGTTACCTTTTTTCCTCTTACGCAGTGCTTTTCCCATTCACGAACCAACTTACGGTTATGCTGAAGCGTCCCTTCTTCTGTTTCATTCATAATTTGTTTCATATAATCATATGTTTTATCAAAATTCACTACCCAGCATTGATCCTTTTTAAAACATGATTGACACGTCTTTGCTGTAATTGTACTTAAAAATAAATCAGCTTCTGTTTCCTCATCCTCTTCCTCCACATATCCATATACCGAAAAGCTATTAGATAATGCAGAGAATACATTTGCAAATTGATTAATTTTATTAGCTGTCACATCACGCATTCTTCGTAAATATTGTTGTTGATCCTGAGAATGTTCTTGTGTTCCTGGCATAAATTTAGCAAGCCGATCGATAATTGCCTGTGGTGTTAGTAAAAAGAATCCTATCGCCACTCCAGATTCTATTAAAGTTGTTATAATATTTACTTGCTTGTCGACGTATAATGTAATTAGACCTGTACCAATTAGCAACCCTAAACTAACGCCCAAACGCTTCCCTTCTTTTAATAATCCACCAAGTAACCCCGAAAAAGCCAATAGACTAAGTTGAGATAAGCTACCTATATTCGCTAAACTCAATATCAATCCTGTAACAACCCCTACTGTTGAGCCAGTAGCTGCCCCTGCAACAAAAGCAAATAATAACACTAAATATCTCGTGAAAATATGTTGAACTGAAGCGTCGTAAATAAACCAATCTGTTGTACCCGTTAACACAGATGCAAGTAATATAATTAAACAAACAATTTCTTCCGTTTCTAACGCTTGTTGCTTTCCCTTTCTTTCTGTCAATAACGGTACACTTTGTAGAAAAATCATTGTTAAAACAAAACTAAGCCCTGCTTCAATAGTACTTACGAGTAAATCATACATAGTGACGGTTTGCTGCGCGAAGTAAACAACAGCGAGATGTGCGGTTAATGCGGAGATAAATACTTGAAATGGTACAAGTCCAACAATTTTACGTGTAAATCGACTAAAGAAGATATTGTAAATGAAGAAAGTAAAAATAGATGCAAAGGCAAAAAGTAAATTATCTAGTGAAACGGAAAGCGCACCACCCATAAGAGCAAGAAATGCGAGTGCCATCTTATCACGTTTCATTACATAAACAGCAGCAAAAAACGGTAGTGCAAACGGTAAAATGTTCGTTAATATATATGCTCGTCCTAAAAGAAAACCGATTACAGCAATAACAAATCCCCATCTAAAGAAAACTTGCTCCAACTTCACTTTCAACTTGCTTGTCCATGTTATTGATCTGAGTTGCCCATCATTCATAGCCAGTGTACTTGTGTTCACAGTATTCCTTCCTGCTTTTGGCATATTTTTAACACCACCTGCATAGTTTAATTACTGTTATTATAAAAGATGATTATTGGGATTTTTGTCAAAACAACAGTTCACACTTACATAATCGTTCGACTTTTTATTCGAAATAAACCTATATATATACAAGTTGTTAAAAATAAGCACCTTAAAAGAACGGAAAATTCAAAAAATATAGGGTGTTTTTGTAGAAGCTTTGCAATTATTTACAATTTCTTAATAAAAAAAAGATCATGCTATCTGCATGATCTTTTTTAGATGACCCGTACGGGATTCGAACCCGTGTTACCGCCGTGAAAGGGCGGTGTCTTAACCACTTGACCAACGGGCCGTTAAAATAAATATAGCGGCGGAGGGGATCGAACCCCCGACCTCACGGGTATGAACCGTACGCTCTAGCCAGCTGAGCTACACCGCCATGTCGTCTTATTTAACGGACAATTAGTATCTTATATCAAATTCACTTTAAAGTCAACATGTTTCAAAAAGTTTTTTATTCTTTTTTTAATATACTCATTTACATAAAAAAGCACCCCGAGTGACTTACTCCGGGCACCTCTCTATATGTTAAGAATAAAACGTTCGTTTTATCCGCGACGAGCGCCACGGCCACCACGTTTAGATTCTGTATTACGCTTTAAAGAAGTTAGACGATCTTCACTGTCTTTTAAAAAGCGTGCCATCTTTTGCTCAAACGTTTCCTTTTGATTGCCACCATTATCACGGCCACCACGGTTATCTCTGTTAAAAGAACGATTGCGTTGTGGACGTCCAGAACGTTGTTGATCACCACCACGTTGCTCTCCACCACGTTGCTCTCCACCACGTTGATACTCACCGCGTGGACGATCTCCTTCTGGCCTTACACGCTCTTTCGCTTTTTTAATAGATAGACCAATTTTTCCATCTTTTTCAACATTAATAACTTTTACTTCTACTTGGTCGCCTACTTTTAAGTGATCATTAATATCCTTCACATAATTATCAGCAACTTCACTAATATGAACAAGACCCGTTAAGCCTTCTGGCAGCTCCACAAAAGCCCCAAAATTTGTAATACCTGTTACTTTACCTTGTAACTTGCTGCCTATCTCGATTGACATAAAAAAAATGCTCCTCCTTAGTGGTTAAAAAGTCAAATTTTACTTTATTATATATAATCCTAAAATATAGTGTCAATAAGACACGACCTACTTAGAAACAGGAAAAATTATCTCCCCTTTTCCAGAGAAGAAATAATCCCTCCTAGCAATCTTTAAAACATACTCTTCATCATTCAACTTTTGAACATCATCTTGTAATTTTTTTTCTTTCTTTGTTAATGAACCCAATTCTTTTTTCATCTCTTCAACCTTTACTTCTTTTGCTTTAACGGAACTATTTTGTTGATAAAACGTTACACTAATGCTCGCAATAATTGTAAAAGCAAAGACAAGAAAAACTGCTAAACGGCGATATAATCGCCTCCTGTTTTCATTTGTTTGTATTATATGTTCTCTGACAGAATTTGGATTCTGCTCTTCAATCAATCTTTGCCTCAGTTCCCTCATTTCCGAGGTCCCCCTAACTTCTTTTTTATACGCTCCCAAATTTGAAAGGTATATTTCTTCAATTTCCTTGTATGTTGCAGTAATCCTACATATCTCTTTATAAAAAGTTTAACACGGTTAGGGAGAAGTTTCCATATGAGCAAAGTAAGAAATCGAACAGGCCAGAAAAAAATTTTCCATACAAAAAGTAATATCCATACGGTACATTTCCACAACACATGCCCAATTGAAAATAATATACGAAATAAAAATAAAATAAAAGCAATAATAAGCTGCGCTATAATAATAACAGGTTTTATCATAAGTAGCTGTACAATTTGGATAAAAAATTGTATCGTTTGTACAAAAATATAAATGAGAAAATTCAATACTCGCATATACACTGCTTTCAATAAGCTTTGATATGCAGCAAAACCACAAAGCAAAGCTACAAAAACATATATACGTAATTCAGCTTCATTTACAAGCAGCAATACATAAAAGACAAACAGTGCTTGGACAATCCAAAACAGTATATCATATATAAATACAATCCAACGCTTACGCCGCGGTCGCTGTAAAAAGCGTTGGTATGTATCTAACGCCGCTCCAATCCAAGCACCCATTCCAATCATAGAAAGCATTGTATACAGTTGAATCGTTAAACTCATTTAAACAACTTACTAAAGAATCCTTTAGCTTTCTCCCCTTGATTTTCATCAATGTACAACATCTCATGAATTTTCCCTTTAATGGATACAATACCTTTTTCTACATCTAAATTTTTCATCTGTAAGTTTTGACCGCGAATTGTTAAAAAACCCATTACAGTTTCTAATAAAAACTCTTCACTATCAAAACTCTCTACTTGCTTTACGCCAGTAATATCTATTACACGTCTACCACGCATAATAATATCATGCTCTACAGAAACATTCTGTTGATTAGAAGACGCAACTGAGTAGCCCTTATTCACGTCAATCCCCCCATAGCTTTATACTATCTAGTAAATAATGTATGAGGAGAGAAAATAATTTAGAACAAGCCTTCTTCTGCTTTCACTTTCTCTTCACGAACTACCGTATACATGTTAGCTGCATCTTCTTTTTTCGTTGTTTCTTTTAATTCATTTACTTTTACAGTTACTACTTTTTGTCCAAAACGAATTGTTAGTTCATCTTCTACTTTCACAACAGAGCTCGCCTTTGCAGCTTGCCCATTAATCGCAATTCTTCCTTGATCAGCTACTTCCTTTGCTAATGTTCTCCTTTTAATTAGACGCGATACTTTCAAAAATTTATCTAAGCGCATCTCATTTCCCCCCTATTGATTCTCTATCTGCTTCGCTTCTTCCCATAAAGCATCCATTTGCTCTAACGTTAACTCCTGCATTTCCTTATTCATTTCAGCTACTTTGGCTTCCATGTATATAAATCGGCGCATGAATTTCTCATTTGTGGTACGAAGTGCCTCTTCTGGATCCAATTTATAGTAGCGAGCAATATTAACAAAGGCGAATAGTAAATCCCCAAATTCACCTAACATTTTTTCTTTATCCATCTTTGCAACTTCCTGCTCAAACTCTTTCAATTCTTCAAAAGCTTTATCCATCATTGGCTGTACATCATCCCAATCAAAACCAACTTTTCCTGCTTTTTTCTGGATTTCATACGCACGCATTAATTGTGGTAAACTTTTTGGAATTCCCGTTAAAGCAGACTCCCTTACATGCCCTTTTTCTTGTTTTTTAATTTCTTCCCAGTTTAAAACAACTTCTTCCGCATTCTCTACATCTATATCTCCAAACACATGTGGATGACGACGTACCATTTTTTCAGATAGCGTTCGGATGATATCCTCAACAGAGAACCAGCCCTCATCTTCTCCAATTTGAGCATGAAGCATAACTTGTAATAACACATCACCAAGTTCTTCAATCAAGTGGTCATCATCTTCTTCATCAATTGCCTCTAACACTTCATATGTCTCTTCAATTAAATATTTCTTTAAAGACTGATGTGTTTGCTTTTTATCCCATGGGCAGCCATTTGGTCCACGAAGCTCAGCAATAATTTCTCGGAGCACATCAAATTGTTGATATAAAGAAGCTCGCTCAGTAACAGGCGGTACATATACGCTCGTTAGATTGTTCAACTCTGTTTCATGATCCAACATATAGAGCGGCACTTTTTTCACTTGCTCAAAAGATGTTCCTGCGGCTGTTACAATATATACTTCATACTCATCAGGCAACATTTCCATTAATGTCAACTTAACCTCAGATGCAACAAACGCATCATATACTTGGCAAAAAATTAAGTGTTGACGTAATTCTAATTGACCTCTTTCAAATGAAGTTGCATCAATAAGTTGGAATCCTTCAATTGGATCTATTTTTAAACTAGCAAACATCGGATCCAAAAAGCTTTGTCCACCTTCAATTCGCACCTCAATCTGCTTCGTTTCCCCTTTTTGCAAGAGTAATTGAACAGTTCGTTCCGCAACAAGTGGATGACCTGGTACAGCATATATAATATCCGCACCTTGCGCTTGTTCTATTAACGTATTCGCAATTGTTTCATACACGATTTCAAATGTATCGTGCGACTCATATACATCATCAAAAGCCGTGTACTTTATACCTTCCTTTTCTAACTCTTCAATAACAGGATGCTCTTTCGTACGCACATACATATGATCTGCTTCTTTTATTTTTCGGTATACACCCATTGTCAGCTGATCTAATTCACCAGCACCTAATCCTAAAATCGTGATTACTCTACTCACAACCATTCACCTCTATCCACTCTTCTTCAATGAAGCTTCTACCTTCTCTTGCTTCATAACAGTCCCTAATTCTTTTTTTGTAAAAACACTTAACTTCGTAATTAAAAACAGATATACCAATCCGCCAATCGCTACGCCTAGCAACGCTTCAATTAAAGCTAATCCTCTATACCCTTCATCACTTGCTAGTCCCAACCCTTCATAAATACGCATAAATAACATTAATATAACGACCATTCCTAATCCGCTGATCGTTACTCCAAATATGCCTTGTTTATGAATGAGTGGTTCTTCTACAATTCGAATAAGGAAAGCACTATTTAACAAAGCGATAACCATGAGCGAAATTAACGTTGCGACTGCCGCCCCAGTTACACCAAATTGCGGCATTAACATATAATTGAGCAATAATTTTAGACACCCTCCAAATATAACAAACAGTGCCGGCTTTACAGTTTGACCAAGCCCTTGCAAAATAGAAGCCGTTGTAATGGATAAGGAACTAAATAAAATAGAAACAGCTAAAATAGCTAACACACCTGAGCCCTCACTATTTTCAAACAACATAATATTTGTCGGCTTAATGATACACGCTAATCCTAATGCAGCCGCAACTCCAATCACAAAAGTTATCTTCATCGCTAACTGCACCTTTTGTTGAATAAACAGACGATCTCCTCGTTCTTTTGCTGAAGTAATAATTGGAATAAGCGAAAGTGAAAATGAAGTCGTCACAACTGTACCAAGCTGCATAAGCGGGATACTTCTGTCATAAACACCCTTTAATACTTTTGCAATTTCCGCCGGTTCTCCTGCCTGAATAAGCAATGTGTAAAACGAAACGGAATCTGCCATTTGTATAAAAATTAACACTAAATTACTAACACAAATAGCCATTCCTTGCCAAAAAAGGATTCGAATGATTTTCTTTTTATTGTGTATCCTCTTCCATCCTTGTAAGAAAATAGAGCGAAAATTATGCCGCATATAAAATAAAAGTACGAGTATACCAATAAACCCGCCTGCAATCGACCCCAACATCGCTCCTGCTCCAACTGTATATAAATCAAATTCATGTGCGATGAGGAACAACGATAAGAACACAATAATTGACACACGAACCGTTTGTTCAATCACTTGCGATATAGCTGTCGGTATCATATTGTTAAACCCTTGAAAGTGCCCTCGTGCAACAGATAAAAAGGGCATTAACAAGAATGAAAATGAAATAACTCTTAGCAGTTTATCTAAATTTGCATCGCCCATGACTGATGCAATCGTGTGCGCTCCCAAAAACAACGTAAAGAAACCTATACAACCGATTCCTAATAAAAACCAAAAAGAAACACAAATAATTCCCTCTGCCTCTTCCTGCTTCCCTTGTTCTAAACGCTCTGCTACCATCTTAGAAATAATGATGGGAAAACCATAAGTAGCTAAAATTAAACAAAATCCATAAAATGGATAAATTTGTTGATAAATATAAAAACCAACATCTCCCGCTATATTTTGATATGGAATACGGTAAAAAGCGCTTAATACTTTCGTAACAAAACTTGCAATCGTTAATATAATAGCCCCGCGCCAAAAAGCTTGATACTTCTTCGCTTCCATACGAGAAAACTCCTTTTCCTATTCTCATCCCTCGTATTATATCACAAAGAAAAAACAGGATTCCTTTTAGATTTATACAATAAAAAAGGTAGCAAGACGCTACCTTTAAATGAAATACAATCCTACTTTCCGAAAAAAACCTTTTATAAAGAAATATTATGATTAAGAAGAATTACTGTTCCATTTGTTTTGCTAAAAAACTTGCAGCAGTATTTACTGCCTTATGCTCTACCTCACTTATAATTGCTTCTTTTGAAAAGATGATAACAGCTCCAATCGGATCTCCATTTGCAACGATTGGTCCAACCGTATAAGAGCTAACCTTTTCGGTTACACCATCGATAATCGAAATTTCACTTTCATCTGTCATAACAACAGATCTCTGATCTTCCATCGTTTTTTCGATTAAATCGCCAACACTTTTATTTAAGTATTCTTTCTTAGATACCCCCGCTACGGCGATAATGGAATCGCGATCACATACGAGTACGTTATGTCCTAAACTATCGTATAAAGCTTCTGCATATTCTTTTGCAAAATCACCTAATTCACTAATTGGAGAATATTTTTTCAAAATCACTTCTCCATCGCGATCCACAAAAATTTCTAGCGGATCTCCTTCTCGGATACGAAGGGTTCTACGAATTTCTTTCGGAATTACTACCCTACCTAAATCATCAATTCGACGTACGATTCCAGTTGCTTTCATTCTAATGCTGCCTCACTTTCTACTGATGATGAAAGTGGTGAATTTACCTGTTCATGTAAAAATCACCAACTGTTAGACATAGTATTTTACACATTAGTTCTTCTATGCACGTCGAATTACATTTTTTATTTTGTTTTAGGCATTTATTACTTCTTTTTTCACGTCAGACAAACCTTTTAATAAATTTTCGGCGATTGTTAACCATTTTGATGTCTCTAATCCATTCGTTTTCATAACAATTTTCAAACGAGAACCTTCCATACCAAGACCAATCATACGACCAAAACTATTACCAAGCATAAATAATTTTCCACCATCAATATTTTGGCTTGATTGCTCTGAGAATAAAAACGTCACTTCAAATTTTGTTTGTTTAATTAGCTCAATCTGTTCTTTCGTTGCTAATACTTTAATATTTGCAATTTGTAATAAATATCCAACTTCTTGCGGATAGTCTCCAAAACGATCAATCATTTCTTCTTGTAATTCCTCAATATCTTCAATCGCAGAGACACCTCTAAATTGTTTGTACATCATAATTTTTTGTTTACTATCTGAAATATAAGCGTCTGGCAAGTAAGCATCCACTTCTAAATCAATTTCAACATCAACCGTATTTTCAATTCCTTGTGTTCCTTTACGCTGTTCAATCGCATCTTTTAACATTTGAGAATATAGATCAAATCCGACAGAATCGATGAATCCATGCTGCTCAGCCCCTAACAAGTTACCAGCACCACGAATGGATAAATCTCGCATTGCAATTTTAAATCCTGATCCAAGTTCTGTGAATTCTTTAATTGCTTGTAAACGCTTCTCAGCGACTTCTGATAACACTTTATCACGCTTATATGCAAAGTATGCATAAGCAACACGGTTTGAACGACCAACGCGCCCACGAAGCTGATAAAGCTGTGATAATCCCATACGATCGGCATCAAATACAATTAATGTATTTACATTAGGAATATCAACACCTGTTTCAATAATCGTTGTACTTACAAGAACATCATGCTGTCCATCTAAAAATGATAGCATGACAGACTCTAGTTCACCTTCGTTCATTTTCCCATGAGCATACGTCACACGCGCCTCTGGGACTAACATAGAGATTTCATCTGCTTTTCTTTCAATATCTTCAACACGGTTATACAAGAAATAAATTTGACCGCCCCTTGCAAGTTCCCGTTCTATCGCCTCTCGAATTAACCCTGGATTATACTCAACCACATATGTTTGTACCGGGAAACGATTTTCTGGCGGCGTCTCAATAACAGATAAATCTCGTACACCGAGCATAGACATATGGAGCGTACGCGGAATTGGCGTTGCCGTCAATGTTAATACATCAACATTCGCTTTCAATTGTTTAATCTTTTCTTTATGCGTAACACCAAATCTTTGTTCTTCATCGATAATTAGTAAGCCTAAATCTTTATAGGTTACATCTTTAGATAAAATGCGATGTGTTCCAATAACAATATCAACTGTCCCATCTTTTAAACCTTTAATTGTTTCATTTTGTTGTTTTCTAGTACGGAATCTACTTAACAATCCAATATTAATTGGGTAGTCTTGAAAACGTTCTCGAATCGTTTCATAGTGTTGTTGTGCAAGAATCGTTGTCGGTACTAAAATTGCAACTTGCTTTTCATCCATAATTGCTTTAAACGCTGCACGAATTGCAACTTCCGTTTTACCATATCCAACATCACCACATAGAAGTCGATCCATCGGACGCCCACGTTCCATATCTTTCTTAATTTCTTCAATAGAACGCAACTGATCTTCTGTCTCCTGGTACGGGAAAGATGATTCAAATTCCTGCTGCTCTGCAGTGTCCGGCGTATACGCATATCCCTTTGAAGCCTCACGCTCTGCATACAATTTAATTAAGTCATCTGCAATATCTTGTACAGATTTTTCTACCTTCGTTTTGACCTTTTTCCAATCGTTTCCGCCTAGTTTGTAAACTTTCGGATTCTTACCTTCTGATCCTACATACTTTTGTACTTGATCAATTTGTTCGATTGGCACATATAACTTATCATTACCTTGATATTTAATGTTCAAATAATCTTTATGGACACCATTAATTTCTAACGTTTCAATTCCTAAAAATTTACCGATACCATGATTTACATGAACAACGTAGTCGCCAACTTTTAACTCTGAATAACTTTTAATACGCTCTGCATTCGATAGTTTTTGCTTACGTTGTGATTTTTTTACTTTTTTATGGAACAGCTCTTTTTCTGTAATCACAACAAGCTTTTGCATCGGCATTTCAAATCCTGCATGTAAATCACCTACAGCAATTTGAAGGCGACCAGGAAGCAATATATCTGTAGATTCTATAATGTCTGCTTCAATATCATAATCACTTAAAATATATTGTAATTTTTTTGCGCGTTCTTCATCTGTTCCCAATACAACAGTCGTGAAATCCCCTTCAGTCCATCTATCAATTTCTGTTTTTAACAATTGCATTTGCCCATGAAAGTCCTGCATTGTTTTACACGTTACATTAACAATATTTTGCGGGTGCGTATGTGCAATATGGCGTAAAAATAATGTTAAATATACAAAGCTTCTCTTTTTATGGTGTAGAAATTCTTCAAATTGGTGTGAGAACACCAAATCTTGAATAATTGCCCCTTCACTTAGAAGCGATGTATACCATTCCGCTTCTTCTGTCTCAAGATGTGATGCCGTTTCTTGAATACGCGAAATTTCATCTAAGATAACGACACCATTCTCAGGTAAATAGTCTATTAGACTAGCATGTTCTTTGTAAAAAATAGATAAATATTTAAACATTTGCTCTATAGTCTGTCCGTTTTTCAATATTTCTATCTCGTGACTAACTGTTTCAAGTACTGCTGTCTTGATTTTATCATCAGAGAGCTTCTGCATCGTCTTCATTAAACCTTCCTCAAGACGCTCTACCCCTAATTTCAGTTCATCTTTTGAAAATAAAAATTCTGTCGCAGGACCGAATTTCACGCTTTCTCTTTTATCTTGAGAGCGTTGTTCTTCTACATCAAATGAGCGGATAGAATCTACTTCCGTATCAAAGAACTCTATACGAAACGGTAATTCTTCAGTTAACGGATAAATATCCAGTATACCCCCGCGCAAACTAAATTCTCCAGGTGCTTCTACCATTGACTTACGTTCATATCCAATATGATGCAATGTATGAAGCAATACATCTAAATCAATCTCTTGCCCTAGACTAATTTCGATTTGCTTTTGCTTCCATAATTCTTTTATTGGTAAAAATCTACGTAATCCAGCAACTGGAACAACAATAATGCCCCGCTCGCCCATCGCTAAACGATTTAATACTTCAATACGCTGCGCTTTCAGTTCTGGGCTTGCAACCCCTATTTCTGACGCAATTAATTCATTAACCGGATATAACCATACATCCTGCTCACCAAGTAGTGATACTAAATCCTCATATACTTTTTGCGCTTGAAATAAGTTGTGTGTAACAACAAGTTGCGACTGCTTTGTTTTTTTATATAAAGCAGCCATTAATAAAGAACGAGAAGAAGTTGCCATACCTGATACAAGCTGCTCTTTCAATCCTTCTTCTAGTCCATTAATAATGGATTGTATTTCTTTATTTTTATAAAATTGCTCTAATAACCCTATCATTTTCAAAACCCCTCTCAACATAAAGAGCAAGTTAATATATTTTTATGCAAATATTTTGGAAAAAGAAAACAGAAAAATGCTTTGGACACGCCAAAGCGACAACATTTTATTGCAAAAATTTTTCATACTCATAATA
>Ga0207696_1001227_pt1 | contig 14541 bp, 6 predicted proteins | sample KBSS54metaG_FD_184403 | JGI IMG/M metagenome (GOLD analysis project Ga0207696, IMG submission 184403) | Switchgrass rhizosphere microbial communities from Kellogg Biological Station, Michigan, USA - KBS S5-4 metaG (SPAdes) (version 2) | ecosystem: Host-associated > Plants > Roots > Rhizosphere >...
CGTCATCGCCTGATGATCCGTCTGGTGAAGGGCGCGTACTGGGACAGCGAAATCAAGCGCGCCCAGGTCGAAGGCCTCGAAGGCTATCCGGTCTACACCCGCAAGGTGTACACCGACGTTTCCTACATCGCTTGCGCCCGCAAACTGCTGTCGGTGCCGGAAGTCATCTACCCGCAGTTCGCCACGCACAACGCCCACACCCTGTCGGCGATTTACCACATTGCCGGTCAGAACTATTACCCGGGCCAGTACGAATTCCAGTGCCTGCACGGCATGGGCGAACCGCTTTACGAACAAGTTGTAGGCAAAGTTGCCGACGGCAAGCTGAACCGTCCGTGCCGCGTGTACGCACCGGTCGGCACCCACGAAACCCTGCTGGCGTACCTCGTACGTCGCTTGCTGGAAAACGGTGCGAACACCTCGTTCGTCAACCGCATCGCCGACCAGTCGATTTCGATTCAGGAGCTGGTGGCCGATCCGGTGGCGCAGATCGAGCAGATGGCGACTGTGGAAGGTGGCTTCGGCCTGCCGCACCCGCGCATTCCGCTGCCGCGTGACCTGTACGGTGCTGAGCGCGCCAACTCCAGCGGCATCGACATGGCCAACGAACATCGCCTGGCTTCGCTGTCCTGCGCCCTGCTCGCCACCGCGCACAACGACTGGAAAGCCGCGCCGATGCTCGGTTGCGCTTCCAGCAATGAAACGCCGGCAGCGGTGCTGAACCCGGCAGATCACCGTGATGTGGTCGGCCACGTTCAAGAAGCCACCGTCGAAGACGTCGACAACGCCATTCAATGCGCGCTGAACGCCGCACCGATCTGGCAGGCCACTCCGCCGGCCGAACGCGCGGCGATTCTGGAGCGTGCCGCTGACTTGATGGAAGGCGAGATTCAGCCGCTGATGGGCCTGCTGGCTCGCGAAGCCGGCAAGACTTTCGCCAACGCCATTGCCGAAGTCCGTGAAGCGGTCGACTTCCTGCGTTATTACGCAGTGCAGGCGCGCAACGATTTCAGCAACGACGCCCACCGCCCACTGGGTCCGGTGGTGTGCATCAGCCCGTGGAACTTCCCGCTGGCGATCTTCAGCGGTCAAGTCGCTGCCGCTCTGGCTGCCGGTAACCCGGTATTGGCCAAACCTGCCGAGCAAACTCCACTGGTGGCGGCTCAAGCCGTGCGCTTACTGCTCGAAGCCGGGATTCCGGAAGGCGTGCTGCAACTGCTGCCGGGTCGCGGTGAAACCGTCGGCGCCGGTCTGGTCGGTGATGAGCGCGTCAAAGGCGTGATGTTCACCGGCTCCACCGAAGTCGCGCGTCTGCTGCAACGCAACATCGCTGGCCGTCTCGACAGCCAGGGCCGTCCGATTCCGCTGATCGCCGAAACCGGTGGCCAGAACGCGATGATCGTCGATTCCTCGGCACTGACCGAACAAGTCGTCATCGACGTAGTGTCCTCGGCCTTCGACAGCGCGGGTCAGCGTTGCTCGGCGCTGCGGGTACTGTGCTTGCAGGAAGATTCCGCTGATCGCGTCATCGAAATGCTCAAAGGTGCCATGGCCGAAAGCCGTCTCGGCAACCCGGAGCGCCTGTCCGTGGACATCGGCCCGGTGATCGATGCCGAAGCCAAGGCGGGCATCGACAAGCACATCCAGGGCATGCGCGACAAAGGTCGCAACGTCTACCAAGTGGCCATCGCTGACACCGAAGAAGTCAAACGCGGCACCTTCGTCATGCCGACGCTGATCGAGCTGGAAAGCTTCGACGAGCTGCAACGCGAGATCTTCGGGCCGGTGCTGCACGTGGTGCGCTACAAGCGCAAAGAGATCGATCAACTGATCGGCCAGATCAACGCTTCCGGTTATGGCCTGACCCTCGGCGTGCACACGCGCATCGACGAGACCATCGCCAAGGTGATCGACAACGTCAACGCCGGTAACGTCTACGTTAACCGCAACATCGTTGGTGCCGTGGTCGGCGTGCAGCCATTCGGCGGCGAAGGCCTCTCGGGTACTGGCCCGAAAGCCGGCGGCCCGCTGTATCTGTACCGCTTGCTGGCGACACGTCCTACCGACGCCATCGAACAATCCTTCGCTCGCGGTGATGCCGTTATCGCCCCGGACGTTCGTTTGCGCGACGCCATGAGCAAACCGCTGAACGCGCTGAAAGCCTGGGCTGACAGCAACAAATACGCCGACCTGAGCACGCTGTGCGTGCAGTACGCTGCGCAATCGCAGAGCGGCATCACCCGCGTGCTGGCCGGCCCGACCGGCGAGAAGAACAGCTACGCCATCCTGCCGCGCGAGCACGTGCTCTGCCTGGCCGAGGTTGAAGGTGATCTGCTGACGCAACTGGCAGCGGTGCTGGCGGTAGGTGGTTCAGCGGTGTGGCCAGAGTCCGACATCAGCAAGGCACTGTTCGCACGCTTGCCGAAGGAGATTCAGGCGCGGATCAAGCTGGTTGCTGACTGGAACAAGGATGAGGTGGTGTTCGATGCGGTTCTGCATCACGGCCATTCCGACCAGTTGCGCGGCGTTTGCCAGCAGATTGCCAAGCGTGCCGGCGCAATCGTTGGGGTTCAGGGCTTGTCCCAGGGCGAGACCAACATTGCCTTGGAGCGCCTGGTGATTGAGCGGGCGTTGAGCGTTAACACGGCTGCGGCGGGTGGTAATGCGAGCTTGATGACCATCGGCTAACCGCTGTAGCTCCAGGCGCCCGCAACGGTCGCCTGGAATGCACTTCCCTGTAGGAGTGAGCCTGCTCGCGATAGCGGTCTGTCAGTCAAAATAAATGTGTCTGACAGACCGCTATCGCGAGCAGGCTCACTCCTACATTTGATTAGTGTCGCCCTCACCTCTGCATCACTCTCATCAATCATCCTGTTCAGCCTTTATCAGCACGCCTAGACTCGGCCCAACCCCAATTTCAGGTAGGCCGCCATGTCCGAGACGCTGCTCAGTTCCCGCAATCTGGCTTTCGAGCTGTATGAAGTCCTCGATGCCGAGGGCCTGACCCGGCGTGAGCGCTTTGCCGAGCACAACCGCGAGACCTTCGACGCCGCCATCGGCACCGCGCGCAACATTGCCGAGAAGTACTTTGCGCCGCACAACCGCAAGGGCGACGAGAACGAGCCGCGCTACGAGGACGGTCAGGCGATTCTGATTCCTGAAGTGAAACCAGCGGTGGATGCCTTCCTTGAAGCCGGATTCCTCAACGCCGCGAGAAGTTTCGACGCCGGCGGCATGCAACTTCCTACGCTGCTATCGCAAGCCTGCTTCGCGCATTTCCAGTCAGCCAACGCCGCTTCGACGTCCTACCCGTTCCTGACCATGGGCGCGGCGAATCTGATCGAGAGTTTTGGCACGGACGAGCAGAAACAACGCTTCCTGCAACCGATGATCGATGGCCGCTTCTTCGGCACCATGGCTCTGACCGAACCCCATGCCGGTTCGTCCCTGTCGGATATTCGTACGCGCGCCGAGCCTGCGTCCGACGGCACCTATCGTCTGAAGGGCAACAAGATCTTCATTTCCGGCGGCGATCACCCGCTCTCGGAAAACATCGTGCACATGGTCCTGGCCAAGCTGCCCGACGCACCTGCGGGCGTTAAAGGCATTTCGCTGTTTATCGTGCCGAAGTTTCTCGTCAACGATGACGGGAGCTTGGGCCAACGCAACGACGTGCTGCTGGCGGGGCTGTTCCACAAGATGGGCTGGCGCGGCACCACCTCCACGGCGTTGAACTTCGGCGATAACGGTGAGTGTGTCGGCTATCTGGTCGGCAAGCCGCATCACGGTTTGAGTTACATGTTCCAGATGATGAACGAGGCGCGGATCGGCGTCGGCATGGGCGCGGTGATGCTCGGTTATGCCGGTTATCTGTATTCGCTGGAGTATGCTCGCGAGCGTCCACAAGGGCGGGTGCCGGACAGCAAGGATCCGACCACCGCACCGGTGGCGATCATTCAGCACGCCGATGTCAGACGTATGCTGTTGACGCAGAAATCCTACGTTGAAGGTGCATTTGACCTCGGCCTTTACGCGGCGCGCTTGTTCGATGACACCACGACACTTGAGAGCGAAGCCGAGCGTAAACAGGCGCATGAATTGCTGGATCTGCTGACACCGATCGTCAAATCCTGGCCATCGGAGTTCTGCCTGAAGGCCAACGAACTGGCGATCCAGATTCTTGGCGGTCACGGCTACACCCGCGAATATCCGGTGGAACAGTACTATCGCGACAACCGCTTGAACCCGATTCACGAAGGCACTCACGGCATTCAGTCGCTGGACTTGCTCGGGCGTAAATTGGCGCAGAACGGTGGTGCTGGGCTGAAGCAACTGATTCGCCTGATTGCCAACACCGCTGAACGCGCGACAGCGTACGACTCGCTGACTGCATTGCGTGAGCCACTGGAGAAACTGGTGGCGCGCCTGCAAACGGTGACCATTGGTTTGTTGACCGATCTGGCACAGGGCAAGGTCAATAGCAGTCTGGCGAACTCGGCGTTGTACCTGAAGGTGTTTGGGCACACGGTGATTGGCTGGCGCTGGCTGGAGCAGGCGATTCGTGCTGAGGAAGGGTTGGCCAAGGGCAATTTGGCGGATGCTGACTTCTATAAGGGCAAGCTGCAGGCGGCGCGGTATTTTCTGACGTGGGAAGTTCCGGGTTGCCACCATGAACTGGCGTTGCTGGAAGCGCGGGATGATACGTGCCTGGCGATGCAGGATGCGTGGTTCTGAAAGCCGACCCTCACCCCAGCCCTCTCCCGGAGGGAGAGGGGGCCGAACGGGGGATGCTTGAATACTTCATCGACCTGAAAGAGGTTCACCGAATCCATAATCGACTGGCGTTTTCAGGTCGATGTATAGCGAAAGACACCTCGGTCAGTCCCCTCTCCCTCTGGGAGAGGGCTAGGGTGAGGGGCTTTTCTGGCTCAACACTCAACTCAACTTGAACCCACCCATCTGCCGCGCCAGATCATCCGCCAGCTTCTGCAACATCTGACAATCCTCACGACAGGCCCGAACCTCCCCCGCCGTCGCCCGGGCCAAATCAGAAATCCCCTGCACATTGCGGTTGATCTCTTCAGTCACCGCCGACTGCTCTTCGGTCGCCGTCGCCACCTGATGATTCATATCGCTGATGCGCTCGACCTGACCGGTAATCGCGGTCAACGACGCCCCGGTGCGCTGGCTCGACTCAACCCCGGTGCCGGTCGCGGCCTGGCCGGTACGCATCGACGACACGGCGTTTTCCGCACCTTGCTTGAGGCTGCCGATCATCTGCTGAATTTCGTCGGTGGACGCCTGCGTGCGTCGCGCCAACGTCCGCACTTCATCGGCGACAACGGCGAAACCTCGCCCCATATCCCCGGCTCGCGCCGCTTCAATGGCGGCATTGAGCGCCAACAGATTGGTCTGCTCGGACACGCCGCGAATCACCGCCAGCACCGAATCAATCGACGCGACTTGATGCGCCAGCTCGCCGACCGCGCCCGCCGCCACACCAATCTCATCGGACATGCTTTCAATATGCTTGATCGAGCCACCGACCACTTCGCGCGCCTGCATCGCTTCATCCCGCGCGGTCTGCGAGGCCAGTGCCGCATTACCAGCGTTCTGCGCAATCTCCTGCACGGTGAGACCCATTTCATGAACGGCGGTGGCAACCATGTCGGTCATTTCCTGCTGACGGCCAGAACGTTCAGCAGTGTTCTCCACCACTTTCGCCACCTGCCCCACGGCCGTACGCAGACGCTCGCTGGTGGTCAGCACTTCACCGATCATGCCGCGCTGGCTGTCGAGGAAGCGGTTGAAGCCCCGGGCGAGGTCGCCCAGCTCATCGGCACGGCTGGAATCTAACCGGTGGGTCAAATCTCCACCGCCGCTACCGATTGCTACCAGCGCAGCTGTTACTTGGCGAATCGGCCGCACCAGACCTTGCGCCAGCCACACCACCAACGCGAGGCACACCAGCGCCACCGCCAGACCGATACCGCCGCTCATCCACATGGCTTTGCGCGCCTCGGCGTAGATCTGCGATTGCGGCACTTCGGCCACGAGGGTCCAGCCTAGACCACGCAACGGCAGGCTGAAGGCGAGGAAGTCTTCGCCATCCCGTTGGAAGCTGCTGCTGACGGCGGCAGCCTTTGAGGTAGAGAGCTGGCCCATGACGGCCTGCGCTGCATTGGCGCCGATCTGCTCGCTCAAGGTGCGTTTGCCGCTGAACTGCGCCTCGGGATGCACTTGAATCAAACCGTCGGAACGCACGAGATAGACCTTGCCACGCTCACCAAAGCTGAAGTTGTGGATCAGCTCCGACAGCTCTTTCATGCTCAAACCGAGCCCGGCCACGCCGACCACTTTACCGGCCTGCTCGACCTTCAAATCGATGAACAGCGCCAACTCTCCGGTCGCCCCGTCGTTGTCGATATTGAGGGTGCGCGGCTGATTGCTGTCGAGGAAGGAATAGAACCAGGCATCCGCCGGTTTGGCGCGACTGAGGGTGCGATCCAGGCCTTTTTCGGTGATGTAATGATTGGATTCGGTGCCGATGATCAAAGCGGTGAAGGCTTTATGTTCGGCGCGGATGCCTTCCAGATATTGCGCGAAGCCCGCTGTTTTGCTGCTGTCTTCGCCTGAGGCGAGCCAGTCGCGGACCATCGTATTGCTGGCGATATCTTTGGCCGCCGTCAGCGGTTGCACGAGGATGCGCTCGATATCGTTGCGCGTCGCTTCGATGCTCGACGGCAGTGCTTGTTCGACCAGATAGCTCTGGGCGAGACGGTTGACCACCAGGGTATAAATGCCAACCACGATCAGGATACTGACCAGCAGGGCGGTGCCCATGCTGAGAATCAGCTGCCATTGAATACTGCGTCGCCACAACTGCATGGAGCACCCCCAAAGAATAAGTGGCCGAAACAATGCAACAGCCGTGCCGATTGTATACAACCCAGTCGACAATCTATTCTTTGGTTGTGCGCAGCTTCATCAACCCTGATTGATGGTCTTGGCAATTGTGTCGACCGTGGCGCTGACTTGCTCTTGATAACGGTCGAGTTCTTCTTTGTGCTGCTTCTTCATTTCAATCTGCTGCGAGCACAGATTCATCGCCGCCAGCACCAGCAAGCGGTCACCGATCAGTGTCGGGTATTTGCGCTTGGTGTCATCCAGCGCTGCCTTGAGCATCATGGCCGCGTCCAGCAGGGTCTGTTCTTCCCCGGCCGGTGCCTTGATCGAATAGTCCTCCCCGAGAATGGAGACGACTTTTACCCCTGCTGTGTGGTGGTTCATGCGCTGACCGGACCTGCGTTGACGCGATCAACCAGTGCCTGAATGCGGGCTGCGGTGGCGCCGTGCTTTTCTTCCTGCTCCATCAGGTTCAGTTGCAGGCTTTCGTTTTCATCCTTGGCCTGGGCCAGTTCCGTGGACAGGGTCTGGTTGGTTTGCGCAAGGCTCTGGTTCTGTTGCACCAGGTCGCTGACGAGCTGTTCCAATTGGCTGAGGGATGCTTCCAACATTTTGATCTTCCAAGCGTTTTTCAAAGGGCGCGTACGATAAAGAAAAGTCACCACGGATGCCAGGGTTAAACCGGCGCAAAGCCTTGATTTTCCTGGTGGCGGATCGTTCCTGCGAGTTTTAAAGACTGTGATCTGCCGATCTGGTTCCTGCACTTCGTCGCCCCGGCCCTTCTGCGACAAATACGCACAGTGCCTCAAGACTTTAGTCGTATGACCGATAAGTCATCCATATCGCAGTCTCAGCCCGCATGGAAGCGGCCCTCTCTTGGTATCCGCCCCATGTCCCTTCGCAATATGAATATCGCCCCACGGGCGTTTACCGGCTTCGCCCTGATCGGCGGCCTGATGCTGATTCTCGGTGTGTTCGCCCTGAACCAGATGAGCAAAATCCGCGCAGCGGGCGAAGACATCGCCACGGCCAGCGTGCCTTCGATCAAGGCCCTCGACGAATTCACCCAACTGACCCTGCGTTTGCGCGTTTTGTCGTATCGGTTGCTGATCAACCGTGAACCGGACGTTCAACAAAAGACTGTCGAACTGTTTGAACTGCGCAACAAGCAGATCGCCGACGCCCAGCGCGCTTACGAGCCGTTGATCGACGGCCCGCAGGAACGCGCGGCTTATGATCAATACGTGCAGTTGCTCGCGCAGTACCGCCAGCTTGAAGACCGGATGAAAACCCTGTCGCGCAACAATCAGATCGATGAACTGCGGCAAATGCTCAACTCGGACTTGCTGAGCAACTCGGAAGCGGTGAACACCGCCCTGGCGCGTTTGCTGGAGATCAACACTCAGCAAATCGCCGAGACGGATAAAGGCGCGAGCGATCAGTTTTCGATGTCTTTCAACCTTGTGGTCACATTGTTGGTGATCGCCACTGGCCTGACGTTCCTCTTTGCCTGGCTGCTGACCGTGAGCATCACCAAGCCGATCTCCAAAGCATTGGAAGCTGCAGAAACCATCGCCGAAGGCAACCTGACTCAGCCGATCCACGTTGACGGTGAAGACGAGGCAGGACGTCTACTCGCAGCCATGGCTAAGATGCAATCGAAGCTGCGTGACACCTTGCAACGGATTTCCGGTTCGGCCACACAGCTGGCTTCGGCCGCCGAAGAACTGAACAGCGTCACCGACGAAAGCGCGCGCGGCCTGACTCAGCAGAACAATGAAATCGAACAGGCGGCCACTGCCGTCAACGAGATGACCAGCGCTGTGGAGGAAGTCGCACGCAACGCCGTGAGCACTTCGGAAGCCTCGAAAAACGCCACCACTTCCGCCGGCGACGGTCGTGACCTGGTGCAGGAAACCGTCAGCGCCATCGAACGCATGAGCGCTGATGTACAGAGCACTGCTTCGCTGATCGGTGATCTGGCGAATGAATCACGTGATATCGGCAAGGTGCTCGACGTGATTCGTGGTCTGGCCGATCAGACCAACCTGCTGGCACTGAACGCAGCGATTGAAGCGGCACGTGCCGGTGAGGCCGGTCGTGGTTTTGCCGTGGTGGCAGATGAAGTCCGTGCCCTGGCGCACCGTACTCAGCAGTCGACCAGCGAAATCGAGCGGATGATCGGCAGCATTCAGAGCGGCACCGAACACGCTGTGGATTCGATGCGCAACAGCACCGAGCGCGCCGAGTCGACCCTGAACATTGCTCGCGGTGCCGGTATGTCGCTGGACACCATCAACACCGCCATCGTCGAGATCAACGAGCGCAACCTGGTGATCGCCAGCGCCGCCGAAGAGCAGGCGCAGGTGGCGCGGGAAGTGGATCGTAATCTGGTGAATATTCGTGATTTGTCGGTGCAATCGGCGACCGGCGCGAATCAGACGAGTGCGGCGAGCAATGAACTGTCGCGGTTGGCGCTGGATCTGAACAACATGGTTGGGCGGTTTAGCCTGTAAATTTTTAGATCAAGATCAAAAGCCCCTCACCCCAGCCCTCTCCCAGAGGGAGAGGGGGAAAGGGAGCAGATCTTCGTGTTTTTCAAAACCTGAGTTCGACCCGGAATTTCAGGTCGGTGCAACTTGAACAAACTCCTCGATCAGTCCCCTCTCCCTCCGGGAGAGGGGGGAAAGGGGGCAGATCTTCGTGTTTTTCAAAACCTGCGCTCGACTCGGAATTTCAGGTCGGCGCACCTCGCACAAACACCTCGATCAGTCCCCTCTCCCTCTGGGAGAGGGCTAGGGTGAGGGCTGCAATATTCAGCCGAACTAAAATCCCGAACACGCCAGCGTAAAAACCTTTTTGACAGCATCACATTTCAACAGGTTAGAATCGCTGGCACGCAGACTGCATGGTCAGTTTGTGCCCGTCTTTACGCTTCTGGAGTACTGCCTTTGAATGCGACGACCATCAACAGCCTGTTCTTGATCGGCGCGTTGCTGGTAGGCGCAAGCATTCTTGTCAGTTCTCTTTCTTCCCGTCTCGGCATCCCGATTCTGGTCATTATTCTTGCGGTCGGCATGGCCGCCGGGGTCGATGGCGGCGGGATTATTTTCGATAACTACCCGACGGCCTATCTGGTCGGCAACCTCGCACTCGCAGTGATTCTCCTCGACGGCGGCTTGCGTACGCGGGTGTCGAGTTTCCGCGTGGCGTTATGGCCGGCGTTATCGCTGGCCACGGTCGGGGTGTTGATTACCACCGGGCTGACCGGCATGGCCGCTGCCTGGCTGTTCGATCTCAATCTGATTCAAGGCTTGTTGATCGGTGCCATCGTTGGCTCGACCGACGCCGCAGCGGTGTTCTCGCTGCTCGGCGGCAAAGGCCTGAACGAGCGGGTTACCGCCAGCCTGGAAATCGAATCCGGCAGCAACGACCCGATGGCGGTGTTTCTCACCGTGACCCTGATCGACATGCTCGCCAGCGGCCAGACCGGTTTGCACTGGAGCCTGTTGACCCACCTGATCCGCGAGTTCGGCATCGGCGGCGTGATCGGCCTCGGTGGCGGTTGGTTGATGCTGCAACTGGTCAACCGGATCAATCTGGCGGCGGGCCTGTATCCGATTCTGGTGATCGCCGGCGGTCTGGTGGTGTTCGCCCTGACCAACGCCCTGCATGGCAGCGGCTTCCTCGCCGTTTACCTGTGCGGTCTGGTCATCGGCAACCGCCCAGTGCGCAGCCGCCACGGCATTCTGCACATGCTCGACGGCATGGCATGGCTGGCGCAGATCGGCATGTTCCTTGTGCTCGGCCTGCTGGTCACGCCGCACGATTTGCTGCCGATCGCCCTGCCCGCTCTCGGTCTGGCACTGTGGATGATTCTGTTTGCGCGGCCATTGTCGGTGATGGTTGGCCTGCTGCCGTTCAAAGCGTTCCATGGCCGCGAGAAAGCGTTTATTTCCTGGGTCGGCCTGCGCGGCGCGGTGCCGATCATTCTCGCGGTGTTCCCGCTGATGGCCGGGCTGCCGAATGCGCAGCTGTACTTCAACCTCGCGTTCTTTATCGTGCTGGTGTCATTGCTGGTGCAGGGCACGAGCCTGCCGTGGGTGGCCAAGCTGTTGAAGGTGACCGTACCGCCGGAGCCAGCGCCGATTTCCCGGGCAGCGCTGGAAGTCCACGTCACCAGCGAATGGGAGCTGTTCGTTTATAAGCTCGGCGCGGAGAAATGGTGCATCGGTTCGCCCCTGCGCGAGCTGAAAATGCCCGAAGGCACACGTATCGCGGCACTGTTTCGTGGCCAGCAACTGCTCCATCCGTCGGGTAGTACGGTGCTGGAAGTCGATGATTTGCTGTGTGTTATCGGCCATGAACACAACCTCGGCGCCCTCGGAAAACTCTTCAGCCAAGCGCCGCAACGCGGCCTCGATCTGCGCTTCTTCGGTGATTTCGTGCTTGAAGGAGACGCCCAGCTTAAAGCGGTTGCGGCGCTCTACGGGTTGCCAGCCGAGGGCATCGATCCAGACATGACCCTGGGCGCCTTCATTGCACAGAAAGTCGGTGGTGCGCCCATCGTCGGTGACCAAGTGGAGTGGAACAACACCCACTGGACAGTTGCGGTCATGGACGGGAACAAGATTGGCAAAGTGGGCGTCAGATTCCCCGAAGGAAGTCGCCCGGGCCCCGGGCTCTTCCTCTAAACTGCGTCCACTCTCACTTGCTTGACCGGTCTCTATGCCTACCCTGCGCTCCTTTTTCGTCGCGGCCCTGCTGGGCCTGAGTCTCACTGTCGGCCCGCTGTACGCCGCCGAACCACCGTCCAGCGACGCCGTGCAGGCCAGCCTCGACAAACTCGCCGACAGCAAACTGCCGGATGCCGATAAGAAGACCCTGCAGACCGTCCTGCAGAACACGCTCAATCAGCTGAACAACCAGCGTGATTACGAGCAGAAGCTGATCGATCTCAAGCAGCAGCTGGCCACTGCGCCCAAGCAGACCATTGAAAGCACCCGCGAACTGACACGCCTCAAGGCCACGCCCGTGGTGCCGGTGGCACAGCGTTTTCCCAAAGAGTCGATTCAGCAGTTGGAGCAGATCCTCACCGATCGCTCGACCCAGCAAAGTGATCTGCAAAAAGCCCTCGCCGACGCCAACAGCCTGATCATCACCGCGCAGACTCGCCCCGAGCGCGCGCAAGCAGAGATATCCGCCAGCCAGACGCGCATCCAGCAGATCAACAACATCCTCAAGTCCGGCAAGGACGCGGGTAAAACCGTCACCGCCGAGCAGCGCGACCAGTTGAACGCCGAACTGGCGGCGCTGAATGCGCTGATTCCGCTGCGCCGTCAGGAACTGGCCGGCAACAGCCAGTTGCAGGATCTGGGCAACGCTCAGCATGACCTGCTCTCGGAGAAGTCCGATCGCCTCGACCGCGAGATTCAGGAACTGCAAACCCTGATCAACCAGAAGCGTCTGGCGCAATCGCAGGAAACCGTTACCCAGCAGTCGATCGAAGCGCAGAAGGCCGGGAGCAGCAGTCTGCTGGCCATCGAAAGCACGGCCAACCTCAAGCTCTCCGACTATCTGCTCAAAAGCACTGACCGCCTCAACGAAGTCACCCAGCAGAATCTGCAGACCAAACAGCAACTCGACAGCCTGACCCAAAGCGATTCAGCGCTGGACGAGCAGATCAGCGTGCTCAAGGGCAGCCTGCTGCTGTCGAAGATTCTCTACAAACAGAAACAAGCCCTGCCGCGCCTCAAGGTCGACCGCGACCTGGCGGATCAGATCGCCGACATTCGCTTGTGGCAATTCGACGTCAGCCAGCAGCGTGAGCAGCTGAGTAATCCGGCCGCCTATGTCGACAACCTGCTATCCACGCAGCCGCCGGAACAGGTCACGCCGCAATTGCGCAAAAACCTGCTGGATCTGGCCAACACCCGCGCCGATCTGCTGGAACGGTTGAACCGCGAACTGAGCGCCATGCTCAACGAGTCGATCACCCTGCAACTCAACCAGAAACAACTGCTGAGCACCGCGCAAGGTCTGCGTGCGACGCTCGATGAGCAGATGTTCTGGATTCCAAGCAACAAGCCGCTGGATCTGGAATGGATGCGCGCGGTGCCGGAGCGCCTGAAGCGTCAGGTCGACACCCTGCCATGGGCGTCCAGCCTCAGCGAGCTGACCGACGGTCTGACCCAGCGCCCGTTGCTGTTCCTGCCGCTGGCACTGCTGATCGGCGCGCTGCTGTGGCGGCGCAAGAATCTGTACGCGCGGCTGAACAAGGTTCACCAGGACATCGGTCACTTCAAACGTGACAGCCAGTGGCACACGCCGCAGGCGATTCTGATCAATATTCTGTTGGCGATGCCGGTCGCGTTGGGCCTGGCCTTGTGTGGTCTGGCGTTGCAGATCGACGCGCGCGGGCAGAACGCCAATATGGGCGCGGCGCTGCTGCAAATGGGTCAGGCGTGGCTGGTGTTCTATACCGCTTACCGGATTCTCGCGCCGGGTGGTGTGGCAGAACTGCACTTCCGCTGGGAAAAGCCGCAGGTTGAATTCCTCCAGGGCTGGATCCGTCGACTGGGTCTGGTGGTCATGGCGCTGGTGACCATTGTCGCCGTGGCCGAACTGCAACCAGCCGCACTCGCCGACGATGTGCTCGGCATGCCGGTGGTGCTGACCTGCTACGCCTTGATGGCGTGGCTGCTCAGCCGCCTGCTGATCAGCAGCCCGGCCCACGAGAATACTTCGCTGTTCCGTAAAGCGGTCGGCGTGATGTTCACCTTGCTGCCGATCGCCCTGTTTGTGGCAGTGTGCTTCGGCTACTACTACACCGCGCTGAAACTCAGCGACCGCTTGATCAACACCCTGTACCTGCTGATGTTCTGGCTGGTGATCGAAGCCACCTTCGTCCGCGGTCTGAGCGTTGCCGCACGACGCCTGGCCTATCAACGCGCCCTGGCCAAACGTCAGGCAGCGAAAGAAGCCGGCGATGGCGAAGCGGTGATCGAAGAGCCGACGCTGGACATTGAAAAGGTCAACGAGCAGTCCCTGCGCCTGATCCGTCTGGCCCTGCTCGGCGGTTTCATTGCCGCGCTGTACTGGGTCTGGTCGGACCTGATTTCGGTGTTCTCGTACCTCGACAACATCACCCTCTACGAATACACCAGCGGCACTGGCGCCAACATGAGCATGGTGCCGATCAGTATCGGCGACATGCTTGGCGCGCTGATCATCATCGGCATTACCTTCGCCCTCGCGCGCAACTTGCCCGGCCTGCTGGAAGTGTTTGTGCTGTCCAAGCTCAATCTGGCCCAGGGCAGTGCCTACGCGACCACGACCCTGCTGTCGTACGTGATTGCCGGCGTCGGTTTTGTCTCGACCCTGTCGACCCTCGGTGTGAGTTGGGACAAGTTGCAATGGCTGGTGGCGGCGCTGTCGGTCGGCCTCGGTTTCGGTATGCAGGAGATCTTCGCCAACTTCATCTCCGGCATCATGATCCTCTTCGAACGACCGGTGCGGATCGGTGACACCATCACCATCGGCAACCTGTCGGGCACGGTGAGCAAGATCCGCATCCGCGCCACGACCATCACCGACTTCGACCGCAAGGACATCATTGTCCCGAACAAGACGTTC
>Ga0207696_1001229_pt1 | contig 14516 bp, 11 predicted proteins | sample KBSS54metaG_FD_184403 | JGI IMG/M metagenome (GOLD analysis project Ga0207696, IMG submission 184403) | Switchgrass rhizosphere microbial communities from Kellogg Biological Station, Michigan, USA - KBS S5-4 metaG (SPAdes) (version 2) | ecosystem: Host-associated > Plants > Roots > Rhizosphere >...
AGTTACTGACATTGCCAGCCAATGATGTGCTGTGGCGTTTGTATCACGAAGAAGAAGTGACACTTTACGACCCACAAAACGTCGAATTTAAATGTACTTGTTCACGTGAGCGCTGTGCCGATGCGCTGAGAACTCTGCCTGATGAAGAAGTGAACAGCATCATCGCAGACGAAGGTGAAATTGACATGAACTGCGATTATTGCGGCAACCACTATGTGTTCAACTCAATGGACATTGCTGAGATCCGCAACAACGCCTCCCCGGCAGATCCGCAGGTTCATTGATTGTTTTTTGCCCATTTTGGCGTTCTCCCTCTCCTGTGGGCTGTCTCTTGTACACAACTCATCCTGGCTATCTTGTCAGGGTGAGATCTGTAAGCCCTGCTGGTTTTCCGTTCACCCGTGTGTTCAGTTATCTCTTTAATTCCCGCAAACGGTGAACGTATCAAGGGGTTAACGCCAACCCCTTGATAATCCAGGCGCCCGGCAAATCAATCGCCGCTAAAGCGGTAAACACCGTTTTTCACCCAACATTCGGGGTCGTTCGCGATTCGTTCCCGACGATCGCTCTCTCACGTGGTTCCCGACCACGTGACCCCAACTGAAGGGTAAAAAACGGTGCGATTGAAGCCGGTGACAAGGTCAAAACCGCTCTGGCTTTTGACTTTGAATTTCGGGTCCGGCTTAAATCGCCTCCATTTTGACTCCAGGTGGCAGGGTCCAGCCGTCGGGAACGGCTGGAGGGCGCGATCGTCCGACAAAAATGTCAGGAACATTTTTGAACAACGCTTGCGTTGGCCACGAAGTGGTTCGGCACACGGATGTGCCGAATAAACGAATCGCAACCGACCCTGACACGGAGGCAAAATGGAGGTTTACCGCTTGCGGCGATTTATTTGCCGGGAGTCAGGGTTCTTAGGGTGGCGACGGTGGCCACCCTAAGACGTTCACCAGTTCAGTGGCGACATAAATACACTTTCGCCTGGTGAACGGAACCTTCTCCGAATTGGCAAGAACTGCCCTTCAAAATTGCGTATAAGAGACAGCCCAGAAGAGGGAACTTTCTTTGCTCCCTCTCCTGGGGGAGAGGGCCGGGGTGAGGGTGAAAATCAGTAGTACGAATGCTCGCCGCGCTGGTGTTCGGTCAAATCACGAACGCCTTTCAGTTCAGGGAACTCGGCCAGCAGTTGTTTTTCGATGCCTTCTTTCAGGGTCACGTCGACCATTGAACAGCCGTTACAGCCGCCGCCGAATTGCAGAATCGCAAACCCTTCATCGGTAATTTCCATCAGCGTGACACGGCCGCCGTGGCCTGCCAGCTGCGGGTTAACCGTGGCTTGCAGCATGTATTCAACGCGTTCCATTAATGGTGCATCATCTGAAACCTTGCGCATTTTGGCGTTTGGCGCTTTCAGCGTCAGCTGTGAACCGAGCTGGTCGGTCACGAAATCAATTTCAGCATCTTCAAGATAAGGTTTGCTCAGTTCATCGACATATGCGGTCAACTGCTCGAATTTGAGGGCAGTATCTGATGCTTCTACCGCATCCGGCGGACAGTAAGAAACCCCGCACTCCGCATTTGGAGTACCAGGATTAATGACGAATACGCGGATTTGCGTCCCTTCTTCCTGACCTGCCAGCAGTTTGGCAAAGTGGGATTGTGCTGTATCGGAAATACGGATCATAACGATTGCTCAATAGTTGACTATTTTAGTCGGTTATAATACGCCCATCATCGAGGGTCTACAAGGTTCGACAAAGGCACCACACCTGGATAGTCGCCGCGCCCTGCTTTTTCAGCAGCCGCGCAATTTCCGCCACCGTACTGCCCGTCGTGACGACATCATCCACAATAATTATATGGCGGCCTGCCACCGGAAAATCAACCCTGAAAGCGCCTTTTAGATTGTTGCGCCGCATTCTGGCATTGAGCTGATGTTGTGATTGCCCGGCACGAATCCGCCTGATTCCTTTAGGGAAATAGTCGCACTGCAACCAGCGCGCAAGACAGTTCGCCAGCAGGTCACTTTGGTTAAAACCACGACGCCAGGCACGACGAGAATGCAATGGAACACTGACCATGCAGTCGGGCTTTTGCCACAACGGCTGGCGTTTTGCATCCAGCACGCGCAATAGCATTAACCGCGCCAAAGCCGGAGCCAGTGCTACGGTGGCGTTAAATTTAAATCGCTGGACGAGCCGGTTGAGCGGTAGGCAGTAATCCGTGACGAACAGCATTGAATCCCATGCGGGCGGTTCTTGCAGGCAACGTCCGCAAGGCGAATGTCTGTACGCGCAGGGCAATCCACAACGCGGGCAGCAAGGCGGTGGCGCGGGTAAGGCGTAGCTACAACGTGAGCAAATCCCCCAATGTGCACAAGCGAGGGGCATCTGGCATAGCCAACATAGCCCTGGGATTGTTAGCATATTCGCTTCCTTGCAGATAAAGATGAGAACAGTAACTGATGAGTAAGCTTTGGTGGCAGACAAAAGGTGAAGGAAAAGATGATCTTGTGCTGCTGCACGGATGGGGGCTGAATGCCCAAGTGTGGCATTGCATTTGCGAGGAACTCAGCTCGCATTTTCGCCTTCATCTGGTCGACTTACCCGGTTATGGCCGTAGCCAGGATTTTGGTGCGTTAACGCTCGAGGAAATGGCAGAAGTGGTGCTGGCGCAAGCGCCGGAACAGGCTATTTGGCTGGGCTGGAGTTTGGGCGGGCTGGTGGCAAGCCAGATTGCGTTAAGCCATCCGTCGCGCGTGAAAAGGTTAGTGACTATTGCTTCCTCGCCTTGTTTCACCGCGCAAGGTGACTGGCCGGGTATCAAGCCTGAAGTGCTGGCAGGTTTCCAGCAGCAATTGAGTGATGATTTTCAACGTACCGTGGAGCGTTTTCTGGCGTTGCAAACATTGGGGACAGAAAGCGCACGCCAGGATGCTCGCCGCCTCAAGTCAGTGGTGCTTGAGCAACCGATGCCGAGCGTTGAAGTGTTAAACGGTGGGCTGGAGATCCTGAAAACGGCGGACTTACGCCAGCCGCTGAGCCAGTTGAAAGTGCCGTTCTTGCGATTGTACGGGTATCTGGATGGGCTGGTGCCGCGCAAAATCGCTGGTTTGCTGGATGCGCAGTGGCCACAAAGTGAAGCGGTGATTTTCCCGAAAGCCGCCCATGCGCCGTTTATTTCGCACCCGCAGGATGTTTGCCGGGTGCTTGAGGAATTTTGTAAGGTGGATAAGCCTTAGGCGGTCATCCACCCGTTACACAAAGTTTAAGCGCGTAGCGCCCACACTTCGCGAATACACTTCTTACTTTCCGGGCAGCTTTTACAGCCGCTGCTCAGGCAATCGCTCGAATCTTCGGTCACGCGCATGGCTTTGCCCATCGCTTCAAGACGGCTCAGCATCGCATTCACCAGCGGCAACGGGGTGGCGAGCTGTTGGCTAATTTGCGTCGCATCCAGTCGCCCTTGCAGCGCTAATGCATCACGAATCTCAATTAAACTCGCCATACCTTCTCCTTAGTGGCAATCGCCAGCGGCGCTTTTGCAACATGCTGCTTCGACTGTTTTACGGGTCGTCATCAGGCTGACATCTACACGGCTGCGAGCTTTACGCAAACCACCAATCAGCAGCACATTGAATAACACCACTGAAAGGATGCAAACCAGGCTGTATTGCGGATGCGCATTAAACGTCACGGTCTGGTAGTAGAGCGTGGAAAGCGAGTAAGCAATGTTCAGCCCCCACAACACCGAGAACATCATCCAGCCACGGCTTGATTCACGCGCCACAGCACCCATCACAGAAATACAAGGAATGTAGAGCAGCACGAAAATAAGATAGCTGTACGCTGCCGCCGCGCTGCCAAACTTGCTGCTCATCACGCCCATCGCACCGCTTGCCATTTCACCATCGCCTTTGCTGGCTTCGATTGGGTTTAGCAGTACGCTCAGGCTGAAGGTGTCTTTCAGGCTTTGCCAGGTTTCGCCAGCGGCTCCGCCTAATTCATCGAACAAGTTGAAGCTTGCAGCATCAAACGGCTCTTCGTGCATATCTTCTGCGGTGTAGAGCGTGTTGAGCGTCCCCACCACCACTTCTTTCGCCATTGCGCCAGTGAACAGGCCGACCGTTGCTTGCCAGTTATCTTCATGCACACCAATCGGTTTTAGCAGCGGAGTGAGCACACGGCTGACGGACGCCAGCGCGGAGTCATTGATGCTGTCGACTTCTTTGCCGCTGAACGAGAAGCTATTCAGCGCACCAATGAAAATACTGACGATGACAATCACTTTACCGGCGCGCATCACGAAGCCTTTCAGGCGTTGCCAGGTTTGCAGCAACAGGCTTTTCAGGTGTGGAACGTGATAGACCGGCAGCTCCATCACAAACGGCGAGGCTTCACCGCGCATGATGGTGTGTTTGAGCATCAGGCCGGTCAGAATCGCCATCACAATGCCAAGAATGTAGAGCGAGAAGACGACCAATGCGCCTTGCTGGCCAAAGAACGCTGCGGCAAATACCGCAAAAATAGCCAGACGCGCACCGCACGACATAAACGGCGCCATCATGATGGTCATCAGGCGTTCACGCGGTGCATCCAGAGTACGCGCGCCCATCACCGAAGGCACGTTACAGCCGAAGCCAACAATCAACGGCACGAAGGATTTACCCGGCAAGCCGAGCGACTGCATCAGGCGGTCCATAACGAATGCCGCACGCGCCATGTAACCGGAGTCTTCAAGGAACGACAGGAACAGGTACATCATGCCGATTTGTGGCACCAGTGGCAGCACAGTATTGATACCGCCGCCAATCCCTTGCGCTAAGAAAATTGTCAGCCAGCCTGGGAAGTGTAATGTGGCACCAATCCACTGAATACCATGGATAAAGATAGCCGCAGAACCACCGTCGAAAATAGGCTGCAACGCGCCGCCGATGTTAATCGCCAGCAAGAACATCAGGTACATCACCAGCAAGAAAATAGGCAAGCCGAGGAAACGGTTGAGGATGATTTTATCCATCATCGCCGTTAAGCGGTGCGGTTCGGCGGTGAGACTGTTACTGATGGAATCGCAGATGGCGGCAATCGTTTGGTAACGGGCATCGGCAATTAGCAGCGCCGGGTCTTCGTGTTCTTCCGCCAGTTGGGTACGAATTACATCGAGTTTATCGGCGGCATGACCGGCATATTCGCGGCTGTAAATATCGCCTTCCAGCATTTGCAGTGCCAGCCAACGGCGCTGTTGCGCAGGCATATCATGCGGCATTTCAGCGGCCAGGTTGTCGGCTTCTTCCAGTAGTTTTGGCGGGTACAACACTAAATCGCTATGCGTGTTCGGCTGGCGGCGGTCGATAGCCAGTTTCAGGCCTTCCATACCCCGGCCACGCGTGGATACCAGTGGCACAACCGGGCAGCCCAGACGGGCGGCAAGGGCGTCAATATCGATACGAATATCTTGCTTCTCGGCGATGTCGAGCATGTTAAGCGCGACCACACACGGAATGCCTAATTCAAGCAGTTGCAGCGTCAGATACAGATTACGTTCCAGGTTTGACGCATCAACAACGTTGATAAGCAGGTCAGCATCACCGCTCAGGATGTAGTGGCAGGCGATTTGCTCGTCGAGAGAGGTTTGCGATGAAATGGTGGTCAGGGAATAGGTGCCGGGTAAATCGACCAGCGTGACCTGGTGCGCAAGCGTTGAAAACTGACCTTCTTTACGTTCTACGGTGACGCCCGCCCAGTTGCCAACCCGTTGGCGAGAGCCGGTGAGTTGGTTGAATAAGGTGGTTTTCCCGGAGTTGGGGTTACCGATTAAGCCGATAGTTAATTTTTTCATTTTTTTCGCGAACTTAAAGAGAATTGCAACGAGCGCAAGCGCTCACCCCGCCAGTCAGGCAATGGCTTCAACGTGCAGTAATTCGAGATCTTTTTTTCGTAATACCAAACTGACGCGACGCGTTTCGATATGAATCGGATCGCCTAAAGGTGCGACACGCACAACGCTGAATGAAGAACCGGGCAACATACCGAGTGACAGTAATTTTTGGCGATATGACGGGCTAATTTCACTGGCAAAGCCGGTAATTTTCCACGTACTTTTTGGTAAGAATCGCATAGGACGGACCCACTTAGAGTTGTGCTCTGGTATTTACGCTAACGAGAGATTTCGTTGGATAAAGGAGAAATAACGAACAAACCAATGATAATGAGAATGGTTTCTGTCTTCAATGATTATTTTTGTGATGAATAATACGTTTTGGTTTATTTAAATCAGGCCGGTTGATTGTTTTACCAGTGCGGGTTTTATGAGGGTGTTTATTATTATTTTATAAATAACAGTATGTTATGAATTTTTAAAAATGAAGAGTTTATTATTTTATCGTTGTGAATGTTGTCTGAATATTTCATCTGTTACAGCTGTGATAAATATTGGTGTTGTTTTTACCGTTTTTTAGGAAATTGATCTATCGCAAACTCATTCTATTTTTTTGACAAAATTCAGATAATGCTAATGAAATGTTGTTAATAAGCAGTTGGGGATTAAACAGGCAAATTGTGCTGAATTGGGCGAGAGGGGAAATAATAACCCGATGTTTCCGCCGCTCCCCTGACGAGCCGGCTGTCTCTTAGTCACATCTTTGAGGGCCGGTTCCTGCCGAGCCGGAGAAGGTTCCGTTCACCAGGCGATAGCGTGTTTATGTCGCGACTGAACTGGTGAACGTCTTAGGGTGACCACCGTCGTCACCCTAAGAACCCTGACTCCCGGCAAATCAATCGCCGGGCGACGGGGTCGCCAGGGGGATGTCGTTATCCCACTGGCACGTTCACCGTTTTCGGGAATTAAAGAGATAACTGAACACACGGGTGAACGGAAAATCAGCAAGACTTACAGATCTCGCCCTGACAAGATTGCCAGGGCGAGTTGTGGATAAGAGACAGGACGAGCCGGAGAGGGCGGAAAAATGGCTAACGATTAACGCTTTTTACCTAATGCGGCGGCCAGCGCATCACTCATCGCACTGTTGCCCGCACTGCTGCTGGCGTTATCACGCCCGCGAGGTTTCTGCTGTTGTGCCGGACGGCGTTCGTTTTGCTCGCGTGGTGCACTGCCACGGCGGTTGGATTCGCCAGGCTGTTCATCAAGACGCATCGTCAGCGCGATACGTTTGCGCGACATATCCACTTCCATCACTTTCACTTTGACGATATCACCGGCTTTCACCACTTTATGCGGGTCGTCGATGAACTTGTCGGAGAGCGAGGAGATGTGAACTAAACCGTCCTGATGGACACCGATATCAACAAACGCACCGAAGTTAGTCACGTTGGTAACGGCACCTTCCAGCACCATGCCAGGCTGAAGGTCGTTCATGGTTTCGACGCCATCGGCAAATTTCGCGGTTTTGAATTCTGGACGCGGGTCACGGCCTGGTTTTTCCAGCTCTTTGATGATGTCAGTCACCGTTGGCACACCGAAACGCTCGTCGGTAAATTCACGGGCGCTAAGGCCGCGTAACGCTTCACCGTTACCCATTAAATCCTGTAGCGCCTGTTCGGTCGCCGCCAGAATACGTTCCACAATCGGGTAGGCTTCCGGGTGAACGGTTGAGGCATCCAGCGGGTTGTCGCCGTGGTTAATGCGCAGGAAGCCCGCGCACTGTTCAAACGCTTTCGGCCCTAAACGGCTGACTTTCAGCAACTGCTGACGGTTCTGGAAGCGGCCATTTTCGTCGCGCCAGTTAACGATGTTCTGCGCCATCATGCGCGTTAAGCCGGCCACGCGAGTTAATAGCGGCACCGAGGCAGTGTTCAGATCCACACCGACGGCGTTCACGCAGTCTTCGACTACCGCATCCAGCTTCTTCGCCAGCTGCGACTGGCTGACATCGTGCTGATACTGGCCGACGCCGATAGATTTCGGGTCGATTTTCACTAGCTCCGCAAGCGGGTCTTGCAGGCGACGGGCAATGGATACTGCGCCACGAATCGAAACGTCAAGATCCGGGAATTCCAGTGCTGCCAGCTCAGAAGCTGAGTACACCGAAGCGCCAGCTTCACTGACAATCACTTTCTGCGCGGTGACTTTCGGGAATTGCTCTTGTACGTCGAGGAAGAAACGCTCGGTTTCACGCGATGCGGTACCGTTGCCGATAGCCACCAGTTCAACGTTGTGTTTTTCGCACAAAGCCGCAACGGCAACCGCGGCTTTCGCCGTTTGCCCGGTATGGGGATAGATGGTATCGAAGGCGACTAGCTTGCCGGTGGAATCAACCACCGCGACTTTCACACCGGTACGCAAGCCCGGATCCAGACCCATGGTGGCGCGTAAGCCAGCTGGAGCCGCCATCAACAAGTCGTGGAGGTTACGGGCAAAAACGTTAATCGCTTCATCTTCGGCGCGTTCGCGCACGGTGCCCATCAGCTCGGTTTCAAGGTGCATCAGTACTTTGATACGCCAGGTCCAGCTCACCACGGCACGGCGCCAGGCGTCTGCCGGAGCATTGTTCAGGCGCAGGCCGAGATGGTCGATAATCAGCTGTTCGCAGTAGCTTTCACGCGGTGGCTCGTCGTGCTGTGGATCGGCATTCAGTGCCAGCTGCAAAATGCCTTCATTGCGGCCACGGAACATAGCGAGTGCACGGTGGGATGGGGCGGTGGCAATCGGTTCGTGATGGTCGAAATAATCACGGAATTTTGCACCTTCCTCTTCTTTGCCTGCCACCACGGTGGCAACAAGATGGGCGTTCTTCCACAGGTAGTTACGCACTTTTGCCAGCAGCGCGGCATCTTCGGCAAAACGCTCCATCAAGATATAGCGTGCGCCATCCAGTGCGGCTTTGGTATCAGCGACACCTTTATCGGCATCAATGTAACTTGCTGCGGCTTCTTCAGGTGTGTGTGACGGGTCATTCCAAAGCAGCTCGGCCAGTGGCTCAAGCCCTGCTTCGATAGCAATTTGCCCGCGCGTGCGGCGTTTTTGCTTATACGGCAAATAGAGATCTTCAAGCTCGGTTTTGCTCAGCGTGCCGTTAATGGCCGCGGCGAGTTCGTCACTCAATTTGCCTTGTTCGGTAATGGATTTGAGGATCGCCTGGCGGCGGTCTTCTAATTCGCGCAGATAACTCAGACGGGTTTCTAACTGACGCAGTTGCGTGTCATCCAGACCGCCGGTAACTTCCTTACGATAACGTGCAATAAACGGCACGGTATTCCCTTCGTCCAGCAGGCGAACGGCAGCATCAACCTGTTCATTTCTGGCCTTTAGCTCGCTGGCAATAATGCGGCAGAGTGAATCATTCATCATGGTTTTTCATCTGTGTTAGTCGAAATTTCAGGGGATAGTTATACGGATTGGAGGGTGAAAATGCCAGCCACAGCGCCCGAGAGGTGATGAATCAGACTGTTCTGTTGCTGGCCTGTGGCCTATTTCACATACTCGATATCATTGATGTACCACTGGGCTTCACCTGCCGGAGTTTGTACCACCGCCAGATCGCCCACTTCTTTTTTCAGTAGCGCACGTGCCATCGGGGAATCAATCGAGATGTAATCTCTGCGACCAAAGATTTCGTCATAACCGACGATGCGAAAACGCAGCTGGTTGCCGTCATCGTTTTCAACCTCTACCCACGCGCCAAAGAACACTTTGCCTTCTTGTTGCGGCGAATAGTCGACAATTTTCAGCTGTTCGAGGCATTTCGTGAGATATCGCACTCTACGATCTATTTCTCGCAGCCTTTTTTTGTTGTACTGGTAGTCGGCATTTTCACTGCGATCGCCCAGACTTGCCGCCCAGGTAACCTTTTTTGTCACCTCAGGACGCTCCTCACGCCACAAAGTGTCCTTTTCTTGTTTGAGCTTTTCGTAGCCTTCACGGGTAATCAGTGGCGTTTTCATTATCAAGCCTTGAATGGGTAGCACAATAAAGGTGATTTAAACCGAATTATCAGGGTGATGGCAATCCCGGAGATCTGCGAACTACGTCATTATTTTTGCTGAAAAAGTGCCTATAACCATCTGTTTAATATGCTTTGTAACAATTTCGACTAGAATATATACCAGAATTGACTGGTCGTAACGCCGCAGTTTTTTAAGAATACGCACTCACTGTTCGAGCCTTTGGGAGTATAAGAATGCAAGAGAATTATAAGATTCTGGTCGTGGATGACGACATGCGCCTGCGTGCGCTGCTGGAACGTTACCTCACCGAACAAGGCTTCCAGGTCCGTAGCGTTGCTAACGCAGAACAGATGGATCGCCTGCTAACCCGTGAATCCTTCCATTTGATGGTCCTTGATCTGATGTTGCCAGGCGAAGATGGTTTGTCTATCTGCCGCCGTCTGCGCAGCCAAAGCAACCCAATGCCAATCATCATGGTAACCGCGAAAGGCGAAGAAGTTGACCGCATCGTGGGGCTGGAAATTGGCGCTGATGACTACATTCCAAAACCGTTTAACCCGCGTGAACTGTTAGCACGTATCCGTGCTGTTCTGCGCCGTCAGGCTAATGAACTGCCTGGTGCACCTTCTCAGGAAGAAGCGGTTATCGCCTTTGGTAAGTTTAAACTGAACCTCGGCACCCGTGAGATGTTCCGTGAAGACGAACCTATGCCATTAACCAGCGGCGAGTTCGCGGTTCTGAAAGCGTTGGTCAGCCATCCGCGCGAACCGTTATCACGCGATAAACTGATGAACCTGGCCCGTGGCCGTGAATACAGTGCGATGGAACGCTCAATTGATGTGCAGATTTCTCGTCTGCGTCGCATGGTCGAAGAAGATCCTGCGCATCCACGCTATATCCAGACCGTTTGGGGCCTGGGCTACGTATTTGTGCCGGACGGTTCCAAGGCATGAGGCGAGTCCGCTTCTCCCCCAGAAGCTCGTTTGCCCGCACGTTATTACTGATTGTCACCTTGCTGTTCGTCAGCCTGGTGACGACCTACCTTGTGGTGTTGAACTTTGCCATTCTGCCGAGCTTGCAACAGTTTAATAAGGTACTGGCTTACGAAGTTCGTATGCTGATGACCGATAAACTGCAACTCGAAGATGGTACGCAACTGGTGGTTCCGCCTGCTTTTCGGCGTGAAATCTATCGTGAGTTGGGAATCTCTCTCTATTCCAATGAAGCGGCGGAAGACGCGGGTTTGCGCTGGGCGCAGCATTACGAATTCCTCAGTCATCAAATGGCACAGCAATTGGGTGGCCCAACCGAAGTGCGCGTTGAGGTTAACAAGAGCTCGCCGGTTGTCTGGCTGAAGACGTGGCTGTCGCCGAATATCTGGGTCCGTGTACCCCTGACTGAAATCCATCAGGGCGACTTCTCACCGTTGTTCCGCTATACGCTGGCGATAATGCTGTTGGCGATTGGTGGTGCGTGGCTGTTTATCCGTATCCAGAACCGACCCTTGGTTGACCTGGAACACGCCGCTTTGCAGGTCGGTAAAGGTATTATTCCGCCGCCGTTGCGTGAATATGGCGCGTCAGAGGTGCGCTCAGTTACCCGGGCGTTTAACCATATGGCCGCCGGTGTGAAGCAGCTCGCCGATGACCGCACGCTGTTAATGGCGGGCGTCAGCCACGATTTACGTACGCCGCTCACTCGTATTCGTCTGGCAACAGAAATGATGAGTGAGGAAGATGGCTATCTCTCCGAGTCGATTAACAAAGATATCGAAGAGTGTAATGCGATAATCGAGCAGTTCATCGATTACCTGCGTACCGGGCAAGAGATGCCGCTGGAGACTGCCGATCTCAACAGTGTGTTGGGTGAAGTGGTGGCCGCGGAAAGTGGTTACGAGCGGGAAATCGACACCGATCTGCAAGCAGGCGAATTGCTGGTGAATATCCATCCGTTGTCCATTAAACGTGCTGCCGCCAATATGGTGGTTAATGCCGCGCGTTACGGTAATGGCTGGATTAAAGTCAGCAGTGGCGGTGAGTTAAACCGTGCCTGGTTCCAGGTAGAGGACGACGGCCCAGGGATTAAACCTGATCAGCTCAAGCATTTGTTCCAGCCATTTGTGCGCGGCGACAGTGCTCGCAGCACCAGCGGTACCGGTTTAGGGTTGGCGATTGTGCAACGTATTATCGACAACCATAACGGCTTGCTGGACATCGGCGTTAGCGAACGCGGTGGTTTGCGGATAAAGGCTTATTTGCCGTTGCCGATGAATAAATCTCCTCAGCCTCTCAATAACGAGCGGGAATAAAAAAAGCCCTCTCAGAGAGATTGAGAGGGCTTTTTACTATCAATTACAGTGCGAATTACAGCTTCGGCCCTGCACTCACCAGTGCTGCACCTGCTGGAGTGTCAGTGTATTTATCAAAGTTCTCGATAAACAACTTAGCCAGTTGCTCAGATTTTTCCTGCCACAATTCTGGGGATGCGTAGGTTTTACGTGGGTCCAGAATGTGGGTATCAACACCTGGCAGCGCAGTTGGAACCGCAAGGCCAAAGATTGGCAGCGTGAAGGTTTCAGTGTCGTCCAGAGAACCATCCAGAATCGCATCAATAATCGCGCGCGTGTCTTTGATGGAGATACGTTTGCCTGTGCCGTTCCAGCCGGTATTAACCAGATAAGCCTGAGCGCCTGCGGCCTGCATGCGTTTGACCAGCACTTCTGCGTATTGAGTCGGGTGCAAAGACAAGAATGCAGCACCGAAACAAGCGGAGAACGTTGGTGTAGGCTCTGTGACACCGCGCTCTGTACCGGCCAGTTTGGCAGTAAAGCCAGACAGGAAGTGGTACTGAGTTTGATTTGCCGTCAGGCGTGAAACCGGAGGCAGAACGCCAAAGGCATCAGCGGTCAGGAAGATAACTTTGTTGGCGTGGCCCGCTTTAGAAACCGGTTTAACGATGTTATCGATATGGTAAATCGGGTAGGAAACACGGGTATTTTCGGTTTTAGAACCGTCATCAAAGTCGATAGAACCATCGTCACGCACGGTGACGTTTTCCAGCAGCGCATCACGGCGAATCGCATTAAAGATTTCCGGTTCTGCTTCTTTGGATAAACGAATGGTTTTTGCGTAGCAGCCGCCTTCGAAATTGAACACGCCGTCATCGTCCCAGCCATGTTCATCATCGCCAATCAGGCGACGTTTTGGATCGGTAGAAAGCGTAGTTTTACCGGTGCCAGACAGACCAAAGAACACAGCTACATCGCCTTCTTCGCCGACGTTTGCTGAGCAGTGCATTGAGGCTATGCCTTTCAACGGCAGCAGGTAGTTCATGATCGAGAACATACCTTTCTTCATTTCGCCGCCGTACCAGGTCCCGCCAATCAGTTGCACGCGTTCGGTAAGGTTAAAAGCGATGAAGTTTTCAGAGTTCAGACCCTGTTCTTGCCACTGTGGGTTAGTGCATTTTGCACCGTTCATCACCACAAAATCAGCTTCAAAGGTGGCTAATTCTTCGTCTGTAGGACGGATGAACATGTTTTTAACGAAATGAGCCTGCCAGGCCACTTCGGTAATAAAACGCACTGAAAGACGGGTATCTGCGTTTGCACCGCAGAAAGCATCAATAATAAACAGGCGTTTTCCAGACAGTTGGTTGGTGACCAGGTCTTTCAGATGGTGCCAGGTTTCTTCGCTGAGCGGTTTATTATCGTTTTTACCCTTACCATTATCCGCCCACCACAGGGTATCGCGCGTCGTGTCATCACGGACAATGTATTTATCTTTCGGGGAACGACCGGTAAAAATGCCGGTATCAACAGCAATTGCACCGAGATTTGTTTCTATGCCGCGCTCAAAACCTTCCAGGTTGGGATTTAGTTCTTCGTGGTACAAGGTGTCGTAATCAGGGTTATAAATCACTTCACTTGCGTCATGAATTCCATAAGCCTTGAGATCTTGCGGGGTTATGCCTTTAACTCGCATTTCACTGCTCCTTAGCCAATTTGTACTGCTTGAGATTGTAGGGTTGTTTATTGGTTGTTAACCGCGACACCTATCATAGATTTGAGCATCCACTCGAATCCATATAGCGGAAAACGCTGTGAAGCGAGTCACAACGGGGTGAGAGTATGGCAGGAAATATAAATGCATCGGGGAAAATATTCTGAATATGTTAAAAAATAGTGCGATTAACGGACGAGGTGTGACTGAGAGCGCACTTGTGTGCAAACTTTGAAATTGATTTAGGCCTGGATGCCCTCTCCCTGGCTCTCTCCCTGATGGAGCTGTCTCTTGGTCACATCTCTGTGAGCCGGGAGACAGTTCCGTTCACCCGATGTTCAGTGTTTCATATAGCCACTGAACCGGTGAACGTCTTAGGGTGACCACCGTCGTCACCCTAAGAACCCTGACTCCCGGCAAATAAATCGCCGCAAGCGGTAAACCTCCATTTTGCCTCCGTGTCAGGGTCGGTTGCGATTCGTTCCAGACGATCGCGCCCTCCAGCCGTTCCCGACGGCTGGACCCTGCCACCTGGAGTCAAAATGGAGGCGATTTAAGCCGGACCCGAAATTCAAAGTCAAAGGCCAGAGCGGTTTTGACCTTGTTCCCGGCT
>Ga0207696_1001232_pt1 | contig 14494 bp, 14 predicted proteins | sample KBSS54metaG_FD_184403 | JGI IMG/M metagenome (GOLD analysis project Ga0207696, IMG submission 184403) | Switchgrass rhizosphere microbial communities from Kellogg Biological Station, Michigan, USA - KBS S5-4 metaG (SPAdes) (version 2) | ecosystem: Host-associated > Plants > Roots > Rhizosphere >...
TTCACGGAATTCTTGTTCAACGGGTGTTTTTGCTTGTACATCTTTTGGACGATTTAATTTGTTTTTTTCGAGTGAAATCATTGCGAGCATCGTTTCAGCGTCATAATCATCTTTTAAGCGCAATTCTTTCAAAATTTTCTTTATCATAATTTGTTTATGTTTTTCATTTGCTAAAATCTGCTGGTTGTATCCTTGGCTACGAAGTAATTTTAAAAAGACGGAATGGAATGTACCTGCGACAACATAGCGGCTTGCAGCATGATTCATACCAGGTAAGTTTGCCACGCGGCTTCGTATTTCTTCAGCAGCTTTTTGTGTAAACGTAAGCAGTAAAATGTTGCGTGGGTGGACATTTTTTACATTGATTAAATAGCCAACGCGCGTTGTTAAAACAGATGTTTTCCCGCTTCCAGCTCCGGCTAGTGTAAGAACAGGACCTTCTGTCGTTCGCACAGCTTCTAATTGTTTTTCATTTAAATACACACCTTGCTGTTCTAGGGCGCGAAAATAAGCCGCATCGTTATCTTTCTCTACAATTAAATTGGCAGAAGTTTTTGGAATATGATATGTTGCTTGCGGAACGTTAGCGTGTGTTAATGATTTTTGTGAAAATTTTTCTTGAGTCATATATTCACCTTCAAAACTATAGCATCAACTTTTAACTTTAGCGGAAGAAAAAGAAAATAGCAATGTAAAAAACAGGAGGGGGTACCTCCTGTTTAGAAAATCATAATTCTTTTATCATCACAACATGTGGTATATCAGCCTCTATAAATACATCAGAAACAGTTTGATATCCGAGTTTCTTATAAAAGGATTCCGCCTGCGTTTGAGCATGAAGCTTCAATTTTGGTAGCGACTCCTCTTTGGCATACGCCTCGAGTGAGTCCATAATGATTTTTCCGACTCCCTTTTTGCGATGGGAAGCGAGAACGCATATCCGTTCCATTTTCCCGAAGCCTTGGGCGATGCGAAAGCGACCTGCCCCAACTGGAATATCCTCATCATATATAACGATGTGTTTAGAAGTTTCTTCAAATTCATCGTATTCTTCTTCGGCAGACACATGTTGTTCTTCGACAAATACTTGTTTACGTACAGAGAATGCGTCTCTTAGTTGTTCGTCTGTTTGTACGATTTGTGCTTGCAACTTAGCTATTCCCCTTTCCAAGGTGGAATGTTTCGTGAACTGTCCATGTTTCATTGTCTAATTGGTATAGAAGGTGGAAACGGTCGATTGGTTGCTCGTAATAAAAGTCTTTCATACGTAAGCGACCTAATACATCAGCATGCTCTGCATCTGATAAGTGTTGTCCAATTGTTAAGTGTGGTACAAAAGCGTACTCGCGTTCTTGTGTGAAGAATCCTTTATGCATTTCTTCGTTTAAGAATGTGAGTTCAGGTGTTTTTTCTACTTTAAAATAAATAACATTATTAACAGGTGCAAATGAGCTTACCTTTCCAACATGAAGGGTAAACGGATTTGTTTTGTTTGCAATTGCATGTAGTTCTTGTACAATCGCTTCTAATTGTTCATCTGGTGCCTCAAAGGGTGTTTTTAATGTGATATGTGGTGGAACCAATGCATAATGCGGATCGTAACGCTTACGCAATCCGTTTGCTTTATCTTGAATCATTTTTGATGGAAAAATTACAATGCCTAGTTTCATCTTTATATTCCTCCCTTTGTAAGTCTAGTTAGATTTCGAGAAAATAAATCTCTTTTTCTATTATATCAAATAATTCTGAACACTGCTTCCTATTATTTCATTGATAGAATATAAGAAAATGCTTTTGGTAAATCATTTTGCCAATATTTCCATGTATGATTTCCTTCGAATTCTTCGTAATGTGTGATGAAGTTTCTTTCTGTAAGTAATGCATGCAGCTCGCGATTTGGCTCTACAAAATCAGAAACTTGTCCATCCGTTCTTTTTACAGCGGTTTCTTCCGTCCCAATTACATGATAAATTTCTAATGCCTGCGTTTCTTTAAAATCTTTTGCAAGGCTAAGTACTGTTTCATCGACAAACGGGGATTGCATAACGACTTTACCGAATGTATGCGGATACATAAGTGCTGTCATAACGGACACTGTACCGCCAAGGGAATCACCGATTAATACACGTCCTTTTCCCATTTGATAGGTTGGATAATTTTCATCAATATATGGAACGAGTTCGTGAGCAAGAAAGCGAATATATGCTGCATTCTTTACATCGTTTGGAAAGTATGTTTCTTTACGATCATGTACATTTTTATATGGAATACCGACAATAATTGTTCGGTCAATTTCTTCATTTTCACGAAGACGTTCAATTACGCGGTGCGCTTTACCAAGCTGAAAATAATCTCTGCCATCTTGTGCAATGACAACGGTGTGCTTGTGCAGCGGCGTATAATTAACTGGTAAATAGACAAGAAGCGTAACGTCTTCTTGAAGTGATGTACTGTAAAATGAAAGTTCTTCTATTCTCCCTGTTGCTTGATTCATATATGATCCCCCTAAATAAAAATATGCTGTAGTTGCCCTGTGAGGGTAGCGCAGGTAGTGAAGATGTAAGGATGCATCTACTACTGTGCTTCTCATTTTCTATTTTACCATAATGGTAAGAAGAATCTAAAAAATTAGTATTTATATGATAAAAGAAAAATTGATATAAAAGCTTTCTTTTTAGATGGGAGAGAGGGTCCGCCGATACATAGAAGCGGTCAGTTCTTTTTTTAGCCCCATGCCAAGTTAAAACAAAGGGGGAAAATGAGAGCAGCGCCTCTTTTTTCTTCATAGTCGTGATTTATATGTGAAAACCTAAAAAAAGGAGTTCTCCATCAAAAGCCAGATTGGCGAGGACTTTTGATGGAGAACCCTCCCACTGATTAAAGTTTCACTTTATATGTTGAAAGATTAAATTGGGTTTATATATAATGAAGTGGGGATTTTTACAGAGAGAGGGGTAAAATAACTTTGAAACAAGAAAAATCAATTGCACTACCGTTAGCAGTTTCCATTATAGCTATTTCATTTGCAGCTGTTTTCGTTAAGATGTCCTCAGCACCATTTTCAATTTTAAGCATGTATCGGTTATGGATTATTGTAATCTTTATGCTTCCGATTGTTTGGAAAAAGCGTGAAGAATTTCGCGGAATTCAAAAGCGAGACTGGTATTTCTTAATAGGATCAGGCTTCTTTTTAGCACTGCATTTTCTTTTATGGTTTGCATCTTTGAAATTTACAACTGTTGCCAGCTCAACCATTATTTTAGCGCTCCAGCCAATCGTATCGCTAGTTGGAGGTTTTTTTCTGTTTAAAGAAAGAACGACTTATTCAGCGATTGCTACAATGGGGATTGCTATCCTTGGTGTAATGTGCATTGGATGGGGCGATTTAGGGTTAAGCAGAGAAGCGATATTCGGGGATATTTTATCCTTTTTAAGTGTAATTGCAGTTGTTGGTTATTTATTTATTGGGCAAACAACAGTAAAAAAAGTTTCGCACTGGATTTATAGTTTTACCGTGTTTGCATTTGCCGGGATATTCATCGCTATTTATAACGTAGTAATGAATGTGCCTTTTACAGGATATTCTACATGGGACTGGTGGATTTTCATTTTGCTTGCGATTGTACCAACTGCTTCACATATGATTAATAACTGGTTATTAAATTATGTGAATGCGACAACAATTTCAATGAGTATTTTAGGAGAACCTGTTGGGGCATCAATTCTAGCATTCTTCTTACTAGGTGAGAAGCTGAATAGTATGCAAGTTATTGGTAGCGTTCTCGTATTATGTGGTGTGTTTATTTTCTTGTTGCAACAGCAAAAACGTGTGCAGAAGGAACCAGTACAAAGTGCAGCATTTACGCAAGAGCTGTAGTGTGTTTATAGATAATTAGTAGGCTGTTAGGGGCAATCCTAGCAGCTTTTTTCTACATAAATTGAAAAAATGATATAAAAACCTTTCTTTTTGGGTGGAAGAGAGGATCCGGCCTTGTATAGAAGCGGTCAGTTCCTTTTTTAGCCTCATGCCAAGTGGAATCAAAGAGAGAAAACGAGTGAAGATCTCCTTTTTGTTGAGTAACAATAAAATTGTTTACTTACAAATAAAATCGTTACATTTACAATAAAGATGTTTAAAGACGTCAGTCATGTTATGCCATTAAAGGGCCAGATTGTGGAGAAATGGATTTACTAAATCATATAATTTATTGTAAACTGAATCCACACAATTATTTAAACGATTTATTATAAAACAAATATTTATATATACTTAAACCATTATGAGTAAAAACAATAAGGGGGGAACTAACATGACGAAGAGAAGTAAAATCAACAATGAAAAGGAGTTGTTACTAGAACAACGTGAAGAATTACTCAGAGCATTGAAAGCCCGTTTTGAGAAAAACATGAACCGCCATAAAGGTCTTGAATGGGCTAAAGTCCAAGCAAAGCTGGATGCTAATACTGAAAAACTGTGGTCGCTCAATGAAATGGAAAGAACTGGCGGTGAACCGGATGTTGTTGGTCATGATAAAGAGAAGGGCGAATACATTTTTTATGATTGTTCAGCGGAAAGTCCTAAAGGTCGCAGAAGTGTTTGTTATGATCGTGAAGGGCTAGAGTCAAGAAAAAAACATAAACCAGAAAATAACGCTATTGATATGGCAACTGCCATGGGCGTTGAACTATTAACGGAAGAACAATATCGGGCGTTGCAAAAACTTGAAAATTTCGATATGAAAACGTCGAGTTGGGTGCAAACACCCTCTGATATTAGAGAACTCGGCGGTGCCCTTTTTTGCGATTGTCGCTTCGGGCACGTCTTTGTGTATCACAATGGAGCAGAATCCTATTATGCCGCCAGGGGTTTTCGTGGTTCGCTAAGGGTTTAAATTTTGCACAGATAGCTAAATTTGAATTTGAGAACGGATCACCTAGGGAAAAGTTTTAATTTCATTCTTCAACTATCGGGCGCTATCCTTGAAAAAGGGTAGTGCTCTTTTGCGTAAAAGGGCCAGATTGTTGAATAACTCTTTATAAGGAAAATGGAGATTGTGAAGAACTGTACTTATGCCAGCGGGCAGGTTAGTTTATTAAGAACGTGATATCTCATATTAATATAAGATATTTTAGGGAAAATAAACAGATTAAATTGAAAAAAGTTGATTTTAACCATATCCATTGTGGGCTAAAAGGCATATGAGCTACTTTCGATTGGATGAACCGAGGCATCAGTTTACCACTGTATGGTAAGGTTTAGCTGTTTTTTGAACTCTTCCTAATTTAATTATAGCATTTAAAAAATGGTTAATATAGACTTTTTATTCTCATTTACTACTGCTAAAATCAATAGAACATTAATGGTTAGGAGAGATGTAGAATGAGTCCTTTGGTTCTCGGTTTTCAGGAGATAGAAGAAACACAGCTTTTGCTCGTTGGCGGAAAAGGGTTAAATTTAGGGAAATTATCAAAAATTCAAGGAATACAAGTACCAGAAGGATTTTGTATTACAACAGTAGGATATCAAAAAGCCATCGAACAAAACGAAACGTTTCAAGCATTGTTGGATCAAATAACAATGCTAAAAGTAGAGGATCGTAATCAAATTAGTGAAATCAGTAGGAAGATTCGACAAATTATTATGGAAGTAGAAATTCCTTCCGATGTTGTGAAAGCAGTTGCTGACTATCTCTCCCAGTTTGGCGATGAACATGCTTATGCAGTGCGTTCTAGTGCGACCGCTGAAGATTTGCCACATGCCTCTTTTGCTGGTCAACAAGACACTTATTTAAATATCATCGGAAAAGAAGCAATCTTGCAGCATATCAGCAAATGTTGGGCTTCCCTATTTACGGATCGAGCGGTAATATACCGAATGCAAAACAGATTTGACCACAGTCAAGTTTATTTATCCGTTATCGTCCAAAGGATGGTTTTTCCACAGGCTTCAGGGATTTTATTTACCGCTGATCCGATTACTTCTAACCGAAAGCTGCTATCAATCGATGCCAGTTTTGGACTTGGAGAAGCACTGGTCTCTGGCTTGGTATCTGCCGATTGTTATAAAGTACAGGAAGATAAAATCGTCGATAAGATGATAGCAACCAAAAAATTGGCTATCTATGCACGAAAAGAAGGCGGAACAGAAGCGCGGCAAATTGATCCTGATCAGCAAAAGACTCAAACACTTACTGAACAACAGATATTACAACTAGCACGCATAGGAAGACAGATCGAAGCTTATTTTGGTTGCCCACAAGATATCGAATGGTGTTTGGTTGATGATACATTTTATATTGTCCAGAGTCGTCCAATCACTACTTTATACCCCATCCCTGAAGTGAATGATCAAGAAAATCACGTCTATGTATCTGTTGGTCATCAACAAATGATGACCGACCCCTTGAAACCATTGGGAATGTCTTTATTCCAGTTAACATCTTTTGGACCCAGGTTTAAAGCTGGTGGAAGGTTATTTGTTGATATCACGCATAATCTGGCTTCACCTGTCAGCAGAAAAACGATAATAGATACATTGGGACAATCCGATCCGCTCATAAAAGACGCACTCATGACTATAATAGAGCGAGAAGATTTTATAAAATCGTCACCAGATGGTAAAAAAGTACCGAGTCCCAGTAAAAGCAATAAAGGTATATCATCTTCGGGTTTTCAAGCACAAATCGAAAACGATCCGACAATCGTTTCTAATTTGATTAAGAGTAGTCAAACATCGATAGAAGAGTTAAAACAAAACATCCAAACGAAATCAGGATCAGATTTATTTGATTTTATTCTAGAAGATATCCAGCAATTAAAGAAGATTTTATTTGACCCACAAAGTTTGGGTGTGATTATGGCTGCTATGGATGCTTCAACATGGATCAATGAAAAAATGAACAAGTGGTTAGGTGAAAAAAACGTAGCAGATACGCTTTCTCAATCTGTACCAAACAATATTACTTCGGAAATGGGTCTGGCGCTATTGGATGTCGCAGATGTGATTCGTCCTTATCTAGAAGTAATTGATTATTTACAACAAGTAAAAGATGATGACTTTTTGGATGAACTGGTTAAGTTTGATGGTGGACAGGAAACCCAAGACGCTATCTATGATTATCTCAGCAAATACGGAATGCGATGTACCGGAGAAATCGATATTACTAAAACTCGTTGGAGCGAAAAACCAACTACACTTGTCCCCATGATTCTTGGTAATATCAAAAACTTTGAGCCGAATGCTAGCAATCGGAAATTTGAGCAAGGGCGACAGAAAGCTTTGAAAAAAGAACAAGAGTTATTAGATCGATTGAAGCAATTACCGGATGGTGAACAAAAAGCCAAAGAAACAAAACGAATGATCGACCTAATCCGGAATTTTATCGGTTATCGGGAATATCCAAAATACGGCATGGTTAATCGCTACTTCGTTTATAAGCAGGCTTTACTGAAAGAAGCCGAACAACTCGTACAAGCCAACGTTATTCATGAAAAAGAAGATATATACTATCTCACTTTTGAAGAACTTCACGAAGTCGTACGCACAAATAAACTAGATTACCAGATCATCAGCAAACGAAAAGACGAGTACAAATTATATGAAAAACTAACTCCACCACGTGTTATCACGTCTGATGGTGAAATCATTGTAGGTGAGTACAAACGAGAAAATCTCCCAGCCGAAGCGATTGTAGGTCTACCTGTTTCTTCCGGAGTTATAGAGGGACGAGCACGTGTCATCTTAAACATGGAAGATGCTGTTCTAGAAGATGGAGATATATTAGTCACCTCCTTTACTGACCCTAGCTGGACACCATTGTTTGTATCCATAAAAGGCCTAGTCACCGAAGTTGGTGGACTGATGACCCATGGAGCAGTTATCGCACGTGAATATGGCTTACCAGCAGTTGTCGGAGTGGAAAATGCTACCAAACTGATAAAAGATGGGCAACGAATTCGCGTGCATGGAACAGAAGGGTATATCGAAGTATTTTAATTTCTGAATACGTCCAGATTTAATTAGTAGCACCGCTCCAGTGGATACCAGAGCGGTGTCTCACAATCTTTCCATTGGGACAAAAAATTGAAGCCAACTTTATCGGTGGTGCAAACTTAAAACAGATACTTTTATAAAGCCTATCTCTGAAGACGTTGATGTATTATTTATCGGTGCTATGAATGAGCGCCGTAAAGCAGTTTTTGATCAGTTAAAAAAGCTTGCACCAGATTTAAATATTATTTTTAAAAGCAATGTATGGGGAATTCTCAGAAATGAACTTATAGCGAGATCCAAAATCATTTTAAACATTCATTATTATTTAACTGGTATTCTTGAAACGCCGAGGATTTCTCACGCTGTCGCGAATCATAAATTCATTATCTCTGAAACTAGTAACCCTGACGATGAAGCAAGAATTGATTATGAACAGCTCAAACTTAATTTAGCAAAGTTAAATAAAAATAATAAAAATAAATACGTAGAAGAGAAAACTGCTTTCGTTAAATCAATTTTAGAAAAGATTTAATGTTTTTTTATTAAGTTAACAGGGGGATAAGCTGAAAAAGAAAGGACATAACATATTTTATACGACCAATATGTTATGTCTTTTATCTATCTTTTTTCAATTTAGGTCTGGATAAGCTATATTTTCTCTGAATTTTATCTACTCTTGCATGGACTTTAAGATATCAATATAATGTCTCCTAAGACTCATACCAATATCTGAACATCCTAAATCTACATTCCCCTGATTTCTTTCAACACCGTTTTATCTTCTTCTTGCAATTCTAAATCAGCTAAAAATTACATTTGATGATGACTATAAATACCTATATTTTTATGGAAATTAAAGTTTTTCGGGGGGATAAAGATGTGGCAAAATGAACAAGGATATTCCGGTGGTTATCCTTATTATCAACGTAATTGTTCCAATTCAGCTTGTTTGAATCCCTATTGTCAGTGTGGAGAAAATTGTAGGTGTGACCATAACCATCAATGTCATGGGGGAGGCAACCTTGTTTATACGCAACAGAAAGTTAATTTAAGTAATTCTATGCGTTCAGTTTGGGAACAACATGTATATTGGACTAGGATGACAATCATTAGCATAGCTTTTGGTTTACCAGATATAGACGTTGTTACCGCTCGTCTACTTCGCAATGCTGTAGATATGGGGGATTTGCTAAAACCTTATTATGGAAATGAAATAGCAACAATGTACAACAACTTAATAAGGGAACACCTGGTAATTGCTGCGGAACTTGTCAAAGCTGCAAAAGCCGGCAATCAAGAGACTGCAACGGCTGCCGAGAGAAAGTGGTACGTAAATGGAGCTGAAATTTCCCAATTTCTAAATAGAATAAATCCTTTTATTTCAAGAGAGGGATTCCAAAAAATGTTTTTCGAGCATCTGACACTTACTAAAACGGAGGCAGTACTTATGCTCCAAGGTGATTTTAAATCCAGTATTACTGTATTTGACAAAATTGAAGCAGAAGCCTTACAAATGGCGGACACAATAACGATTGCAATTGTAAAGCAGTTCCCGAAAATGTTTTACATATATATTTAATAGGGCAGAAAGGACCTCAAAAAAACCCGAATATTGCCTGAAATACCAAGTGGGAGGGAAATATAATTGGGACATGAAATGAACCATATGAATACTGTGGGTATATCGTGGCTCTTTGCCGTTGTTATCTTATTTATTTGTGCACTGCTCATTTGTCATATTATTTTTACACTCTGGAAGCAACGAAATCGTTTATACAAATTCAATGAACAATCTAATATAATCGTCCATTCACTTCCGATGTCCTTAGGAATGGTTTCTACAATGACAGTTTGTGTAGTTATTGGAGCCATTATGAGTCACCATCTAAGTACGGCCTATGTTTTAGGACTCCTGATTGGTGTTTTTGTTAGTGGTATTATCAGTTTTCCATTTCAAGATATGATCCTCATATTAAACGGGATTGTAGCAGGAGCAATGGGAGGATTAATGGGCGTAATGATTGGTATCATGATACCTCAAACCGGATTGTATATCATTGTAATACTATTAATGATATTGTTTACAGCCACTTGGGTTACCATGAATCGACGAAAGTAGGATCTGCTCCCTTATTTTTGGGTGTGAGGCAAAGATTGGGGGAGCGAAGCAAGGGGCTAACCCCTAAATATGCGTAAATTTATAAAACATTTTTATTAAAGCATTGTTCTAAAAGAAAAACGAAAGACGTATAAAATGACAATAAAGTTATTTAATGTAGTGTAGTGCTATCCTAAAGAGAAGTAAAAAATCCCTCTTGGAAATAGCACTATTTTTGTGCTGAAAATAGCTGTTTTTTACCTTTTAAAACACTTACAGGAAGTTAGTTTTTTAAGTCTTAACGGGGGCCCGCCCCATGCCCATCAACTTAACATTTTGAAGTATCCCCCAAACGAAAAAAATTGTACTGTCAAAGGTAAATATAGAATTAGAGTGCAAATTATCAAGAATTAATAATTAGTAATGTAGAAGCTTTCAAATAAAATCGGTAAAATAATAACCAAGTATTGAAATTAGAAACAGGACTGTATTAAAAAAGGAGATTCTATACTATGGAGCAAATTATTTCAAATAATAAGAACGGATCTACAGAAATATATTATAAGTTATTCTCTATGTTATCTTTCTTGACTTTTCATAAGATTACATCCATTGAAAAGAAAAAGAAAAGTCTTAAGCTTTCCCTCAAAAATGAATTGGAAAGTTTAACAAAAAATAACCCTTATAAATTATAATGCCTTTCTCAAAAATTAAACTTTACAAGAAGATTTATTTAAAAAATATTATTAAACCAATATAAATTCATATTAATTTGACCTCAAAAACGCTATTCTTTTTGTAGAAATATACAGAAAGGATGGCGTTTTTTTTGTTGTATGGATACTAATTTACATTAGGTTTTCTGATAATGTGATAATATCTCATGTTGCTTTATAAAACGAAAAAGAGACCTTAACAAAAAGATCTCTTAAAATTAGAGATTCTGTAACTCAATTAGATCTAATTCTTTTTGTCTCTTTTTTTTAAAACGTTTTCTTCCTGAAGCCCATATACTTAAAAATCCGCATAAACCAGCTATTATCATTATCCATGTAGAAAAATAATCACCTTTAGCTATTAGTAGTTTATTAAAAAAGAAGCTAATAAAACCTATGTATGCTACAGGAAGAATTCCACCTAAATAAGGGTTTTTTCGAGATGATAAAAAGATTTGAGTAACTATAATAACAATAATAACTAGTATTCCAACTACAGGACTCATAATTAAACATCCCTTTCTTTTTTATATTTTTCTATGATGATTTTAGCGATGTCTAGACTAATTCGTTCATCAATAACAAATCCCTTAATCATATTTACAAACTCTACATCATCTTCTTTACTATGTACTTCAATCTTTTTGATTAACCTATCTAATTTGGCACGTACTGTTGGATAAGAAACATCATACAAGTTAGACATATTTTTTAAAGAGCCAGAATTCAATATAAACTTTCTAATAAATTCTAAAGACTCTTTATCTAACGAGAGAACCCATGAAGGGATTTCTTCTCTTTCCATAAAAAAACACCCCCTTGCTTTAATAATATTAAACTCAACCTAAAAATTATTCAATATATAATTAAATAAAATAAAAAATATTTTAAATTTATTTGTGTTTTTAAAATCACAGATTGATGGTATATTGTATATTTCATAAAAAAAGGAGCTTTTATGCAAACAGATTATCAAGTTTTGCAGTCTTTTAGGAATAGTACCCTATGCCCACCAACCCAATCAGAATAACCTTCCCAAAAACGATATAAATAAATTTTTTTGTTATAAAAGCCACAAAATTTTCGTTTTGGGGATACTTCAAAACTTTAGCTTGATAGCGATGTGGTAGGACCCAAGGAAACAATTAATTTCCAATACATGTCTTAATGGCGTACCGCCAACATTTTAACGAAAATATACGCTAAGCAAAATTCGACATGAGAAAACGTTGATTTTACTACTCTAAGCGATATCACCAGTAGGTATTTGAGACAAATGCACTTCAATGTAAAAGGTGCTGAAAAGAGCTTAAATAGTGTCTCAAAACTCATCTTTAAATCAAATTCTCAATTCAACTCGTGTTATGGAGTTTTGAGAATCCCTTAGCGTATAAAAACGTTAAAATGTGTGTCCTACTCCTAATGCGAAAATATGATATTTCGTGACCTTACCCTCATATGCAATATTACATATAAAAATATATTGATATAAATGTAAGCGCTTACTATAATAAAAGCATAAAGATAAATCACATCTTAGCATCAACAACAGAGGAGGAAATAATATGACAATTGCAATGACAGTTTTAAAATTTGTAGGTGGAGCACTTCCATTCGTTCAAGAACTTTTAAAAGCATTTATGTAAGTACATTATTTAGCAATTATTTATAAAAATTATCATATCTTAATACGAAATAAGAGGAGGAAATAATATGGCAATCGCAATGGCAGTTTTATCATTCTTAGGTGGAATCATCCCATTAGTAGGAGAGCTTTTAAAAGCAGTAATGTAAGTTCATTATCCCGCAATTATTTATAAAAATTATCATACAAATGATCTGTATATCAAAGATGAATTGATTTGCAGATCATTTGTGTGAGCAAAGTCCCTTTAGCATTATGAAGGGACTTTTTTTAATTTCTACATACTTGAAGTTTCCTCACATCAACATCAAGTTAAAAGCACTTTTAAAACATTAAAAAGTGCTTTTTATTTATTATAAATACGAATGTAAACTTTTGAATATTAGTTTACTTTCAAATTCCCGAAACCATTGCCTTCCCGTCAATTCTCCTAATATCCTCAATTTATAAAAAGAAATTATACATTCAAAAGACTATAAACAAAGGGGTTAAAAATCCCTTTGGGAATATTTAATAAAATAATGTATGAATCTATCACAAGGAAAAGAAGCTAACAATAAATTGTTAACTTCTCAGCTTAAGGAAAAATAGTATCTTTCCTTATCTTCTACTATCTAGATTGTGATTTAATATTTGTAAGATGAGCATCAAACATATCAATTATTTCAAGAAATCTATCAGCTTCACGGAAAACATGATCTGCTAATAATGGATGAATGATACTCTTTATTTTACATTGCTCAATTAAATCACGTGCCGTTTTCTTAAAATCCCGAAGAGATGTAACTGACACACGATTTTGATCTAAAAATTGATCTAAAAGAGGAACTGTTTGGGATTGTGGTTTCATAGATTCTAAGTCAATTGCTTGATACATCAATTCATCAAAATCATTGCTAAAATTCCGGGCTGTATCTACAAGCTTTCTTTCCGATGGATCAAGAAGATGACCAATAAATTTAGCATGGTCTGCCATAATCCTTAAAAAGAACACATTTTCTTTAATAATAGCATCAGGAAGGGCATCTAATTTACCTTCATTTAATTCAATTAAACGTTTTCTAAAATAATTAGCTTCCCTACTTGTATGGTCAACTAACAGTGGGAAATTATTTTGTCCTGGCAATTTACATGTGAGAATTAATCCTAGAATTTTTCGTTTAAATCCAAAAATATTAGTTGCAGCTTGTTGTACTTCTGAATTAAATCTTTTTATTTGCTCAGGATCTGTTTGATTTGTATAGGAATACGCTATTTGTTCGATATGTTCAAACAATCGATAAAATTGATTAGCCTCTTGGATTAATTGAGTATCCTCACATCTAAACCCCAATCGGAGAAAAAAAGAATGCTCCTTCATAATTCTAGACCAAAAACGAATTTCATTTAATGATCGTTCAACAAACATTACAGACGTAACACCCGTATCAGGATGTAATGAGGTTTCATCCCTATTCATTCTTAATCCCCCCAGTAAATACTAAGCTAGTTCCATTCTTATGAGTAAATATATATATAAATACCATCAATAAAAGTTCATGATGAATAATGATAAATCTCGTATACATGTAAAATTAACCTATCATTATCGATAGCTGTGGATTTAAAATAAAGTTCGATGATTTATAAAAAAGTCTGATCATTTATAATAAAGAATGATAATTTGTAAAAAAGTTTGATAAAAAGATCTATTTTGTAGAGTATTTCTTTGTTCAACAATCGGGCCAGATTGTTGAATAAAACCCCGTTCCTGCTAGAAACTAAATGGTATACTAATCATAAAATACTTTAAAAAGGGAGGATATACAATGGTTGCAAAGACTGAAGAGGATTTTAATGGATTAAAAGTAATTGGTGAAATTTGTGGCGCGATTCGAGATGAATTAGTCCATAGTACGAAACCTGGAATTACCACAAAAGAACTCGATGAAATTGCGAGAGAGATGTTTGAAAAAGCAGGAGCTCAATCTGCCCCAAAAAGTGAATACGATTTTCCTGGATATACGTGCATTAGCATAAATGAAGAAGTAGCGCACGGGATT
>Ga0207696_1001238_pt1 | contig 14435 bp, 12 predicted proteins | sample KBSS54metaG_FD_184403 | JGI IMG/M metagenome (GOLD analysis project Ga0207696, IMG submission 184403) | Switchgrass rhizosphere microbial communities from Kellogg Biological Station, Michigan, USA - KBS S5-4 metaG (SPAdes) (version 2) | ecosystem: Host-associated > Plants > Roots > Rhizosphere >...
CAGCCACTCTCCTAGATGGTACGAAGTCGCATGAACGCTTCAATGCAGGAGAGTGACCGATGTCGATCTACGCTGGATTGGATGTCAGCGACAAGACCACGCACGTGTGTGTCGTCGATGCCGATGGGACGGTTCTGAAGCGGGACGTTGCTGCAAGCGATCCCGAGGTTCTCGCCAAGTGGCTGAGCAGGCATTGCAAGGGTTTGGTGCGGGTGGTCTTGGAGACCGGCCCCCTTTCGACCTCTCTGTTCCATGGCCTGCATGAGCGCGGCATCCCCGTCGATTGTATCTGCGCCCGCCATGCAAAGGGCGTGTTGGCGACGCGTGTGAACAAGAGCGACGTGCATGATGCCGAAGGCTTGGCCCAGCTCGCGCGGACGGGCTGGTTCAAGCGTGTTCACATGAAAGCCTCGGCGACCCACATCGACCGAGCTGCACTGCGCATCCGCGCACAACTGATCACAACCCGCGTAGCTATGGCCAATCAGCTCAGGGGGCTTTTGAAGCTATTTGGTTTACGTCTTGGCGCCGCCAGAACTCCAGGCAAGCGGCGCGAGCGGCTAGCTGCCTTGTACCAGCAGCGGCCCGATCTTGAGCCGCTCTTCGCTCCGCTTGTGGCATCCATGGAAGTCGTGGAAGAGCAACTGCGCGCGTCAAATCGGCTTCTGGAAAACCGGGCTACTACGGATCCAGTTTGCAGTCGGCTCATGAGCGTTCCCGGCGTGGGCCCTATCACTGCGCTGACATTTACAGCCAGCGTCGAAGACCCTCATCGCTTCAACAGGAGTGAGGATGTCGGAGCGTACGCCGGCCTCGTGCCTCGCCGGAGCCAGTCTGGCGAGCGCGATGTACGAGGAAACATCTCCAAAGCCGGCGATCCGATGCTGCGACGTTCGCTGTATGAAGCCGCCAACATTGTACTGTGCCGCGTGCAGCGCCCCTTTGCGCTTCAAGAATGGGGCCGACGCATCGCCGAAAACAAAGGAAACAAGCGAGCCAGGATCGCGGTTGCCCGCAAGCTGGCCGTATTGCTTCATTCGATATGGCTGAACGAAACGGAGTTTCGCTGGGCATGACCACAGCGAGTCCCAACCCGGTCAGCCATGCCAGGACGATCTCGACTGTAGAGGAGTAAACCTCGCTGCGGACCCAGAGACGTCCACCCATTACCGCCCGGCCGCGATCATGAAGGCTCGGACACAACGCAACCCGCACCGTCCGATGACCTCGAAGACAACCATTGGCACCGGGATCAGGAGCTACCAATGACAAAATCAATTAGACAACGGACCGGAACGGCGGCTTCCAGACATGAAAACGGGATAGCCGACATTCGAACGCCTCAGCCTCGAATTCCAGGGTCGCCCCATTGCAGACTTTCAGCATCCGATTTTTGATCCCCAGCTGCTTTTGCCGGTGCTAGGGCAGTTGGCTGGCTGAGTATCGATGGGGGATTTTGAATGTGCTATTGTGGCATCGAGTTGACTTGGCTGCCATCCGTCATCACGTGGTTCTATAACTGGCAGACGTTTGTTACCGGCGTTATGGCTCTGGCCGCAGCTTGGTTGGCCGCACGCCCCGTGTTGAAACAGCTTGCGCTGATGCGGACCCAAAATAACGTCATGGTGCGCGAAACCATCGGGCACATGGTGATAGCTCTGGACGCTCAGTACGCCAGAATGAACGAGATTATCGCCAAGCCGCTGTCTGAGATTAACGGCGATATCGAGTACCACGAGCTGTACGGCCCACCTCCTTCAATTCATGAATGGTATTCTGCTGCACATAGCAAGGCAAATGGGCTCCTTCGCCATCTGCGTTCGCTGTTCGCCCAATCGCAGGACGCCGAGATCGTCGAGAGCAGCAAGGACGCACTTTTGAAGGCAGCTGAGAAATTGGCCGATACGCTTTCAGATATCTGTCAGCCAATCTATGCAACGATCCATGTCACGGAATACCAGTGGACCGAGCAGGAGTTGGCAGAGCGTAATGCAAAGGCGGAGGTTGCTGAGAACCAGCTTGCGGCCGCAGTGGATGCCGTTTCTGCCGCTACACGCGATCTGCAGACGGAATACACCAATCAACGCGCAGTGCTGGTCCGTCAATTGCGCGTGATCGATGATGGGTTGCTCAATAATGTAGCCCTGAAAGAATCTTGAATTGGAGGGAATCTCCTATTTATAACCTTACCAAGGCACCTATTCACGCAGATTTTTTAAGGCCTAGAAACGGATATTTGCACTATAATATATATTCCATGGATAATTAATCAAGATCACTACTTGTATATTTATCGAATTTTCAATGAGGAATGTTTACATTTGCAAAATCTTATGGAACAGAAATTCTGTCATGATTGAGCGTTCAAGCCGCTCTTTGCGGTGTTATAGACTATGATGCCATGCGGGCTGCGCCAAAGTCGCGAATGTCCCAACGATGTTCGATTATGGGGCCGGGTCATCCGTGAATGAACGGCAAATTTCGCTGGCACGATACGGCCCTCTGAACGTCAGCAATGAGGGCGGCAATGCACATAGCCCTATCTATCTTCACGCCATTGCCTGCTCCAGCCTCTGCTTGCGTCGCTCCCAGTCCGGTAACACTCTTGCCAGAAGATCGTAGAACGCCTGCCCGTGGTGCGCTTCGGTCACATGGCAAAGCTCGTGCGTGATGACGTAATCGATCGCGTCCACCGGCGCCTCGATCAGTCGGCGGTTCAGCATCAGGCGACAGCCCGGTGACATTGAGCCCCACCGCTGCTTCATTTGCCGGATAATCACGCCTTTGGGGCGACGAGATTCGCTGTCAGAGAATCGCTGGAGATTGACGTCGATACGCTCGGCAAACTTTGTGTGCGCCCTGTCTTTATACCAGCCCTCGACTAGTTCGCGGGTGGCATCCGGACTAAATGGTCGATGGGTCTGGACGACGATGAAGCCGCGATTCAATTTCACTCCTTGTTGGACATGAGGCACGACTTTCAGCCGGTATTGGCGCCCTAGGTACCGGTGGGTTTCCCCCGCGACGAACTGGCGCTGAGGCATCCTTGGCATGAATTGCGTGAAGAAGCGTTGCTGACGGATGATCCACGCCGCGCGCTTGCGGACTTTCGCCTCGATCGCCTCAGCGGTCGCGTCCATCGGTGCGGCGATGACCACCGACATGTCGGGTTCCACCGCGATTTCTAGGGTCTTGCGGGCCCGGCGGACGACGCGACACTCGATGCGGGTGGCACCGTATTCAACATTGAGCACGGGTTCTTCGGTCACGGAAAGCGCGCCCGGGCGAGGTCGAGAATCTTTTGCTCCAGATCATCAAGCTTTTCGACGGGAACGCCGATGCCCTTTTCGTCGCGCAACACGTCGAAGAAATAGTCGTCGATCGCGTTGCGCATGTTGTTCTGCGCCACATCGTTGGTCCAAACGCCAACGATGTGATGGGCTCTAACGATCGCGATGATATCGATGGCCACTTGCGCCGCGGTGTCCTGATCGATTGCCTCACCAGCCTCGCTGGGCAATTGGCCGTCGAGCAGGCCGAAAAAAGCCTGTCCGTCGTCATCACCCTTCACTACATCGGGCACATGGCGGCCACGATCTTTGCGCGCCACCTTGCTAGCCAGATCGACGACATTGCCCAGATATTCGCGCTCCGATAGCCGTCTTTCGCGATAGGCGCGGATCGTCTCTTCCAGCAGGTCTGAGAACTGGCGGTAAAATGCCGGGTCTTCGTCCATTTTCTCGGTGATGGTGCGGCGGGTCGCGCTGGCGATCCGGTCCGCCTTTGAGCCTTCCGACACCCCGTTTTCCTCGACCACGGCTTTCAGCGCCTCAGGATCGTTGATGTTCACCACCTCGATGATCGTCTCGGCGGGCAAGGCCACGACATGATCGTCGAGCAGCTTCTGGATCTTCGGCTCGAATTCCTTGATGTCGACGATTTCCTGATAGCGCAGCTGGACCGAGCGCCGCAGTTCCGAAAACCGCTTCCAATCACGCTTCATGGCGTCGGCCTTGATCTCGTCAAACACATCGAGGAACTTGTCCGACGACATGGCGATATGCAGGCACCGTCCATAGGCCTTCAGCCGCTCATAGAAATCGTGCCGGATCGCCTCATCGGCCAGGAAGCGCTCGAATTCCTCCATGTCCTTCTTGTTGCGGACGGATTTGAACAAATCCCAAAGCTGATCATGCAATTGCGGCAGCCGGCGGATCTCTTCGCGCACATCATGCACGGTGCCCGCGAGATCGCCGTCGTCATAGCCATCAAACGCGCTATAGGTGGTCAGCGCACTGTCCAGTTCGCCCAGCAGCCCTTCGTAATCGATGATGAACCCGAACTGCTTTTCGACGCCATCTTCTTCAAACAGGCGGTTCACGCGCGCGATCGCCTGAAGCAGATTGTGCTCCTTCAACGGCTTGCAGACATAGAGCACCGTGTTGCGCGGGGCATCAAAGCCGGTCAGCAGCTTTGACACGACAATCAGGATTTCCGGATCGCCCGAGCCCTTGAAGGCATCGATGATCTGCCGGTTGTATTCCTCCTCGGTCTTGTACTGGGCCATCTGCTGGTCCCAGAACTTGCGGACCAGACCCTTCGATTCCTTGTCGACCTCCTCGTTACCCTCGTTGTCGTTGGGGGGCGACATGATGATCTCGCTGGTGACATGGCCGATATCGTCCAGCATCTCTTTGAACCGGATCGCCGCAGCCTTTGACGGCGCGACCAACTGGGCCTTGAAACCGGTTCCCTGCCAGTGCTGGCGATAGTGTTCCGAAATGTCATAGGCTTTCGCCCGGATCGCCTGGCCCGTTTTGGCCAGCGCGTCCATGCGCGAGAATTTCCTTTTCAGATCGGCCTTTTGCTGATTGGTCAGCCCCTCGCTGATCTTTTCGAACCACTTGTCGATCACTGTGCCGGAAATCTGCTGCTCGACCATGCGGCCTTCATACAGCAGCGGCACAACCGCCTCGTCGGCCACCGCCTCGTTGATCGCATATTTATGAATCAGGCCACCGAAGGTCGAAAGGGTGTTCTTGTCCTTCTTCAGCAGCGGCGTGCCGGTAAAGCCCAGATAGCAGGCGTTGGGGATCAGGCGCCGCATCTTGGTGGCAAACTGGCTGTGCCCGCCCAGCTTGCCGGTCTGGGTGCGGTGGCTTTCATCGACCAGCACGAAGATGTTCGTGTCGTCGTCGGGCTGCACACTGCCGCGCAGCGCGGTGTCGAACTTGTTGATGATAGTGGTGATCAGCGGCTTTTTATACTCGATCAGCTCCAGAAGGTTGGCGCCGGTGGTGGCGCGCACGGGTTCCATGTCGCAGGATTTGAACGTGCCCTTGATCTGCTTGTCGAGGTCATCGCGGTCGGTCACGATGATGATGCGCGGGTTTGCAATCGCCTTGTCCAACGCCAGCGCGCGGCCAAGCATCACCATGGTCAGCGATTTGCCGGACCCTTGCGTGTGCCAGATCACGCCCCCCTTGCGCCCGCCGGTGATGTCGCGCTGCTTCACCCGCTCAACCGCCTTGCGAATGCCGAAAAACTGCTGATGCCGGGCCACCTTGCGCACGCCGCCATCAAAAACGGTGAAGCGGCGGATCAGATCGAGCATCCGCTCCGGACGGCATAGCGCATACAGCGCGCGATCCTGCGGCGACACCGTGCGCGGCCCTTCTGCCGCCATGGCGTCGAAATATCGCCGCGCCCCGGCAAAATCGCCGGAGAAAACGGCATCCTTTTCGGCAACGGTCAGCGGCCGATTGGCAAAGGGAGAGATGGTGTCGTCGCCATCTTCCTCATCGCGCCAGGTGCCCCAGAACTTCTGCGGCGTACCCACCGTGGCATAGCGTGCGTCCACGCGGTTCATCGTCACCAGTAGCTGTGCAAAGTGGAACAGTTGCGGGATGTTGTCCTCGCTCTGATAGCCGATTAGCTGGCTGCCCGCCTTCTTCAGGCTCTCGGTCGGGCGCTTGTTCTCGATCACCAGCAGCGGGATACCGTTGACGAAGGCCGCGATATCGCACCGCTTGGTTTGCGTGCTACCTGAGCGCTCCACCGCATATTCCGCCGTAACATGCAGCGTGTTGTTTTCCGGGCATTCCCAGTCGATGAAGCGGAACGAATAGCTTTTGGAATCGCCGTCTATCGCCTTGGTGATCGTGGTGCCTAGCACCAGTGTGTCATAAACGTCCTGATTGGTGGCCTTCAGCCCCCTGATCCGATCCGGCGTAGGCTTGAGCCGGCGCAAAGCCTCGTGCGCATCCTCCAGATCGAACGGGTATTCGCGGCCCTTGTGGGTGAAGCGGTTGATCCGCATGAAGCTTTCGACCGCGATGTCATCCAGCACCACGTTGCGCAGCCGATCCCCGCGCAGTTCTAGCGCCTTGGCTTGAGACAGCGGCACAAAGCCCATAGCCACCAGCATTTGCAGCGCCGGGATCTGGGACTGGTGCTTTTCAGCAGCTTCAAAGCTCACGGCCAAAACTCCGGATCGGGAAAGTGATTGAAATTTTCATCAAGATGGGCCATATGCTCACCCAAGGATTGGGCTTTTCCCGGTCGACGAAAGGGTTCTGGAGCTTCCGGAGCCCTTTTGTTTTGCCCGAAGAACATGGCGTTACGGAAAGCATTTCAGCCCTCCCAGCTTCGGCTTGATGATGTCGAAAGCGCGATTGGGCTGGCCGGGGCGCAGGGCAGAAAGCCCAATCGGCCGCGCTGTCAGGTCGGCCAATTGCAGGCCGGTCGAGTTCGCCGCCTTTGACATAAACACGGGCTGGAAATCGAACTGGCTGAAATCGTGGCGGCGCCAGCCCCACTGGCTGCTGTTGGTGGCGATCCGGCGGAATTCCAGCTCAAGCTCACCATCTTCTTTCGGTCCACGGCTTTCGAAAATCACATGGACAGTCTTCCCCTGCTGCCCTTGCGCCGTCAGCATCTGGTGCAGTCGCTCCATGCAAAAGTGCATGGCAATCTCATAGGGATTCCAGGGGTTGGCATACCGCGCCCGGTGCTTTTCCTTGTCCACGACCGAGGAAAAGATGGTGATCGGCGCCGCCTCGATCAGGCCGTTCAACTCATCCATGAACCGCTGCCGGAGCGCCCGATCGGTCCTCAACAGGCCGAAGGGGCCTGTGGTCTTGCGAATCTCATGCTCATGCAGCACGACGGCGTCGTGACCCCAGATGCCGAATTTGAAGGCCTGCATCGCCGGTACGACTTGCGCCATGTAGTCTGCCTTGCGGATCACGCAGAACGCCAGCGCGAACACGGGGTATTGCGGGTCGATGTTGACCATTCCGTGATCGCCGCTTTCGTCGGCATAGACGATGAAGTCCGAAAAATCAGGCATCCGGGCGATATCCGTATTTGCGGGCGATGCGCCCGATGATGCCCTTGATGATGATGTCGAGTTGCGACTTCTCCTGATAATCCGCAGGCGCAACGAACTCGACCCGGCTATCGGAAATCAGCGAGTGGATCTTGTTCAAGTCACGGTCGGTACGGCTCGGATCATAGACGGCGACGGGATGGCCACCCTGATAGCTCAACATTTTCATGGTGGGGATGTCGGTGTCACCATCGCCCAGAAAGATCATGCGGTCGAACGGCACAGGGCGCTCATTCAGCGGCATGAACTTGTTGATCGAGGCGTTGTCCCAGTGGTTGTCGATCCCCTTGTTGATGCGAAACAGGTACTGGGTCTTGGTGGTGTAGTTGATGCCCACGCCTGGCCACGCCGCCACCCCATCCATGTAGATGAACTTGGAGGCGAAGACCTGCTGGAAGGCATCGCGGATCGGGCAACCGTCGATCATCTCCTGAATGCCGGATGAGATGATGTAGTGCTCAAGCGCAAGGCCCCGATCGGCAGCGTGAGCGTTGATCCGGTTGAACCATTCGCCATTGGCCAGACCCGGAAATAGCGGGGCTTCCTTGCCATGGGCCTTCAGATCATTGTCCTTGATCTCCACGCCACATTTGCGAGCCTTCTCCAGCATCAAGTGCATGTAGACGAGGATTTCATCGGCGTCGTGGGCATTGGTCCGCGCCTTCACCTCGCCCCAAAACTCGGCAGTCGACATGCCGATATTGGGGATGAAGGTGGTTTCCTGAAGGTTGCCCCGCGCCAGTGTGCCGTCGAAATCATAGATGATGGCGGTGCGTTTCAGATCAGTCATCGGCAGTCTCCAGATCAGGTCGCACGGCCCATTCGCCCGTCAGCAGTTTCTGCATCAGGCCGCGTTTTTGGCACGTGAGGGCGGCGATTTCGCGGTCGATCAGGGTGAGCTCGATGCTAGCTGTGGATAGCATGCGGGCGATACGTCGCTGCTCCTGTATGGATGGCACCGGGATCGAAATTGAACTGAGGTCACCGAAACTAACCGTTTCGCGAACGCTGCCCTGGGCGGACATCGCAATCCTTTGCCGCGCTTCAGCAGAATTAAGCCAGTGGCTAAAGTAGTCTGAGTCCAGCGTGGACCGCACACTAAAAACCACATACATCGGGCTCAATGCACCTTCGCTCCAGGCATCGAGTCGAGCGATGGAGCCGACGTTAATCCGTGACGGGTTGTAGGCATACTGACCATGCCTCACGACCTTGTAATTCGAAAGATCAGCAGATGCCACGCGATGAGCAAACTGCTCCTCGGCCAAGACGAAGCCCGCCGAGTTGGTCACGCTAAGTACCCTTTCGACAGCCTGCCCCCGATTTCGCACGGAAACTTCGCACAGATGGTCGCGCAGGTGCTCGGTCGGAATATCTGGTCGATGGATGAGCTTAGCCGTTACCCCGTCCAGCCATTTCCTCTTGGCCTTGCGCAGGGTGGAGAGCTTTTCGATGGCCTCGTCCCAAGTCCGCAGGATCGCCGCGATCTTGCGTTGCTCAGGGAGCGGGGGAAGCAGGATAGGAAGCTTCTCAAGGGCGCGTTTGGTCAACTTGAAGCGCCCAGCACCTTGACGGGTCAGTGAGTGCGAAATGTCACGATGCCGGAAGAAATGAAAAAACCAATCAACAGTACAATAATCACCATCGCCCACTACATGGGCATGATTGTTGACGTTAAACTTGCCGCAAATTCTGATCGTTTGAGCCTTAGCTGTCGGCTCCATGAAGTGGTCGCCATCCTCGCCGATAAGCGCAAATTCACCGTCGATCCGAAATTCATCAATATGGCTCAGAACACCTGTTGGGCCGTAGTACGGATATTCACCCGTCATCTGTGACCGGACTTCGACGGATAGCGGTTCGCGAAGGTCATTCCGAATGACGCAGGCATTGCCGACCGTGGACAGCACCCACCCATTGGGGACATTTTTGACGCCAAGACGATGCAAATCCCGGCGATCTTCCTCCGGTTGGTTGTCGGGTACCGCCTCTGTTTGCCGGCTATTATCCATTGACGCCCAGCTCCTTAAGGTAAGCCTGCATCTGCGCACGCACCGTGGCCAGTTCGCCTTCGATCCGGTCGATTTCCTCCTGCACTGCGGCGACGTTGATTTCCTCTTCCGCCTCGAACGTGTCGACATAGCGGGGGATGTTCAGATTGAAGTCGTTCTCGGCGATTTCCTCCGGGCTGGCGCGGTGGGAATATTTCGGCTCCTCGGCGCGGGCGCGATAGGTATCAACGATACGCTTGATATGCCCTTCTTCCAGCAGGTTCTGGGTCTTGCCGGGGGTGCAATTGCGGCTTGCGTCAATGAACAGCACATCGCGCCGGTCCTCGTTCGCCCCGCCTTCCTCGCGGCTGCGATCGAACACCAGAATAGCCACGGGAATGCCGGTGGTGGTGAACAGGTTGGCGGGCAAGCCGATCACCGCGTCGAGCAGGTTTTCCTCGATCAGCGCTTTGCGGATCGCCCCTTCGCCGCCGCCACGGAACAGCACGCCATGCGGCACGATCACCGCCACACGCCCGGTCTGGCGCTTGCCGATCTCGATCATGTGGCTGATGAAGCCGTAATCGCCCTTGGACTTGGGCGGAATGCCGCGCCAGAACCGCTTGAAAGGATCGTCACCCGCGTGTTCCGCGCCCCACTTGTCGAGGCTGAACGGCGGGTTGGCCAGCACCACGTCAAACTTCATCAGATGGTCGCCCTCGACCAACGCGGGGCTGTTGAGCGTGTCGCACCATTCGATGCGCGCGGCATCCTTGGCATGCAGGAACATGTTCATCCGCGCCAGCGCCCAGGTCGCCCCGTTCACTTCCTGCCCATAGAGCGCGAAATTGTCAGACCCCACCTGTTGCGATGCCTGGATCAGCAACGAGCCGGAGCCACAGGCTGGGTCGCAGATGGTGTTGCCCGGCTGCGGATTGGCAAGCCGCGCCAACAGGCCCGACACGGCAGACGGGGTGTAGAACTCGCCCGCCTTCTTGCCCGCGTCAGAGGCAAAGCGCGAGATCAGGTAGATGTAGCATTCGCCAATGATGTCTTCCGACACGCGGCTGGGGCGCAGATCGAGCGCGGGCTTGGCGAAATCCTCCAGCAGGTTCTTCAGGCGGCGGTTGCGATCCTTCACCCGGCCCAGATTGGCTTCGGAATTGAAATCGATGTTGCGGAACACGCCTTCGAGCTTGGCGATATTGGTGCTTTCGATGGCCTCCAGCGCCTCGTTGATCAGCTCGCCGATGTTGGCCTCGTTGCGGCGCTCGTGCAGGTCATAAAAACTAGCGCCTTCGGGCAGAACGAAACGTTCACGTTCGAGCCGGCGACGGATGCGGGCATCATCTCCGCCGAACTGCTGGCGGTAGGTTTCGACATGCTCGTTCCACTGGTCCGAGATGTATTTCAGGAACAGCATCACAAGGATGTAATCTTTGTACTGCCCGGCATCGACCGCGCCACGGAACGTGTCACACGCCGCCCAGGCCGTCTGGTTGACCTGCTGCTGAATCTGCTGGTCAGTCATGGTTAAAGGCCTTTCTGTTGGGCACCGGCTTGCGCAAGATCGGCAAGCACGCAGCCGGTTAATTGGGTTCGCCTTTCGGCAAGTTGGTGAAGCAGCGCCGCTTCCTTGCTCGCCAATCGGGCGACTTCGACAATGGCGCGCTGCGTTGGGAGGTTCGGCACTGGGATCGTGATGCCCTCAAGGCTGCTCTTGGGGATCATGCGCAGGCTTTGGCCCTGCGCCTCTGCATCGATTTGCCGCTGTGCATCGGGCTGGTTGATCGCCCAAGCCAGATAGTCCGGGGCTACAAGGCTGGAATTGGGACGTAGGATGATCAATGGCAGCAGGGCCACGATGGGTTCAGCCATCGCCGCATCCACGACATAGCCGAAATTCGGCATCCCGCGTGACCGGAATACGACGTCGCCGGGCTGCAAAGCGTAACGATCGACTTGCAGATCCAGATTGAAGCGCTGCACTCCGGCCAAGTCGATGGAGCCATCCTCACGCAGATCGCGCAACTGCATGGCAAGCTGACCAACTTCAGGCTGCGGGTCGAGCTTGCCCCGAACCGTGAACCCAGATTGAAATTGGCAAATGGCATCGAGCCGCATAAAATTTCTCTGTAGGATGTGCAACAGCATATGAACGATTCGGCGGCCGAATCAAGAAAAATTGCTGTAGGATTATTTACAGCGATATTTTTTATGAATTCCGGTGCAGCACGCGGCTTGCAGGGCCTGCTCTGCCATATGGCCCCCATCTCCGCGAAGTGAGTATGCGCTTCAGCGTAACGACAAGCACTGGAAAGGCCTTTGCTGACGCTGCTGCTGTAGCTGCTGCTTTCCCATATCGACGCAAATGCGTGCCGTTGTTGACTCAGCTATGTTGATGCTAAAATCGATGACGACATAATGGGTATTAACCGTGATTTCGCTTCAAAATCGACCTGTTAGAAAGGCAAAAGTTGCGTCTTGTGGGGAATTGGCGTATGGTCCTTTTGAAATTTTAGCCAAATCATAGCGTTATTGGACGAAAACTGGTCCTGTAAGCGGCACCACGAGCTTCTTCCCAAAACGTCTCAATGCATTGATTTAGCTAGATTTTCGGTCGATTTTGTCTTCCGGATGCTCTTGCTTTGTCCCAAGATTTCTCACCACTTTTCACGCCAAGTGGGGGCATATCTGGGGAAACGGGAGCCTAGCAAAAGGCGTTGCCCCCAATGTCGCCTTCATGACGTCGGGAAGCACCTGTTGCTCGGCCAAGGGCCGGAAATCTGGCTGAAGCAGGCCCGCGCCCTGTGTGACAACGCGGGCCCTCTGATTCGCGATGGGCGAGCCGGCGCGAGCGTTGGCCTCTGGCACAAGCAGATGTCTGCGGCCGGCCGCTGGATTGCCTCGACAAGCGCTTAGCGGCATCCCGCCACAACCCTGTCGTGTGCCAAAGCGAAAACTTGGCCAAGCGCTCCCAGATCGCCCCAACTCCGAAGAGAGCCGTCCTTTGTGGCTTGGGCGACAGCGCGGGCGTAAGCTGGGTCGGCGCTGTGCAGGAGGTTCAACTGCCGTGCCGTCGCGGTGGTAACCTCGATAACGACATCCGCATTTTCGTCAGGCAGAACGCCTGCGCGGAAGCTTAGCGATCCCCGATCGATATCGATGCGAAGCCCTTGGCAAAGGGCGTTGGGCATCATCACACCATCGACGTATCGTTCCACGAAGGAAAGATGCAGTTCGGGGGGCAGCCCGACTTGCTCTGCCGCATCGATGATCGCCGCGCCAACCATTTCGAACCATGGCGCCGTGCCGTGGGTCAGTGGCTCAGACATCAGGAAGCGACCTCCAGCACGACCTTGCCCTGGATTCCGCCCTTCATCGCGCGCTCGTGGGCACGCGAGGCTTCGGCAAGAGGGAAAATGCTGTCTACCACCACCCGGACCGTGCCAGCATCAAGCAGCCGACCTGCCTCCGCAAGCTGCGGGCCATTGGAACGGACTTGCGTGGAGGACACGGTAATGCCAAGCGCCCGAGCCTCGTCGTGGCTTGCAAATCCGAGCGGATTGACAAGGAACAGCGAGCCACCGGGCTTCAGCACGCGAAGAAACCGTTCCATGCCGGCCCCGCCGACCGCATCGATCACCAGATCGGCATCGCGGACAACATCTTCGGCGGCAGTCTTGGCATAGTCGATGAACTGGTCTGCACCCAGTTCCCTCATCAATGCCTCGTTCTTCGCGGAGGCTACCGCGATGACGCGTCCTTGCTGCCATTTCACGAGTTGGACGAGCAGATGTCCGACGCCGCCGCCCGCGCCATTGACGACAACCGTCTTGCCCGCCAACGGCACGGGCGCATGCGCTTCGGCTTGGAACGGATTGGGGGCGTCATGTCCTGGATCGATCAGGAACTGCCACGCCGTCAGCAGCGACATCGGGGCGCCGGCAGCCTGGACATGGCCAATGGCGGCGGGCTTTCGCGCCACCTCCGATGCGGCCACGCGCACATATTCTGCATAGGCGCCACTCCCCGTCATCAAGTCCTCGGGAAAGCGTACCATGGCAAAGACTTCGTCCCCGACGGCAAATTCCGCGACAGCGCTTCCCACCGCTTCGACCACGCCAGATACGTCGGTGCCGAGAACGAGCGGGAAGACCGGATCCGGTCGCCACTCGGCGGGCAAGGCGCGATATCCGTCGCGCAGATAGATGTCGGGAGGATTGATCCCGGCAGCATGGACGCGAACCAGCACTTCGGCCGATCCGATTTCCGGTCGTGGCGCCTGCTCATAGGTCAATACCTCGGGGCCGCCGAACGCGTGAAGCCTGACTGCCATCATCGTCGAGTTCATTTGCAATCTCCCACAGCCCATCGCTGCGATCGTGCGAAAATAGGCTGTGACGTTGGTCTTGATAATTGGCCCGCAAATCGCTTCACTCGTTCCATGACGGAACGAATTACACTGGATCGGCTAACCGGCTTTATCGCTTTCGCGCGCGCCGGTTCGCTGGGCAGCTATGCCGCGGCGGCGCGCGCCTTGGGGATCACGCCGTCGGCGATCAGCAAGAGCGTGCGGCGGCTGGAACAGCAGCTGGGCGTCACGCTGTTCACGCGCACGACGCGGTCGCTCACGCTGACCTCGGAAGGGCGCGAGTTGCATGAACGGGCGCTGCGTCTGCTCCGCGACGCAGAGGAGATCGGGCAGGTGGCTGTGCGTGCCCGCGCCGAGCCATCGGGAAACCTGCGAATTGCGGCATCCCTGCCAATCGCAATGCATGTGATCGCGCCGATGTTGCCGAAATTCCGCGCAAGCTATCCCCAAGTGACTTTCGATCTCAGAGTGGACGATCGCCATGTCGACCTGGTCGAAGAAGGGATCGACATTGCCATAAGGATCGGAGAACTGGCAGACTCTCGGCTGCTGTCGCGGCGGCTGATGGCAATGGAATTGTGTGCCTACGCCGCGCCAGGCTATCTTGCAGCGCGGGGCGCACCGCAACACCCGGACGAGCTTGCCGCACACGACACCGTCAACCTGCGATACCAGAGCA
>Ga0207696_1001246_pt1 | contig 14342 bp, 15 predicted proteins | sample KBSS54metaG_FD_184403 | JGI IMG/M metagenome (GOLD analysis project Ga0207696, IMG submission 184403) | Switchgrass rhizosphere microbial communities from Kellogg Biological Station, Michigan, USA - KBS S5-4 metaG (SPAdes) (version 2) | ecosystem: Host-associated > Plants > Roots > Rhizosphere >...
AGCGCAATGCTGTCCAAAATAAGCGTGACCTGCACGCCTGAAATCCCGAAGGCAACAGTGACCGTCAGGCATTCCTTTGTGAAGTCATCGACGCAGGTAAGGCACTTGATCCTGCGACCGGTAGCCAGCGCATCCATGAAGAAATCCATCGACCAGGTCATGTTGGGCGCCGCCGGGCGGAGAAGAGGCAGACGTTCTGTTGCAAGCCCTTTACGACGACGTCTGCGTTTAACGCCCAGCCCGTTCAGATGATAAAGGCGGTACACGCGCTTGTGATTACCCAGAAGCCCTTCACGACGAGTAACTGCCATATGCGGCGGTAGCCAAAACGCCTGCGCTCCAGTGCCAGTTCAGTAATGCGCCCTGATAAATGGGCATCAGCCGCCGAACGCTGAGCGTCATAGCGGCAGGTCGACAGGGACAAACCTGTGAGTCTGCAGGCACGACGTTGTGACAGGCCGGTCGCATCACACATCAACACCACGACTTCGCGCTTCTGGTCTGTCGTCAGTACTTTCGCCCAGGAGCCACCTGAAGCGCCTCCTTATCCAGCATGGCCTCGGCGAGCAGCTTCCTGAGTCTGGCGTTCTCTTCCTCAAGTGACTTCAGGCGCTTAACCTCAGGCACCTCCATGCCGCCATACTTCTTACGCCAGGTATAAAACGTGGCGTCGGAAATGGCGTGCTTACGGCAGAGTTCCCGGGCAGGAACTCCGGCTTCAGCCTCGCGGAGAATACTGATGATCTGTTCGTCGGAAAAACGCCTCTTCATGGGGATGTCCTCATGTGGCTTATGACGACATTACTAACATTGGTGTGTACTAATCATCGGGGAGCAGGTCACCAGTTTTCAGCACCTACCTCTGGCACGACAATAACAAACAAACTATTCAAATATTCGGACAACAAGCTAAGGCGATTAATAGTCTTGGGATGCAAACACCACTCCAATATTTTTGTGTATTCAACGCCAACACCGGGGAAGTCATCGCGGCTTCATGTGAGTAAGCACTATAACCTCCCCCCCCCCGAACTTATAAGTGGGGGCATTCAACCTCGTCAATCTTCTTTGCTGCTCTAACCGGAAACGGTATCACAATCTTTCTTTCGCTTTGAATCTCTCACGTTAACCAACCCAAAACTCGGGGGTGCAATGAAAGTTTAGAAGCGTTTAAAGCAGCGCGGCTATAGTCGCTCTGGAAACACCGTATTCACGCGCTAACGCACTGATACTGGTTCCGCTATTCTTTTTCTCTATAATCGCCTTACGGGCTTCTAGTGCGATTTTCGACGGTCTGCCCAGCTTCTTTCCTTCAACTTTTGCTCGTGACAGCCCCGCCTGAGTGCGTTTAATAAGTAGGTCACGCTCCATTTCCGCAACGGCTGCCAGCATAGACAACAGAAGCTTACCGGCAGTAGAAGTGCGGTCAGTAGTTCCAAGCTGGTGGACAATCACCTTGATATTACGTTCTCCCAGTGCCCTGACCGTTTGAAGAACATCAATCGCATCACGTCCCAGACGGTCTAGTTTTGCAACTACCAACGTTTCACCATCGCGAATTTTGCTAAGCATTTCAGAAAACGCTTTACGTTGCATAGCCGGAACCTTCCCACTGACAATATCGGCAAACCAATAGTCAATTTGCCCCCCAGCTTGCTCAAGCTCCAGTCGCTGGTTCTCAGTATCCTGCTGCGTTGTTGAAACACGCCCGTAGGCAAAAGTAGCCATTGTTATCTCCCCATTTGGCCGCTGCCAGAAAACGAGGCCAACATTAGGATGGCCTACCAGAAAGCCAAGGCTATTTTTCCAACAGTGTGAAAGCGTGCGATTGAGAAGTGCCAGAAAACGGTCGTTTTTTTGGCATAAACGTAAAAGGAGATCGCTTAACATCATCAATATGTTTTTACTTAAAATAACAACAATTGTTCTTTTTATTACTTTTGATGGGGTATTATGCCCATTCCACATGCAAAATGGCCCCGCACCGGGGCCAGGTAACATATCGAGGAAAAATCACTTTATGAATAATGACACAACCTCGTCTAAATAAGAGCTAGTTCCACCCTGCTCTAAAAAACCTACTATTGGCCGATAATATTCAGCAATTTTATATTGCTGCATGGATGATTTGTGCTTATCTGTATAAGATTCAACCACTCTATTTTTAAGTAAAACAGGAAGCAATTTTGAAGCATATAATTTAGATTTTACATGCTGCTGTTTTTTAGGATAAAAATTGCCACGTTCATGGAATATCTTGAAGAAAGTAATCAATTCATCCCTAATATCTTTATTTTTGTTGTCAACTTCAATCTTTCTAACTTCAAGAGTGTTTTTTATGTCGCCAATATCACAGTCAGAGCTAAACGTCTCATCAAAGAATACTGGTTTAACCCCCTCTCTTGGGCTAATGTTTTTGAATTCCGATGAATAGAACCTAGTTTCCTCATCAATATAACAATCCCAAAAATATTCATAATTATCAAATGAGCAATCGATGAACGTTAAATTTCTAAAATCAAAATTTGGTTTATTCTTTTCATAGCCGAATAAATTTATTAATCTAAGCCCAAATATGGAGTTTTGTTTTTGGAAAAAATCCTTCATTAATGAACTTCTAATTTCCACATTAGCATTTGTAGCATTCGAAACGACTAAGTATGTCAAAGGAATAGCAAATAGTGAAGAAATGAGAGATTTATTATCATTAGTCATTTCACTAGCAGAAATAGTTTCCACACATTCAATCAAAAATAGTTTCACGTCCTCATCAATACATAATCTTTCACACATACCTCGAGTAAAGTCATTATTATACCGCACATATCCACTTATAAGCTCCTTAATCCCGTTATCAAAATTTGAAACATTTTTATTTTTAAGGAAAATAGATAAATGGAGCGATTTGAAGTAAATATTGAAGAAATCATATCTAAAAATTACTTTTTTAGCATTTGAGGATAAAGTCAATAGCGGATGGCCTTTTATCTTCTCAACTAAAGAATCATCTGCATTAATACCGATCTCACTCTTAAGTATAGTTTTTATATCGTATATACTGATCGAACCATCCTCAGAAAGAGCGATATAAGTCAATAATTTTATTTGAGCATCAATATCAAGCGCTTCGAGTTTTTTGATCTCACGATTACAAACACTACCCACTATGAAATCATTCTGAAAATCTAAATTTAAAATAGTGCTATCAAGTTTGCCCTTTAAAGAAACATCAGCATCCTGCTTAACTAGATAGACAATCAAATCAAGAACATATGGAACATAGTAATCAATTTGAGAATCATCATCCTTTTGTTGAATTGCTATTTTACCGGCCAACTCCATGGCCTTATCTACTTTTCCTTTATCTTGATTTAACGCTTGAGAGAAGAAATCAATAGCTAGTTCTTTACTAAAAGGCTTTAACGTTATTTCAGGTATTTTCCTTTCATTTTCACTCGAACTATCCCAAAAATGCTCACGGCATGTAATTAGAATCTTACTACGCTCTATACTCGAAAGTTTAGAATCGTAAATAGATTCAATAAAGGAACTAACTTTAAACTTTTCTCCCAATCGAGCAATAACTTCATCTAGTCCATCTAGAACAATAATTAGACTGCCATTATCTAATGATAATTTTAACAAGTCTTTCGAAAACTTATCTTGGCTTGATTCATAATAACCATACTGTGCAAGATAAAAATCAAATACATCGTCAATTTTCCCTGAACTATCACTCAACCGTGACAACTCATTTATAATATCGTTAGAATCTATAAAAAGAATTCCAGACTCTGGATTTTCAGTATGCACATAATCTAAAAATTGTTTCGCTAATGTTGTCTTGCCAATTCCTCCATGGCCTTTTACTACAAAGAGTGGATCACTCCCTCTTTTATACCATGTTTTTAATACAGAATGAGCAGATTCAACCTCTCCTTCGCCGTTATCAACTAGACTTTCAATATATATGGGGAGGCTAAATTTGTTAAATTCTTCAAGACAGTTTTTATAAAGATATTGATAACCGAACTCATCTATAAACAGTATTCTATCGGTCTTAAAAGTCCCGATTAAATTTTCCTTCCGTTTGCTAGGACTGATATTTGTCGGCCTTTCAGTTAAAATCATCATGTTATTAATGTTATCATTTGTGATGATGCCATGCTGTCTCAAATATCTATAGGTTTTTGCTTGGCTCGCATCTTCATGAATATAAATAAACCTAATTGTATTATTAAAGATATCATTCAACTGATAGTGCTCAAATATTATATTTTGTTCCCAATCCTTGTGCGTCTTTAAACTATCTATATCTAAAGAATAATTTGAATTCTTGCTTATAAATAATTCAATTGTGTTTCCAATGCTCCTATCCTTCTTGACATTAGGAGTCGGATAAGCGGGCACATTATTATTGACTACGTCTTTTAACTCAGTTTTCAACAGCGAAATTTCTTCAAAGGTAGCCATTCTGACTTCATCATTACTTTGTCCTTTTCGTATAAGAACAGCACCTTCATCAAATGCTCTGGTTTTTGTTTGTAATGATGATTTCAGTTCAATTATATGTTTTGGAGCGTTAACTTCAAAAACTAATATTTGTCTGGAATCAACATCAACAATATTAACTTTAAAATCCAAAACATTGAGTTTCAATAAACGTTCAGTCTTTTCCATTATGCTAGATTTGAAGGTGGGCAGATTTCTAAGCTGCTTAATATTAGAAATATCAACATGATGGAATGTTTTATCCGACTCATCCAAACCTATGATCATATGACGTTTGAGGCCACAGTGACCGATATAACCATTTGATATTGCGATTAAATCTTTTAGAAACTCTCCCCACTTTATTTGCATCTCTGCTGCTGAGGTGGAATCATCCCAATACCATTGTCTTTTGAACTCCAATACTGGCGATTCAGGTTGAGAAGAGAATTCGATAAGTTCATCTTCGGTCATCATTTAATCCTTAAAAAAAGACATACACAAAGCATCCCAGAAGCAAGTGGTTTAAAATTTGCAATAAGCAAAATCTTAAACAGTAACAAACCTTGCCACTATAACCTTTATACAGTCTCCTGTTAACCCCCAAAAAACTGCCGGTTAAACACATTAAATGATTAAAATCATATAGTTATATATAAAATTCAGTTGTAGGAACTAAAAATTTTCATCACATAATCTTACATTCACTATTCATCTTAAGCATTCCGTGCAGACTATTAATGAAGCACAAAACTAAGAATCAGAGATAAAAAAGAGGGTTCCCAACTGTTCGATATGAAAGATGGCCCTCGTGCTACTTATCTTTCCGCGACATGTTGCCCTGCTTAATCCGTAGTGCATCTGCTACACCATCTACACAAACAAACGGAGCGACCTCCGGTAGCCCTAACGTAACACTCTCAAGCACAGCAAAGAGGGCTGCTGGTGGGTGATCTTTGCTATACCGGTTCTCTGTCTCGCCAGAACCGCGGATATGTCCAACAAACTGAGCACGTGTCTCGCTATCGATTCCAGCTTGTTTGAGCCTGGTAGAAAACGTGTGACGGAATGAATGGAAAGATTTCTTACTGCCCTTTTCAAATCCTAACTGCACTTTCAGCAACGAACGTTTAAACCAGTCCGAAGCCTTGTCGCCGTATCCTTTTACAGAGTGGCAAGGAAGCTCTGGAAATAAACGCTCATGACCTGCTTTCTTCAATGCTTAGCAATAGTGGATTAATCCAAGTTTGAGCAATGTCGGATGCAACGGTATTTTTCTTCGTGAATTAATCGTTTTCAGTGACTGATCGGTCCGTTCATTGCTGATTTCAAAGTATTAAAACCCGGCAGCATCCTGCTTAATATCCTCAAGATAAAGCTGGCATAACTCATTAATCCTTGCTCAGGTAAAGAATCCGATGAGTGGCAACCAGTAATGAAATGCACGGTAATGATGGAAGCGTCCCTCTCTATCTCTATCCACAGTTCCACGTTTAAACCAAGGGCGGTTAAAAATAGCGTGCAAATCCTCATCAATGAAATTAGCTTTGAAGTCCTGATCCATCTTTTCATTTTCTACAGGTGCGAAGAATTGATTCGCAGGGGACTTAATAAAAATACCTTCTCCATATGCCTACCTAAAAGTCTCGAAGATAACCCGCATATATTTACGAACGGTGTTATCGCTCATTAGAGGGTTACCATTCTCTCTTGCTTTAACCATCAGATCATGAAAGTCATTGTTCTTCAATCGGATTTTAGCTAAATCACGCCGTGCAGGTATAGACCTTAGCAAGCTCTCATACTCATGAAGATAGTCACGATCTACTTTTACAAGCTCTGGATCACCCATGACTTCAACCAGTAGGCTAAAACCTTCCCGGACTCGATACTCTGCCTTTTCCGTGAATTTCCCCCCCGCGCTTGTAGCGAATATACTTTTCACATAACTCGCTCATTTTCTCTGAGTAGTATTTACGATATACATATTCATTATCCGGTATTGATTAGGGCAATAATACAGGGGTAATTGCTTTTGGTTTCTCAGGCATGACTGGAGAAACAGCTGCGCTATGTGACAGCCAAAATAATCGTAAGCGCTCGGCTTGAACACGATGAATCATTAATGAACCAGAGTAGAGGCCACGCGATTTCACTCCGAATGAATTTAATGTCAATTAAATCAATGAAATAGAAGTGATAGGTGCCGATAATAGGAACAGAAAAGACAACTAAGCTATTGAAAAAAAATAAATTTAAAGAAACAATCCTAAAAATGCCCCCATTAATGCCCCCTCCCCACTTCTGTAATGCTCCTTCTAACACCGCATGTATAAATTTTTTGCTTTCCTCTTTCATCATTCCGCAGAGCCTTCCAGATAAAAGTAAATCTACACCATAAAGATAAATTATTAAAAGGGCGTATTACTTGTACGCCCTTACCTTACTATATTGTGCCGGTAATTACATCCATCATTAAGCACATATGGTGAATCATTTGGTATTCTTTATTCTTAGGCAGCCCCGGGAAATAACTATTCTTCACAGAGTCAGCGTAATAAACCAGTGCAATATTAGTACCGAACATGTTTCTATTTACGCTAACACGGCTAACTATTTTCTTTGCCATTTGTAGATATTTAGTTGCAACATCTGAGTCTTGCCTTTCAACATCATCGGATACAAAATGCTCAACCCAAACATTATTGTTCGATAAATTCTTATAAATTAGATGAGCAGCCACAGCCGAGGGTAGCCCCCCAGTGATTTCGAGAACCTTACCTGTAATAGTGTAATCACCTACACCTATACAACTAATGCCAATTTGTTTATATAAATCACTGAATGGTTCCGGAGGACCATAGTCCGCATTCCTGGCCAGTTTGTTAAAGCAATCATTGACTGGTATAAATTTTTGCGGCGGAATAATAGCTTTTTGAGCTAAAGTGACTTTATCATTAAGCACAACATGATAAATAACACTTTGATTTTGTATCACGCTATTAAATTCGGCGTTATCAAGAGAAGGATTGTTATAAATTAATGCAACTTTAGATCCATTAGCATTAGAAATAAATTTATCAATCTCATTTTTGCTAGCTGCTGAGCTTACAACAAACCCCCTAATTAAGGATGGATATATTTTGAATAATTCATCCAAATCTGCATTAAGCGTTTGCACATTTTTTTCATTTTCGTGGAAATCAATTTGCAAGGGATTACATATTACTATTGCTTTACTCCCATTCCCACCCCAAACATTCAAACATTTCAGCAATGCTTTGGTGTCCGATTTTACAGGCTCTAAAATTGGCATTAAACAATCAACATTTACTTGTTTATCAACCATATCTCGCAAAGCTAAAAGCTCTGAACCTCGTGCAAACAGATAGGGACTATACATAAAACTGCCTCTCCTTTTAAACTACATTAAGAAATCCTTTATCATCAATTATATCCATAATATATTCCCTTTGTTTTTTAGACAGTGGTGTTGAATACCCCAACACCCTTAATGAAGCAGGTAAGGAGTAAATGAAATCAGCATTTTCCTGTGTGGTAGTTCTTGCCTGCATAGCCTTTAGGAATAATTTATAAGCTATGTCTTTAGGCATATTAAAAAAAACCTCCCTGCAATAACCTGAAATTAATCCGTTCGGAACATCTAGTTTTTTATTTAAGTAGCTTTCAACTATGGCTACATACTCACCTTTGCGCATCATATTGAAGATAAATCTTAAATCGCGTTGATCACTATTAGAAATTGCTTCCTTAACAGTTTGAAGAGTGTCTTTTTCGGTCAAAACCATCACACCTACGTTCGGAAGAACCATATCACAATAGCGCTTAGAAAATTTAGGGTGAGTAACAACGTAAACCTTGTCAAAGGCTTTAACATAATCCGGAGTTTGAGTTAATAACCTTCGCGGTGTATCAAACTCTGTTTTTATTTCGTAAGCCGTGGACTCTTTATTAAATACTGCTATATCTACAATAGATTTATTAACAGCCAGCTCAAACGAGATGGAGCTTGTCAAAGGACTATATCTACCCAAAACAATTTTATTAGTAATAAAGCTTTTATATATATACTCATTTCTATAGCTTTTCCTGAGTTCGTCGAAAGCACTACAGAAAAAATCACGAAGGCTAACCCTGTTATCAACAGGGAAATGCATTTTTATAAAATCCAAATGATTGCTCTTCACCTCCCCCCTAGCCAAGGAAGTAAAGAAAGTTCTACGAAACGCCTTTGCGTATTCTTTTTTATTTCCTAAAGAATGTTGCATTTATAAACCTCTACCTGATAGCAACAACTTTAAACCATAAACGCATATATTTTCAAGAGCCATATTTTTCAGTTTAATACTGCCCACTTACGATGTCGGAAGAGTCTTTGTATTTCAGTGCATTAATCTATCTCATCGCATAGTTGCAATAACGAATATAGATAATTTTTGCAAAAGAGCTTACATCAAGAGCATAGATCTTTCCACGTCCTTTCTTTTTGCCTTCCGCGCGCAATGCTATCCCCGCCACGCCTGCCCGCTTCGTACGTCGCTTTTCATGCAGCTGCATGCACAGGCTCAGGCCGCGCCAGTACTGGCCCTGTTCGTGCTTCTCACACGCATTATTTGCATGCAAAACCATGCAGCTCTTGCATGCATCACTATTTATACTCGTCACCGTGCAGAAAATCTTTAGCTTTGCGTAAAAAAAATCCCCGCCGGATGGCAGGGAGTGAGTGAGGTTTTGGGTCAGTGGCGGAAAGCACTTCCGTAGCGGCCCAGCGTCTGAGACTGGCGCTGAGGCAGCGGTGGGGGCGGAGCCTCGCAGGTTTCCGGCTGCGGCGGCGCGGTAATTACCCGGGTAATACTTTCGCTGGTCTTGAACGCGCACGAACAGTCGGGATTGGTGCACTGATGATAACGTTCCTTAACCTGTTCAGACATGTAGCGGCTTGATTTGGCGTGCGCCGGGCTTTTGCAGTACGGGCAGTGCATCATGCCTGGCTCTCCTTCTGCTGTTTCTCAAGCTTCTCTTTACGCCCCTGTACCAGCAGGTGCATAGCGCACGGGCTCTTATACAGCTTCATATCCACGCCGGTCAGCGCCGGACGATAAACGCCAATCTCCGACACGACAGGCTCCGCGTCCATATCCAGCCGCGCGGCTTCCGCCTTATCGGCCAGCACCTTACCGACCTCGCGGGCGAGTATGGCTTCCGGCTCCACATGCTGCGGGTCGGTATGGCGTCCCCGGTCGTTGAGCCGGAGCGACAGCAGCTTAAGACGGACGGCGCGTATCAGCGTCGGGCTGAGGTTGCGCATGGCGGCCTCCCACTGGCCCTCCACGTACTGCGTGAAGGCCGCGTTGTGCGCGTTAACGTAGGCGTGGCCGGTATGCACGGCCTTTATCATCTCCCCCTCATGCTCAAACTCCAGCTCCTCAATCAGGCCGGTGAACTCTTCGGCCAGCTCGCGGCTGACGATGCGCTGGCTGTGCTGCGCCCTCAGCTCGTCGGTAAGGTTGCCGCGCAGGCTGCGAAAGCGGGTACGCCAGCTGGTTTCCTCCTCTTTTCCGTTCTCAATGGCCACCTCGCGCTCTTTTTTGCTGCGGGCAATGGCGGTGGTGATGTCATTGATTTTCATCATCTGCGCGGTGTGGGCGGCTCTGGCTTCGGTCAGGCGGATGACGGCGGGGCTTTTGTTCTCGCTCATGATAATTCTCTCTCTGTAAAGGATGTTTGTATTCTGCCGTGGCCCAGCGGACAACGCCTGCTTTCCCCGTCTGCTCATGGCTCAGCAAACAAACCCGGTGGCCCGCCAGGAAAAAGGCCCGGAAGGGCGCGTTGCCCGCGTCTCTGTCGGTGTTGGGGTGTAACAGGGGTAACACGGGTTACATTGCTGTTTTAACTGGGCTTTCAGGAAGCAGGTCTGTGTAACATTACGGGTTACAGCGGGTAACAGATGCGGTGTTACACCTGTTAGCACGCCTCAAACCATGCCAGCGGGCCGGAAGTAAGCCGGCCGGCGCTGTCATAGCGATACAGCACCTCATGGCTGAACTCCAGATTGACGGCTGCCACGGCAAAAGGCGCGGCCGTAAGGCGGATAATGCTGACCGTCCAGCCCTGCTTATGCTGCCAGCGCTCGCCGGGTTGCGGGTACTCACGCATGACGACCTCCCCGGCACGGCAGACGACCGGCAAAAAACAGCACGTAATCGGCAGCCAGACGACGGCGGGCCCTGCGCTCGTCGTTTGCCGTTACCCGCAGCATGACCGGACGGCATGAACGCTGCGCACGGTTGATTGCGGCAAAGATCCAGGTACACTTTGATGTAGCCATTCTATTGTTCCTAAGCATATGTGGTTAGATGCCCGTTCTGTGTTGCAGCACAAGCGGGCATTGTCTTTTCAGTTTCAGGTAACTACAATGGTAATTACCATGTAGGTCATCATAGATTAGGGTAATTACCATGTCAACACCACAAGAGAAACGCTCTCCTCCTTTCCAGATGCGCTTAACCGATGAGTTTCGCCAGCAGTTAGAAACTGAAATGCGCAAAGACGGTGATACCGCGCTTGCCTCATGGATAAAGCGTGTTTTGCGTAAAGAGCTACAGTCACGTGGTATTAACGCTAAAGGATAAGTAGCGCAAACTCACGCAAAACATTTTGCGGCTTTATCAGGAGCCGCTCAACTCATCCCCTGCTGTAGTCTTTTAGCTTTATTTCGCATGCCACCGTATTGCTGCGCTGATTTAACTTCATGGCCATCGCGCCAGCCATAATAATCAGCAGCACGCCAGCGAGACATACGACCAATTTTAATGGGCCGTGGAAAGCGATTTAAAGAAATAAGCCGATAAATCCATTTATCACTTAAAAGACAGTCAGCAGTAATGAACTTCATATCAATTAAAGCATCCATAGGAGGGCGCTGGGTAATCAAAGTGTCAGGGGATAGGGGCATATCTTTCTCCGTAATGTCATGTCTACTGGCTTCAATACGGAGAATTTAATCACACGGAAGTAAAGGCTAAAATACGACTAAAAGGTTTTATTGAAATTTCTATTAGGCGCCAAAATTGTTACTTAAATGTTAATCCATCTTTTTTCAGGCAGCTTCGCAGAAGGCTGACCACTGTCTCATAGCGTAGTGGCGGCTCCCCTTTTTCCGGCCAAAAATCAGTAGCATGTGAAAAAAGATGTTCGGCTATCGCTGCCGGACTTTCTCTGCGTAGTTTCATATCACGATGGAATAGTGAAATTACAGCCATAAGGATTTCTGTACGAGGAACGGCATGCTTCTGTTTCTGAGCATCGGATTGTGACTTATAATTTTTCTCTGTATTTTTAGGTTTTTTATTTTCTATAACAGTATTTAAAAAATTACCAATTTGGTTTTTAGTGATCCATAAGGTATCCATCAAAAAATAATTTTCTCGCTCGTCGTAATTAACATAAAACTTCACAGGAAAATCAAGCTTGGTGCTACCGGAAATAATAAAATAGTCTGGCCATTCATCTGATTTCCCTTCATGTTTTATTAGCACATCTTTATAATCGGTATTCAAGGCAAAGTATCCTTTTAAATGGCATTTTAAAAAACCATAATCATCGAAATTATCGTTATCATTTTTAATTCGTAGTGCAGAATGTTCGGATAAAATATAGTATCCGTTATCATCCCTCTCTAAGGATTCAAGTTTCTTTATCAAATCTTCGTTATCAATGTCAGCTCTTAAACCGCTAGAGACATCAAGATCGTCATCATAAAATTCCATGCAAATCTCTATGTTTTTATGACGAGCAAACCATAGAAGATCTTTTACATCACAACCTAGTATTTTTGCTGCTTCATCCAATTGATAGTAATCTCGCAAAAGTGAGTCAGTATTCTTTATTTTTAAAAAATCCATTTAGACAGCCTTTAACCCTGATAAATAATTCGAATACCATTGCATCATTTCCTTTCTCCCATCAAAATATTGAGCATGGTTGTAAATGCCACGAATACTATTTTTATCCAAGTGTGCAAGCTGTGTTTCAATCCATGCAGTATTAAAGCCTTGCTCATGCAAGATAGTACTCATCGTATGTCTAAAACCATGACCAGTGACGCGCCCACTGTATCCGATCCGTTTGAATATCTGGTTGATACTCGCTTCGCTCATGTATTTTCGCGTGTCATTACGCCCCGGGAACATCAATGGATATGCGCCGGTTAATTCTTTAAGCTCAATAAGATAGTCTATAACCTGTTTTGACAAAGGTATGATATGCGGTCGCCGCATCTTCATACGCTCTTTTGGTATCTCCCAAATCGAATTTTTAAAATCCACCTCACGCCATTCGGCTGCGCGTAATTCACCTGTGCGCAATCCTGTATGGATAAGCAAGTAAGCACCAAGTAATACAACAGGACTACCTGTATAAGCATCAAGCTCAATGAAAAATTCGGAGAGTTCATTAGCCTTAAGAAAGGGGTAGTGAACGGCTTCATGTCCTTGCATGGCACTGGCAAGATCTGGTGCTGGATTATAGATAGCGCGACCAGTCACAATGGCATAACGGAACACCTCGCCACAGCGCTGACGTACTTTTTTGGCCTTTTCTGTCGCTCCCCTATTCTCGATAAGCTTGAGCACATCAAGTAGCTCTAGGGGCTTGATATCAGCTATTGGTCGTTGGCCGATATAAGGGAAAATATCCTTTTTGAAAGCCTCCATGATGTCGGAAGCATAACCCTCTGACCATCTTGGTAACTTTGCTCGATGCCACTCCAACGCCACATCCTGAAAAGGATCGATTATCTGGTTTTCAGCACGTAGAGCCAGCTTTTTGGCTTTCTTCACCTCACCGGGATCTTCTTGTGCGGCGAGCAGCTTTTTAGCCTCTTCTCGTTTTGCTCTGGCATCGGCTAGCGTGACGGTAGGATAGACCCCGAAAGACAGACGCTTTTCCTTACCTGCAAAACGGTATTTCATACGCCAGTACCGAGAACCGTTAGGCTCAATCTGTAAATAGAGGCCACCGCCATCAGAGAGCTTGTAGCTTTTTTCTTTTGCTCTAGCCGCGTCGACCTTTCGTGCATTTAGCATCATTGGGGGCACATTTCCTAAACCGAACAGAGGATGCCCCTGATTGTGCCCCCAAAGGCAGGTTGATTTCAATAGATTCCAGTTGACCTCAAATGACTGAGATTATAGAAATCGTATTGTTTTAAAAGAGTTTTATTGATTTTGATTGACTTGAGAATACTTTAGGTTGGTGCCGATAATAGGAGTCGAACCCACGACTTTCGCATTACTAATGCGAGCAAACTCCAAAATGAGTACAATGATGAGTACACATAAAACAATTAATAAAATAAATAACTCAAGAAGATAACTTTAAAATCACGGTTCAATGTCTGATTAAAGATTGTTATCTCATGAAGCTCAAAAATCATAAAATCCACGCCATTGCGTGGATTTTTTATTTCAACGCCGTCTCAATAATCTCTTTCAGCACATTTCAACAATGCCGGAATCATTACCTTAAAAAAGATTCACTGTTCGGGCTCCGCGCTTTCTGGTGCAAAAGTCAGCGAACGAATCTGATGCTGCCTGAGCCCCCCCTTTTCCCCTGCTCTTCACCTGAAAGCGGCGCTTATTCAGCCCCGAATAAACTGCGCTTCGCACTGCCGGGCGATCTCCCACAGTCTGTTACGGATCACCTGCTTAAGTTGCAGAGTGGACTGCGACTGTGGCTGGTCACGGCGGCTAATCAGCATCACTTCAAACGGCAAGGGTTGCGCAATGGGTAGCAGCTTTAGCTGTTCGGCATAGCGACAGGCGGTGAAG
>Ga0207696_1001247_pt1 | contig 14339 bp, 12 predicted proteins | sample KBSS54metaG_FD_184403 | JGI IMG/M metagenome (GOLD analysis project Ga0207696, IMG submission 184403) | Switchgrass rhizosphere microbial communities from Kellogg Biological Station, Michigan, USA - KBS S5-4 metaG (SPAdes) (version 2) | ecosystem: Host-associated > Plants > Roots > Rhizosphere >...
TCAGAAGAAGACAGGGATTGATCAACCGAAGTATGCTTTTTCATGGACTCGCCCTCGCTGTCGTTGGCTGTTTAGACTGCCACCGTGGCGCATTGACGCCTCGGCTTGGGCGAGTCCATCGAATTACCGGTCAGCGGATCTGATGTTTGTGCAACAGCCGGTAGAAGGTAGGGCGCGAGATGCCCAGCACCTTGGCGGCGATGCTGAGGTTGTCGGCATGCCGGTTGAGCACGTCGCACAGGGCCTGGCGCTCGGCGCGGTGCTTGTAGTCTTCCAGGGTACCCATGGGCACCACGGTGGCCGACTGGCTCATCAACCCCAGGTCCGCCGCCTCGATCTGCCGCCCTTCGGCCAGCACCAGGCCACGACGCACCCGGTTGGCCAGTTCGCGAACATTGCCGGGCCAGTCATGCTTGCCCATGGCGATCAGCGCGTCCTCGCTGAAGCTGCGTGGCCGGCGCCCGGTTTCCTGGCTGTAGAAGTGGGCGAAGTGGTTGGCCAGCATCGACAGGTCACCATGGCGCTCGCGCAGCGGCGCGGTCACCACTTGCAGAACGTTGAGCCGGTAGTACAGGTCTTCGCGGAAACGCCCCGCGCCGATCGCCGATTCCAGGTTGACATGGGTGGCGGCCAGCACCCGTACATCCACGGCGATAGGCTGGCTGCCGCCCACCCTTTCGATGTGCTTCTCCTGCAGAAAGCGCAGCAGGTTAGCCTGCAGCTCCAGCGGCAGGTCACCAATTTCATCCAGGAACAGGGTGCCGCCATGGGCCGCTTCGATACGGCCGATCTTGCGCTGGTGCGCGCCGGTAAACGCACCTTTTTCATGGCCAAACAGCTCTGACTGGATGAGGTGTTCGGGAATCGCCCCGCAGTTGATCGCCACGAATGGCTTGGCATGACGCTGGGACTGGCGGTGCAGGGTGCGCGCGACCAGCTCCTTGCCCGTGCCACTCTCGCCCCGAATCAGCACCGGCGATTCGGTGGGCGCCAGTTTGCTGAGCAGCTTGCGCAGGTCGCGAATGGGCCGGCTGTCACCGAGCAACTCATGCTCCGGCTGACTGACGTGCACCGCGCCCTGGCCGCGCAGGCGCGCCATGCCGAACGCGCGGCCCAGGGTCACCTGAACACGCGATACATCGAACGGCAGGGTATGGAAATCGAAGAACCATTCACACACGAAATCACCGACGTTTTGCAGGCGCAGCACGTCCTGGTTCAGCACGGCGATCCACTCGGTGTTGCTGCGGCTGATCAGGTCCTTGACCGCTTCCGGCCGCTCCAGGTGGAAGGGCTGCAAGCGCAACAGGCCGACGTCACAGGGCCGATCCGCCGCCTGGTCCAGTTCGCAACTGTCTACCTCCCAGCCGACGGTACGCAGGCCTGGCAGCAACCGGTGGCAGTCGTCACAGGGGTCGACAATTAACAGGCGTCGTGTGGTTGCCATCTCGAGCATGACCGGTTCCTTGGCGCCAGAAGTATAAAAGTTATTAGAAACAGGCTGTTGGCGCACGCGTTGTAACAGTAGCAACTAAGTTGACGCTGCCCAGCGCCGTTGGTCTGCAAACGGCCGTGACTATTTTCCGCCACGGGGAATTTCGCTTGCATTTCAACGTCCAACACTGCGCTGAAAAAAACAGCGCAAAAAACGTTGAATATTTTTCTGCCGGCGTGTGACTTGCTACCCGGTTGGCAGCATCAGTACACATAGACAAAGGCACTACGGTTGAAACGCACCGGCGGCCTTTGCCCCCTTTCGGGCACACTAGAGAGACTGAAAACCATGAACGCCCCGCTGCGTGTCAACGAAGCACTTCTGATCGCCGGCCACGCCTTCGAACCCTTCCAGTGCGTGGCCTGGGCCCCGCAGGACGGTAACGGCGAGCTGAGCCTGACCGTGGTAGACCGCACCCGCAACAGCATCGGCCGCAAACAAGTACCGAGCAGCACTTATTCGGACCCGGCGCAGTGGCAACACTTGCTGGAAGAAGTACGCGCCGAACTCGCCGAGGGCGGTTATGCCTTGCAACCGTGGAGCATGCCACAACAATAAGTGGCGCGCTGGCCTTCCATGAAGTGGCAACCGTGTTGTGTAACGCTTGTTAATTAAACCCGGTTGCCTTTGCCCTGCGACATAAACGCACAGCACTGCCGTACTGTACGCTATAAAGTGCCTGGCGCGCTGTCTATATGTTGATAATCCGCCCCTAGCTCGCGGGCCAGCTCCCGAGCACGCCCCAGGCGGATGGCCCCTCTTTCGATATCCACCAGCAGCGTCGGGCAGGGCAGCGGCGCGATGGCCGCTGCGCGCTTGATACGCCCATCGGTGACGATCAGGCAGCGGCGCACTTCATGGGGAAAACCCTTGGCCCGCCGAGCCAACCATTGACCGGCCTGCTGCAGGGCCGCCAACAATGGCGTGCCCCCACCCGCCCCCAGTGCCTGCAACCAGGGCTGCAAGCCCTGCGACGCCTTCAGGCCATGGCGTTGCCAATGCGGCTGCTCGCCACTGGCGGTCAACAAGGCCAGGCGAGCGCGCTGGCGGTAGGCTTGGTCGAAGAGTTCGGCCAGCAGGCCCTTGGCATCGGCCAATGCCTGATGGCGACGGGTAGAGGCCGAAGCATCGACCACCACCAGCCACAGTTCCGCCGCACTGCCACGGCGCTGACGCCAGCGCAGGTCGGCGGCCAGGCGCGGGCGGCCCTGCAGCAGGGTCGCCGCCCAGTCCACCGCGCCATCACTGGCGGCTCGCGCGCCACCGCGTCGGCCTTGCTGCTGGCCACCCTTGGGTCGCGCACCCGCCATGGGGCGCTGGCGGGTGCTCAGGGCTTTTTTGGCCAGCTCGGCACATCACGGCGCTGGCCCATCGGGGTGGCCTGGGGCGGCAAACCACCCCACTGGCCCTGGGCACCGCTGCTCTGCCCGGCATCAGTGGCGGGAGGTGGCGGCTGCGCGCCCTGAGGTGCCTCGGGAGGCTGACGACGGCGATGGCGCAAGGCAAATTCAGCCACCGCGTCGATGTCCTGCGCCTCGATAGCCAGCGCCCCCCGCCAGGCCGCATGGGCCCTGGCGGCGCGCAGCCACACCAGGTCAGCGCGCAGGCCGTCCACGCCAGCGGCAAAGCAACGCTGGGTGATCGCCGCCAGGGCTTCGTCGTCCAGGGGGACTTCTTCCAGCACGTCCCGGGCCATCTGGCAGCGCTGGCGCAATGCGTCCTGGCGGCTTGCCCACTCTTCGCAGAACCCTTGGGGGTCGGCGTCGAAGGCCAGGCGGCGGCGAATGATCTGGCTGCGCTCCTGGGGTGGCGACTGGCTGTCCAGGGCCACGTTGAGGCCGAAACGGTCCAGCAACTGCGGGCGCAGTTCGCCCTCCTCCGGGTTCATGGTGCCAATCAGCACGAAGCGCGCGGCATGGCGGTGGGAAATACCGTCACGCTCCACCCGGTTGACGCCACTGGCGGCCACGTCCAGCAGCAGGTCGACCAGATGGTCGGGCAACAGGTTCACCTCATCCACATACAGCACGCCACCGTCGGCCTTGGCCAGCACACCGGGGGAAAACTGCGCGCGGCCTTCGCCGAGCGCCGCGTCCAGGTCGAGTGTGCCGACCAGGCGTTCTTCAGTGGCGCCCAGGGGCAGGGTCACGAATTGACCGCTGGCCAGCAGGTCCGCCAGGCCACGGGCCAGGGTGCTCTTGGCCATGCCCCGCGGGCCTTCGATCAGCACGCCACCGATCCTGGGGTCGATGGCGCTCAGGCACAGGGCAAGCTTCAGCGCATCGGCGCCCACCACGGCGGCCAGCGGGAAATGGGGAATATCGCGCATCAAGTGTCTTCTTCCATATCCATCAGCAGCTCTTCCAGAGCCTCGCGGTAGTCGCCGGGCTCACCCCACAGTCCGCGCTGCTGGGCCTCGAGCAAGCGTTCGGTGATGTCGCGCAAGGCGTGAGGGTTGTGCTGTTGCATGAAACCTCGGGTGTCGGCATCCAGCACGTAGGCCTCGGCGAGCAAGGCGTACTGGTGGTCGTCGATCAAGTGGGTGGTGGCGTCGAAGGCGAACAGGTTGTCCACCGTCGCTGCCAGTTCGAACGCCCCTTTATAACCGTGGCGCTTGGCGCCGTCGATCCATTTGGGGTTCACCGCCCGCGCCCGCACCACCCGGTTGAGTTCCTCTTTGAGGGTACGGATGCGTGGCACGTCGGGCTGGCTGTGGTCGCCGTGGTAGCTGGCCGTGGCCTTGCCACCCAGCGTCTCGGCGGCGGCGAGCATGCCGCCCTGGAATTGATAGTAGTCATTGGAGTCGAGCAGGTCGTGCTCACGGTTATCCTGGTTCTGCACCACCGCCTGCACCTGGCTCAAACGCTGGGCGAAACGCGCCCGTGCGGGGGTGCCTTCATCCGCGGCGCCGTAAGCGTAACCGCCCCAGTTCAGGTAGGCCTCGGCGAGGTCGTCGCGGGTTTGCCACAGGCGCCCGTCAATGGCACCCTGCACGCCGGCCCCATAACTGCCGGGTTTGGCGCCGAAGATCCGCCAGCCTGCCTCGCGGCGGGCCTGTTCGGGGTCGATGCCCTGGGCCAGCGAGGCGGCCTGCTCGGCGCGCACCTTGGCCGCCAGCGGGTTGAGGTCGTCGGTCTCGTCCAGCGCCGCCACCGCCTGCACCGCGGCATCGAACAGGCGCAGCAGGTTGGCGAAGGCATCGCGAAAGAACCCGGACACGCGCAGCGTCACGTCCACCCGGGGGCGGTCCAGCAGGCTCAGGGGCAGGATCTCGAAATCATCCACCCGCTGGCTGCCGGTGGCCCACACCGGGCGCACGCCCATCAGGGCCATGGCCTGGGCGATGTCATCGCCGCCCGTGCGCATGGTCGCCGTGCCCCACACCGACAGCCCCAATTGGCGCAAATGGTCACCGTGGTCTTGCAGGTGGCGCTCCAGGATCAGGTTCGCCGAGGCAAAGCCTATGCGCCAGGCTGTGGTAGTGGGCAGGTTGCGCACGTCCACGGAAAAGAAGTTGCGCCCCGTGGGCAGCACGTCCAGGCGCCCTCGGCTGGGTGCGCCGCTGGCACCGGCGGGCACGAAGCGCCCCGCCAGGGCGGCGAGCAGGCCACCGATCTCGGCTGGGCCGCAGGCGTCCAGGCGCGGGGCCACGGTTTCGCGCAGGCCGTCGAGAATCAGGTCCACTTCCGGCCATGCCGTACGTGCCGGGTTGGCCAGGGCTTGCTCGATCAGCTGTGCGGCGAACAGTTCCAGGCGCTCACGGGTGTCCCCAGCGGTGCGCCAGCTGTCGTCGCCCATGGCCTGCAGGCAGGCTGGCCGAGCACCTTCCCACGGAACGCCGAGGTCGCAGTCCAATGGGTCGAAACCCAGTTCCAGCGCGCGGGCCAGGGCACGAATCAAACTGGCATGGGCGCCACGGCCGTCACCTCGGGGGATGCGCAGCAGCGACGCGAGGGTATCGATCCGCAGCCGCCCCTGGGGCGATTCGCCGAAGATGTGCAGGCCGTCGCGAATCTGTGATTCCTTCAGGTCACACAGGTAGGTGTCCAGGCGCGGCAACCACAGGCCGGCGTCGGCGTCGCTGTCCCAGCCGGCGTCCAGTTGCAGTTCGCGGTCGATCTGCGCGTCGCGCACCAGGGCCAGGATCTCGCGTTGCAGCTCGCGGGCTCGGCGCGGGTCCAGCAACTGGGCGTCGTAGTACTCGTCGGCCAGGCGCTCCAGGTCGCGCAGCGGCCCATAGGTTTCGGCGCGGGTCAGCGGCGGCATCAGGTGGTCGATGATCACCGCCTGGGTACGGCGTTTGGCCTGCGCGCCCTCCCCCGGGTCATTGACGATGAAGGGGTAGACGTTGGGCATCGGCCCCAGCAGCGCGTCAGGCCAGCACTCGGCAGACAGGCCCACGCCCTTGCCAGGCAGCCACTCCAGGTTGCCGTGCTTGCCCACGTGCACCACGGCGTCGGCGCCGTAGGTGTGGCGCAGCCAGAAGTAGAAGGCCAGGTAGCCATGGGGCGGTACCAGGTCGGGATCGTGGTACACGGCGCTGGGGTCCAGGTGGTAACCGCGGGCGGGCTGGATACCCACGAAGGTCAGGCCAAAGCGCAGGCCGGCCACCATCATGCGGCCACTGCGGCACATGGGGTCGGCAGCCGGCTCGCCCCAGCGCTCGCGCACCGCCTGCTGGTTGGCCTCGGGCAACCGGGCGAAGGCGGCCAGGTAGTCATCCATGGCCATGCTCTGGGCGCAGGGGCGCAGGTCCAGGCTTTCCAGATCGTTGCTGACGCCGCCCAGCAGGGCCTGGATCAGGGCCGTGCCGCTGGCGGGCAGGTCCTGCCCGGGGTAGCCCTGCTGTTGCAGGGCGGCGAGGATATTCAGCGCGGCCGCCGGGGTATCCAGGCCCACGCCATTGCCGATGCGGCCGTCGCGGGTCGGGTAATTGGCCAGGATCAGCGCGATGCGCTTCTGGGCGTTGGGCAAGCGCGCCAGCTCACTCCAGCGCCGCGCCAGTTCGGCGACGAAATCCATGCGTTCGGCATGGGGGCGGTAGCAGACCACGTCCGACTGGCTGCGCTCGCTGCGCCAGGCCAGGTCCTTGAAGCTGATGGGCCGGCTGATGATGCGCCCGTCCAGCTCCGGCAGGGCGATGTGCATGGCCAGGTCGCGGGAACCCAGGCCCTGCTCGCTGGCCTCCCAGCCAGGCTGGTTGTCCTGGGCGCAGATCGCCTGGATCACCGGGATGTCACGGCGAAACGGCCGTAGGTGCGGGGCTTCGGGACTGGACTGGGCGAAGCCGGTGGTGTTGAGGATCAGCGCCGCATCAACCGCATCCAGCCAGTCCTCGACCTGGGCCAGGCAACCGGCCTCCTTGAGGCTGGCCACGGCGATGGGCAAGGGATTGAGGCCCGCCGCCTGCAAGCGCTGGCAGAACACGTCGACAAAGCCGGTGTTGGCCGCCTGCAAATGCGAGCGGTAGAAAATCAACGGTACGGCAGGCTGGCCCGGTACCCAGTCGGCCTGCCAGTGCGCCAGAGTCGCATCGTGCCAGGCGGGGTGGTAAATGGCGGTACGGGGCAAGGCCCGGGGTTCATCCCAGGGGTAGGCGCGCCCCAGAAATTGGCTGGCCAGGCAGTTGAACAGCGACAACGCGTTGCCCATGCCGCCCTGGCGCAGGAAGTGCCAGAGGCGTTCGCAGGCCTCGCGGCCCACGGTGCTCAGGTCGCTGAGCGCCGGGTCCGGGCGGTCGTCACCGGGCACCAGGATCAGTTGCACGCCGCGTTCGGCCAGGGCCACCAGTTGCTCGACGCCATAGCGCCAGTAGCCAATACCGCCGTGCAGGGAAATCAGAATGACCTTGGCGTGGCGCAGCACCTGGTCGACGTAAAGGTCGACCGAGGCATGGTTCTGCACCTGCATGGGGTTGGCCAGGCGCAAGGTCGGGAAATCGTCCGGCAACTGCAGGGCCGCTTCGGCCAGCAGTGCCAGGTGGGAATCACCGCTGCAGAGAATCACCAGCTCGGCCGGTGTCTGGCCCAGGTCGGCGATACTGTCGTCCGGCACGAAACCGCCGGGCTGGGTTCTCAGCAGGTGCATGGCTTAACCGTTCAGCGCGGCGCGCAGCTGGCTTTCCAGCAGGGCGGCGTCCAGTTCCTGGCCAATCAGCACCAGGCGCGTGGTACGCGCTTGTTCGGCGCCCCAGGCGCGGTCGAAATGTTTGTCGAAGCGGGTGCCCACGCCCTGGATCAGCAGGCGCATCGGCTTGCCGGGAATCGCCGCGAAGCCCTTGACGCGCAGGATGCCGTGCTTGACCACCAGAGTGGTCAGGGCGTCGAGCAGGCGCGCTTCTTCAGCTTGGGGCAGCTCGATGGAGATCGAGTCGAAGGCATCGTGGTCATGGTCGTCGTGATCGTCATCGCCATGGTGATGATCGTGGTGGGTCAGGCGGCCATCGATATGTTCTTCAGACTCGGCGCCCAGCCCCAGCAATACGTCCAGCGGCAGGCGGCCGCTGCTGGCTTCGATGACCTTGACCGCTGGCGGCAGCTCTTCGGCGACTTCACGGCGCACGGCGGCCAGGGCCTCGGGTTCGATCAGGTCGGCCTTGTTGAGGATGACCAGGTCGGCGCTGGCCAGTTGGTCGGCGAACAGCTCGTGCAGGGGCGACTCGTGGTCCAGGTTGGGATCCAGTTTGCGCTGGGCGTCGACCTGGTCCGGGAAGGCGGCGAAGGTGCCGGCGGCCACGGCCGGGCTGTCGACCACGGTGATCACCGCGTCGACGGTGCAGGCACTGCGGATTTCCGGCCACTGGAACGCTTGCACCAGGGGCTTGGGCAGAGCCAGGCCGCTGGTTTCGATGAGAATGTGGTCCAGGTCGCCGCGACGGGCTACCAGCTCACGCATCACCGGGAAAAACTCTTCCTGCACGGTGCAGCACAGGCAGCCGTTGGCCAGTTCGTAGACGCGGCCGGTGGCTTCTTCCTCGGTGCAACCGATGGTGCACTGCTTGAGGATTTCGCCGTCGATGCCCAGCTCGCCGAATTCGTTGACGATGACCGCGATGCGGCGGCCCTGGGCGTTGTCCAGCATGTGGCGCAGCAAGGTGGTCTTGCCTGAGCCCAGGAAGCCGGTAACGATAGTGACGGGAAGCTTGGCCAGTGTTTTCATCGGATGCCCTTGGCAGGATGGCGGGCATACGGGACGAGAACCGCGGGTGCCAGGCACGCGGGTGCATTCGCCACCGGATCACCCCGCCCGGTTGAAGTGGAAGTCTGTGTCGAGGCAGGTCTCCTGGCTTGCGGCGTTGGCCCTCAGGCTCGGCCCTGGCACCTTCCCGCGCGCTCTGCGCAGTGGTATCGCCAGGGCGCACACCGCTTACAGTTGCGGGGGCAGCTGCGGCTTGAACCGCATTCCCATCTTGGCTCCGCTGGGCGGAGAACCTCGAAGGTGCAAGGCTACGCAGTGTGGGGGGGAAGGTCAATCGGTTGGGGGGGAGTGGGTGGTGGGGAGGGCAGGTGTTTGGCTTGGTTTTTCTGGCGCCCTTGAGATCGAGCGCCGCCCGCGCGGCGCGTTCGCGAGCAAGCTCTGCTCCAACGTTTGTTTCGGGCCAGTTATGCCTGTGGCATCACCTGGTCCGCTTTGTAGGCTCACTGCAGCTCTGTGCTGGAGCCAACAAGGCGGTCGCGGTGATCTCACAGGCAAAACTGACCCGAAACAGATGTGGGAGCGAGGGGGGCGCCGAGCCCTTGCTCGCGAAGCGCCGCGCGGGCGGCGCTCGATCTCAAGAACGCCACAGCATCATCGCCTGGCACTTGGAGGCCCTGATGCAATCCCCAGCGAGAAATATCGACGAATCCCCGATGGCCCGTCTTGCAACCGGGTCGGGGCCGAAAGGTGCATGCCTTGATTCCTCTGGCGCCCTTGAGACCGAGCGCCGCCCGCGCGGCGCTTCGCGAGCAAGCTCTGCTCCAACGTTTGTTTCGGGCCAGTTATGCCTGTGGCATCACCTAGTCCGCTTTGTTGGTTCACTGCAGATCTGGGTGGGGGCCAACAAGGCGGTCGCGGTGATCTCACAGGCAAAACTGGCCCGAAACAGGTGGGAGCAGAGCTTGCTCGCGAAGCGCCGCACGGGCGGCGCTCGATCTCAAGAACGCCACAGCATCATCGCCTGGCACTCGGAGGCCCTGATGCAATCCCCAGCGAGGAATATCGAAGAACCCCCGATCTGCCCGTCTTGCAACCGGGTCGGGGCCGAAAGGTGCATGCCTTGATTCTTCTGGCGCCCTTGAGATCGAGCGCCGCCCGCGCGGCGCTTCGCGAGCAAGGGCTCGGCGCCCCCCTCGCTCCCACATCTGTTTTCGGGCCAGTTATGCCAGTGGCATCACCTAGTCCGCTTTGTTGGTTCACTGCAGATCTGGGTGGGGGCCAACAAGGCGGTCGCGGTGATCTCACAGGCAAAACTGGCCCGAAACAGATGTGGGAGCGAGAGGGGGCGCCGAGCCCTTGCTCGCGAAGCGCCGCGCGGGCGGCGCTCGGTCTTGAGAAGACAAAAAAACCCAAGACATGCACCTCAAAAACACCCCACAATCATCAAGCAACCCAAGCCGAACCCCAGGACCCAGCATGCCCTCCCTTTTCGCCGGCCTCGGCTGCCAACGCAATTGCCCCGCCAGCGCCCTGGCTGACCTGCTCGACACCACCCTCGCCCACCACGGCCTGACCCGCGCCGACCTGGCCGGCATCGGCAGCATCGACCTCAAGGCCGACGAGCCCGGCCTACTGCAACTGGCCAGCGAACTGGGACTAAAGCTGGTGGTGTTCAGCGCGGCGCAATTGGCGGCCTTCGAGGGCCAACTGACCCATCGCTCTGCCCTGGCGTTCGCCCACACTGGCTGCCACGGGGTGGCTGAAAGCACTGCGCTGGCCATGGCGGGCAGGGGCGCCACGCTGCGGGTCACGCGACAAAAAAATGCCCAGGCGACCCTGGCATTGGCGCAGCCGGGCAAAAATCCCGGATAATCGGGCTTTATATAGCGTGCGCCACATGAATTTCATTCACGCCGTGGCCGTTTCACTCAGGATTTCCCCATGACCGTCTACTTCATCGGCGCCGGCCCCGGCGACCCGGAACTGATCACCGTCAAGGGCCAGCGGCTGATTCGCCAGTGCCCGGTGATCATCTACGCCGGCTCCCTGGTGCCCACCGCCGTGCTCGAAGGCCACCGCGCCGAGCAGGTGGTGAACAGTGCCGAGCTGCACCTGGAACAGATCATCGAACTCCTCGCCGCCGCCGACGCGCGAGGCCAGGACGTAGCGCGCGTTCACTCGGGCGACCCCAGCCTGTATGGCGCCATCGGCGAGCAGATCCGCTGCCTGCGCGAGCGTGGCATTGCCTTCGAGATCATCCCCGGGGTGACCGCCACGGCCGCCTGCGCGGCGCTGCTGGGCGCGGAGCTGACCTTGCCGGGGGTGTCGCAAACCGTGATTCTGACCCGTTATGCCGACAAATCGCCGATGCCTGAGGGCGAAGCCCTGCACGACCTGGCGCGGCATGGGTCGACCATGGCGATTCACCTGGGCGTACAGCATTTGGCGAGGATTGTCGGCGAACTGTTGCCGCATTATGGTGAGGATTGCCCGATCGCGGTGATTCACAAAGCCAGTTGGCCGGACCAGGACTGGGTCGTGGGCACCTTGGCGACCATCGAAGCCAGGGTTGCAGCCAAGGGGTTCCGGCGCACGGCGTTGATCCTGGTCGGGCGGGTGCTGGACACCGATTGCTTTGGCGAGTCGGCACTGTACCGAGCCGGGCACGCACACCTGTACCGGCAGTGACACGAACCATGCGCCACATCGCCTGCCTGATCTACCCCGGGGTCATGAGCCTGGACGTCACCGGTCCCCTGCAGGTGTTCGCCTCGGCGAACGAAGAGCTGGCGCGCCTGGGCCTGCCATCCGCCTACACCTTGCACCTGCTGGCCGAAAGCACCGGCCCGGTGGTGACCTCGGCCGGTTTTGCCCTGCACGCCGAACACGCCTTTCACGCCACCGACCCAAGCACCATTGACACGTTGCTGGTGCCCGGTGGCCAAGGTGAACAAGCCCAGTTCGACAATCAACCGCTGCTGCAGTGGCTGCGCGACGCCGAACCCCGCGTGCGCCGTCTGGGCTCCATCTGCTCCGGCGCGTTGATCCTGGCCCATGCCGGCCTGCTCGACGGCCACACGGCCACCACCCATTGGGCCGATGTCGAAGCGCTGCGGGCCTTTCCCCGCATTCAGGTACAGGGCGAACGGCTGCACACCTACCAACCGAGTGCCCCGCACCTGTTCACCTCGGCCGGGGTCACCGCCGGTATCGATCTGGCCTTGGCCCTGCTGGAGGACGACCTGGGCCGCACCGTGGCCCTGGCGGTAGCGCGCCGATTGGTAATGTTCCTCAAGCGCCCCGGCGACCAGGCGCAGTTCAGCCCGCACCTGGCGCCCGAGGCCAGCCGGGCGCCGCGCCTGGCGGCCCTGCTGGAATGGATACCCGCGCACCTGGGCGACGACCTGTCGCTGGAAGCGCTGGCCGAACGGGCGTGCATGGCGCCGCGCACCTTGTACCGGGTGTTCACCGCAGAACTGGGCACCACCCCCGCGCGCTACGTCGAACAGGTGCGCCTGGCGTCGGCCCGCGCCCTGCTTCAAGGTGGCCAGGCCTCGGTGCAAAGCGTGGCGCGGTTGTGTGGGTTTGGGCACCCGGAGAGTTTGCGGCGCAGTTTTCAAAAGACGCTGGGTATCAGCCCGCAGCATTATGCCGAGCGGTTTGGTTGAGGGCGAGCGGCTCGGAAATCTCGATCAGATTCAGGTCCGGATCACGCACGTACACCGAACGAATCGGGCCAGTGGCCCCGGTGCGCTGTACCGGCCCCTCGACGATGGGCCAACGCTGCGCTTCCAGGTGGGCAACCACCTGCGCAAGGCTGTGCGTAGCGATGAAGCACAGGTCCAGTGCCCCTGGCACGGGCAGGTGGGCTTTTGGCTCGAACTCATGACCGCGTACATGCACATTGATTTTCTGATTGCCGAACCGGAAGGCGAACCGGCCGTTGCCGAAGGTTTCCTCGCGCATGCCCAGCACGCGCACGTAGAAGTCCTTGCAGGCCTCAAGATCCAGGGTGGTCAGCACAAGGTGGTCCAGGTGGTCGATCATTGGGTACGCTCTAGTTCGGGGTTGGCCACCTGCTTGCTCAAGGTGTGCACATGTTCAGAAATCGGGTGCAGGTCCAGGCGCCTCCCGGCTGGCGGTTGATGCCGGCCATCACGGCTTCGGCATCGCGCACAGGAATGGCGTTGGGCGAAGTAAAGGACATGACCTCGATCTTGGCGTAGCCGCAGAGGCTCAGCGCGTTGATGAGGGCTATTTTGTCCCCGGTGTTGAATCATCCCCCCAAACCAGGCCAGTGAGAATTCACAAAATTTCCACTACCCTTGAGCAAACGGAAACGCTAGGCCGCCCCCCTTCATGAACCTGTACCCACTCGATCTGCAATCGCTGCGCCTGCTAGTGCTGGCCGCCGACCACCAGAACCTGACCCGCGCCGCCGACAGCGCACACATGACCGTTTCCGCCGCCAGCAAGCGTTTGTCAGAACTGGAACGAGTGACCGGGTGCACGCTGTTCGTGCGTCTGGCTCGCGGCCTGCAACTGACCGCCGCCGGGCGCGGGCTGGCAGAGCATGCGCGTCATATCCTGGAAAGCGCGCAGCGCATGGCGTATGACGCCAGCGGCTATGCCAACGGCGTGCGGGGCCACGTCAGGCTGTTCGCCAACACCTCGGCGGTCATCCAATTCCTGCCTGAGGACCTCACGACTTTCCTGGGAGCAAACCCGCACGTGCGCATCGGCATGGAAGAAGCGCTCAGCGAGATGACCGTCCAGGCCGTGGAAGACGGCCAGGCCGACATCGGCATCTTCGCCGACAATGTCCCCGCCTCTCACCTGGAGATCAAGCCCTACCGACGTGACCGACTGGTGGTGCTGGTACCCCAAGGCCATCCATTGGCCCAGCAGCCCAGCGTGACCCTGGCCGACACCCTGGACTACGACTATGTGGCGCTGAACCAGGGCAGCTCGCTGCTTCGACGCATCACTGATGCAGCAGCGCGCACCGGCAAACTGCTCAAGGTGCGCATCCAGGTCAGCAGCTTCGATGGCATCTGCCGCATGATCAATGCCGGCCTGGGCATCGGCATATTGCCGCTGGGTTCGGTGCATCCGGAACTGCTGGTGTCCAAGTTGCGCGCCATCCGCCTGGAAGGCGGCTGGGCTTCCCGGACCCTGTATGTGGGCGTGGCCGATACCGCCAGGCTCTCCCCCGAGGCGGCCAACCTGTACAGGTTCCTGAGCAACCGGGAGTCTTGAGCGGCCCAGTAGCAGCGCTCAACAATCGCCTATCTGTACCGTTTCGCAGTACTTCACGGCCCTCAGCCAGGCAGCTTGACCGATGCGAGAGCCGCGATTGGTTTAAGCCGCTGAGCAAAATCATTGCACGGAGCCCCATTACTAGAAGATATAATCTAATTATAATGACTCCTGGCAACGATCTGATCGATCCTTGGTCATACCGCGTCAGGGAGCGCTTTTATTGAGCTTTCTGAGATGGAACCCCTCCCGTTTCCCATCGAGTGTCTGTCGACAACGGCCTGAAGTAGAGCAATTACTTCAGTAAACCGCAATATTCGCCTAGGGATGCTCCGATCAACTTGCCGCGCAGCGATGGCAAGCCGTAATTCGCCAGGCAATCGGCGCTATTCCCTGAAAATGGCCTAATACAGTGTGCGGCGGAGCGTTTTCCGTCCGGTTCTCTGTG
>Ga0207696_1001248_pt1 | contig 14309 bp, 7 predicted proteins | sample KBSS54metaG_FD_184403 | JGI IMG/M metagenome (GOLD analysis project Ga0207696, IMG submission 184403) | Switchgrass rhizosphere microbial communities from Kellogg Biological Station, Michigan, USA - KBS S5-4 metaG (SPAdes) (version 2) | ecosystem: Host-associated > Plants > Roots > Rhizosphere >...
CGCCGCGACCGAAGAGCAAAGTGCCGTGGCTGAAGAAATCAGCCGCAACATCAGCAACATCTCGGAACTGGCGGACCAGACCTCGGAACAGGCGCATAACTCGGCGTTGCTGAGTGAAGAGCTGACCAAGACTGCTAATACGCAGTATTCGTTGGTGGAGCGGTTTAACCGCTGATTGTTCTGCAATACAAAAAACCCGGATAGCGAGAGCTTCCGGGTTTTTTATTGCCTTGATACTTACTCCTTCGGCACGAGGTTATCCAACGCCTGATTCACCGCCAACTCCCCCAACATCACCACCTGCGCAATGCCCAACAGGGTCTTGCGGTTCGGCCCTTCCAGCAAGCCGGCAAAGTCACCGAGCATGACCGTGGCTGACGCGAGGGATTCGCAGGCATTGGCCAGCAGGGACTCCGTGTCGGTTTGCGGGTTGACCATGAACATGTCGTTTGGGGTGTAAGGCGTGGCCATGATTTGGGCTGCCGGTGTCAGGTAATAGTCGAGGGCGCGTTCGGCCGCGTCGTGGAGTTTTCTTGAATCGGGAAATTCGTACGGGGACACCGGATCTTCTAACGGTGGAATGAAGGTCTTGGACATCAGCTGAAACTCCGGAAAGAGTCGCTTGAGGATTTTTATAGACGGCTGCCAGGCAGTGAGGGGACAAGCCCCTCACCGAGGCGGCAACTACCGCGAGACGTGATGGTTATCCAGCACACGATTGACCAGCAGCTCACTCAGCATGATGACCTGCTGCAGAATCTGCATCGCCTTGCGCTGCGACGGATCGACGGTGTTGCCGAGATCCCGGGCCATGTCACTGGCCGACGACAGCGTTTCGCACGCTTCGACAAGCAGCGTTTCGTCATCCATTGTTGGATTGACCAGATAGATCCTGCCCGGCTTGCGCGATGGCTTGGACGTCTTCTGCGCCCCGGGATCAAGGTAATGATTGATCGCCCGCTCGGTGGCCGTTTTTATGTTTTCGGCTTCGAGGGCGGCGTCGTAGGGGATTGAATCGGTTTCTGGCGGGTTTGGTGTGGCTTTGAACATAGATAGAGCTCCAGTTTCGAATGTTTAGGAGCCATCACCCTCGCTACCAAACGAAGGGTGGTGGCCATACGCGGGTTGGTAGACCGGTCGAAACGGGAAACCCGGCGCTCACAAAGGAGCCCCGCGCATGCCCACCATAAAAATCTGAGCCCCAAACAAGGGACTGCATATGGTGACGCCATACGACGGTTTCGAAGCGGGCTACCAAACCCGATCACTGTTTTTCAGTGACAGGGAAACGATATAGCCCTTTCCGAACCGCGTAAGCCGGCCGATTCTCGCGTACGCGTAGGCAACGACGCAAGGTGTTGTAGCCCTTATGGCGTAACGGTTCGTGTACTTTAAACGTACTCCCAAGAATACGTTTACGCGCCAAAAGGGGTCAGATATCACTCTGCTGATATGTTCTGGTTGTCCGATTTCGCGAGCAAGCCAGCTCCCACATTACCTTTCAGCCATCGCAGTCAGGGAATGCACCCGATTACTGAAACATTGATCGTACTTTCTGATGTGCATCAGGTAGGTTGGACCTGAGCAAGTACTCGTTCAATTCAAGACTGTCGCTGACATCTACGGCGCGCCTGACAGGATGCACAAACTCTGACGTTCCAATGAGACCTGGGTAACAGCCAATAGCAACACGCCGGCCATCCCGCTCTACCAGCAGTGGGATCTCTGGGGTCCCGACTGGCGTACAACGGAAACCATCTAATTCGAGGCTTGAGCGAAGTTGGGACAATATGACTACCTGCTCGTCAGGGGAAGAGCAGCATGGCTTCTCGCCCAATACTGCGTAGCGGAGTAGAAGTGCGCCAAGTTTTCGGTCGAGTCTTTTTTGAAGGTGCTGATTGTGAAAATGGTTTAGGCATTCAGTACAGGAGGTTTCGCACGTGCAGCCTTCCAGAAGCGCAAGTGTCGACTCGAGAATGTCGGGCAAATTCCTAGCTGCGACCTCGGCATACCCTGCTCCCCCTGAAAGGGTGTCATACAAAAAGATGTCGAGCATTCGAGCGTTGTCCTTAAGCGCGGGCTCAATGCGGAAACCGGAACCGAATTCAGCAGGGTCCAGATCCAATTGCCGGTGCCGACTTGCAGCAAGTCGGAGCGCTTCCGCTATCGAGTGCAATGCATCCTCGAGCATCTGCAACACCACGACGTCAACCGTGTTTGTTACCAGCGGCTCGGCAATCTTTAGCCTCAACAAGAGAAGGTCTGTGCTGAAGTCATGTCCCAGCAAGACTCGCCGGAATGCGCCAGCGCAGTGCTGCGGTGTCCCTTTTGGACCCAGTTGTTGGTATGGACGGTCATGCACTCCGGCTTGCGGTGCATATTGATCGAATACGGTGGCATGCCCACAGTCGACACAAACCGAAAATCCGCTAAGTTGCGAACCCTCCTTGCCCCGGTTGACTGTCACCAATGTTCGGTCGGTCGCGTGGGTGAAGCTTGCGTTAGGCCCACACTTAGTGAAGGTAAACACCTCAGGGTCAACAGGTTGAGGAAATTGAGCCATGGTGGCGAAAGTAATGTCCTGCTCACGATCATCCTCTGGAAGATCTCGAGCATTTTCCGGGCCAAATACCTCCGGCAAGATCATCGTTTCCTCTTTCAATTCTCCACTACATACCGGGCAGATTTCTCCATTGCCTCCAACTTTGTTGGGATCTCGTACAAATGAGCATGCTTCGCAGTGAACATGTTTTTTTGAGTTTTTGAAAAGATGACGAGCGCGATTCACCTCGCCGGCGGGCATGTCTGCAAAAACACCTCCCGATCGGTAGGTTTTTTTGTCAATTACGATTAGCCGGCCTGGCGCGTACTCGCTAAGGGCTTTAGAAATTGCCTGCTGCGGTCGCTGAAGCGTACGGATCTCCCAATTGCCATTTGAGTTTCTCTTCCGCTCTTCGACCAGAAAGCTGGAGAGACTCGTTGGGAAGGCATAACTCGGCAACAGCCCATGGAAAAACAGGAACTCCAAAAGCTCCTTCTGCTCAACACCGGCTCCGGGGTTTTCATCTACCTCGGCTTCCTCCTCACTAATCTCATTGGACGCGATGGGTGGCGGTACATCTGAAGCGAGCTCGCGCAGAGTGGACAGCAAGCCCTCAACCGTTCCCACTAACCACTCACCAAGAGTAGAACCGCGAGTGTCCAAGTTAGGCGGTAACCAAGCCAGTACCGAGGTTTTCAGATCCGCATCTGATGCGAGAACTCGACGTGATACCCAGTTCTCAAAGCTCGCTAGATTGAGGCCGGTATCATCGGCACCATAAAAAAAGTCCTGGGTTAATCCGAGCGCCTTTAAAAGCAATGAGGTTTTTTCTGCGGGAGGATTGGTGCCCTCAGCCATCACTTCATGAAAGAAAGTCTGAACCAGATAAGCATGCACGTGCCGGCGGGCAATCTTCGCGTTATCTACCTTGACCTCAGGAGTGCGTGGTGGACCGGCGACGATGTGCTCCGGGTTTAAGAAGTAATGGCTGTCGTGTGGTCCATTTTGCGAATATGTCACCACGGTAGAGACAGAAGAACCTCGCCGCCCTGCCCGCCCGGCGCGTTGCTGATAGTTTTCGCGTTGAGGGGGCACGTTTCTCAGTGCGACCGCCACCAGTGAGCCAATGTCGACGCCTACCTCCATAGTGGTGGTGCAACTAAGAACATCGATGGGCCTATCCTTGGCGCCAACAAGAACGTCCTGGAACCTCAATTCGTACAACTCAGTGGTTGCATGGACTTTGCTTCGGTCCCGATTCGACAGTTGGGCGGTATGTTCCTCCACGCTCAAGTTTGAGAGGCGTGCTCCCGGTTCGAGCGCCTCTTTTACTGGAAGACGCCAGAAACCTTTGCGTGCAGTGACATAGGTGCTCGTCGAGGGGTCGATCGGTACGGCGCCTTCACTCCCACAGGACAGACAAATGTTTCCGCCTAACGCAAATGGCATCAGCGCGGTGCAATCTGGACACTGAGTCCAGATGTGGGAAAGATCAATCACGAGGCGCAAAGAATTAGGAGCAAGGAAACACGCACCATCGACTTCATCGGCTAGCTGCTCACGGAAAGCGGCTTCCATAGCTTCATAGGTGGACGTACCCCAACCCCAACGACTAGTGAGTGCCTCTCTCAAAGCCTTGTCGAACTGTCCCTTACTACCCCACGCGGGCTTGTAGTATCCAGCGGCCTTATAGCGGTAACCCTTATCGATTGTCGCGTCGAAGGCGAAATCCTGAAGCATGGAATCAATCCAGCCAACCGCGAGCGCAAGTAGATCCTCGTCCCCAACTGAAATCCCTTTGTTACTCAAGACCTCCTTCAGCTTTTTGAGCTTTGCTCGCGCAGGCACTACAAAGCCTACGGTCGTACCTGAAAGCGAGTAATAGCTGCCGCATAGGAGCTTGAGTAAAGCAATTCGATAACGTGCGGGTGCCTCCTGTGGGTTGAACCTATCCTCCAACGCTTGCTCCAAATCGGAGTCGCAATCACGCTCAAAGACGCCACGCGCATCCTCAATTTTCTTGGCATCCGTGCCATCAAATACAGCGAGATCGTGACCGGCTAAAACGGCAAGGAAGGCAAGATACAGCGTCTGCGTTGGTCGGGGCTCTTCCCTTAGCTTCTCCAATTTCCCGCATGCCAGGGCTATAGCCTGACGAAAAACATCGAGTTCAATATCACGAGGAATATCTCGCGCCAGGCGAGCAGCCTTCTGGCGACCGTCGGAAAAAATGAGAACTTTTCGACCACCGTTGGGATGTCTTGCATCGTTAGCACGACTCGCCGCCTGACGGGCCATTTGAGTCCGAACCAACGTAGTAAACGGTGCTTCACCCTTCGTAACATGGTCCATGATCTTCGACGGTTCGTCTTTGGAGCTTCTGGTCCTACGGATGCAGACAGGGCAATTATCGAAAGCTACATCAGGACCAACTGCGACCTTATCTGCTACACGGACTTTGCGGAAACCGGTTCCCTCCGCTGGGCATGTCGCAGAGAGGATGCCAGTAGAGATGTGCAACCACATGTCCCTGTGTCGACTGCGCGGGTGAGCAGTTTCCTCTACGAAAATTTCAACCGGCATAAGGTCTAAGGTTCCGCCATCGGACAACGGCCCACTTGGCTGATGCCATACGAAATCCATTTCAGCACTGACATACCCTCGGATAAAGGCAGCGCCACAATCACGATGGGTTAACAGCTCATAGACTCGACCATTGGACTCACAACCGCAATGACTCAATGGTTTAGTGTGAAGGCGGCCAAGAATGGTAGGTCCGCCATGCTCACCCAAGCGCTTCGAACAGTTTGGGTCCACGCAAGCATAGAGCCCTGGCAGTCCGCGATGAAATAGGTGCAGACGAGTCGGAAGCAGTACGCGACCATCTGAGCTTCGCTGTGCATGACTCCCCAGGGCGAGTAGTGCGTCGGTAGCTTTTTCGGCTGTTTCTAGAGGACATCCTTCAAAAAGAGTTTGACTCAAAGTCCCTAGCTTGACCGCCTTACCTGACACCAAGGTAATAAGTTTTTCCAGCGGTCCAAAGTCAGTAAGGCTTCGAAACAGCCAGTCGCGAAATGATGAGTGATCGCCAGCATGCGGAGCTTCCCAACCAAGCTGTCCAGCAAGCGCCGCCGCGGCATTTTGGGCAGAAGGGAGATCATTTGCTGCCTCTTGGAAGGCGTCGAGATCAAAGCCCGCCAAGGCATCAATCTGTTCACGGGTTACCGTGTGCACCGAGGAGCGCTGCTCGCTCGTCCCCTGAATAACTCTGACCTTGCGGGAGGAGCTTTCCAACAAACCAGTCAAGTCGCGTGCAAATCGTTCACCGTCCGCGACGGCAGTTTCGCCGGCGCCAAGACTCGCACTGGTGAGAATGCAGCGCATGCGATCTCGTGGAATTTCCAGTCGGGCACATAGACGGCGAATGAGAAGCGCGACCTCAGCACCTCCAGCCCCTCTGTACATATGCGCCTCATCCAGAACGAGTATGAACTCGTTCCGGATGTCTTCTTTTAGCCAGTCTCTCGTCTGCTCGAAGATCCCACGCTCAATCGGTCTCATCAGCATGTATTCGAGCATGGAGTAGTTCGTCACCAACAGTTCAGGACAGCGTGCCTGCATCTCGTGCCGTGTCATGAGCTCACGGTCACTTGGCTGAGTTAGCAGCCGCCCCTTCCAGTTTTTTGAAACGAATTGGTTGCCGATTTTCTTCCCGGAGGCATAGGTTTTGGTCTCTACCGCATCATCCGCGTAAAAAGCATCAAGATCTTTGCTCGGCCAACGGCCAATACGAGCCAGGTCTTTTTGGATGGCCGGTATCTTGGCCACTTTTTTATAAAACTCCTCGAAGAGCGGCTTGATGAACTGCTCGTCTCGAGTGGAAGAACGCCGCCCCGGGTATGGGGTCCTGCCGGTATAGCTGCCGAAGCGGATCGGTGTTTTCCTACCGTTCGCCAGTAGTTTTGCTGCCTCAGGATTACCGAGTATTCGACGGATACGTGCGAGTTGGTCATTCACCAGGGCGTTCATGGGGTACAGCAGCATCGCCCTACAACCCGGCAAAGCAGCAGACTCAGGTCTCTCGGCGCCCTCTATTGCCAGTTTCCCAATAACCGGCATCAAAAAGCTTTCTGTTTTGCCTGAGCCCGTACCGGTTGCCACCACTAGGTCAGCGGCCTCATCGCCGAGGAATGAGGTAAGTGCATGTGATTGGTGCTCATACGGCAGAGGGTAAAGGCCAAGTCCCATCACAGACAATTTGGTTAATGCGTCAGAGGCAGCTCGCGGTACTGGTAAGTCCTCGTAAGGAGTGCCCACTTTGTAAACCGGTGTTGACTCTACATATGGGGTTTGAGCAATAGTTTCATTCGCTTGGAGAAGCGCGCGCCGCTCCCTGACAAGGCCTTCATCGCGTATGTGATACTGAGCCTCGATGTATTGTCTGAGGCTATCAGCCAAGCTGCTCGCCGTTTCATGGACACCTGCCGATTCAGTCAACGTGGACTTCACACTCATTGGTTCCCTCCTTCTGCGCCGCAGCTCTCATCCAAAACTACACCTAACTCGTCGAGTGCAGCGCGTACGATGGATAGCATTTCTATCGGAAAAACGTGATACGTCACGCCTGGATGCTCGCCTTCAGGCGTAGGTATTTGCCAACCCAGCAAAAGCACTCTGGCTTCCTGATGGGGTAACCGACGTTCTAAACGAAGTTTTACGAAGCCCTGAGAGGTCACTGCTTTAACTCTCATGGGGCGACCAGCTTGTGCATCCAAATAAAAGCGGAGGCGTCTAGCATCCTGAAAGTCGAGAGATGCCATTTTGCGAATGCGCCCACGGGCATAATCACCGATGAAATGTAAAGCCACGGGACCGGTCTGGCATTTTGAAAGAAAAACCCCTCCCGCGTTGGGCAGTTCCGCCAAAGCGCCCCATCTACCTCTATCGTAAATCGCAATCTCACCCAAATCGCTGGGTACGTCGGTGAACCGCGACTTCATTGTTGATATCAATCGGATAGACCAAGCTTCGAGCCCTTCGACAGGTGCACCAATCCACTCGCTAGCATCACATACGTCGATCCAATCATTACAGGCGATCGCATCGACAAGTCGTATCCTGCCTACGGCTTGTGTCTGGATGTTGTGCGGAAGAGTCTCTGAGGGACCACCGCCTAATATCACTGCGCTGTTGTTGGCAGCTTTGATGGCATGAGCTGATGGCGTCAGCCAGTTTCCGTCTTGAACTCTGACCAAGTCACCCAACTCGCCCAAAGTATTCAAGACCGACAGCACACCAGGGCGAGCATGATTATCCTCTGCAATATCTGGCCACAGAGGAGATAGTCGCCTCCGGACCATACTGGTCAGGCTTAAGGAGGCAACGGGCTCCCAAGTGCCATTGCCAGAGACTGGCGTAGAAGCGAGGTACGAGGCCGCTCGCAGACACTCGGATATCGCAGCGATACGGAGCCCTTCCCCCACTACCCGACAACGAATACCTGCCGCGAGAACTTTTCGTGCTCCTTCGCGGGACATCGCCTGCCACTTCATCTGCGCCCCCTCAGGTTTCAGCCTCGGCTTGCAATTCAGCCAACATCCGGCCTGCGATACGAGCAATATCCTCAACGGGACCGGCCGTTGCCTTCGCCCATGGGAGAGCCCACAACGTCAATACCGAGTGCAGATCTGCTTCTGATGTCCCGCCAGGGATAGCCCGCAATCGTGAGTAAGCACGGTCGGCTATCCTTGTCCAAAGATTGCCGGGAGCAAACGAGCTTTCTTCTATGAGCTCCTTTAGTTCCGAGACAAGTGCCCGAGGCGAGTCAACGTCAAAGCCGTCAATTTGATCCCAGGAATTACGTACCAGATGGCCAACTTTGAGCTCCGGTAACTTGGCAGATACCCCCCGCATAGAAAAATTATCCGTATCAAAAACCGGACCTATCTCCGCGAGCGTACCTCCATCGGGGAACGTGGCTGGACCCTGCGCCCACGCTGTTATCAATGAGAGACGTTGGTAGCCTGGAAGTGAGAATTGGCGACGCGCAACGACGTCTCGAATCGCGGCACCGTACACCTCGAAAGCTGAACGGTTTGCTCCCTTCATCAGCAAACAACTAGACGTGTCCGAGACCAGTTCTAGACAATCACTCGCCGCCTCATCGGATAATAATCCGACTGGTACACGCCACTCATGAAACGTTTGACCACCAATGGCTGCTGCCACCGCGTCTGCCACTAAATCAGAAATAGAGCCTGAAAACTGGACCATTTGCCCCGCGGACAACGCTGCCAATATCTCGCGGGCTGTAGTAATTGCCGCTCCTTTCATCACCCCGCAAGCCTGAAGGTTGCACGCAATCAGCTCGCAGGCATCTTTGACAGAGTAGATTTCAACAATCGCCCCCGGTGACTCAACCTCAAAAAGTCGAATCTGTGGTTTGGGCGCCGTGCCATTGCCTCCCTTTGCAATGGCTCCTTCCAAAACATCGATCCGCTCAGCCAAATGATCGACCGACGTAGCGGCATGGCTCCACTCGGCCTCCAGCGCATAGAGGCTATCGACTAACTGCCTGAGAGCTGAAACCTCAGCCTGAGTTTTATCCCACGCGCGGCCCTGTTCGGTAAGAGCCTCCAAACTGTGCTGTAACTGATCGGCTCGTGCATCGGCGGCGGCGATTGCTTCTGTGATCTTTTGCCTTGTGGCGCCAAGTGCGCCGATAGCATCTTCCAGTCCACCTGTACGCTCAGCCACGCGCTCAAGTGCAACCCAAAGCTCTCTACCGTCACACTGACTTTTTTCGACACTTGAGAGGACTTCTCGAATACCTTTGGCCAAAATGCCCGACTCGGACTCAAGTTGATCAATTCGCTCCGCCACCTCCTCTGCCGCTGCTTCAGCGATTTCGAAGTAACCTTCAATCTTATGTAACCGTCCCGGAAGCGCATCGATCATGAGGTCGCGAGCTAGAGTCGATGCTGGTCGAAAGCGTCCGAGTGCGACTTGAACTCCGGGACTATCTGCAAAACCACTGAAGTCCAATAGACGTTCCAGATTCTCCCTGGCTGCCTCGGGAAACAGTTCCGCCAGGCCGGTTAGAAAAACAGGACCAGCGTCCGGTGTAAGCGATGAAATGTCGCTTGCAGGAAAAGCTGCACCCAATCGGCTCTTTCCCCAGGCTTCCCACAGAATGGCGAACGTGTTCCAGTCGGCAGCCCCTTTCTGCCCGGGCTGAGTGTGAATGAGGTGCCCCACCAAACGCTTTTGTTTTTCCTTGAACTCAGGGGGTGATCCTCGCCGGAAGCCCTGGATTTCCGGCTGGCGCTCATACAGTATTTTACGAATACCATGAGGAATTTCCTCAATGAATTCTGTAATCGCAACTTGTCCGAACGCAGAGATACGATCCCTTGCCTCCTGGCTATATTGGTAGCTCATGTGAGACTCCCTCCCCTAACTGTTTGAGCTCAAAGCCGCGGGCGAGGATGTCCTTCACCAGCGTACGGTAATTCGGAATAAGTTGTGGATAGGGTCTCAAGCTAGCGAAAGCTCTCACCAATGCATCGTCATTGGAAACCGCAGCGATTGAACCACCTGTTTGTAACTGAAACATAAAGCTGAGCAGCCTAGACCGAAGCAAGGGCCCCAAGGTTGATAAGGTTTCGCCGGAAGGCTTACTAGTAAGATTGCCAGCAACGCACATCCGCCCGAATCCACCGAAGTTGATGTCGACGTAGCATGTCGGATCGACCAAGTGCGCAATGAGCAAGGTCTGCACCTCTGGTGGAAGAAGGCGCTGATGCTGGCTGTGTTCAGACACTGTGTCGCCGGAAAAAAGTAAGGTCTCATTGCGCTGAGAGGACTTGTCGGCCAATAGTCGCCCATAACTGCCAGGGGGCATTGAAAGATACTCAATCGTCATGGTCTGAGCTCGGGCAGCCATGACAAACGCCTTGCATTTTTTTTGATGCAAAGGGACTACGTGTCGTTTCAACTCCTGGTCCCTAAAAACAAACTCTACAGTCGGCAACTTTTGATTTCGGCGTGGCGAAAGTGTGCAAGAAACAAATTTCTCGATGTCAGGGTAGTCCGCCTTTCCAACTCGAAAGTCTTTGGTGTTCTCGGTTGCCAAAACAAAGAACGCTGGGGATTTTTCTATCCCTGTAGCAGAAAGGCGCTCTCCTCCCCCGTAGACTTGCATTGTCGGACCCCTACTTTGCTGTCCGACAGGCATCATCTGCGTCGACATCAGTACAGTAGGAGACTCAATGCATTCAATAGCGTTTACGCTCGAATTTCTCGTAAGAAACGGCCATATCGGGGTAATGGAGGGAGCGGGTGGATTTACGAGCAACCCCGTAAAATTGCTAAGCCATCCAATGCATTCTTCAGAAGGCTTCTCTGGGATGGTGGCGAGAGCCAGGCTCCAGCCCTGCCTACTCTGAAATTTATCGAATACGAGTTCATCAGGAAAAACTGGAGCAGCATTTTCACTCCATAAAAAAGCGTATGTTTCCGAACCTCTGAGCTCCTGAGCTCGGGGAAATCCGGTTGCGCCTTCGCGCCCTGACGCTGAAAAAACAGCAGCTCCCGAAGGTGGAAGTCCCGGACACTCGCGATCCACATTAGCCATGAAAAAAGGGTCGGCATGGCCGCTGTAGGACACAATGCGATAATTTTCGACGGACAATTCGGCCATTACCCGAAACCCCTTGGTCATACCACGCATATCTAAGTGCTGGAATCTTCCTCCCACGTCGATTGTGACGACGGCTTCACACACACGACATGCAGGTACAGCCAACTCTAGCGACCAGGCGGCACGATTCTGCCCTCTCGTTATCATTAGGCGCAGATCCATCCGACGCTTCATCACGGTAGCGAAAACGCTGCCTTCTATGCTCTGCCCGTACTGACTCGGGATAAAATTTTCACACTCTGGTGATCCCCAACCGGGCCAATGGCCAAAGTGTTTTTTTCGTTTGGCGCCAGAGCGAAAATTCACCATCGCTTTACAGCATGGACAAATAAACAAACCAACGCCCGACGACTGAGCAGCGGACTCTAGCTTATTCGTCAGTTTGTTAACGGCGTATTCCAACGCACTTCCCCTTGCGCCCTAGTACCCGCAAATGTTGCCTAGCATCACTTCTCGCTTAGCCTCGGCACGGAGAATCTGAGCTTGGCTACCAAACAAATCAATTAAGTCAGTCGGCGTCCAGCCCCGGAATTCCGGCGCACTTCTGGAGCGCGGAAGCATCCACCGATCCAACGCCAAACTGGCGATTTCGCTTACGGACAGGAGTGATCTGACGTCGGGCTTACCCTTCCCAGATTGCAAGATTTTAGTTGCATTGGATGCAAGCTGACAGATGAAAACCTCACGCTGAATCCCGTGGCGCATCAAATCATCCTTAAACCCTAATGCGGTAAGCGCAGCACGTGTTGTCCGCAAGCGCCAATTGGGCCCCTGCCCATATCCATGCTGATCAGCGTATGTATGGTCGATGTGACGCAAGTAGTCACGCATCTCCATGAACAACCAGTCCGGGATGTGAAAATGGCCCCAGCCTCCCGTGTAGCCAATTGACTTGAGATATTGAGTGCCATCCAGTTTCAGCCGGTTATAGACCGAGGATCGTCCCATTGATGATGTCGTGACGATGGACAATAGGCGAGCCTTCTTTTCCGCCTGCGATATGATCCCTGTCGAGGTGCCATATGCCTTCGCAAAATCGTCGTAAATGTCACGACTACGAAGCAGACATGCGACCAGTTTGCCTCCTAGAAGCGAATTGTAAGGAGGGATCGCCCCGAGAACGTAGGCATCCATGAGATTGACCAGTCGAGCCCCCCGGTCATGGATATCCCAGCCAATAAATTTGTCTCTAACTCCCAGATTGAAAACAGGATCACCGATCGCGATAAGTCCCATGAGCTTGCCGTTGCTTTCATCCCAAACCAAATAACGCAGTCGCCTGCCAAAACCATTTGACACTGGCACCGACCAGGATAAGGCGGCAAGCCTGAATAAATCGCCCTGCCAAGTTTCTGAGAAAACCCGCTCCAAAACAGGAGAAATCTTCTCAGGATTTACATCTTTGCCGGATGCAAAAAACTGCATCAGTTTTCCCCCAGCCCGCGATACAAATTTCTCGCTCGCGAGGAGTCGCTCTTCACGCTGGGCACTGTGAAGGGTTCGAATTGCGTCTTTGGTATTACCCGGGGCTCGTAAAGCCCCCTCATCCGTTTTGGTGAAGCCTAAGAAATGCAGGTGTTCACGCAGCTTTCTCTTGAGGTTCGCTTCCCGGGGATTGACCCCAATGATAATTGCATCGCCTTTTGGCATTCGCGGCTTCCTGCTCAATGCTTTTCCAATTGAGCTCTTTAAAAAGCAGAGAGCTCAGACTGCGGTACTAGTACACGGATGTGGCTAATGCTCTAAGCGAAACCAGTATCGTGGAGTTGCAAAGCAATGCATGCACAAACAGCTGGTGAGCACACACTAACCAGCCATATCAACCATCGCCAGCGTGCATACCCCTGTCCAACCCCTCCAACACAAAGTGGCAGCCCTAGCTAGCGTCGGGCGAGGACCATTGCTGCTAAGTCTGAGAATCGGCTAGTAGTATAGGTAAACATAAAAACGGCGGGCATTCTTCGAAGCCGGAGCGATCATTGGCACCATATTTTCATCGGCGAGGATGATTTGGAGCATGTCAACCCGTTTTTCGTGCTCCCACCCGCCATCCGCAAATTGGTCTACACCTCCAACGCCATCAGAAGTATCAACGCGCAGCTATGTATGATCATCAAGACAAAGGGCCACTTTCCAACCGATGAAGCGGAGACGAAGCTGGTCTGGCTGGCACAGCAAAACATTACCGGCAACTGGGACAGCACCGCTCATGACTGGAAAAGCACTATGAGCCAGTTTGCAGTTTTACACGGATATCGAATAATCAAGCCGAACTGTTGAGAGAATACCTCCCCCGAGTACGCAGACTTGAAGCTATCGAAGAAACCCAGCTACATGCTCGGCGGCGCTAGCCAAATGCTGCTCATGCGTAAACCCGGAAACCTTGAGCGGCTTCAAATCATGATCCCCAGAAGCCAGCCAAAACACCTCAATACTCGGCGATAGATCGTAAGCTTCGACAGCGTCCCGATTGCCAAGAGCATCCCGCTCCCCCTGAACAATCAACGTCCGAGTCTTCAACCCAGCCAAATGCTCAACCCGAGGTTTCTCCGGTTTCCCAACCGCATAAAACGGATACCCCAGACAAACCAACGCATCAGCCCCCAACTCGTCCGCCAGGAGACTGGCCATCCGCCCCCCCATCGACTTCCCGCCAACCGCCAAAACCCCAGCGACATGAAGTCGCACCAAGCCATAAACCTCACGCCAACATTCGAGCAACTTCGGCGCCGGATTCGGCGGACGTTTGCTGCCATCAACCCGCCGCTGCGCCATATAAGGAAACTCAAACCGCAGCACGTTGATACCCAGCCCAGCAAGGCGCCCAGCCACATCCGTCATCCACTCACTGTCCATCGGCGCCCCCGCCCCATGCGCCAGGATGAGCGTCGCCGAAGCCTCACCAACAGCGGCATCCCAAAGCCACCCGTGATCCTGCAGGCACTGCGCCCATTGATCCCCGTCAATACTGGCCTTGTGCTGTTTGTCCATGCTTGCCTCGCTTTTAGTCTGCCTATAACTCCAGGCGAAGGATTCGCGGCGTTTTCTGCGCGCGCTCACTTCGGC
>Ga0207696_1001249_pt1 | contig 14306 bp, 7 predicted proteins | sample KBSS54metaG_FD_184403 | JGI IMG/M metagenome (GOLD analysis project Ga0207696, IMG submission 184403) | Switchgrass rhizosphere microbial communities from Kellogg Biological Station, Michigan, USA - KBS S5-4 metaG (SPAdes) (version 2) | ecosystem: Host-associated > Plants > Roots > Rhizosphere >...
CGCCAGGCCTGACATCGCAATACTGGCAGGAAGACAGTGGCACAGTATTATTATGGGGTGGCGATCTGGCCGCCCAGCCAGACAGCGCGTGGCTGAATGCACTGCGAAATCTTCGCCGCCGCTCGCTAGATGGTGTGATTTGGGTGAGATCTGCGCTGGCGCAACATACCGCGAACGGTCAGTTGCAGACTCAGCCCCCCCTCACTGCCGACATGATGGACAGCGCCGCGAAAGCCTTTGCCGTTCGCTTTGATCTGCTGGGATGGCGGTTGCCGCTGTATGTATGGTCGCTGCATCCGACCGAGGGTGATAATAAAGATCGCATCACCCAGCCCGTCGGCTGCCTGCTGCCTGCTGCCTGCAAACCTGATGAACTCAAAATCCAGCTCACCGCGCTGGTACCGATGCTGATCGCGCAAGGTACACAACAAATCAGCGCCAGCACACGCAATCAGTTCCTGTTGCAGCTTGCCGACCAGCTGGCGCAAGCACCGGGCGTTATTATTGAACCTGTCGCCGCATTGCTGAATCCTTACCGCCCTTCTCCCCTTGCGGGCATCATGTTCAGCCCGGTGTCGGTGAATGCTCAGCGCACCGTGAAACATCACTGGGGTAAGGATAATCGCTGGGATGTTCTGCTTAATTCGCTGCCGTCATTACCCGCAGGGTTGTCGGCCAAGAAACTCGGGTTCGCCTGGGGCAAAACGTTCGGCGCAATTGCCGCAGGTGTGATGGTGTTATGGGGTGCAGGAATGGTCATGTCCTTCCTGGTTAACCGCCAGACAATAAATACCAGCGAAGCACAAGTGAAACAGGCTGCGGATGTGAAGCAAGTGCTTCCCGTGCGACTCAAAGCCCAACGCGAACTGCAAAATACGCTCGGTAAGCTTCAGTATCGCCAGCAGCATGCCCCGTGGTACAGCAGTTTTGGACTGAATCAGACTGACCCTTTGCTGACTGCACTTTGGCCTCAGTATGCCGCCAGTGCAATGCCACTGTTGCGTGACGCTGCCGCTCAGCACCTGGAAGACCGTCTCACCACCTTCGCAGGGCTTCCTCCGGGCGATCCGCGTCGGGATGCAATGGTAAAGCCCGCTTACGATCAGCTAAAACTCTATCTGATGCTGTCACGTCCTGCAAAAATGGACCCCACCTGGTTTAGCAGAACACTGCTGAGCGACTGGTCACAGCGTAAAGATGTGCCCGATGGTGTATGGCAGGGTGAGGGGCCTGTTCTGTTGGATTTTTATGCCCGTAACCTTTCCCGCCATCCTGAATGGCAGCTTTCTGTTGACGAAAATCTGGTCAGTCAGGTTCGAACTTTACTCATCCGCCTGATGGGCGCACGTAACAGTGAATCTTCGTTGTATCAGAAGATGCTTCGTCAGGTCGCACACCAGTATGCAGATATGACTCTGTCCGATATGACGGGTGATACCGATACTGACAGGATTTTTACCACCGATGCCGTGGTGCCGGGCATGTTCACCCGGAAAGCCTGGGATGAGTCTGTCAAACCGGCGATTGAGAAAGTGGTTAACGGCCGGCGTGAAGAAATGGACTGGGTGCTGAGTGATAACAAAACTGCAGTGTTGCAGCAGGACTCACCGGAAGCGTTGCAGGCACGCCTGAAAGAACGTTATTTCGCAGACTTCTCCTCAAGTTGGCTGGAATTTTTAAACAGCCTGCACTGGCAACAGGCACAAACCCTGTCAGATGCTATCGATCAACTGACCCTGATGGCGGACGTACGTCAGTCGCCGCTGGTGGCGCTGATGAATACCCTGAGCATACAAGGTAAAACCGGTCAGAGCGGAGAAGCGCTCTCTGACTCGCTGGTGAAATCTGCCAAAAATCTTTTAAACCGCGAAGAACAACCGGCGATTGACCAGCAAGCCGGTGCCCGTGGTCCGCTGGATGCGACATTTGGTCCGGTACTGGCACTGATGGACAACAAAAGCAGTGGGCAAAGTAATACCAGCCTCAGTCTGCAGACTTTCCTGACACGGGTTACACAGGTGCGTCTGAAACTCCAGCAGGTTGTTAATGCCGCCGATCCACAGGCGATGACCCAAACACTCGCTCAAACGGTATTTCAGGGCAAAGCGGTGGATCTGACTGAAACCCGTGATTACGGCAGCCTGGTGGCGGCAAGTCTGGGTCAGGAATGGAGCGGATTCGGGCAGACAATTTTTGTTCAGCCAATGGAACAGGCATGGCAGCAGGTGCTGACTCCTGCCGCAGAGAGCCTGAATGTGCAATGGCAGACGGCGATTGTCGATGACTGGAACAGCGCATTCGGTGGCCGTTATCCATTAAAAAATACCAGCAGCGAAGTGTCACTGCCGCTGATGGCCCGCTATCTCAACAGCGACAGCGGTCGCATCGCCCGTTTCCTGCAAACTCGTCTGAACGGCGTCCTGCATAAAGAAGGCAGTCACTGGGTACCTGACAGTATCAATGCGCAAGGACTGACCTTCAGCCCGCAATTCCTCAAAGCCATGGATACCCTGAGTTACCTCTCTGATGTGGTTTTCACCAATGGCGAAGCGGGGATGCATTTTGAGCTGCGTCCGGGCACGGCAAAAGATGTCATGCAAACGGATCTGGTGATCGACAGCCAGAAGCTCAGTTATTACAACCAGTTGCCTGCCTGGAAGCGCTTCACCTGGCCAAATGATACCGAAGCACCGGGCGCCAGCCTGAGCTGGATCAGCACGCAAGCAGGCACACGACAGTTTGCCGATCTGCCGGGAGCCTGGGGGCTGATCCGCCTGCTCGATAAAGCGTCAGTTACGCCGTATCAGGGTGTGAGCAGCAGCTTTAATATCACCTGGAAAGCACCGGACAGCAGACTGCTGAATTACACCCTGCGCACCGAAGCGGGTGAAGGTCCTCTGGCTTTACTGAGACTGCGTGATTTCACCCTCCCCGCGCAGATTTTCCAGATTCAGGCCGTACCGCTTGTACCTGCAGAAAAACCTTTTGATCCTGACGCTATCGCTGAGGAGCCGTAATGGCCACATTAAATACACTGCAGAACGCTTGTTCTGCAGAACCTGCGTTTCTGCTGGAACAGGCACAACAGCAAGCCTCGCTTTGGGATAACTGGCTACAGCCGGTTACGCAGGACATGCCTGCCGGAGAAGACCCCGGCTATGACGACAACTTCCAGCAAATGCGCGAAGAGGTTAACAAACTGTCCGGTGCGGATACGTCCCTGACCTGCGAGCTGGCTGAAAATCTGCTTGTCTCACACTGCAAAGATGTCCGCGTTGCGACCTATTACATCTGGGCACGTTTGCATCGTGACGGAGAAACCGGTCTGGCCGACGGCCTTTCTTTGCTGGCCGGGCTAATTACACGCTTTGGTGAAACCCTGCATCCGTTGCGGTCTACCAGCCGGAAAGCCGCGCTTGAGTGGCTGGCAGCCTCACGTGTCCTCGACAGCCTGTCGCTTTTCCCTGAAGTGGACAAGAATGATTTTTCACGCATCGTCGGTGCACTGTCGCTCATCGAACAGGGATTAAATTCCTGGGAACCCGCCACCCGTCCGCAGTTTGGGGTGCTTTATGGTGCGCTGGAAAACCGGCTTGCGCAGTCCGGTGGCTTTGATGCGGTTATCCCGCAGAACAGCAGCGCAGCAACAACCGGCCACACGTCAAACACGTCTGCTGAGTCCCCGACACTTAAACCGGTGACTTCAGGACGCGACCTGCTCGACCAGGCAAAACTGCTGGCGAAATACCTGCGTGATCAGCCATCCGGCTGGCTTTCAGGTCATCATCTGATTAAAAGCATCCGGCTTGATACCCTGCATGAATTACCTCCGCTGGCTGCCGACGGACGGACGCGCTTGTCGCCGCCAAAACCCGAACACCGTGCCCTGCTCAAGCGACTTTATCTGCAGCAGAGCTGGCTGGAGCTGCTGGAGCAAACCGACAGTCTGTTTGCTCTGGGGGTGAATCATCTCTGGCTGGATCTGCAATGGTACATCCATCAGGCGCTTGTCAAAGCGGGCGCACCTTATGAAACCTGGGCTGACATGATTAAGCAGGATCTGAACGGATTACTCACTCGTTTACCCGGTCTTGAAGGGTTGGCATTTGATGATGGCACACCATTCGCCGATGAGGTCACGCTCAACTGGATTAACCAGCAGGTGATGACGTCAACCGGCAACTGGGGCAATGAACCTTCCGCATCAGCAACGACGGCGGGTGATGACGATATCCTGCAGCTGGAACCCGAAGCACTGGCTCAGGCTGACAGTGGCGGCGTGGAAGCGGCACTCAACTGGTTGCAAAACCGTCCCGGCACCCGCACGCCGCGCCATCAATGGCTTTTGCGCCTGCTCATGGCGCGCGTTGCCGAACAATACGGCAAAAATGACATGGCGCTGCACCTGTTGGGTGAACTGGACGGCAACGGCTCGACACTCACTCTCACGCAGTGGGAGCCGGAACTGTTGTTTGAAGTGAAAGCCCGACGCCTGAAACTGCTGCGCATGAAAGCCAGCCGTGCAGACACTGATAAATCCCGCCTGCACGTTGAAATGGAACATCTGATCGCCGGACTCATCGCTCTCGACCCGGCACGCGCTGCGGTGCTGTGTGGCTAACGGAATATAAGGAGATACCCGCATGATGGATATTGCACAAGACTTGTTGTCGCTGTCGAAAACGACCCTGAACCGTTACCGCCTGAGTGCGCCGTCCTGCCAGGCCGCGCTGGATGTGGAAAGCTTCACCGGCAACGAAGGCATGAGCCAGCTTTACCGCTACACCGTGACGTTTACCAGTCCGGAAAAAGATATCGATTCCCGCCAGTGTCTCCGCCAGCCCGCCACATTCACCATGAGCACCGGCCTGCTGGAAAGTCTGTCAGAACAAAAAGTCGTGCACGGGGTGATCACGGATTTTCGCCGCATCTCCGGCTCTGCTGATCAGGTGCAATATCAGATTACGCTCGAGCCCTTTCTGGCTCTGCTCGCGAAGCAGTTTCGCACGCACCGCTTCTTTGTGAACCAATCTGTGCCTGACGTGATTGAACAGCTGCTGACCGAACACGGTCTCAAAGGCTGGGAATATGAATTTTCGCTGAAACAGACCTATCCGAAGCGTGAACAGATTAACCAGTACCAGGAAAGCGATCTGGCCTTTATCGAACGTCTGCTTTCAGAACTGGGGATATTTTATTTCTTCTCCCTGCAGCCTGATGCGCAAACTGAAGTGGTCCACTTTGCGGATAAACAAAGCGCTTATCAGTTCGGTAAAACACTGCCGCTGAACAGCCCGTCCGGGATGAGCGACAGCGGTGCGGATTCTGTCTGGGGAGTGAATATTCAGCACAGCGTGGTACAAGCAGGCGTCTCCAGCAAAGATTATAACCATCGGCAAGCGCAGCAGGTTTTACAGTCTGCCCGGGCAGACATGACGCGCGGAGCGGGCGAAGGCATCACTTACGGCGAGGTCTATCACTATAAACCGCGCCATCCGGAAACCGGCGGCAAAACCGATCCGGCGGCTGAAACCGCCAACTTTATGGCGCGCCTCGACCACGAACGCTTTTTGTCACAACAAACGACCCTTTCCTTTTTCAGTAACGATGCCACGCTGCAACCCGCGCAGGTGCTGACGATTACCGATAGTGCGATCCCCTCAACGCTGCCGGAATTGCTGACATCTCCGGTCGTATTGATCCACACCCACTTCAGCGGCAGCCGCAAAGATGCCCTGAAAGTCAGGCTCATCGCAGTACCTTACAGTGAGACCCTGTGCTGGCGCCCTGCTCTGCTGCCGCGCCCCGTGGTCAGCGGCACCCTGATGGCACGCGTCACCAGCGCCAAAGCCAATGATATCTACGCCTGGCAGGATGCGTCGGGGCTGTACCGGGTCAGATTCGATGCCGACCAGGATGATAAAGCACAGGGTCAGGAAAGCATGCCGGTGCGCTTCGCCAAACCTTACGGCGGCGATAAGTATGGCATCCACTTCCCGCTGATACAGGGCACGGAAGTCGCGATTGCGTTCCACGACGGCGATCCGGACAGGCCGTATATTGCGCACGCGCTGCATGATTCGCGCCACACGGATCACGTCACGGAGCAAAACAACACCCGTAACGTCATCCGCACGCCGGCCAACAATAAGCTGAGGATGGAAGATAAACGCGGTGAAGAACATATCAAACTCAGCACGGAATACGGCAGCAAGACGCAGCTCAACCTCGGGCATAACGTAGATGCCAGCCGTGCGTTACGCGGTGAAGGTTTTGAACTGCGCACCGATGAATGGGGCGCCATTCGGGCCGGAAAAGGCATATTCATCAGCGCCGACGAGCAACCGGCAGCCAGTGGTAAGCAGCTGGAGATGGACGAGGCCATTGCGCAGCTTGAACAGGCGCTGACGCTGGCACGCAGTCTGGCGAAGGTGGCGGAAATTGCCAAAGCCACGCCGGGCGATACCGACAGCCAGGAAGCGCTCAATACATCACTGAAAAAACTGGAAGCGGCAGGCATTCTGATGTCTGCGCCGCAAGGCATTGGTATCGTCAGCCCGTCTGCGGTACGCGTTGCCTCCGGCAGTCAGAGCGTCGGCGTAATGTCCGGCAGCAATACCGACATCAGCAGCGGCAAGTCCTTTACTGCCGCAGCGGGTGAAAGCGTCAGCCTGTTTGCCCAAAAATCCGGGATGAAACTCTTCGCCGGGAAAGGGAAAGTAGACATTCAGGCGCAGGGTGACGAATTATCGGCGCTGGCCAAAAACGACATCACCGTGACCAGCACAGAAAGCACCGTCACGATCACCGCAGCTAAAGAGCTGATCCTGACCTGCGGTGGCGGTTACATCAAACTCAGTGACGGCAATATTGAAATCGCCGATCCACAAAACATTCTGTTTAAGTCGACCAACTGGCAGAAGATGGGACCGGCGAGTTTGAATAAACTCTTTCCTCGCTTTCCGAGTGCTGACACTGAAATGCCATCAGATAAAGAAGAGGCCGAAATTCCTCCGCAGACGTTGCGACTCAACGTACCCCAGGCACCCAATGCTCTGGATACCAGCTGGGCAGGCATGCCGTACAAGTTGTATGCCGATGGAGCAGAAGTGAAAAAAGGCGTGCTGGACAAAAGTGGAAAGGTAGACATTGAGCACAAGCCAGAAACCCAAAGTTACCGGCTGGAAATGGCGAACGGCATTAACTATCAGATCCCGGTAGTGAGTGCTTATCGCAATCAGGAACAAGGCGAACTGGCGAACCGGGGTGTTCATCATCATACCTCGCAGCCCGACGCTGATATAAACGCCCCAGCCTCACAAACTGAGCACCGCAATCTTTATAAAGAACTCCTGGATGGCGCCAATGATAAGGAAGAGTACTGATGAGTCAAAATGATATTGTTTCTCCCCTTTCTGTTGTTGATACCAATCAGTGCACTGTCATTCCGCCGTGGTTTGTGGAAGGCACTGAATATCCTCCTGCTCTCGCGACCTATAAACCCTTGGTCAATGGTGAAGAAGCTTTCCGCGCAGTGCATGAAGCCATCGCCAATGCGAAGAAAACAGTCGATATTATCTGCTGGGGTTTTCAGCCCTCAATGTATTTTATTCGGGATGGTCAGGCACCTTGTATTGGTGAATTACTCATCAATTTAGCGCAAGAAAAAAACGTTCAGGTTCGCATTTTAGGCTGGGAAATGTTTTTAAACGCAACGGGTCTCGGCGGAGAGGCCAATTTACCCGGGTATGGTCTCATCAATCTAAAAAATCGGGCCGGACAAACTTCCTCTGATGACCAATATGCATATGACAAAAAGTGGTTTTCGAAACACTTTTACTCAGATGAAATGGCTGTTCAGGTACTTCGATCTGGTAAAAAAAATTCTGAAGATTTGTTTCCAATGTTCGTCGGCCGCGGGTTTGATGCCAATGAGCGCGCCGAAATCGCATTTCGGGCTTCCCGACAGGCTCTCGATACAAGTGTCAGCAGGGGCACAGTTTTCGCATTAACAATGGCCGCAACACATCACCAAAAGACCGTGCTGGTTGACTATGAATTACCGGAACATGCTGTCGGTTTTGTCATGGGTCATAACATGCTTGATGAATACTGGGATAGTGATGAACATTCGTCTAAGCACCGCCCTTCCGCCCAGGACCACTGGGGACCCAACGAAGGGCCGCGCGGGTTTCTGCCCCGACAGGATATTTCCAGTCAGGTGACAGGTCCTATCCTGGAGCACCTGCATGAAAACTTCGCCACAGCTTGGTGTAAAGAGACCGGGGAAGATTTAACAAAGCAACGCAATGCCAAAGAAGTGGCTAATAAACTTAAGCCGCGAACTGGTTTTGGCACGCCACTGATGGCTCAACTCCTGCGCACTCAGGCGCAGGAAGGGAAACGAGATATCGAAAAGCTTTACCTGAAGACAGTTAATAACGCGACACAGTTTATCTACATCGAAAACCAGTACTTTCGTTGGCCGTCGCTGGCTGAAGCGATTAAAAGCAACATCCAGGCCCAAAAGGATGCAGGCCGAATTCCCGAAAAAGATGGGTATTTATATGTATTTGTGATTACCAATGTGACGGATGAAGGCATCGGGCAGGGAACCGTCAACACACAACGTATGCTCGAATGCCTCGGACGGGCAGATACCATCCCTAATGTGACAAAAGAAATGCAGGTTGAGGGGGTTAATGACCCGCGCCCGGCTTATTATGATCCGCGAGATCCGGCATCGCAGGCAAAATTTGACGAATTTGAAAAAGAAACTCAAAAAATAAGAGACAGTGAAATTTTGCAGGTCAACATCCCTAACCTGAAAGTGCATATCTGTTCGCTTGTCGCACCCGATTCACCAGAGGGTAACTGGATGCCAGTCTATGTGCATTCCAAGCTCATGATCATTAACGATGTCTTTACGACGCATGGCTCCGCCAATATCAACACCCGAAGTATGCAGGTCGATAGCGAAATGAATATTGCCCATGACTGGGCCAGCGTGACCAAGGCCTTACGACAACGGTTGTGGAAAATCCATACGAATGGAATAGGGATGCAGGACGATCCGGCTAAAGCATTCCAAGCTTGGGATGATCTGCTCGGTGACAATGAAGATCTTCAGGGAACAAAAAAAGATTCACCTAAAGCGTCGTTAATTAAGTTTCTTTATACCAAAGCAACACTGAAGGATCAGGACTGATGCGCAAGATATTATTTTTATTCTTTCTACTCTTGACGGCCTGTGACCAGAGCATTGCCCCGACCGCTATAAAAGCTGTAAAAAAGGATGTTCCCATGGATTTACTTTCAAATATTAATACCCAACTGGCTTTCACCTGCAAACATGAAACCATCCCGGAATCCTCTGCCGATACCGACGTATTGTTTAAATACGCCCGCTGGTTGCAAAAAAATAATCTGCTAAAGCAGGACAAAACGTTGGATGCTGAAACTGAACGTTTATATCGCATCGCTGCTGAAAATGGTCATTATAAAGCCATCATTAATTTGCAGAATGGTTCGATCCGTGGGCAGTTTTCTCTCTCAGCAGATGAGCGTTTCCGCCTTAGCCAGCGGTTGATAAACGCTAAAATTGCCAGTGGTTACTACTTTATCGCCATCTATTTGCAGAACGGCGCAGCCGGTTTAAAGCAGGATCTGGAACTGGCTCTGCGCTACTATCGTAAAGCTGCTGATGAGGGGAATCCTCAGGCTCAGGCATACGTAGGTAAGAAACTATCTCCGGCCAATATGGCTCCTGATATCTCTCAGAAAATGCGGCATTGCGCCGCCGAACAAGGTGAAGGTGATGCAGCAAAATCTCTGGGAATCAATCTGAAAAATCAGAAGAAATATCAGGAAGCACTTTATGCTTTTCAACTGGGAATTGCAGCGGGTAACGAAAGTGCAGCCAGTTTTATGGAACATGCGTTTATTGAGCCGGAATCAGCAAGTATTTATTATCTGCAACAAAAGAAAGACCCTGAACGTGCTCGGCGTTACGAGAAAATTGGCGAAGTGCTGGGTAATTATTCCTATGCCCACCCCACGGTCCCTGAAATCAACGACATCGTCCCCCTCCCACCGGCGCCACTACCCGCCTGGGACGGCAAGATAAAATGGCTGGAAGATCGCAAAGCGAATATTCCGCCCACCAAACCCAGCGAAGCCCTGATAGAAAAGCTGGCGAAAGACAAACAGCTCAACCCGGAAACCGGCAGACCACTGCCGACTTCACCGGATTTTGATAAAAATGCCTCATTAAATCTGCTGTGTAAAACCGGTGAACCTTGCCCGAAAAGCGGTTACTGGCAGATTGCGTGGCTGCCGCGTGAAGGACTCAGCCAGAACGCCATCATCGCGTTCAGAGAGGGCGACATTATGCCCACCGACCGGGTAGAGATTTGTCGCTCACGCCCCTGGCCGCTCAGCGACAAACTGTTCCATCAGGACCAGCACGTTGACTGGCGCTTTGTGGGTGAAGCGTAATCTCATGCAGTAATCAGCGATTCAGAGCAGTAAACCAAGGATTAATTACAGGGATGAACATAATGACTCCACGCATTAAAAGGTACGGGTATCCACGACTGCCCCATCTGGCAATACTTTCCTGCCTGTTTCTGACCGCTTGCGACCAGAGCGGCATTCAGACCACAGTGAGTAAAGAACCTGCTCTGAATCCGCGTTCCGACATCAATGCTAATTTGGCCTTTACCTGCAAACACGAAATCATTCCCGAAGCTTCTGCTGATATTGAAATATTATTCAAATATGCCCGCTGGTTGCAAAAAAATAATCTGCTGAAACAAGACAAAACTGTAGATGCTGAAACTGAACGTTTATATCGCATTGCAGCTGAAAATGGTCATTTTAAAGCAAATATTAACCTGCAAAATGGCGCAATACGCGCACAGTTTGCACTCAATGCGGCTGAACGCTTACGACTCAGTCAACAACTGTTAGATGCTAAAATTGCCAGTGGTTACTACTTTATCGCCATCTATTTGCAGAACGGCGCAGCCGGTTTAAAGCAGGATCTGGAACTGGCTCTGCGTTACTACCGTAGAGCGGCTGATGAGGGTAATCCTGAGGCACAGGCATATGTAGGTAAACAACTTGCTCCAGAAAAAATGGCTCCAGAAATTGCTAGACAAATGCGTAGATGTGCAGCAGAGCAAGGTAATGGTTTGGCAGCACAAGCACTAGGAATCGATCTTAAAATTGATGGGTTATATCCAGATGCGCTTAGTGCATTTCAACTTGGTATCGCAGCAGGAGATGAAACATCTGCAAGTTGGTTAAGCGATGCATTCCTTGGACCACAATCAACTAATACGCTTGGCTATATGGGACAAACAAAAGACATGGAGCGTTCCCACCGTTATAAAGCAATCTGGAAAATACTATCCGACTACTCCTATGCCAGCCCTACTGTCCCTGAAATCAACGATATCGTCCCCCTCCCACCGGCCCCGCTGCCTGTCTGGGATGGCAAGCTAAAATGGCTGGAAGATCGCAAAGCAAACATTCCGCCGGCCAAACCCAGCGAAGCCCTGATAGAAAAGCTGGCGAAAGACAAACAGCTCAATCCGGAAACCGGCAGACCACTGCCGACTTCACCGGATTTTGATAAAAGTGCCTCAGTAAATCTGCTGTGTAAAACCGGTGAACCTTGTCCGAAAAGCGGTTACTGGCAGATTGCATGGCTGCCGCGTGAAGGACTCAGCCAGAACGCCATCATCGCGTTCAGAGAACGCGATATTATGCCTACAGATCGGGTAGAGATTTGTCGCTCACGCCCCTGGCCACTCAGCGACAAACTGTTCCATCAGGACCAACACGTTGACTGGCGCTTTGTGGGTGAAGCGTAATCTCACGCAGTAATCAGCGATTCAGAGCAGTAAAAAACCACGGATGAATAACAGGGATGAACATAATGACTCGAAGCATCAAAGGGTATGGGTATCCACGTCTGCCCCATCTGGCAATAATTTCCTGCCTGTTACTGACCGCCTGCGACCAGAGCAGCATTCAGACCACCGTGAGTAAAGAACCTGCTCTGAATCCTCTTTCCGACATCAATGCTAATTTGGCCTTTACCTGCAAACACGAAGCTATCCCCGATGCTCCTGCTGAAGCCGATATATTGTTTAAATACGCCCGCTGGTTACAGAAAAATAATCTCCTAAAGCAAGATAAAACTGTAGATGCTGAAACTGAACGTTTATATCGCATTGCCGCTGAAAATGGTCATTTTAAAGCCAATATTAACTTGCAGAATGGTTCGATCCGCGGGCAGTTTTCTCTCTCAGCAGATGAGCGTTTTCGCCTTAGCCAGCGGTTGATAAACGCTAAAATTGCCAGTGGTTACTATTTTATCGCCATCTATTTGCAGAACGGCGCAGCCGGTTTAAAGCAGGATCTTGAACTGGCTCTGCGTTACTACCGCAAAGCTGCCGATGAGGGGAATCCACAGGCTCAAGCTTATGTTGGTGACAAATTATCTCCAGCCCAAATGGCACCGGATGTATCCAGACAAATGCTTCATTGTGCCGCGGAACAGGGAGATGGTGGAGCGGCTAATGACCTAGGTAATGCACTGGCAGTAAAAGATCTATATCGAGAGGCTGTCAAGGCATTCCAGCTAGGGGTGAAGGCTGGTGATTCAACATCTGCCAGCTTTTTAGAAAGTGGATTCAATGGCCCTGAACCTTCTAATAAACTTGATTACCTAGCCTTGCCTAAAGACCCTGAGCGCGCCAGACGATATGAAGCAATATGGAAAATGCTTTCTGACTACTCCTATGCCAGCCCTACTGTCCCTGAAATCAACGATATCGTCCCTCTCCCACCGGCCCCACTCCCCGCGTGGGACGGCAAGATAAAATGGCTGGAAGATCGCAAAGCGAACATTCCGCCGGCCAAACCCAGCGAAGCCCTGATAGAAAAGCTGGCGAAAGACAAACAGCTCAATCCGGAAACCGGCAGGCCACTGCCGACTTCACCGGATTTTGATAAAAGTGCCTCATTAAATCTGCTGTGTAAAACCGGTGAACCTTGCCCGAAAAGCGGTTACTGGCAGATTGCGTGGCTGCCGCGTGAAGGACTCAGCCAGAACGCCATCATCGCGTTCAGAGAGGGCGACATTATGCCCACCGACCGGGTAGAGATTTGTCGCTCACGCCCCTGGCCGCTCAGCGACAAACTGTTCCATCAGGACCAGCACGTTGACTGGCGCTTTGTGGGTGAAGTGTAATCTCACACAGTAATCAGCGATTCAGAGCAGTAAAAGCCAATGATATCTCCGCCTGGCAGGATGTGTCGGGGCTGTACCGGGTCAGATTCGATGCCGACCAGGATGATAAAACGCAGGGTCAGGAAAGCATGCCGGTGCGCTTCGCCAAACCTTATGGCGGCGATGAATATTGTCGCTGATACAGGGCACGGAAATCGCCAAAGCCACGCCGGGCGATACGGACAGCCAGAGCGTCGGCGTAATGTCCGGCAGCAATACCGACATCAGCAGCGGCAGGTCCTTTACTGCCGCAGCGGGTGAAAGCGTCAGCCTGTTTGCCCAAAAATCCGGCATGAAGCTCTTCGCCGGGAAAGGTAAAGTCGAGATACTGGCGCAGGGTGACGAATTATCGGCGCTGGCCAAAAACGACATCACCGTGACTAGCACGGAAAGCAGCGTCACTATCACCGCCGCCAAAGAGCTGATCCTGACCTGCGGCGGCGGCTACATCAAACTCAGCAACGGCAATATCGAAATCGCCGATCCGCAAAACATCCTGTTTAAGTCGACCAACTGGCAGAAGATGGGACCGGCGAGCGTAAATACTCCGCCAGTTGTGTTCCCTAAAGGTTACGGTGCGGTTTACGCCTTACAGGATGAAGAAGGAAACACCATTCCTTCAACGGAATACCGCATCACCACCGCTGAAGGCACAATTTATACAGGTGTTTCTGATGAAAACGGCAAGACCATGAAGGTTTACACCAATGCGCCTGAAAGAATGAATATAGAAATTCTGGGCACCAAATAGGACGACAGTTAATTCAAGGAATATACAGAATGGCACAACGCAACGCATGGGAAGTCACTGATGGGCAACATATTTCTGACGTAAACGCTTCAGAAAAAATCGTAATTTGTAAGCGTAAAGAAGTTCCCGGCATCACAATCACTATTGGCATGTTTTTTGATGGCACCGGTAATAATGTTTTTAATACTGATAAACGTCTTCTGGAAACCTGCACCAGTCTGGATGTGGGAATGAAAACCGAAGATGCAGTGT
>Ga0207696_1001251_pt1 | contig 14282 bp, 16 predicted proteins | sample KBSS54metaG_FD_184403 | JGI IMG/M metagenome (GOLD analysis project Ga0207696, IMG submission 184403) | Switchgrass rhizosphere microbial communities from Kellogg Biological Station, Michigan, USA - KBS S5-4 metaG (SPAdes) (version 2) | ecosystem: Host-associated > Plants > Roots > Rhizosphere >...
ATCCCCGTCGACAGGCCATGCTGCTGTACTTTCAGGGATACCGCGTAGCCCGCATTGCTGAAATGCTGGGCGAGAAAGTTGCAACCGTTCACAGCTGGAAGAAGCGCGACAAATGGGGCGAGTACGGGCCGCTGGATCAGATGCAGCTCACCACCGCCGCGCGCTACTGCCAGCTCATTATGAAGGAGCAAAAAGAAGGGAAAGACTTCAAGGAGATTGACCTGCTGGCGCGCCAGTCTGAGCGTCACGCCCGCATCGGCAAATTCAACGACGGCGGCAACGAAGCAGACCTAAACCCCAACGTCGCCAACCGCAACAAAGGCCCACGCAAACCGCCAGAAAAGAACCTGTTTACCGACGAGCAGATCGAGAAGCTGCAGGAGGTTTTCCACGACTCGATGTTTGCCTACCAGCGCCACTGGTGGGAGGCAGGCAACCGGCACCGCATCCGCAACCTGCTCAAGTCGCGCCAGATTGGGGCAACCTTTTTCTTTGCCCGTGAGGCGCTGATTGACGCCATCACCACCGGGCGCAACCAGATTTTCCTCTCCGCCAGCAAGGCGCAGGCGCACGTCTTCAAGCAGTACATCATCGACTTTGCCAAAGAGGTGGATGTGGAGCTGAAAGGCGACCCGATGACGCTCAGCAACGGCGCGTGCCTGTACTTCCTCGGCACCAACGCCCGCACGGCGCAGAGCTACCACGGCAACCTGTACCTGGATGAATATTTCTGGATACCGAAATTCCAGGAGCTGCGCAAAGTGGCGTCAGGGATGGCCATCCACAAAAAATGGCGGCAGACCTACTTCTCCACGCCGTCCAGCCTGACTCACAGCGCCTATCCGTTCTGGTCCGGCGCGCTGTTCAACCGGGGCCGCGCCAAAGCGGACAAGGTGGATATTGACCTGACCCACGGCAGCCTGGCCCCCGGCCTGCTCTGCCCGGACGGACAGTATCGCCAGATTGTCACCGTGGAAGATGCAGTGCGCGGCGGGTGTAACCTGTTCGATATCGACCAGCTGCGCATGGAGTACAGCCCGGACGAGTACCAGAACCTGCTGATGTGCGAGTTTATCGACGATCTGGCGTCCGTGTTTCCGCTCAGCGAGCTGCAGGCCTGCATGGTGGACAGCTGGGAGGTCTGGTCAGATTTTCACGCACTGGCTCTGCGCCCGTTTGGCTGGCGTGAAGTGTGGATTGGCTATGACCCCGCCAAAGGCACGCAGAACGGTGACAGCGCAGGCTGCGTGGTCATGGCGCCGCCTGCCGTGCCAGGCGGTAAGTTCCGCATTCTGGAGCGTCACCAGTGGCGCGGCATGGACTTCCGCGCCCAGGCCGACGCCATCAAAAAACTGACGCAGCAGTACAACGTGACCTATATCGGCATCGACTCCACCGGCGTCGGCCACGGCGTGTATGAAAACGTGAAGGCGTTCTTCCCTGCCGTGCGCGAATTTGTCTACAACCCGAACGTCAAAAACGCCCTGGTGCTCAAGGCCTACGACATTATCAGCCACCGCCGTCTGGAGTTCGACGCCGGGCACACCGACATCGCGCAGTCTTTCATGGCAATCCGCCGGGCTACCACCGCCAGCGGCAACCGCCCGACCTACGAAGCCAGCCGCAGCGAAGAAGCCAGCCATGCCGATCTGGCCTGGGCAACGATGCACGCACTGTTTAACGAACCGCTGCAGGGCGAAGCCGCCAATACCAGCAATATTGTGGAGATTTTTTGATGGGCAAGAACAAGAAAAACCGTACAGCAGTTCAGCACAGCAGCGGCGCATCTGCAGAAGCATTCAGCTTTGGCGACCCGATCCCGGTGCTGGACCGCCGCGAGCTGCTGGATTATGTGGAGTGCGTGCAGATGGACCGCTGGTATGAACCGCCGGTGAGCTTTGACGGGCTGGCGCGCACCTATCGCGCGGCCGTGCATCACAGCTCCCCGATTGCCGTTAAACGCAACATTCTGACCAGCACCTTTATCCCGCATCCGCTGCTGAGCCAGCAGGCGTTCAGCCGGTTTGTGCAGGACTATCTCGTATTCGGTAACGCCTATCTGGAGAAACGCACCAACCGCCTCGGAGGCATCCTGTCGCTGGAGCCGTCACTGGCGAAATACACCCGCCGCGGGATCGACCTCGACACATACTGGTTTGTGCAATACGGCATGACCACGCAGCCATATGAGTTCACCAGAGGCAGCATTTTTCACCTGATGGAGCCGGACCTGAACCAGGAGATTTACGGCCTGCCGGAATACCTCTCCGCCATCCCGTCTGCCCTGCTGAACGAGTCCGCCACGCTGTTCCGCCGTAAGTATTACATCAACGGCAGTCATGCGGGGTTCATCATGTATATGACCGACGCTGCGCAGAACCAGGAGGACGTGAACAACATCCGCCAGGCGATGAAAAGCGCGAAAGGGCCGGGCAATTTCCGCAACCTCTTTATGTATTCGCCGAACGGCAAAAAGGACGGGATTCAGATCATCCCACTGTCAGAGGTGGCAGCAAAGGATGAGTTTTTGAATATCAAGAACGTGAGCCGGGACGACATGATGGCAGCTCACCGCGTTCCGCCGCAGATGATGGGGATTATGCCGAGTAATGTTGGGGGGTTTGGGGATGTGGAGAAGGCAAGTCTCGTTTTTGTCAAAAACGAGCTTCTACCGCTTCAAAAACGTTTTGAAGAGTTAAATTGCTGGTTAAAAGAAGAAGTCATTCAATTTGAAAATTACAATATAAGAAAATGAAACACTGGGTCTGGCTTTAAATAAAAGAACATAACCATCACGATACGATGCAATTGCACCGTATCGTTTCTTTTAATTTAAAAACTCTTCTTGATAAGATTCATCTATGAGAGCTTTGATTATCTTAGTTCTTTTAGAAATCAAAATACTCACTCTTGTTCTTTGATTCTTATCATATGTTTGAGCTTTCTCAATGTTTGCAGTGGCATCTTTAAATAAATCTGCAATTAGTGGCTTAAAATCCCCATCAATTTCAATCCGCTGTTTAAGATGATTCAACCACCGTTCTGTCTCAGCAAGTAAAGCTGTAATCTCGTTTTGAAAAGACATTGCATCAATCTCTTTTGAATCACTTGGCACCCAAAATTTACGTGAAGATGATTCAATTTCTTTGAGATTATCAGAGACGTTTTTAACTATAGACCATGTCTCACTTCTTTTTTGCAACGCGCGAGAGTTATTATATACAAAAACCCAACCAATCAATGCAGTCAAAATTGCCAGCACACCCGAACTGGCAAGAGACTGCAATAAAGAAGGATTAGCTTCCATCAACTTACTCCTTTTTAGCGTCAGCTATATATCCCCAAATACTGTCTCTGAGGAAGTCTAACTCAGTAAAAATCTTCAACTTCTTTTTTATTATATTTTTATCTATTCCATTTGTTCTATATAATCCACCAAAAGCCTCTTCTAAAAATGAAGACCCATATCCCATAGCCCCATCAAGAAAAACATGGACTTCATCAAAATTTCTTATCGCGTCTGCGAGTAGCTCTTCACGGAACCGTTGACCGTTATCAGGACCATCTTCATCGTAACGGCCATAAGGAACATCCGAAAACTCTTCAGCAATATGTATTTCTTTGATGTTCATTCAGCACCTCTCAAACTAACATTCCATTGAATTAGGGTCCCACCAATAGAGTATGGCAGATCAAATTGCTCCTCTGTATTATTTTCTGCATTATAGGAGTATCTTCCCATACCACTGAAAATATGCAATTGCCCTTCAGGATTATCGACGACATATCTTTTCATATCAGGTAATCCTTTACCATGTTTTTCACTATTCATTCTCGTCTCGCCATATTGTACGGCAGCATATATTTTATCAGAATCAGTTTTAGGATTAAACATTTGCGCTATCAAAGTAAAAAAATCTTTTTTTACTAATGTTACTGGGATTCCTTCCCCCATATCATAAACCATCAAGTATAATTGATCTTCAACTTTATGAGCTAAAGTCCACCATCTTTTTCCGATTTCATCTATGAACTCTGAAAAATGTTCTTCATTAGAATAAGCATGCAGGCCGACATTACTAATTGACTCAGTTAAAGCCGCATATAACTTCTGGCCGTCTGATACGGAAATTTTTCCATCATAAATGGTCCCTTTTATATATTTGAGGACATTCTTTATTTTCTGCCGAGCCTCAGCGCTCTCTTCATTGTTTTTAGTCTTACCTGCAACAGCGGAGACAATCTCCATTGAATTTAGTTTATCGGAGTCAATGTGTTGAAATCCAGTAATGCCCCAAATACCGCATAATTTAAACCAGTTGTTTGCTCTTGGAGAGCCACATGTTGTAATTGCTATGACAGTTTTATCTTTTGTTTGTCTTTGAAGAAAATCAATATAGGCATATAAAACTATAACTGCACATGCCTTTAAAGACTTAGTATTTCTAAAATCTAGGAGCACTTTTTCGCCATCATAAATACAATCACGAATGAGAGTTATAAATTCAATAAATAGATTATAATTAGCTGGGTTAAATAAATCTAATGCGGCAGGTGCAGTAATCCTGACTCGAGAAAAAACTCGCATTGGTTGAAGTACTCTCTTACCGCTTGTAACTTTCCTGGTCTCGCGCCGAGCAATTTTTTTCGCTCTGGTTAAAGAATACTCAATTTGTTCTTCAGTTAGCCGCTTCATATCCCTTCCTCGATAGTACCTGAAGCTTATCAGTTCGTAACGCAACTACAAGTATATGCAGACTATCTTAAAGTAAAAACAAAAACCATATCGCAAATAACCGCAAGTGTTTGTAAGAATATTGAAAATCCATACTTAGCGCGCGCTCGTATCCCCGCCACGCCTGCCCGCTTTGTGTAGTGGTTTTCATGCAGGTGCATGACGGGCCGGAAAGCGCGCCAGTTCTGGCGGCCCCGACCCGTTGCGATCCTTTTCGGATCATGCGAATCCATGCACCATAGACATGCACTGCTTGTTCAAACCGCAGGATGCCATTTGGGAGGGAGTTTCCCATGGTGCGAAATCACTAATGCGTACTCTCATCCAGCCCTACTCCGTATTCATTTAGCCTTGTAACCAAGTCGCTCGTCAGCTCCGACAGCCACGAGATCGCAACCTCCTTGTCGTCCTCGCTACAATCTGAGCTGGCGACCAACCGGGCCATAAGTTCTATCCGCTGCAGTGCAAGTGACTCCATGAACAAATCGTTCACAACTCCCTCCCCTTATTACTGTTTATATATACAGTACATCATGTGTAATTAAAGCTGAAATACTTTTTTACTCAGCTAACCCTTTGATTAATAGATGACCTCATTCCTGACTTTTTCAGTACCACTGACGCCATTTGTCATCCTCCTGTAGTCGCTGGTTCCGATAGAACAGGCGCAACCCGGCTCCAGATGGCAGACTACCGCCACGCAAAAGCAAATCCACTTCCGTTTCACTGGCGTCAAAGCCTCTGGACCTCAGCTCTGCATCGAGCTGCAGGCGCTGGTGATCCGTAATTTCCTGTTTGTACCCTTTCCTGCGCTTCGGTTTGACCAGCCGCAACCTCGCGGTCAGCTCTCTCAGTTCCTTTTTGCTCATGTTCTCGAAGTCCGGCAAGGCTGCAGGTTCTTCGCTGCCCGGTAATTCGCCCCCTGTCTGGTACGTTTTTTCAACAGGGGGACAGTTATTGCCACGAGTCCAAGGGGCGCAAACGCCCTGGTCGGCTGTCGCCTCCTGAACGTCAACGGCCTTACGAACCATTTTCCACTTCATCGCGTGCGTGCAGATCCGGCCCTCAACAATCGGGGACCAGATGCCATAGATTCGGATGCCGTGATCGCCGTAGGTGCCTGGCTCGTCGTTAAGCTCGTATGCGGTTCGGATAAGGTGATGTTTGCAGGGAACCAGAACTCCGCCCTGCTTCATGATGTAGGTGGCAAAGCAGCCCGCATCAGCCGCAGCTAACACGGCATCAAGCCGCGCATTTTCCAGCACCGTCGCACCTGCTTTTTTATCGCCCTGCGCTCTTGCGGCCTGCCCGGCTAGCAAACGCAGTTCCCGATATGCCTGACGCCCTGGAATACCGAAGAAACGGAACTGTTGGACGCGGTGAAGCGATGCCCAGGCACTGACGTGCTCCGCACTGTCGCGCAGTGATTTGCCGGTTTCTTTGCTGATCTCTTTTGCCAGCCCGCGCCCGTCGATGTTCTTACTGATGTACTTGGCGATGTAGCTGGTCGGCGTGCCTTTGCGCGGGTTGATGAGTTCAGACTTGAAGCGCGGGCCGGTATTGTTGCCCAGCTCGGCACGGTCCTCGCGAATCGAGAATTTACGCAGCAGCGCAGTGAGCGTGCGGCGGTCTTTTTTACGCATGAAGCACAGCAAATGCCAGTGCACGGTGCCGTCGTGGTGCGGCTCGGCAACGCGCACGCCATACCAGCGCAGACCGGCTTTGTGCATGGCCTTGCGGAATGCGGCGAAGGTTTCAACCAGATAGTCACTGCTCTGCCGGACCGTTTCGCTGGTCCACTTCGGATTGGGCCTGCCGTTGTTAAGAGTGGCGTGGAAGCGCGACGGGCAGGTGATGGTATAGAACACAGCGCAGTCGCCGCGCATTTCGGCGATCAGCTCCAGCCCTTTCACACAGGCCATCATTTCATTGCGGCGGTGTGCCGGATTGCTGCTGCTGGCGTTCACCACATCTTCCATATCCAGCGTGTCACCGTCGGCATTGACCAGCTCGTGCGACTGGAAAAACTCCAGCGATTTACGGCGCTGCTCGCGTTTGTGGATCACGGCTTCATAGCTGACATACGGGGATGCTTTCTTGTTGACCAGGCAAACGGCACGCAGCTGTTCCTCCCGCCACTCGCAGCGCATCTGCCACAGTTTGCGATACCACCAGTCTGCACACAGCATCCGCGCCAGCGAACCCGGAATAAGGTCATAGGGTACAGGCTTGCGGCGGCGTTTCTTGCGGCGCAGCTGTTCAAAGGCAGGCGGAATGACATCAAGACGCATAGCCTCAGCGGCCACCTTTTCCCATGACTGGCGGATTTGTTCCGGCTTGACGTCATCAGTCACAAACAAAGCGCTGCAGGCAGCATCGAGACAGAGGCTCATGTGCGCCGCAACCAGCGTGGACAAGCGTTTAACCTGCTCCTGATTCATTTCCGGCAGAACCAGCAGCCCCTCAAGCCCTACATGGCTCGCCATATACCGGAACGAGGCAGACACCTGGCTTTCACGCACGCGATCCAGCCGTTCAAGACACGGCCTGATTGTTTCACGCAGATAGCGGGAATATGCCTTTGGCCTTCCCAGCCCATGGAAGAATTTAATTCGCTCCAGCAGAGGTTTGCTGACGTGAGCGGGTTCGACGCTGACGTTAGCCAGAATGACTAAATCGGGATTAAAGCGTTGCTGCTCACGGGCCATTTTGGCGCGACTGATGAGCTGGTCCTGTTCCATTTCACGCTGAACAGGATCGCGGGATTCATTGAAGAAATAGCGTTCCCAGACCTCATCACTCAGCGCCTCACGGCGCAGCTGTTCCTGCTCGTTGTCCGCAGCGTAGAGAGTGATCAGGTTTGAAAGCGCAGACACCGGCGCAACTTCCGCCGGGTCCAGATAAGGGTTTATTGCTTTTTTTGAGGCATTCCATGGGAAAGCCCCGGCGGCCTTAGTCGGGCCGCCTTTATCTTTTGTTAATTCCGGCATCAGTGACTGACTCCGAAGCTCACAGCGCGCCTCGGGTATAGTGCTTCCCTTTCAGCTCAGCAATTTCCTGACAAGTCACGCAGCACTGCACGCCCGGAATGGCTTCTCTGCGAGCCGTTGGAATTGGCGTGTCGCAGTCGATGCAGAGAACGCGAGCTGTACCGGGCTTTCTGGCACGGGCGTTCTGAATATGGCGCTGCAGGTTTTCTTCAACGCGCTGCTGTACAAGGTCCATAGAATCGGCCATCAGTGCCAGTCTCCGCGTGATTCAGCTTCATAACGGGTAACTTCACGGCGCAGCAGTTCTGCCGCCTCTACTCCGTTCATCCCCTCTTTCAGGATGTGGATCGCCAGTGCCTCCATGCGGATGGAAACGGCAAACGCGCAGCTTTTACGCTCATCCAGACGAGTCTCCTTAAACAGCTGGAATAAACCGGCATCATCCGGTCCGGTTGTGGTGGTGCGGGTTTCACTATTTCGCATCATCAATTCTCCTGAATTTGGGCAAAAGAATGCCCGGCGGGTTTACGCCATTAATTTCTGTTTGGGATTAATTCGGCATGGTTAGCCGTTTGGGAAATAAGCTCACCACTGCACGAAAATGATTCATTGTTTTAATCAGCTCCCGCGTTTCGTCAGTGGTCAGCTCATTAATATTGACGCTGTGACGTTCTGCCGGAATTTTTGCCATGAAGAATATGGCGGCCAGTGCCCTCTCGTTCTGTTTATGATTAATGTCGCGTGAATCGCGCATCTCATTAATAAACCGTTCCAGCTCGTGCTCAATATTCAGACCAAACACTTTTGCTCTCAGCTCCGCGATGTGGTTCAGCCCATTCAGGCGCTGACCGGTACTCAGTGGAACAGTTGCTGCAGGACCTTCAATAGCCATGGTTTCCCCTGTTGGATAGTGGACAGGTCAGCCAGAAGCGCATCCTGCGAGCGGCACGGATGCCAGCGCTTCCCATCCTTCCCGATAATCCAGCCGTGGCCGCAGTGCATTGCCGAGCTTTGCTTAACGAGAAGCGACGCAAATGAAGGTTCGTTTCTCAACATAAACACCTCAGCTCAGACCGAATGATGAGCCAAGGCCCGTTACGGTATCGACGACACTTGCCATTGCAGGGTTAGCCTGTAGCCGCGCCTGCAGCGAAATCGCGGTAAGTGCCATCAGCCGAGTAACGGAGTTGACGCTTTCGACAACCTGACGGCGAGTAGTCGCATTCATCTGAACGCCAGATATTGCGCAAGCGGCGACACGGCCGATCTCAGAGGTGGCTTTCAGGACGTATTGCGGCATTTTCTCCCGTGCGACTTCATTGGTTGGCACACACGGCAGACAATGGATCTGCGCCAAAAACCCATCAACCAGCGTTGAGTCTTCGGTGAGATCGGTCAGCAGCCAGATATCTGGCGCTGTGAGCTGGTGCGGTTGCTCCGGGTTGAGCTTATTACGCAGGGTTTGAACGTTCATACCTGCTCGCTCTGCGAGCTTCGCCATGTTATGGCGTAAAGCGAAAGCCCGGCAGGCTTCATCAAAATGACTTTGTTTGGAAACTTTATAATCAAACATAGTTTTCATCTCCGAACCTATCGCAAAATCGAACCTTAAAACTGACTGCGATAAGCAAAGGTTTCTTAAGACGATAGTGCGTCTAGAGTCAGAGCAGCCATGTTAATCATGACCTTTTCGCGCTTTTTATCTTTACGGAGACGATGGCGCGGAAGGCGGCCATCGGCCAACATGTCATTGATCGTATCGACTGGAAGCCCTGTAAGTTCGCTATAGCGCTCAATTGTGACGTGCGGTGTATTCAGAGTGATTGAAATGTTTGGGGTCATGGTGCAACATTCCTTCTTTAGTTCGGCTTGTGGCGAGCCGTTGTTTATCGTGATTAGTTGTGAAGGCTCCAAAAGAACGCTTCGAGTTCAACTTTAAGATCGCTTTTGGAATCTGTCAATGCAATTTGGATTGTTTTGGAGGACTCTTGGATTTCAATAGCGGCGGAAAGAAAGTGATTGAGCGTTTGGTTGAGGCGTATGGTTTCACCACTCGTCAAGCTCTCTGTGACCATCTAGGTGTGTCAAAGAGCACAATGGCTACTCGATATATGCGTGACATCTTTCCAGCGGATTGGGTACTCAAATGTGCCATCGATACGGGGATTTCTATCGAATGGCTCTCTTTTGGAACAGGAACAAAAAAGGACTTTCATGAAATAGATATTCGTAAATTACCAAAAAAATCTCTTAAAAGCGGAAAGATGGTAGATGAAGGCTCGTATTCCTTTGACAATAAGTTCTTGTCTGAGAGTTTGACAAATGGAGTTATTATTTCAGCTGATAGTGCTGATTACATTTGTGATTTAGACTATGAAGAAGTCCGTGACGGTAAATGGCTTGTCAACATCGACGGGGAAATTTCATTTAGAATTATCACAAGGCTTCCAGGAAGTCGCCTTTATATAGCAAGCGAAAATCATTCCTTTGAATGCTCTCTAAAGGATATTGAAATTATCGCAAAGGTTATAATAACCTGCACACGCTAGAAAATAATATTAAGGAGATAAGACATATGAAAAATGGAGATTTTGACTGGGATTGGGATAAGAGTAATAAATTTGAGTTAGATGGGGTACAAGAAACACTTTCAGAAGACAAACTTAGCAGAAGACAGTATGCAGAGTATCTATATTACTATCTTGAAAAAAAAGGAAAAGTTAGCAATACAGTAATCAATTTGAATGCAGAATGGGGCGCAGGCAAAACATACTTCTTAAAAAGATTCTATAGTTCAATAAAAAATGTACACCCATGCGTATATATAGATGCATGGAAGCAAGATTTTTCAGACGATGCTTTTTTAACACTTTTTTCTTCTCTATCGCAACAATTACAACCGTATGCAGGAAATTTGGATGCTAGGCTTATTCAATGCGGGCAGGCAATTGGTAGATTTACAAAAGGCGTAATACCTGAAGTTCTCTCAAGCCTTATAAAAACCTATTCTGGATTAGAAAATGTCAGTGATATAGCTAAAGCAGCATCACAATTAATGCTAAAAGAACACCAAGAAAAAATGAAAGGAATTCAAGACCTTAGGAATGAGCTAGCCTTTTGGTCGAGATTAGCCTTTGAAAACAACAATTCTAAACCCATTTTTATTTTCATTGATGAACTAGATAGATGCAGACCTAACTATGCAATTTCTTTACTCGAGATTGTAAAACATATATTTGACATTAAGAACTTTGTTTTTATCATTGCTACAGACACAGACCAACTTCAACACTCAATAAAAAATGTTTACGGCAACGATTTCTCTGCGAATGATTATTTAGGTCGTTTCTTTCATCGCAGATTCAGTTTAAAAGCACCAAAATTAAAAAATCTAATATCTAGTGTAGTCGAAAGTAGCGTCGACCGTGATTATAAAGATATATCTAATAACATATACCCGATAACTACTGAACTCGATCATTTTATAGAAAACACCGCAAACATACTTGACTCATTCAATCTTAATCTTCGTGATGCAATTAGAAACATAGAAAGATTAATAGATATTATGAAGTCGGGCTTAATAAAGAAAAAATTAGATTATATCTTTTTATTAGTTCTGATGATTATTTATGATAAAGATAGAGAAATAATTGATAGACAAATAGGGAAATTACCCATTACAAAGACACTTGCCGAAGCTGTGAAAAGCAGCAATTATTTAAAGGGTTCCTCGCAAGCCATAATTAATCTCACATTAGAAACCAGAAGCCAATACATAGGGGTTAACTATCATTTCCGTGGAAATCAAAAATATACTGCAAGTTTACCAGATAGAGCTAGCTCATTGTATTTACATAAATACATTGAACTAGCATATTCATTTATTAGCGAAATACCATCTTTAAAAGACAGAATTAGAAAAACTGGTTTAAATCCCCTACTAACTATTACTAGTGAACCATCAGGTTACGAAGTCGTCACCTATCTTCAAGGGGCATTTCTTCAAAGAAATGATGATGCTGATTTCTACAGCTTCAATAATTACGTGGAATTCATTGAGTTAGCAACCTCTTTTGATTAGTGTGATTTTGTAATTAACAAACATTGACCACTGTTCGGATATACAGTTAAATTTAGCCCTCAGACATGAGGGCTTTTTAATGGCAGTACGAAAACTCACAACAGGAAAATGGATTTGCGAATGCTACCCAGCAGGGCGCAGCGGGCGGCGTGTGCGTAAACAGTTTGCCACAAAAGGCGAAGCGTTAGCCTTTGAGCGTCACACGATGGATGAGTCAGAGAATAAGCCCTGGCTGGGTGGATCGGTAGACCGTCGGACTCTGAAAGACGTAGTTGAACTCTGGTTCAAGCTCCACGGCAAATCCCTGACCGCTGGCGAGCATGTTTACGACAAGTTGGTCCTGATGGTCGATGCACTCGGAAACCCTCTTGCTACTGATCTCAGCTCGAAATTGTTCGCGCATTACCGTGACAAACGCCTGACGGGTGAAATCTATTTCAGTGAGAAGTGGAAGAAAGGTGCCAGCCCGGTAACAATCAACCTCGAGCAAAGCTACCTGAGTGGCGTTTTTAGCGAGCTGGCCCGACTCGGAGAATGGGCAGCACCGAACCCGCTGGAGAATATGCGCAAGTTCACCATTGCTGAAAAGGAAATGGCCTGGCTGACGCATGAACAGATCACCGAACTTTTGTACGACTGTAATCGCCAAAGTCCCCTTCTCGCTCTGGTTGTTAAAATCTGCTTAAGCACGGGGGCGCGCTGGCGTGAAGCTGTGAGCCTAACCCGTTCGCAAGTCACCAAATACCGGATCACTTTCGTCAGAACCAAAGGCAAGAAGAATAGGAGTATCCCGATCAGCAAAGAGCTGTACGAGGAAATCATGTCCCTGAACGGCTTCAAGTTCTTTACGGATTGCTACTTCCAGTTTTTGTCTGTGATGGACAAAACCTCCATCGTGCTTCCGCGCGGCCAGCTTACCCACGTTCTGCGCCACACATTTGCAGCGCATTTTATGATGTCGGGCGGAAACATTCTTGCCCTACAAAAAATTCTCGGTCACCACGACATCAAAATGACTATGCGCTATGCTCACCTGGCCCCTGATCACCTTGAAACTGCCCTACGCTTCAACCCGTTAGCTACCCTGCCAAATGGCGACAAAGTGGCGGCAGCGGTTGGCATTGCCCCGTAATCGCCACTCCTTACCACTAACCTAACTTATTGATTATCTTGTAACTCGTTGTTTTCACTAACCCGTTTACATAAATGGGTTTTTTGTTGTCTGACATTCACAGCCATGTCAAATCAGCTGCGTCCCCCTCCTTTCCTGCTCCGCAAATAACACCGTCGCACTAGCACCATTACCCGATGATATAAGCAGTACCAGGTTCCTGTTTCCTCCGCTTGCCCCTACCCCATTTGCACCCATACTTTGAACTCCCCCTGCCTCTTTAATTGAGAAAAGGCCATGCTGATGAAAACCAAAACCGTTGTCATTTTCGGCGCAAGCGGCGCGATAGGTAGCGAAACCGCGCGAGTACTGGCGCGTGAGGGAGCGCATGTTTTCCTCGTCGCCCGAAATCGGGATAAGCTGGAGCGCGTGGCTAACGACATCCGTTCTGCCGGTGGAATCGCAGAATCACGTGTCATCGACGTCCTTGATGAACGTTCTGTTCTTGAGCAAACCGCGAAACTGGCTCAGCAGACTGGCGGCATTGATATGGTCGTTAACGCAACAGGATTTATGCACGAGCAAGGCAAACGCCTCGCAGAGTTATCCCTGGCAGAGTTCAGGCAGGGATTTGATCCGTTTCTCACCGCCCTTTTCACTCTCTCAAAGGCCGTCGTCCCCCATATGGGTGGCGATCGCGAGGGCGTGATAATCACCGTTGTCGCACCGGCAGGCCCGATGGCGATACCCGGTCATCTTGGGCATATCGTCGGCTGCGCGGGCATTGAGGCGTTCGTTAACGCGCTCGCCAGCGAACTGGGTCCGAAGAACATCCGCGTTACGGGCGAGCGCTCTCATGCCATCAGCGGCGCGGTTCAGGCGGGTTCTTACACAGGAGAGTTATTCGCGATAAAAGCGCAGTCGATGGGAGTGACGGTCGAGCAGTTTATGGAAGGTGCCGCGCAAAGCACAATGCTCAAGCGGCTGCCAACCCTGTCGCAGGTGGCCGGTGTGATTGCATTTTTGGCCTCTGAACATGCCCGAGCGATGACCGCGACGATGGTCAACGTGACGGCGGATGCGACCCTCGGCTAATGCTAAAATCCTGCGATGCGCCTCACTATCGCTCTGATCTCTTCGCGTGACAGCGGCTCCCGGTCCGTCACAAAATGCAGGGTCATGCCCTCGATAAACGCATCCAGCGCACGCGTCGTCACCGGGTCAAACCACTGCTCAAGGGTGCTCTGGCTGGTTTGCATCCAGTCCTGCATCACTTTTTTTAGCGCCGGTTTACGGCTCATCAGCGCATACAGCTGGTACATCAGCTCCATATTGTGCGGCGTGGTCACTTCTGAGCTGTGG
>Ga0207696_1001255_pt1 | contig 14275 bp, 8 predicted proteins | sample KBSS54metaG_FD_184403 | JGI IMG/M metagenome (GOLD analysis project Ga0207696, IMG submission 184403) | Switchgrass rhizosphere microbial communities from Kellogg Biological Station, Michigan, USA - KBS S5-4 metaG (SPAdes) (version 2) | ecosystem: Host-associated > Plants > Roots > Rhizosphere >...
GATTGCCGAGATCTTCGGCCATCCGGACGACCTGAAATTCCACTCATCGATGACCCTGTTCGCCCAGTTCGCCGACGACGACAGCCTCTGGCATCAGGCGCTGGAGCGTTACTTCCACGGCATTCAGGACGAATGGACCCTGCAACTGCTGGACTCAAAACAGGCCCAGTTGTCCCCCGATCAGGGTTGAGAAATCGTCGTCGACAAACGGCAGGATCGCATCCGCCACCGGTTGCAGCTGGCGGGTGATGTAGTGGTCGTAGTCGATGGCCGCGCGGCGCACTTCCAGCGGTTCGGGCCCGGCCAGGGTGATGACGTAGCTGATCCAGCCGCCGTTCTGGTACTGGCGCGGGCGACCGTGTTGCGCGTTGTAATCGTCTGCCAGCCGTGCGGCGCGCACGTGGGGCGGCACGTTGCGTTCGTAGTCGTCGAGGGTGCGGCGCAGGCGCTTGCGGTAGACCAGTCGCTCGTCGAACTCGCCGGCCAACGTCTTGCGCACGTACTCACGCACGTAATCCTGATACGGCTTGCGCTGGAAGATCCGCTCGTACAGTTCCTGCTGGAATTGCCGGGCCAGCAGCGACCAGTCGGTGCGCACGGTTTCCAGGCCTTTGTAGACCATTTCTTCGCTGCCGTCGGCACGAGTCACCAGGCCGGCATAGCGCTTTTTGCTGCCCTCTTCCGCGCCACGGATGGTCGGCATCAGGAAGCGTTTGTAGTGGGTTTCGAACTGCAATTCGAGGGCGCTTTCCAGCCCGTATTGCTCACGCACATGCTCGCGCCACCAGTCGTTGACGTGCGCAACCAGCGCCCGGCCAATGGTCGCCGCCTCTTCCTGACCGTGGGGGCGACGCAGCCAGACGAACGTCGAGTCAGTGTCGCCATAGATCACCGCATGCCCTTGAGCCTCGATCAACTGCCGGGTACGCAGCATGATCTCGTGGCCGCGCAGAGTGATCGATGACGCCAGTCGCGTATCGAAAAACCGGCAACCGCTGGAACCGAGTACGCCGTAAAAGGCGTTCATGATGATCTTCAGCGCCTGGGACAGCGGCGCGTTGTGCTCGCGCTTGGCGGTCTCGCGACCCTCGGCGACCCGGGCAACGATGGACGGCAGGCAATGCCGGGTGCGAGAGAAACGAGCGCCGCGAAAACCCGGCACCGAGTCGCTGTCGTCAGGATGCTGCAAGCCTTCGATCAGCCCAACCGGGTCGATCAAAAAGGTGCGGATGATCGACGGATAAAGGCTCTTGTAGTCGAGCACCAGCACCGACTCATACAGCCCCGGTTGCGAGTCCATGACAAACCCGCCGGGGCTGGCCTGCGGTGGATTGGTGCCGAGGTTAGGCGCTACAAAACCCTGGCGGTGCATCAACGGCATGTACAAATGGGTGAATGCCGCCACCGACCCGCCGCTGCGATCCGCCGGCAGACCGGTGACGCTGGCGCGCTCCAGCAAAAACTTCAGCAGCTCGGTCTTGGCGAAGATCCGCGTGACCAGTTCGCAGTCCTTGAGGTTGTACTTGGCCAGCGCCGGTTTGTCCTCGGCGAACATGCGGTTGATCTCGTCCATGCGCTGGTACGGGTTGTCGATGGACTTGCCCTCGCCGAGCAACGTCTGGGCGACGTTCTCCAGACTGAACGAGGGAAAGCTCCAGGTCGCCGAACGCAGGGATTCGATGCCATCGATGATCAGCCTTCCTGCCGCTGCCGCGAAGTAATGATTGCGGCTGCCGTGCTCGCGCCACTGCATTTCCTCCCCCCCGCGCCCGAGCTTGAGCGGCACGCCGAGGCGCCGGGCGTGTTCGTGGAGAATCCGCAGGTCGAACTGCACGAGGTTCCAGCCGATGATCGCGTCGGGGTCGTAGCGGGCGAACCAGTCGTTGAGTTTCTTGAGGATCAGGGTGCGCGATTCGCAGTACTCGAGGTCGAAGTCGACGACGCTGTGATCGCCGTTCGGCGCACCGAGCATGTACACCTGCCGTTCGCCGCAGCCTTCGAGCGCGATGGAATACAACTCGCCCTGCTCGGTGGTTTCGATGTCCAGCGAAACCAGTCGCAGTTGCGGGCGATAGTCGGGTGCAGGCTTGAGGTGCGCGTCGAGCAGCACACCGTCGGCATCGGGCGTGCCGCTGAACCACACCGGCGCGGTGATGAAACGCTCCATCAAATAGCGCTCGGGCGGTCGCACATCGGCTTCGAAAACATCGACACTGTGACGGTTGAGCGCGGTTTCGAGGCGCATCAACTGGCCGTGCTGCTGGCAATACAGACCAAGCACCGGGCGATGCTCGAAATCCTGCAAGGCCAGGGGGCGCAGTTCGACGTTCTTTTCGTCCGCCAGCACCCGCTCGGCCTGCTCGCGCTGCGCCGCCGGGATGAACGCCACCGACGGCTGATGCGGCAGGCGCACACGGCGCGGCCCGGCGTCGGTCGCCAGCCAGAACTCGACTTCGGTGCCGGCCGGGGTATCGCGCCAATGCCGGGTCAGGACGAAGCCCTGCTGTAAATCCACCACTGCAGCCTCAACAATTGAACCAGAGTGGCGAGTTTACGCGTCTCGGGGCGATATTGCTGACGAGCGCCAAAGCCTGGGCACTGTCAAAGTTGACAGGTTACCCGTCACATCAATGTTGATAGCATTCGCATAGGAACTGCCTCGAACACTCATTGGTGCGATGCATCGCAGGATTGGGCAAATTGAACGCCTCCGTACATCACCGTACGCCTTCACTCATCGTTATGGACGGGCGAGGCCTGACGGTTCGCGAGGTGTCCTGTTTGCGCACGACGGCGGGGGCACCGACAGAGTCACTGATTACCCGAAATCACTACGACTCCGCTGGCCGCCTGGTGGAGTGCTGGGATCCCCGCCTCTTTGGCAGCGCACCCAAACCCAATCTGGTGACCGTGCATGGGTTGAAAGGGCAAGTGCTCAAGACCGAGAGTGTCGACTCCGGTGATCGTGTGATCCTGTCCGGCTTGGCCGATCAAGTGCTCACCCGCTGGGATGGACGCGGCAACGTATGGAACAACGTCTACGACAGCCGCTTGCGCCTGCTTGCCGTCGGAGTGAATGACCAACCCGATATCGAAACACTGACCTACGGCCAGGCGGACGCTGATCCCGGGCAAAACATCCGCGGACAGCTCATTCACAAAGTCGACCCTTCAGGATCAACGGACTTCGGACCATTCAGTCTGTCGGGGTTGCCGTTTGCAGAAACCCAAACGCTCGATGGCGGTACCTACACCACCCGATGGCACTACGGCGCCGACGGCAAGCCACTCAGCCAGACCGATGCCGGTGGTCACTTGCAAAAATCTCGATACGACGTCGCCGGACAACTGATACAGGTGACGTTGCAACTTGCTGGCAGCCACTCCGTCCAGGACATTCTCAAAGGCTGTCGTTACAACGCAGAAGGACTGCCCGAGGAACAGACATTGGGCAATGGGGTGGTTCGAACCTGGGATTATGACGATGCCAATGGCTGGCTGACCAGCATCAAGGCTGGCGTGCCCGGCCAGCCCCTGCGCCAGTATCTGGAGTATGGCTATGACAATACCGGTAACGTGGTCAGCATTCAGGATCACACCTTTCAACCGAAGTTTTTTGCCAACCAGCTTATCAACGGGATACGTCACTTTACCTATGACTCGTTGTACCGACTGATCAGCGCTACCGGTCATGACGCCTTGCCTGCGACCGGCACCCCGGGCCGCCCGGTGCCGAGCGATCCCGCCCATCATCTCAATTACCGCCAGACTTACAGTTACGACACAGGCGGCAATATGACCCAGATGGTACATACCCGCGCGGTGGGTGGGTATACCCGACAGATGTTCATTCAGCCTTCAAGCAATCGGGGCGTGCAATGGCAGGCAGGAGATCCCGACCCGGACTTTCCCGCGCTGTTTGATCGTCATGGCAATCTTCAGCAGTTGCATCCGGGTCAACCCCTTGAATGGAACCTCCACGACCAACTGAGCAGCGTCACGCTGATTGAGCGCAGTAGCGAACCGGATGACAAGGAAACTTATCGCTACAGCGGTGGCAGGAGGGTTTCCAAACGGCATGAAACTCACACCCCGTCCACCTCTCACTTTCAACAGGTTTACTACCTGCACGGCCTGGAAATCCGCACGCGGGAAACCGGCGAGGTCTTGCATGTCATTACCTTGCCGAACGCGATTGGCAATGTGCGCTGCCTGCGCTGGATCGCCGGACGCCCCGCTGAAGTCGATAACGATCAAGTGCGTTACTGCCTCGACGACATCCAGCACTCCGGCATGCTCGAGCTCGATCAGCGGGCCCGCCTGATCAGCCAGGAAGACTACTACCCTTTCGGCGGAACGGCCGCGTTGACGGCAGGCTCGGCACGGGAAGTGAGTTACAAGACCCTGCGTTACTCGGGCGAGGAGATGGACGGAACCGGGCTCTATGCCTATGGAAGGCGCTACTACGCCTGGTGGTGCCTGCGCTGGATCAGTGCTGACCCGGCTGGCGCGGTGGATGGATGGAATCTGTATGCGATGGTCAGGAACAATCCCGTCAGCGCTGTAGACGTGCTTGGGTTGACTGGCGAAAGGCTCAACCAGCGAGTCAGTGGCCGAACGACCGCCATGATAACGGCGGGCAACACTGCAGCGGCAGGCACCCCTGCACAGATCAAGAAAAGACTGGCGGCAAACCCGGATTCTCGATTCTCGAAGAAATTTCGAAGCAACGTTGCCGTGGCACACGCCGGCGCACTGATCCCGGGGGAAGGCGCGGAAGAGGACGTAATCCTCACTGACTTCATCAATATCCCATTGACGGAAACCCTGACGAGTGCCGAACACGGGATCCATCTGTCCAGACCGGTCGATTACACCCTTGGAGACGACAATCTCGCTTCTCTGGGCGTCTATCAGATTACTGACTTCGGGCTTTTCAAAGACCATATGGAGAAGCAATACACCAATCGCCTGAAAGACAGAAATTTCGCAGTCAAAGTGTACGTAGGCGCATCAACCGAGCCCACCAGTCTCGCAGGGATGGAGTACGAAGTGCCCGCTATCCACTCTCAAATACTGGAGCGCATGGAGCTGCATATCAGAGCCAGCGATATGAAACTGCCCGCCAGTCGAGGCCTGCCGGGGGCTCATGCAGAAGTGCAGGCCGCCAGTGCCGCCCTCTACATCCAGAAAACACTGTTCCCATATGCCGACCTCGATCCCGAGTCGATCTCCCTGGTGACGCAACGACTGCAAAACGTCGAACACGCTCAGGCTTTTGAAGCCTGCTTCAGTTGCGCCGGGCATTTGGTGGCCACTTACGACAATGCAGTCAAACCCTTCAACGTTTTGACAGGCTCCACCGGCCTGACACACAAGATCTGGAAAAACCAGCTGGATGCACTGCAATAAGCGGCGTGCAGGTAGACGAAAGCCGGTCAGGGTGAGCCTGACCGGCGATTATCTCGCGACGGCCTATGCCGCTTTGTTCAACGCATCCAGCGTCAGCGTTTTCAATAACCCCTTACGCTCCTCGGCCAATGCCAGCAACTCTCGCTCGTACACTGGCTGCGTCAGCGCCCCCGTCACATGTCGCGCGAACAACGCCTCCTGCCTTGTATTGAATTCCAGAGCATTCTGCCCAAACGCTTGCGGATGCCGTCTTTTCAGATATTTGCGCCAGAAGCGTTGCTCGATGATCTGGTTGACCAGCCCTTCACCCGCCTCAAGTCCCAGGATGGAGTCATAAGCCTTATCAATCTGGGCATCCGTGACCTCGCCTATCTCCCGAAACAACATGCCCCGCGATTGCCACGGCAGTTCCAGCCGTTGCGCCAGGCCGGTCTGGAACGCCAGATAAATTTCCACCTCATCGATCGTGCCAGTCATGTCCCCGTCTTCATCCACTGCGATAAATGTTTCACCAGCCTGCAGACGGGACCTGACAGTGGCCCGTGCAATCTCATTGACCTGATCCAGTCGGGATTTGCCTTTGGCCAGCGTTATCAGTGCAGCTTCAATCTGCTCGGGAGTGCCCGCCATATGAGCTTCGCGGATCAATACCTTGATGCCCATTTCATTGAATATCTGCGCACCGGCATCCGCGCACGATTCTGGATGGATGGCCATGCCAAACAGCTCCTCGCGCAACGGCGCGTCTTGCGTAGCCGCATCAATCATTCGCCAAACCCGCTGCGTAAGCTCCGCACGGTTCGCAGCTTCGATGTAATCAGCCGATTCGACCAACTGCTCCAGAACTTCGAAAAAACCCTGGGAGTCCGCTTGCGCCTCAAGCTGATTCCACCTGGTCTGCCTGCTCTGCAGTTCCGAGCCGTTCACACCCTCCAGCCAGTGCACACTGGTTTTCTCACCCTTGGGCGGATAGCTGCGAGCGGGGTCATAACCAACTGAACGCATGCAGGCCTGAAACTGTTCACGAACCGGGTCAGGCAATCGATCACGGCTCAAACGTGTACGGGCAACCAGTCTGGCCTGTTCGGAGCCAGGTACCACTTGAGGTATTCGAGCAATCGGATTGTCCAGCAGATCCAGTTCGAAGCCCCGCGGCCTTGCCAGGGCAAACAATCCTTGGGGCCAATCCACCAGACCGCTGCCATGCAGATCCAGCGTCACAAGCTCAGACAGGCGACTGATGTCCGGTGGCCGCGACAACGCTGGGTTATTCCCAAGACTCAACGTTTGCAGATGAGTCAGAGCCGCCAGTTCCGCGACACTTTCAGCGCTCAGGCTCAATTGGTTGGCGGACATATCCAACGACTCCAGCCCCCTCAAGCTCCCCTTCAGACTCGGCAGTGCAACAAGGTTGTTGTCGCTTAAGTCCAGTGATTTCAGATCGGGGAAATAATCCAGAAATCCATCGATATCGGTACGCAACTCCGCACTGCGAAACCGCAAGGCGCTGACATGCGGGAACTCGACGTCCAGCGTCGGCAGATATTCCAGGAAGTCACTGGTCCAGTGAAAGTCCAGATCCAGGGTGTAACCGTTCGCCGAAGGTGTATGCGCGGCTTGCCAGCAACGCTTGATCGCCTCGGCAAAGCGTCCCTTGTGGTAACGCTGATCCATGGGCAACAAATCACCCTTCTCGATGGCCACCCACCCGTCCAGGGTATCGCTCATTGCCTGATAGTTTTGCTCTAGCTCGCCAATCCGTTGCAGTGCCTGAGCTGGTGTGCCTGACTTGCGGACAAAATCAACGAAGGTCTGTTCGGTCGACTGTGGATAGAGCGCCTTGAAGCGCGCCTCCAGGCCTGGCATGTCTCCCGTGCCGAGTGGTGTCTCATCGACGCGTTCGTGATCTTGCGCAACGGTCGTTTCCGGCTCCGAGGTACGCAAACGCGATCGACCATCGCTCGACTCCACGACTTCCATTCGCTCGATCAATGGCGATGACTTGAGCGGTTTCAAGGCAGTCAGCACCTCACCTGCCGCTACCAGAGCGCCCAACTGAATAAGGTCTTCGACCACGCCGAGGACGTGCTCTGCCGCTTCAATGCGCTGCCCTTCAGACCACTCCACAATGCCTTCGAAGGTTTCATCCAGCAGCTGATAAGCGGTGTAGGCCAGCATCAGCTCGCCCAAAAGAGGCGCAAAGGGTGCGGCAACGAAGAGGCCAACCTCAAGCACAGTTAGAGCGACCTTCTGAAAACTGTCCCAACGCGCCCAGCGCGACTTCGCGTCTTCATCGCCAGTCGGAACGGCCCGAGTCCTGGCGTCGGCGAACAACTGATTCAAGTGACGTGTAAAGACGTGGTCCCAGACTTCACCGGCAATTCTTGCACCGGCCAGTCTCAAATCCGGATTGGCCACCGGCTCGGGGCGCCACGTCGGCTGTTGCGTACCAGGATCGGACGCATGCCATTTCAGTTCTACAAGCCGCTCATTGATCTGAAAGAAGAAATTCCCACGGTGCCGATGGGGAACGAAACGACTGAAAAACTGCTGGTAATCCGGATCCCGCAACTGGTCGGTCAGCACCGCCGCGAAACGGGCAGCCGAGGGATATTGCCTGACCGGATGCCGGGGATCATGAGGGACGTAGGCAATGACAGGCTCGACCGAGCGGCTGCCCTCAAGGTCTGCCGCGATCAGAAGGATTGAACTCAGATCGATCCCCATCATCGTGACCGTATGGCAATGCAGGTTTTTTACGCCGAGCGTTAATAATCGGTCTCCTTGTGTCAGCCGCAAAAGCAGCGCATGGGTCTGCGAATCAATGTCTCCTTTCAGGAGCGCGAGTTCGCTGGCTACCACCAGAGCGTCTTTTTCACAGGTCTGAAACGCCAGTTGCAGCCGTGCCTTGACCACCGGTTGGGTGAAGTCGAAAAAACCGTTCAGACAGGTCTGGTATTGGCGACCGATATCCAGTTCACGACAGAGTGAGGCAAAGGCCTCGACTGACAGCCGAGACTTGACGGGGACGATCTCGAACTGCCCCGTCGCCGAAGGTCGGGTGATGAACTGGCTGGCTGCGTCGAAATAACCGCCTCGTGTTTCCTCGACTTCGAAGTTGTTCAGCGCCGCTTCGAGCAAGGACACTGTCCGCATTTCAAACCCACCGGCCAACCCCGTTGAACGATAGGTTCTGAGATAAGTCGTTCTGATATCGACTGTGATGCCGAATCGGGTCTTGAGCGCTTCGATCAATAACGACTCGGCGAACGCTTCGATTTCCTTGAGACGGCCAAAGATCCTGTCGGACTGGTTGCGTGATTGCCAACTGGCCTCAAGTGCCTTTTTGAAGGCCATGCGTTGCGCTGCCGACGCCTGGTGATACCAGGGCAGATCACGCCCGGCTGCTGTCCGCATGGCGAGACGATGAGCGTCTCTGGACTTCAACAACCAGGAAGGAATTGAACCTGCGATGGATCGGGCTGCTGCGTTGTCGGGCGATTGTTGGCTGCTGATCCGTACGTTTTGCATGTTAAAGCTGTCATCCATGACATTAAGGGCCCTGGAGTCTACAAAAAACGCAGCGCTGTTCGTTTCGGGCTCTGTTTCGAAACATGTGGCGGCTTGTGGTCGCACCTGCAATCGGCAAAGGGTTTGAGTCATTTACCGGGAAATGACGTTTTTTGCGTGTTATCTGCCGTTTTGCGGCCTTGCTCTGTGCGCCTGCGTCTACGATGCTTGGAGAACAACGACAACACCTGAGTAACCGCCATGAAAACCGTCGCCCAGCTGCTCAAGCTCAAAGATCCGAAAAATCAGGAAGTGCACCAGATCAAGCCCGATCACATGGTGCTCGAAGCGCTGATGAAAATGGCCGAGAAGAACGTCGGCGCCTTGCTCGTGGTGGAAGACGACAACGTGGTGGGCATCATCAGCGAGCGCGATTACGCGCGCAAACTGGTGCTGCACGGGCGCTCCTCGGTGGGCACGCCGGTGCGCGACATCATGGTGGCGAACGTGATCACGGTGGACACCCACCAGACCGTCGACACTTGCCTTGGCATCATGTCCGACAAACGCCTGCGTCACTTGCCCGTGGTGGAAGACGGCAAACTGATCGGCCTGCTGTCGATCGGCGACCTGGTCAAGGAAGCGATTGCCGAACAGGCCGAGCTGATCAAACAGCTGGAGCAGTACATTCGCGGGGAATAGTTCCGGTTTGATCGTTCCCACGCTCTGCGTGGGAACGCCTCTTGTGACGCTCTGCGTCACGCTTTGGGACGCGGAGCGTCCCGGGCTGCATTCCCACGCGGAGCGTGGGAACGATCAACATTCGCGGGGAGTGATCAGCCGGGCCAATGCCGCGCAAAGACCCGCGCCAGCACCGGGTGTCGGTCGATGCGCTGCAGCCACGCATGGAAACCGGGTCGGGCCTGGCGCAGGTGTTCGCGGGCACCGGCCCAGCGCGTGACCACCGCCGCCAGCACATCCAGCGCCCCCGGTGTTTCATCGTCCAGGTACAGCTCGGCCGAGAACTGATCGGCAAACACCTCCCAGCTCCAGTGCAGTCGTTCCCGCGCCCCCGCCATCAGATTCTGCCGCGAGGCCTCGTCCGGCATCACCAGCCAGCGTTCGGGGTAATCGATGACGCCGATGGCCGCGTAGCAATTGCTGACGATGTACACCAGCCCGCGAATCGCCTGATCCCGGTCAGCGTCCTTGGCAGGCAGCAGGCCGGATTGGGGAAAGCTCAGCCCCAGATGAATCAGGATCGCCGCACTTTCGGTGATTGCACTGCCGTCCGGCAGTTGCAGGGTCGGGATCTGTTTGAGCGGATTGAGCCGCGCCAGCTCCTGCGCCGCTTCCGCGCTGGCCTCGATATCGATGAAGCGGTAAGCCACCTGGCACAGCTCGAGCGCCGCCTCGATGGCCGCCGCCCCTGAATTGCGATGTCCGTAGAGCTGATACATATCCCCTCCTCCACTGCGAAAGGCATCCTGCCTGGCCCTATTTATAGCTGTTGTATCGAATTTGGCACGGATTGCGCATTCATCGGCAGCTTGCGAATCCCTGATCTCGCAAAACAGCGCTGGCGGTGCCCATCCCGCACCAAGAGCAATCAGCGAACGCTATCCGCGTTCTTGTAAGGTGCGATACCGAACCAAAAGTTCGCGTATCCGAGCTGGCAACAAGGAGTTCACCGCGTGAATCTTCATCTGCTGCGCCACCCTCTTTTCTCCATGCCCGTTTACCTGCGCCACGTTCGCCCGCCGAACAGTCCGTGCATTCCTTTTATTACCTGAACACCTGCACTATTTATTTTTTAAATAGCACGCAAGCAGTCATTGCGTGCGCGCTGCATTAATGAATGTCAGAACAGATTGTTCGACAATAACTTTCAGACAGCACACCCGTACAAGTTTTGCTGTTCGGAGTTAATGCTCGAAGTGCACCAAAACCGCACTTCCGTCATTACACCGACCCAGCGGAACGACAGACCTTACTTGAACAAGAACAAGGAACATTCGCCTGTGACCCGCTAAAACACTGACCCGCACCAAATCAGTCCGCCACGCACCATCACGCGCCCTGGCCGACACGAGAACAGCCGCTCTATCTCGCTGAACAGCGCGATACCGCGCCAGGCCTGTCTCGCCCTTGAAAAAGCCTTGCAAACAGGGCCGTCGGGAGGTTATGCGCCCATGAAAACCGGCGTGCCTGATGAAACTTATATAAATGCGACATACGTATCATCCGTGAAATAACCGCTACACATTTGTTTACTGTTTGGCACAGCGGTTGCTATTGCATCCACCATGAGGGCAAGAACGATGTTCGCCACTCAATTGCACACTCTCTTATAAAAGAACAGCCACGGACCGGATCAATGAACCATCGAAGTCGGCACTACTGAAGCAACAAGCTGCACAAGCCCTGTTCAATAGATAGTTCAACTATCGGCTTCTGCACACCTGTATGAAAGTTGCGACCACTCACTCGAACAACGCTGTGTTGTTCGAACGGCACCTTATTGCCCTTCATCCACCCGAGGGAGCTTTAATGAACGATGCGGTAAAGCACAGAACGCCGCCGGGGCCAGTACCGAACGCAGCGCTTGCGTCGGTGGCGGGTCGGCCCGTCTACAAGGCCAACACTTCGCAGCCCGGGGGCCTGAACAAACAGCAGATGCTGTTGCTGATGGCAGTGTCGGCGTTGATACACGGCGGCGCCTGGTGGTTTTTCCAGCAGGCGCGGGCCGAACCGCTGCCCACGCCACCGGAAATTCCGGAAATGACCGTCGAGCTCACCAGCCCGACACCGCCGGCCCCGCCGACACCGGAGCCGCCGCCCCCACCACCGCCACCGCCCGAACCGGAACAACCGGTGGAAGACGAGGACGCGGTCAAGCCGCCGCCCAAACCGGTGGAGAAACCCAAGCCGATCGAAAAACCGAAACCGGTCGAGAAACCCAAACCGGTGAAAAAGGCCGAGCCGCCGAAAGCGCCGCCCGCCCCTGCGCAACCGGCCGCGCCTGCCGCTCCGGCCACCCCGAGCGCGCCTCCGGCACCTGCGGCGGCACCGGGCCCGGTGAAAGAGTCAGCGGCGATTTCCGGTCTCGCCAGCCTCGGCAACCCGCCGCCGGAATACCCATCGCTGGCCCTGCGGCGCAACTGGGAAGGCAGCGTGGTGCTGCGGATTCAGGTGCTGGCCAACGGTCGCGCCGGCTCGGTGACGGTGACCAAATCCAGCGGCAAGCCGCAACTGGATGACGCGGCGGTCGCAGCGGTGAAGGCCTGGAAGTTCATTCCGGCCAAACGCGGCGACACACCGATCGACGGCTTCGCCACCCAGACCATCGATTTCAAATTGCCGCAATGACGGCGCGACAACCGAACTCACAACCGATTAACGCAAGCGAGGTGTAGCCATGAACGATTCTTTGTCTTCGATGATTGTCCCCGGCGTGCTCTGGGGGCTGGTGCTGTTTTCCGTGGTCAGTTGGGCGATCCTGCTGGTCAAGTCGGCGCAGTACCTGCGCCAGAAAACCCAGAACCGGCAGTTCAGCAAAGCCTTCTGGGGCGCGCCGGATCTGCTGACCGCCGCCGAACACGCCAGCCAATACCCGGGCTCACTGGCGCGGATCGCCAGCAGCGGTTTTGAAGCCTTGCTGGTGGAAGAATCCCCTCGCACCACCCAACAACTGGCGCACACCATCAACCGTTCCGATCGACTGGAACGCAACCTGCGCCAGCAGATCCAGAAAGAACGCCGCTCGCTGGAAAACGGCCAGGCGATCCTCGCCAGCATCGGCAGCACCGCGCCGTTCATTGGCCTGTTCGGCACCGTGTGGGGAATCATGGAAGCCCTGCAAAGCATCGGCGCCAGCGGTTCGGCCAGCCTGGAAACCGTGGCCGGGCCCATCGGCCACGCGCTGATCGCCACCGGTGTGGGCATTGCCGTCGCGGTGCCGGCGGTGCTGATTTACAACTTCTTCCTGCGGCGCCTGAAGCTGGCCTCGGCGGACATGGATGACTTCGCCCACGACTTCGACGCCCTCGCCTCACGCAGCGCGTTTTCCATCAGCCGCCAGGCCATCGCCAAATCCACGGCCGCCGTGCGGGAGGCCAGCTGATGTCCTTTTCCACTCAAGACAGCGATGAAGTGCTCAGCGAAATGAACGTCACGCCGCTGGTGGACGTGATGCTCGTGCTGCTGGTGGTGTTCATCGTCACCGCGCCGCTGATGACCAACGCGATCAAGGTCAACCTGCCGAAAACCGACGCCGTCGCCCCCGCCGAAAAGAAGGATCCGGTAGTGGTCAGCGTCGATCAGGACGGCAAGTTCTTCCTGGCCAAGACCGAGCTGGCGCCGGAATCACTGGAGGCCAGCCTCAAGGAGGTCAAGGCCAAGGATGCCGACGTACGCGTGCAGCTGCAGGCCGACTCCGCCGTGAATTACGGCCAGGTCGCCAAAGCCATGGCGTCCATCGAGCGCTCGGGCATCACCAAGATATCGGTGATGACCACCCGCTGACGGCGGTGCCGGGCGCGCAGTGAGGGACGCGCCCGGCACCGTTCGTTGAATCCCGTCGCAATCGGCCGACCGAAAAAACGCAGCGCGTCTTCGGAGGGGATCGGCTTGCTTGAAGAAAGTGGTTTTCGCGGCGCGGCACCACCGTGCTCCGTGCAAAGAGGGCTCACAAGGCCATTTCGATAAACGTCTAACAAAGTCGGAAACAACCATGCTGATGAACACTCCACGCTTCACGCTCAAACCCTTGGTGGCGACGATTTCCCGTCACCGTTTCGTTCCGTTGTACCTGGTGGCCATGGGGATGGGCGCCGGGGTTCAGGCCGCCGAGGACGACAACAGCGTCCCGGCCGCTGCGGCGGTGGTCGCGCCGACCACGCAACTGCAACGGGTCGAAGTGACCGGTTCGGCGATCCGTCGGGTCGATGCGGAAACCGCGGTGCCGATCACCGTGCTCAAGGCCGATGAACTGCGCAAACAGGGCGTGACCACCACCGCCGAACTGGTGCAGCGCATCACCGGCAGCCAGTCGATCAACAACAGCGCGGGCTCGGTCGGCGCAGCCACCGGCGGCGCCTCGTTCGCCGACATGCGCGGCATCGGCGCGAACAAGACGCTGGTGCTGCTCAACGGTCGCCGACTGGCCAACAACGCCCTGTCGGGCACCAACTCGGCCGGCGGCGCGGTGGATCTGAACATGATCCCGTTTGCCGCGATCGAGCGCGTGGAAGTGCTGCGCGACGGCGCCTCGGCCCTGTACGGCACCGACGCCATCGGCGGGGTGATCAACTTCATCACCAAAAAATCCATGACCGACGGCCAGCTCACCCTC